>Ga0206683_10000315_pt1 | contig 36599 bp, 27 predicted proteins | sample M280m12015metaG_FD_155483 | JGI IMG/M metagenome (GOLD analysis project Ga0206683, IMG submission 155483) | Ammonia-oxidizing marine archaeal communities from Monterey Bay, California, United States - M2 80m 12015 | ecosystem: Environmental > Aquatic > Marine > Intertidal zone | place: USA...
AAAAAGGTCGAAGAAATTAAGAAAGATACAACGAAAAAAGCTAATCATCCTAAGAAAAAGAAAGGGAAAAAATCAAAGAAGAATCAGCCTCAACCTGATGAAGCAAATCTTAGAGTAAAATTACCATACAGACCTAAAGGTGAAATATTTGCAGTAGCTGAAACATTCCAAGGTGGTTCTAGATTACAATTAATTTGCGAAGATGGTGAAAGACGAATGGGGCGCATTCCTGGAAAGCTCCGAAGACGGATGTGGGTAAGAGAAAATGACTTACTAATTGTAGTTCCTTGGTCATTTCAAGATAGTAAAGCAGATGTTAGATTTAGATATACTCCTACTCAAACATCGAATTTAAAGAGATTAGGTAAAATACCGGAAATACTAGATATTTACTGATAATGCGAACTAATATTGAAAGTTTAGATTGGAATATTGGACGGACTATTCAATCTAAAGATAGAGATGGAAGAAAAACAATTGATGATGTATTTGATGAAAATACATTAAAGAACATCCAGCAAATGTTCAGTAGAGGAATAATTGCAACATTAGAAAATATTATTGCTACGGGCAAAGAAGCTAATGTATTCAGAGCAAAAACCTTTGATGGACGAAACCGAGCTGTCAAAATTTATAGACAAAACACAGCTACTTTTAGAAAACTTGAAAAATATATTGAAGGTGATCCAAGATTTAAGAGTAGTGGCAACAGCCATCGTGAGAGGGTATTTACTTGGGCACAAAAAGAATATAAAAATTTACATTCAATGTACTCCTGTGGAACTAAAGTACCAAAACCTTTCCATGTTCATAAAAACATTGTTGTAATGCAATATATGGGATGGAGATACAGACCATATCCTACAATCAGAGAAATAATACCTAGCAAACCAAAAGAATTTTTAAATGATTTGCTAAAATCTATTAAATTATATCGTACAAATAAATTGAGCCATGGTGATCTTAGCGAATACAACATCTTGAATGTAAGAGAAAAACCTTATATCATAGACGTGGGACAAGCTGTGCCTGAGGGACATCCCTTGTACAAAGAATTACACACGAGAGATATGAAAAACATGTACCGTTATTGGAAAAAACAAATTCCTAAATTAGAAAAGGAGATATTCGAATTATGAATTATCTAAAAGTACCATTGGCCAGAGTAGGTGCAGTTATAGGTCCTAACGGTAAAACAAAGAAAAAGCTCGAACAATTAAGTGGATGTAAGTTAATGATTGAATCTGAAGAAGGTATGATTGAAATTGTTGAACAAAATGTGAAAGACCCACTCAAAGGACTACAATTAATTAGTGCAGCCAGAGCTATCGGAAGAGGATTCAATCCTGAAAAGGCATATAAATTGCTAGAAATGGATTATTATTTAGAAGTAGTAGACATAAGAGATTATGTTGGACGTTCAAAGAAAAGGTTAGGAATTATTAGAGGGAGACTTATTGGACGTGAAGGTAAAACCAGACGAATTATAGAAGAGATGACGGGATGTGATTTAGCAATACAGGGGCATACTGTATCAATTATTTCTGATTTAGAGGGGTTAGAAGCTTCAAAAGTGGCGGTTTCAATGGTTCTAGCTGGCTCTGAACATGGATCGGTTTACAAATATTTAGAAGGATTTAGAAGAAGAAATAGATGAATTTACACTGCTGTTTGATAAAGGTTATGAATTAATTTTATATAATTGGGCTGTCTGGAAAAAATACAACGTATGCAGATTCCAGTTCTGCAATTTTTGTAAAGGTGAGAAAATAATGAATATGAAACATAGTTTGAAAGATGAGCCAAAATTAAACATATCAACGAAATTCGTTAACGGAGGAGTAGCATGAAAGTTACTTTTTTAGGAGTCGGAGAAGCTTTTGATGATGATTATACGCATACTTGCATATTAGTAGAAGCTGCAGGAAGAAGAATGTTAGTAGACTGTGGAGCCACAGCACCACCTTCAGTGTGGCACCAATCAAAAAGGCCAGACTATCTTGATGGAATATTTATATCACATTTCCACGCAGATCATGTTTTCGGGTTACCTGCATTGATGAAAAGAATGGAAGAAGATGGACGAACAAGGCCATTCTATCTGTTTGGACCAGTAGGTTCACAGCGAAATGTTGAAAGATTAATGGAATTCGCTTATCCAGGAATGGTTGCAAACCTAACATTTACACTAAGATTCAGAGAATTACAGCGATCCCACAGATGGGATGATTGGAATCTAAGGGTTGTAAACACTAGGCATTCAGTACAAAATCTTGGATTAAGACTTGAGGCCGGAAGTCCAACTAAAGTATTCTGTTACTCAGGTGATGGAATGTTTACACCAACTGCATCAAAGCTTTACACAAATGCGGATTTATTAGTTCACGATGCATATACTATGGATGGAACTGTTCAAACTCCAAGAGGTGAAACAATCAATATTGGAACTAAAACACATTGTTCAATGCAACAATTAGAACGATTAGATGATATGGCTAGACCAAAGAAAATGGCATTAATACATGTTAATCGAAATCTACGTAAAGATAAAACTGAAATTCTAAAGAAATATAAGCAAAGAAGATGGATTATGCCTGAACCAAGAGACGTAATCGAACTTTAGATGCATAGACTTGTCCATATAGTACGTTTTGAATCTGCTCGTAGACTAACAAAAGTTCCTAAAGAACATCCTTGTAGTAATCTGTATGGATTGGCCTTCAAATTAGAAATTCACATTCAAGGTGAAATGAACAAAGAAAGTGGCTTTGTTTTAGACTTTAATGAAATAGAAAAAAGCTTTTCACCTATTTATAAACTAATCGACCATAACTATCTTAATGAAATTGAGGGCTTAGAAAACCCTACCAGTGAAGTTTTAATTGAATGGATTTGGAATAAACTAACTCCTAAATTAGAACCACTTGTAAAATTAGTGCTTTGGGAAAATGAAGTTTCAAAAGTTGAATATAGTGGAAACTAAAATCTGCGTCTAATAAAAAAAGTAGTTAATACTAAACAAATTACTGCTGGAATAATACCCAATGAAGGCATAAGTGGATCTTTATTGTCAAATGATTCGTCTGATACAGTAACTGTAATCTTTGTTGAAATTGAATCGGACAAATATGAATCTGAAACTGTAAGTGTAATAAGATGTATTCCTTCACTTAGAGAAAATTGAAAGAATAAGTCTGATGTTTCATAGAATTGACCATCTATACTACTTGACCAAGTAAACAGGAGTTCATCATCATCTGGATCGAAAGAACCTTGTGCTGAAAATTGAATATTTGAATTACTTTGGTAAATACTGTCCACTTGAGGAGTACTAATAACTGCTACTGGTTTACTATTTTGTGGCTTTTCAATAACTTTTATTGTTATAGAAGCTGCAGAAGAAGACCTTACTCCTTCATCATCTTCAACTTGTAAGTTTACCTCATATTCACCAGCTTCCTCAAAATAGTACTCAACCCAAGAATCTGATAGCCAGCCAGTTTCTTTACCATCACCAAAATTAAATTGATATTTTAAAATCTGAGAATCATCGGATGAACTATTTCCTGAAAATATGATTTTATCATCAACATATACCTCATTAACATCAGATTTTATCGAAGCCGTAGGTCTCCTATTGGCTCCATCATTTGTTACTTCAACATCAACTGAATATGTAGTTGAATAATTAAACCCATCAAAAGAACGAGCTTCTAAAGTATAGCGGCCATTGAGATCTTGACTCGTATTCCATGCCCAAGCCCAATCTTGGAAACCATTAGCATTTTGCCATTCATTAGGTGATACACGTACCTCCACTTTTACTACATTATTATTATCACTAGCAGTCCCTTTAACAATTACCAAATCAGAAACAACCTCATTCTGATATGGTTCAGTTATGAACACCATAGGAGATTGTGAGTCAACAAAACTATCAACTTGGACACTAATTTGAAATTCTTGATTTGAAGTATCATCATCCTGTGGACTAACTTGTTTTATTACTACTTTCAAAACGTGATTTCCTTCTTCAGCAATCCAATTAGCCTGGATATTTGTTGCTTCATTTGAAGGTAATTGATTTGAAATCTTAACTGTCTGAAATATTTCTTCATCACTATAAAAATCAACTTCAAAGTATCTAGCAGGGCCGGGACCATCATTAACAACTCGAGCTGTAACTACTACTTCTTGACCTGAAGAAATGGAATTAGGAACTAATAATTCTTCAATATACAAATCAGGAAGATCTGTAAAAGAAGAAACGGCAATATTTCGACTTGTAGCTTGCATATCATTCAAAAAATAATTAACATTAACATTAGTAACATCATCAAAACTAGGGGCTTGTATGTCTAAGTTGAATTCAGGTAAATTAGTCGCAATAGAGCCTGAACTTAATTGACCAGTATAATTGAAACTAGCTTCAATAACCCATTGATCATCTACTTCTACAACGGATTTGATATTCGTTTCAGAGTCAACACCCGAAGCTGCATTCGAATCAATAGTAAATTTTGAAGGCTTAGGCCATGAACTAGAATATTTTATTATATATTTAATTTCATCTGGTAATGCATTACCGCTAAAATAATTCTGAATCGTACCCCCATCTTTTCCCCTATTAGTATATTCAGTCATAGTATGCTCCATTGATACCTTAAATGTTTCATTTGTTTGTGATTGGATACCTGAAACTCCATCAAACATAGTGGAATCCAAATCTTGAGCGCGAGAAACTGAACCGATTAGTTCTACTGTACCCCATCCATAGCAATTATTTGGAGTAAAAAGCTCACCGCAATCAATGTCTAAAGGAACTTTATGATCACTAGTTTCTCTTAATATCTGTTTAACGTAATCTGAATTCTGCGTAGGTTCAACATTCGGATTAGCCTGAATTAATAGTGCTGCAACACCTGCAACATGTGGAGTAGCCATTGAAGTCCCAGAATATGACACATACCCATCACCTGAACCAGCTGAAGCTGACATAATAGCACCGCCAGGAGCCATAACATCAGGTTTCAATCTTCCATCCCCAGTAGGGCCTCGAGAAGAATAAATCTCTCTATTATGCTCATCGTTCACAGAACCCACTGTTATTGCTTTTTCACTATCACCAGGGTATGAAATTGAAGAAGGGTGTGCTGCAATACCTAAATTACCATTTCCTATAGCTACTACTGTAACAATTCCAGCTTCAACAGCCGTATCTAACGCTTGTGAAATTGAAGAAGAACCAGTATTAGTTGCACCGGGAATAGTAATAACGCCCCCTAGTGAAAGTGACATTACATCTATAGAAAAACGATCTTTATTCTGTATGGTCCAATCTACAGCTCTCAAAAGATCCTGTTCATCCCCTGAACCTCCATCTAAAGCTATTACACCAACTAAGTTTGCCTGAGGTGCTACACCTGAATAAGTACCGCTAGACCCACCAGTTCCTGCTGCAATACCTGCACAGTGCGTTCCATGGCTGCCTGAATCATGAGGTTGTTCATCAGGATACTCTAAATCTGTATTCGCATTATAAAAACCGAGCATACCATTAGAATCAACTGCAATTTTTGGATCATCGGTGTCTGGATTGTCGTCTAAATCATCTAGTGATTCATGATCGAAATCTACGCCAGTGTCTAGAATTGCAATCGTAGTATCTTCACCTTTAAAACCAAATTGATTCCAAATTACATTAGTACCAATTGAATCTATACTATTATCCAAGGTTGGATAAAATAAAACATCGGCCTCAAGCCAAATCAATCCAGAAAGATAGGTCACTTCAGGGATATTTTCAAAAGGTAAAAGAAAACCAATAGTATCAAATCTAGAAAAACTTGAAGTTATTTCTCCTCCTAAATTCTCAATAAATTCATTATGACTATGACTCAACGTATCAACTTGAGCTATCAAACTTATTTTTCCAACTGGCGCTGGCGATAAACCTAACTCTTCAGATCTAGAAGGATCTGAAAATACTAAACTCAGTCTTGGATCAACAAGATGTGAATTTTCCAGAGGTATCTCTGTAAATTCAGTATTTGGCTGAGCAAAAGGGGAGAAAATAGTTACTATAAAAATTGCAATTACCAGATATTTAGTGATCTTTGTCAACTATCTTGGTACTAACTGCCCATTAAAAGAATATGGCGCCCAGACCGGGATTCGAACCCGGGTTTGGAGCTCCGCAAGCTTCTGTGATTCCAAGCTACACTATCCGGGCGCAATTCGGCACTAACGCCCACTCTTAAAGATTGACACAGGACAATACTCCTTATAACACGGCCTTTTCCCGAAACATGGCGCAAATTGTTATCATCATGGGATCTGCCACAGACAGACCTACTGCAAAGAAAGCTGAAAAAATATTAGAAAAATTTGATATTAAATATGAAACTTACGTAGCATCAGCACACAGAACTCCCGATCGGGTTGTAAATATTGTAAAAGAAGCTAAAGCGGATGTTTTCATTGCCCTAGCAGGATTATCTGCTGCATTACCTGGAGTTGTAGCAGCTCACACCCTAAAACCTGTGATAGGAGTACCTTGTGCCTCAAGTAGTTCACCTGCAAATTTAGATTCATTACTATCGGTGGTTCAAATGCCACCAGGCGTACCTGTTGCAGGAGTAGGAATTGGAAGAGGTGAAAATGCCGCACTGCTTGCATTACGAATGATTTCAATATCAGATGATAATACTGCAAAAAAATTAGAAGAATATAGAAAAGAGCTTGAACAAAAGACTATAGATTCAAATTAATCTGGATTCACAAATCTTGTTAACTTACCACATTCTAAACAAGTAATTACTTTCCATCCTTTAGGCGATAAGCGATTCCTTGAGTTTTTGGAATTAAAAAATAGATTACAGTTACGGCATATTTTCAGGCGCTGTTTCTTAGTTAAGCGTTGATTATATCTCTTACTAATCAATAAGGCTAACTCAATGACCGTTTTGGATTCTTTATCATTTCCTTTATTTGAATAATCTAATGCCAAATTGAACAATTGTTCTATACGTGTTCGTGCAATGTTTTCTTGCTTTTTTGAACGACGACCCCTCTGTTTTGCCACAATGGCCTATTGGTTCCTTTTTTTAACACCCTCCTCTGACTAAGAATAATAAAATGTTCACCGAGCACTTTAGTTGGGACACGCCGTGGGAATTATACTTTCATATTCTAATATTCATACCCATATTACAAAGACTTATTTTTCTGGGTGAGCCAGCTATAAAAGCAATAAGAATACATGGGCATCATCTAAAATGGTTATTTGAAAGACTAAAAGAAATACCAAAAGGATACTCTATTGCTGCTAAATTTATTGTTGGATTATTCGTGCCTGCAACAATAGCCATAATGAGATTTGTCATATTTGAACCTCAAAATGGAGTTGTCAAAGTATTTGGAAAAGAATTGCAGCCACCAGGTTGGGATGTGACTCCAGATTGGCAAATAATTGCAATTGTTATATTCTTTGTAGCTCATAGTTATCTAGATTGGAGAAGAGTATGGGATACAAAGAAATTAGCAATGAAATTGATTAGTGTAGATGTTGCAAAATACAGACCTATGGTTGATCGAATGTTACAAATGGGAGACTGGTTAAAGAATTCACGAGATAAAGGAAGTGAGGCATTACCGCATGAAAGAGTTGCTAAATTTGTAGGTTATTTTGCAGGAAAAGTAGTTGACACTACTAATACAGTTGTGGATAAAGTTATGGAAATGCCTAATAATTATGCAGGAAGATGGATGGCTGTAAATGTAGCATTTGGAATGGCTTTTCACTTACTTCCAATAGTATTTATGTTTTTATTGACTGCAACATATGAAATGACATTATAAGCTATCAATAATCAAACTTAATTTTTTTTCTAAATCTATCAAATTTCCACTGTTATCAATATCAAAATCTGCCTCTTTAATTGTACTAAATAATTGCTGTTTATTAGGATCCTCACTAGTTTCTTCTAACTTTTCTTGTTCAATAAATTGTTCCCAACTTTGACTATCACCTTTACGATTTCTTTTCATTAACCGTTTAAAACGTATTTTTGGATTGGCATCAATTGAAATTAAAATGAACTTATGTACTGAATAATCTCTTCTAAGAGAGTGTACTTCTGATGGATTTCTAATAGAATCTACAATATGATTACCAGGTGTAATTAGATTCTTTATCATTAAATCAGCCAAAACACCAGGACCTCCTTGACTTCTCAAAGTATTACCAATAGAAATTAGATTATCTCTGCTCTCTTCCATCTTTTGACTATTCAATTCTTCTCTTAAAGTATCGGAAAGTGAATGATAAATGAAATTACGCTTTTTTAATAAATCTGCGACTGTCCCCTTTCCTGATGCATTTCTTCCAGTTAAACCGATTATGTAATACATATTTTAATACTAGAAATCTGAACCTTCTCTATACTCACCAAAAACACCACGTAAAACATCGCACATTTCTCCCAATGTTGCTTTGGCTTTGGCTGCTTCAATAAAATGAGGCATCAAATTATCATCACTTTCAGCTGCTTTTTCAATTGCATTTAAGGCAGCAGTGTGTCTGCTTTTATCTCTCGAATTACGCAATTTCTTTAATCTTGTACATTGTCTTTCAAAACCTTCAGGGTCCATTTCTAAAATCGGTATTTCGACTTGTTCTTCAGAATTATACTGATTAACTCCTACAACTATTCTATCTTTGTTATCTATCTCCTGCTGATATTTGTATGCTGCAGACGCAATTTCCTTCTGGAAAAATCCTTTTTCTATTGCAGGAACAACGCCACCCAAAGAGTCTATTCTATCAAAATAGTCTCTGGCTTGTCTTTCCATATCGTCTGTAAGCCATTCGAGATAATAACTACCTCCTAATGGATCAATAACATTTGCAGCTCCAGATTCATGAGCTATAACTTGCTGTGTTCTTAGAGCAATTTGTACTGCCTTCTTGGAAGGTAATGCCAATGCTTCATCCATCGAATCTGTGTGTAATGACTGCGTTCCTCCTAAAACACCTGCCATTGCTTGAATTGCCACTCTTACAATATTGATTTCTGGTTGCTGTGCTGTAAGACTACATCCTGCAGTTTGTGTATGGAAACGTAAAGTCCAACTACGTGGATCTTTAGCTCCGTATTTATCTCTCATATCTCTTGCCCAAATACGTCTAGCTGCTCTATACTTTGCTATTTCCTCAAAGAAATCATTATGAGCATTGAAAAAGAAACTAAATCGTGGTGCAAATTCATCTATATTCAAACCTCTTTCAATAGCCCAATCGGCATAAGCATAACCATCTGCAAGTGTAAATGCTAATTCTTGAACTGCAGTTGATCCAGCTTCACGTATATGATATCCTGAAATAGATATTGTATTCCATTTAGGCATATGTTTTGTTCCGTACTCAACTGTGTCAGTAACTAAACGCATTGATGGTAGTGGAGGAAATATGTACTCTTTCTGTGCTATATATTCTTTCAAAATATCATTCTGTATAGTCCCCCCAAGATTAGATTTAGGAATGCCTTGATTTTCAGCATTTGCAATGTACATTGCCCAAGTCATAGCTGCTGGAGAATTAATTGTCATTGAAGTGGTTACTTTATCAAGAGGAATATCTTTGAATAATAAAGACATATCTTCTAGACTACTGACACCAACACCACATTCTCCGAACTCTCCAGCAGCCAGTGGTGAATCACTATCATATCCATAAAGAGTAGGTAAGTCAAAAGCAGTACTGAGTCCTGTTTGACCCTGATTCAATAGATATTTAAAACGTGTATTAGTTTCTTCGGCCGAACCAAAACCTGCAAACATACGCATAGTCCATAGCCTTCCACGGTACATTGTCGAATGAATACCCCTAGTATATGGGAATTCACCAGGATAAGATATATCTTCTTCAAAATTTATATTAGAGTTATCCAATGGAGTGTATAATCTATCGACCTTTTGACTAGATGTGGTCATAAATTCTTTTAATCTTTCTGGGTTTTTCTTGAGAGAAGGCTCTAGCACATTTTTCTTCCATTTATCATAAGATTTTTGATAATCTGAATCCATATTATTCACATTTTTATCATTTGAATCTTGACCAGTCATTATTTTGCGAATATTACGCCTAAATAAGGATTTACCATAAACGTGAATTATATATTCTACTTACATTAATCCATAATGTCAGGAGATGAAGGGCGACCGACGGCCTCGAGCTGAGGAAAGTCCCCTCTCCATGAGCAAAGCAGCCGCAAGGGGCCCGAGAGGGTTGGCAATGAAACAGAAACGACACAGTCTCACCATATGGAATGATCGTCTAGGACGTGACATCGGTGAAGAATTTGATGAAACGAACATCCCTGCTGGAGCAATTCCAAGTAACCGCATAGACCTGCTCGGGAGCGGTAGGTAGGAAGCAAAGCTAAATGTCGCCAACCGGTTTCCGGTTAACAGAAAGGGGCTTACTCTCATCACCTGACAAAGAATTATACTATTTTCGAGGATAACTATATAAACTAATCTTTCTCGGCGCAAAATATCATGGCTACAGACTATTCTGAAGAACCAAATTGCACGCAAAAAGGGACCGGATGGGTGACATTCGAAACTAACCCCGTACCTCGAAGAAAAAAAGTTGTTAAAAGAAGATTAAGGAGAATTTAACTTTTTTTGAAATGACACGAATAATCCTATATTTACACCAATAAAATTAAAGCATAAATCTGCAAATGACATGTTCCTACCGGGAACAAAAGCCTGATGTAACTCATCTGTAATTGCGAATATAATTCCAATGATAATAGAACCAATAATTGGAGAAATACTGAAAGACTCATCCTCATCAAAAGAGCGATATAGTAAAAAGCCCAAGACGGTATATTCAATTAAATGGAAAAAATAATCTATATTGTTAAATTCGAGCGTTGAATTGGAAGGTAAATCATCTTGAGGTACATGGCTCAATAATGCCATAAACAACATATAACTAAAAGTAATCCTCCAGTGAATGAAATTCACTATAGATTGCCTTCTTTTATAAGACGTAAATCATCTATATCATCAGCATCAAATTCATTAGGAGGTTCTCCATCAAGTTGATTACCAATATCCTGACTTTCTATTGCCCAATACATAACAGACTCTTCATTATTTGAATGATTCGGATGCTGAGAATCTTCGTGATCATGGGGCGATTTATACCCATTATTTATCAAACCTAATAAATGGCCAAATTCGTGCACAATTACCGATTTTTCAATATCGGTGGGAGATATCAATAGGAATGAAGCATCTTCTATTTTTTCCTTAAATAAAACAAAAGACGAACCCGTATATGCTAAACCCAGTGTCTTATCATTATCTTGATATTCTCCATTAAGATATAATATATGTATAACAAAAGTATCACCGCTCTTAAATCTTTCACGTTCATTTTTTTCTATATTAACTATTTCTTCCAAAGAATAACTATTATCAGTACTACCAAATGCGCTCTGACTAACTGTAATAGAAGTCTTATCTGAAACCTCTTTAATTCGTTTCTTCAAAATATCAATAGCATCTGAATCTGGAGAATTATCAGTAACATAATTAATTTCAATATGTAATTTTGAATACACATTATCCTGTAAAATTTCATATTTACAATCGCCAGTAATGTTCTCACAGGATACTATCTGGTCTTTCAAACTATCTAAACATCCAGACACTAACAAAAGTGACATTATAATGACGGCTGAAAAAACTCTCATAATTGTCTATAAAATAGCTTAATTAAAAACTTATTAGTCATTTCAATAAAGTGAACCTAATACTAATCTAGGATCAGGATAATCAAGTAAAGCTTGTACTCTATCTTCTAACGACACAACACCGGGAAGATCGTGAGTAGCTGGTTCGATAAGAGAAAGTTGGAAATGAAGATGTGGCTCCCACCCTCCATTTTCTTGATTATTACCAAACCGACCAATAATTTCGCCCTTCTTTACATTCTGCCCAATATATTTATTGATTATAGAAGAGGAATCAAGATGCCCATACAGGGCCCAAACTATTGTTTTAGAAATTACATACTTAATAATTATAACATTACCATAATCACCAGGCTCTGGATTATAGCCAAAATGTGAGATCTCACCATCCATAAAGGACATACAAGACGTTCCTACAGGGCCTCCAATGTCTATTCCCATGTGGATATTACGATTACCTCCAAAGATATTTGTAGTATACATATTTGGACGCAATTCATTATACTTACCTATACTGAACTTGTTGTCAGGTGAATTCCATGAATTCCTAGTTAAATCTAAAACGGTATAATCTTTAGGTAATATTACTACAGGATGAAAATCTGTCAACATTTTATCAAAGATAGATTCAGTAGTTCTCAATACTAACCTCTTCAGAATATAAATTAACTATTTTATCTGATGTATCAACAATTAATGAACCATCTTTATCTATTGATTTAACAATTCCAGATCCGCTATTCCAATTTATATTTTTACCTATTAAAAAATCTACTTTAGTATATTTATCTAATATTTTCTCGGGAGATAAATTAAAGTTTTCATTAAAGTTAACCATGAATAAAGAAATAAAATCTAATTTATCTAAATCATAATTAATATCATTAAGATTAATAGTTTTTGATATAGATACACTATTATTAATATTAAGACCTAGACCAACTATTGTATAATTACCATAACTCTCACAAAGAATCCCTCCTAACTTTCTTCCATTAAGAAGTATATCATTAGGCCATTTAAGTCTAATCTTATCTTTAATATCTACTAAAGATTCTAATACACTTAATCCGGTAATAAAAGGTAAGAATTTATTGCTTGAAGAAACAAATGTAAAATATAAACCGCCTAACTCTGAATTCCAACTATTGCCCCGACGTCCTTTCCCTTCCGTTTGCTTAATTGCTAAAACACAATCTCCAATATTTAAGAAAAAATCAGATAACCAATTATTAGTCGATTTAACAGTATCCATTATGTGTATCAAAGAAATGCCCCAAGGTCCATTTGTTTGATTTGTTCATTTTCTAAAGTATCTTCAATTGCATTAAATGCGAGTTCTAATCTTTGCTTTATGAAAGAACGGGCCCCATAATTCTCAGAAATTTCTGTAGCTATTTTACGATACTTCGCAACCGAAGCCGGAGATATATTTAATTGAAGACTACCTCCACAAACGCAGGTTTCTTTCAATGGAGGGCGCCTATATTTCTTAGTGCATTTTTTACACCTCACACCCTGTGTAGAAAATGAGCGCAAATTACCAATAATATCTCTGATAAAATGCTTTTCAATAGTTTGTTCGGCAACATAAGTAGCGTCTGAAGCCCTTGTTTTAGACGCTAAGACCAAAGACGCTAGTGCTTTCTCTTTCATTGAACCTAATGTTACATAACGAGATTCAGAAGGACCCATATTGATACTTGAAGATGAATGAGTAAAACCATAATTTTCATATTGACTTTCTGTTTCTAACCTATTAGAAACAAGATCTAAAAGGCTTACAACCTTATTCGGAGCTAACTTTTCTTCAGCCTTTTCATATAACTCTAAAGGATAAGACGTATTCAATTCAATATTGTGTGCTTCACTATCAATTTCAGCTGGATCTATACGCGTTGATAATACTCTTGGAATATCCATAGTACCACCCCTAGTGGTTGGAACAAAACTATCTGAATAATTTAATAGGCCATCTAAAAGAAGCATTATGGAATCTTCATCACCATCGCAATTTCTCCTTTTGGCAGCATGCAAAAAAGGATGACCATACTGAGCTTTAGCAGTTGTAAAACCAATTAATCGAGTTAAAACTCCTGCAGAAGTATGAGGGCTTAAACAAATTAACAAACTACCAATCAACTCCTTATGACTCGAATTAGGTTTGAGATTATAATATGGCTCTTGATTATATAATCTTGACAATTCTTCATCTACAAAATTTGAAACTTTAACCAACCAATTTCCAGCTCGTTCGGAAACAATTAAGTCTTGGACCTTAAGCTCTAATAACTGGTCAATTGAAGTCAATTTTTCTCCCTTATGGTCTTTCAAATATCCTAATTCTTTAGCTTTTTCGAGAGTTAATCCAACTTCTCTTGGATAAAAATGAGTTATTGGTAAATCAATCATATCATAGCGTAAGGTTCCATCTTTGTAAACTCGTAAATCTCTCTGCGCACGAAGAATACCTTTTTCAATACTCTCAGGAATTTTATCTGCAGTTTTTAATTCTTTAACTCCTTTAATTTTAGGCAATATACCTATTTTAGTGTTATTTAGTGCTTGAGTAACCAATTCAGAAAGGTCAACTATTCGCTTTCTTGGATCTTCCTTAACCATCGTCAAAGAATTACAACAATTCAATGAAACTGTTTCTTTATGACATTCTTTACAGTAACGCAATTGAACGTTAAGTTCGATCTTACCTGAGAGACCCTGTGAAAATCCACGATTATTTGTACTAGATTTAAGGGCCGTATTAATCAATCTTTGATTGCTACCAGCTTCTCCTAAAGGAAAAAGAACATTAGGTGGTGGTTTCATACGCCTTTCATTAGCCTTTTCAGGGCGCCCCATACTTCCTCCAATTCTTGTAGGTGCCTTATCTTTTATTTCAATACCAGATAAATAAGAAACTAATTCAAGAGTGTTATCAGTTTCATTTGGATCACAAAAAGATTCAATAGAACCCTCATTTTTCTTTAATCCTAATTGCTTGATTAAAGGCTCATAACCATCATCTAAAACTATTAAATTATCATTTATCTTATAAAAAAGACCTAGTCTAATAAAAATTTCTTTATACATTAACGGAAACTTATTTGCAAGAACTTTTTCACTATTTCTAATCAATTGACTTCTAAGGTCTAATATTTCTTTAACTCCTAAATCAGACCAATAATAGGTATATAATGGATGTAAAGGTATCTTATTAGTTAAACAATAATCAAAAATAGATTTGAAATCGTTTTCACCACTGTACTCCTTTAGATTGCTCTCTTTTACAATCGCAGTCCACCACTCTTGACACCATCCAGAAGGTTGCAATGGATGATTATTTTCAATAAACTCTCCAAAAGGTATCAAGATTTCCCCAAGATCTATTATCTTTTCAACGTCATTAACTTTTGCCTTAGCTAAATCATAATCATCTAATCTCATATATGTTCCATCTTTCAACAAAACTGAAGGCCCTTCTATTGAATCGCAGGGATTGCCTGCTGTAGCTTTACCGGGAAGCTGAAGTTTAATCTGAGTACCAATAGCTGCAAAAGAATCAACAACTAACATTGTAGAGGGGTGAATAGACATAGACGCCAAGCCAGAAGTACGTGAACGACCGTATCGTAACCTAAAAGCTCCAGGCTTATCAGGAAAAGCAAAAATTGGACGACCGGCAAGAACGTCTTTGAGATATTTATGCTCCTTGACATTACCTGAGGCAGAACTACGTTTTTTTTCTGTATAAGTTCTTAGAAACTCCCATCCACTAATCGATAAATTATCCACATGTTTGAGGACTTTAGCAGCTTTAAGACAAAGGCCTTCAGCCAAAACCAAACAAGCACCACCTCTCAATGAATTTGTTTCAACCCTTGGTAAATCTCTATTACCTGCAACTTCTAATTTATCGGTTCTTTCACCAGTAATACAAATTGGACAAGATTTTACAATTGTCTCTATTTCGTCGGGACCTGGGACATACTGAAGATTAACTGCTCTTTTATACAAGGGTATTTCTTCTTTATATCTTTCGATTTCAGCTGGTGTTGGAATATAAGCATCTAAGCCTAACTCTCTCCTAACTACATCAGCTATCAGAACTGATAATGCTTGAGCTGTTCCCCCAGCCGCACGAATTGGCCCTGCATAGTATATCGAAGCACAGGTTGTATTGTTATTATTTTCCAAAGTACTTATCTTGACAACGCCTTCGGTAGGAGCCACAAGAACCCCTTCTGTGAGGATTGATAAGGAGGTTCTAACTGCTTGTTCTAGGGCAAATTCTATGCCACTTTCAGCTCTTAATTTTGCAGCTAATTCTTTAGCTATAATGAGTGCTGTTGTCTCTCTATCATTATCTTTTGCAACCTCTCGAATTCTAGGTGCAATTCCTTTGGGACCTACTTGGGCCTCAACTCTTTCAGCAAGATCTTTAGCTCTTGGTATTTCAGCTTCTGTTGAAGGATCAAAACCAGCTTTACGAGCTTTAGAAACTATTGAATAACAAGCGTCAGCTTTCTCTTCTAAATCTCGAAAATAAGATTCCATTTCCTCGGATGCAACCAGTACCACAACTTAGTATGGAAAGGCTATTATTATCCTATTCGGCGGACTATACACCATAGCTATCTATGAATATAGATTTATATGAAGAAGAAGCTGCTCGAATACCTGCAAGCAGTATTCCAAAAGAAACAAAAATGAATATTAAACCTGCAAATAAACCAATATTATGATTCCAAAGCATTACAGAAGCTGGAAGAATTAAAATAATTGAAGAAAATAAGGCGGATGTTCCCATCAACATAAATTGAACTAAAATATCAGGATTACCTCTATCACTCTCGTCAAAATTTGCAAAAGCACTACCGGCCCATATACCCAAACCGGTATTACAAAAAATAATTATCAATAGACATTCGCCGAAAAAAAGTGTTACCTTTATTGGAAAGGCTGCAAGAATGCAGATGGGGAGCCAAATGGCTACTAAACCAGGTAGTGCCATCATGATTAAGGCACTGGCTTTGCCCTTCATTATCAATAAAGACTCAACAGGGTTTGATTTCATAATCCACAATCTTTTTCCTTCAACACCAAGCATAGTTGAACCCAACATTGTACATTGAAGTAAGGCACCCATGTACAGACTAATTGCAAGCATTCCGGGATAATACAATGTTAATGGTAAATCACCGACAGGTTCAGTGGGAATTCCCATCTTAAACCACCAAAATATCAAAATAAAGGCTATCGAAAATGTCGAAAAAGCTGAACTCAAGACATCCCTTTCCCGAATAGAAGATATTACTTCCTTAGAACATATTGAAGATACTCTATTACCTAATACCGAACGCAACCATTTGAATTGTAAAAAACGCATAGGGTTCTTATGTGATGATGAATTAATTTTATAAGATTCTAAAGCTTCGATAAATATACGATCCATATTGTAAAAATATATCAATAAAAGTAAGAGACAACTAAATGTAATCGCTAAAGCCATATCAGGATAAGAATGTGATACATTAGCAATTAACATCAAAACAACTAATATGGGTGAAAGTGTAACCAAAAAAGTCATTTTACGAGAGAATGGATGAAGAGCACCTACAATAGAAAACATATAACCAGATAAAGCAGATAATATTGTAAATAGGATGAATAATTCCAAAAACTCATTTGTTAAATCAATATTGGAATTTGTTACAAGATTTCCAGTATAGAATACAAAAAGTAAAAGAGAGGCCAGTAATACATTTGGAACTAAAATGGAAAGAAACATTCCAAACATAATCTGTCGAGGTGATATAGGCTGAACAAGGTGTAACTCCATGCGTTTTGATTTAATAATCCTACGGTATGTAATACCTGCAGAACGTAAGGTAAATAATGCGAAAAATATTACTAAAATAGTGCCATATCCTTCATTTGATCCCTCAGGGAATGATTCAGGATTATCTATTACGAATTTAACAAGGCGAATACACGCAAATGAAAATAATAAACCTAACAATGAAATTATAATTGTACCAAACAAACGTTTACTGAGAGACTGTGTACTACGTCGATAAAAAGATTTAAATTCAGCTTCAAATATTGTATAAGCCGTACTCATCGACCTAAAGACTCCATAGTTCTATCTTTCTTAGATGATTTTTTGAAAATACGATAACAGTCTGTACAAAGTGCCGTCTTACGACTAGAACCTTGAAGATTCAAGCTACCAGTCTTTTCAACTCTTTTCCGAGGTATTGAACGCTTTGGTGTTTTTCCACAACCTACAGTACTACAAACTCCTTGTTCATCATCTGACAAAGAAATATCTCTATGCTTCATTAAAGTCATAGACAACTTACGATACTTAAAACATTACGAATGCTATTTCCTTAGAGATAAACCCTCAGAATGAGATAGCATATTACCACATTTAGCACAATAATTAACCTTCTCATCCGATATTATATAATCGCATAAAGAACACTTTCTTTCGACCTTTGATTGAGGCTGTTTGGATTTATTTCTAAAGTTTATGAAATATCCTATTCCTAAAATTATGAGAATAACCGTTTGACTATAACAGACTAATTCCTCGAACTCCACATTAAAACCAATACTAGTTCCCTATAATTGTTTTACGGCCCTATTGAAGAGTGATATCTGGCATTAAAGGTCTAGCTGCAAACCCTTTCAATGCAAAATTACTACCTTCACCAACTCTACAAACAAACAAATCTCTATGATGGCGTATTAACCCAAATTCATCTAATGAGGATACACCTCCACAAATTTCCATTGCCATTGTTAAATGATCGGAAGCTTTTCGTGAACATTCAATCTTAACTTTCGCTGCTGATTCTCTGTCCAATGTATTGTCATTATACCTATTTGTAAGATCAAGTAACCAAGTCAAACCTTGCTCTAATGTTATATCCATATCAATTATTACATCTTGAACACGTTGAAAAGTTCCAATTGGAACTCCAAACTGTTCTCTTTCCTGTGAGTAGTTCCGACATTTATCTAAAGCAAATGCAAGGGATGCAAGAGACATTCCAGCAATAAATAAACGTCCACCATTCAATGTTTGAGCCATTACTTTGAATCCTTCATTTTCCTTTCCAAGAATTGAATCATCAGAAACTCGAACATCATCGAAAGTAATTGATCCCGTCGAGGATTGACTCCATAAATCTTTGCCTGCCATTTCCTGATAAGATACATTTGAATCATCCATTGGCACTATGAAACAAGTAGTCCTGTGCCCGGGTTTAGAATCGGGATCTGTCATTGCATGAACTACTACATGACTAGACCATTTTGCATTTGTAGACCAACACTTTTCTCCTTTGATAACCCAGTTATTACCATCTTTCTTAGCTGTAACTTGAGGATTAGTAGCATCGGAACCTCGACCTGGTTCTGATAAACCAAAAACAAACATTCTTTTTCCAGCTGCCAAATCAGGAAGATGTGCCTCCTTCTGAGCATCAGTCCCAAATAATTGTAAAGGTTTAGCACCTAAAGACATAGCTGCACCAGGTGTTATTGCTAAAGATTGAGAATGATATCCAAGAGCCAGACCCATCAAAATCAAATCTAGTTGATTACCTCCCTGACCTCCATATTTCTCAGATACTGTAACTCCGAAAAGCCCCATTTGACCCATTTCCTCAATTATATCTTCTGGAATTAAATCATGATTACGTTCCCAATTGAGATAATTAGGTTCTATTCTATCTTCAGCAAATTCACAAACTGCTTTGTAAAAAGTCATTGAATCTGGTGATACTAGTCTTTCCAAATAGTGATCTAAACGGCGTTCCATAATATTACTACAAAGATATCTGTTAAAGTGGTTATCGTGACCTTCCAATAGCTCCACGTGGAGGTTCTGGCTCATAGTCTGCCTGTAACTCAGGTGGCCATTCTCTAGGTGTATCTTCTACGCCTTGTAGAATAATATATCCAATTATCATTACGAAAAATAAGAATCCAATAGCTGCAGGCCTTCCCAAACCAAGTCCATCTACTATTATTCCCCAAGAAAGAGGACCTATTATCGTGGCAAACCGTCCAACCATGCTGTAAAGGCCATAAAACTGCCCTATGTATCTCGGGGGTGTCAATACTAGCATGTATGGCCTATCTGCACACCAAGTTCCTCCTAATGCTATTCCTGCCAGGAATGGAGCAATCCATATCATCCAAGTTGGTAAACCAAGCCATACGGTGGAAATGAGTAAAGTAAATGTAGCAAACCATACCCATAAAACCATGTTAAGTGTAACTTTAGGACCAATAATATCAACTAAATATCCCCAAAGAAAACCACTGACTATAGAGCTAAGAATACCAATTAAAACATATTTTACAATATCTGCAGTAGTCATTCCAAATTCTTCACTAACATATATTGCAGCAAATGCTGTTGCTGTATTTGCAGCATCAGTATAGAAAACACGCCCAACAAGAAATCTAGAAAGACCTGGAAACTGATCAAGCATACCTAATGTTTTCTTTAATTGAGTAAATGTACCTCCAATTGCAGTTATAATTGAGCCATCTCTAAACAAAGGCGTTGATGGTGTAGAAATAAAACCGATAAGACAGATTACAGTAACCCCATACAACAAATAGCTCATAACACCTCCAATTAACCAAGCATTAAGAATGAACAATAAAGCCATTATAACCATCAAACCAGGCCAGAAATTGTCTTCTTCAGTTTCCTTAACAAAAATAAAGCAAGGTATTGCAAAAACTAAAAAAAGTAATGCTGTTACTTGAAAAACAGACTGAAATGGGTGGCCTAAAACTTCTATAAGAAAATAACCAGCCATTACTCCAATCAAAGAACCAATATATCCTATACCAATCCCAATACCTCCAATCCGACCTCTATTTCCGGGAGTTGATATTGTAGCTAAAGTTGAATCATAAAATATTAATCCTGCTTGATAAAAGTAATTAGCTGCAACAAAAATACCAAGTGAAACGAGCAATATTGTACGTTTATCCCATCCATCGCCTTCATAACCTAATAAGGCTGTAAAAGCTACACAAAGAAGAGTCGTATAGAATAAGAAAGGCATACGTCTACGTGACTGATCTGAAAGTGCTCCAATGATTGGAGCAGTCATAAACACTAAAGCCATCGACAAAGCATTTGCATATGCATAATCTGAATCTGTACCTCCTACTTCATCACTCAAAACCCATAAACTAAAATAAAAAGAAACAATTAATACTGAAAATACCGTATTTCCGAGATCATAAAAAGCCCAAGAAATAATACTAAACATTGAAGCTTTGGTAGTTATGGGCTCTTTAGGCTCCTTAGCTTTTTCCCTAAACTCTTTTATTGAATTATTAGCTTTCTCTATGAATTTTTTTGCAGGACCCATCCTAATTACTCGTCTATTAAATCCTCTTTAAGAGAGGCCTTAATTGCACGGAGGCGTTTATCTTCAGCTTGAGCATCAAGTCTACCTGCATCAATATCAACCATATATAATAAAATCAATCCAATTAATAATAATACAGCAATACTGAAAATACCCATACGACTGTCATACATGACTGCCATGAAAAAGTAAAGAGTAGGACCCATAAATGCTGCAACTTTCCCAAAGAATCCAAAGAAACCAAAGAATTCAGTACTCCTCGTTTCAGGTATAATTTGTCCAAAAATACTTCTAGAAAGACCCTGAGAACCTCCCAGTAAAGTTCCCATCATTGTTCCTAAAAGTAAGAATTGTAAAAATACAGTCAAACCAAATGGTTCCCATATATTATCTCTAGCCCATGCAGGAATAAAATCTATAGAACCATCACCGAGATCTGAAGGATGATCTATACCTACATTATTAACTCCATCTAAAGCTCCGCCCAATATACTAACACTAAAACGAGTATCATCTATTGAAATCAAAAAAGATTCTATTTCAGAATTGGTTATACCTGACATATTCTTAGTGAAATTAACCCATTCATCATCTACGGTCTCACCATAATTCCAAGACTGAGTTTGCGTCTTAGCACTGTATTCTAGTGGAAGAAAATCTTTCCACTCCTCTGCCCATGCTTGCTCATTGAATTCCTTATCACCATAATCTAGTTTTTGTGCTATCTCGGGAGTATAATAATCAACATGAACATCATAGACTTCATCTGATTCATTCCATTCATAAAGAATAAAGAATTCATCATGTTCTTCTAATTCGAGAGGAACAAAAGCAAGTGCTGCAAAACATAAAACGACCCAACCAACAATAGAAACCGTTAAAGCTCTTTTAGTTCCAACTCTATTTGCAAAATTAGTAAAAGCTACAGCCGAAGGTGCTGCCACAAATTGTATTGCAAGAATGGTAATTATTAGTTCTGTAGTTGTAACGCCAAGAACCGTGGTTCCAAAAACACCACCCAATGCAGTAATAGTATTTATGCCATCAATAAAGAAGAAATAAGCAAGCATATACAAAAATAAATTTGGAAATTTCTTTATGTCTCTTAATGTTTGGGTAACTTCACTAACTGCGAACTTGGCAGCTTTTCTAAACTTCATAGCTTCCATTTCATTTTCTATAGGAGGTTCAGGAACCCACATAAATGTCAAAAGAGCAAAACCATACCACCAAACTCCTGCAGTAGCCATACAGAAAGGTATTATGGATGCACCTAATGTCAAAAATAATCCCATATGAATTAGTAATAGTATGCCACCTCCTAAGTATCCATAAGCAAAAGCCCGATTGGAAATGTCATCCATTTCGTCTTCTTTACCTAAATGAGGCAACAAAGAATTATAGAAAACTCCAGCCCCATTAAGACCAATATTAGCTAAAAGAAACATTACCATAAGCCAAATCCAAGAAGCATTACCAAAGAATGGAGCAAAAGCCAAAAGGAAGGTGGCTCCAGCACCAATATAAGTCATAATTTTCAACCATTTAATCTTGATCAAGCGCCTGTCAGCTATAACTCCAAAAGGAGGACTAACTACCGCAACTATCAACGTAGCAATAGCCACAGACAAAGACCAGATGGCATCCCCAGTCATAGTAATTGAACCTAAAGTTGCAGTTAGGCCATTAGCTTCAAGAAATAAAAATGCATACCAAGCTGGTAACAAGGCTACAGTGACACTAGTCTCAAAAGCTGATTTTCCCCAATCATAAAATCCGTATCCGCTGATAGCTTTCTCTTTATCTTCTGGAAGATCTTGTAATTTGGACCCTAAACTAAACAATCTAGCAATAATATCGGCCATACATTCCCAAAGAGACCCAGTTAAATATATGTGACCTATCTGTTTCTATTAAAAAAACAATATTTATTTATTCCACTCTAAGGCTTTATTAAGAAAATTTTCAAATAGCTCAGAACCATATTCTGTGTGCTCAACTTCGGGATGATATTGAACACCTGCAAAAGGCAAGGTATCATGTTGAATAACCTGAACTTGACAAGCATCTGAAGAGGCCATCAACCTAAATCCTTCAGGTATCTCATAAACTTCATCGTTGTGTGATTCCCACACATTAAATTCCTTAGGAAAATTAGCCAAAATCCAACCTTCCTCAATTAAAGTTAGAAGTGAAGAACCAAATTCAGGTATATCTGCTGGACCAGCTTTTCCACCAAAATGATTTGCCATATATTGGTGCCCTACACAAATGCCAAGAATTGGCCATTTTTGTGAATCAATATACTCTGATGTCAAACCTAAAGCCTCAGATTCAGTTTCAATTCTTGGAGCACCTCCTGACAATATAAGTGCCTTAAATCTTTCCAAATCATCTATTGGAGTTACATTAGACACTATTTCAGCACGACAACCCAAATAATTTAGTACTCTATATTCTCTATGAGTCCATTGACCTCCATTGTCAACGACTGCTACCGGGAAATTTGAATATGGCATGAATCTTAGTCTGGAACTTGGTTGTTAAGTCTTTCTAACCTACTTTCTCTGTCTGAAGTAAATTTATCAATTGCCTCCAAAACCCAACGTGGACTTAAATGAGCCTCATCTATTATTTGGTCTAAAGTACCGCCAGTTCTCCAATTATTGTCCCAATCAGGAGAAACGGAATATTCAGAAACAATACGATTTGAAATCCAATTATTCATTATTCTAAGACCTGTGTTTGTAACGATCATAGAATCTGACCATTCTTTTTCGGAAATGATTGAATTCTTGTAAGACTTATCCTGCCGTTGAAACAATTCCCATGAAATTGCAGATACAATCTTTACATTATATTTTGAACTTATTTGATCTAAAATGGAGACAATCGTATTGGTAGAACTAGTCCCTCTAACAATTATCACACCTTCATGCGGCCTCTCGTCGTAATCCCTAATCAAATAAGCTCCTTTCGAAGCATCAAAATGACTCGCAATACCTAACTCTTCTCTATTAGGAATATCAATTGCAGGTCTTGTCAAATGTAAGGCCACAATAGGGACATCTGTTGAAAGTGCGGCAGCAAGAGCTGGAGCAACATCATTATGTTCCCACGGATGTAAATTGATTATGTGGCCGTTTGGAAATAATTGTGTAACTCCTGGTGCAAAGATACCAAAATGTGTTCGACTATCTTCTGCAGTTTCAGGGCCTGAATGTCCAGCAACCCACAATAATTTACCAACTTTCATCTGTGAATCTTGAGCTAATTGACTGAATAAACGAATAGCTCCATATTTCAAATAACTAAATGAACCATACGTACTAAATGAACCAATAAAACCGTTATAATCTTCTAATGTATCCTCATTAAAATTTACTGTTGATAAACCTGCCATCATACCTGCATTAGCAAACTCAGTAATTCCCTGTGGCATTAATGGTGAATTAGGATTAGTATGTTTGTCGTACATACCCAAATCATCTACTCCATCTCTACCTTTAGAAAAACCTGAGATATTCGTAGAGTCTGCTAAATCTGCAGACATTGCAACAAAAAGAGGACGCCCATAATTCTTTCGACTATGTGAATTAAGCCAAGAAGCTACTTTAGAAAATCCAACTCTATTTGGGGCTTTAGTGCCAGCTTCAGCAAATAAATCACTTGGATAATTATGGAAGTCAAATAATGCTTTATCATTCAATGGATTAGATTTAGTAAATTTAGAATTATCTATATCAGAAGGCACTGAATCTCCTAATTCAACAAGTCTATCTGCTAAATAATCAACTAATTCTTGATTATCATTAAGAACTGAAATTACAGATTCGAAATAAGAAGCTGCTTGCTTTACCTGAGCTTCACGTGAAGAAGCTGATTCTTCACCAAAGTTGTCAAATGAAATCTCATATTTCTTTGAAAAATCATCCTTTGTTTTCCAAAATAATTCAGAATTTCGCTTGTGAGGTGCTCCATGTGATTTTTCATCAAACTTATGATATCCACGCCCCTTACGTGATTTTGCAAAAACCATTTTAGGAATATCGGATTTCGAATTAGTAACTAATAAATCATAATAAGCTTCTGTAAATGAAGCCCAATCTTCACAGTCTTCAGTACCTTCTACATGCCATCCACTTGTTTCAAATAATTCTTGTGGAGTCGATTTTACTATGTTACTGAATGGACGGCTGTCAATCCCGTAATCATTCCAATCAATATAGTATACTATATTTCCGAGGCCGAGGCCCCATGAAGAATTAAGCGTCTCATGAGTTACTCCAGTACTTAATCCACCTTCACCTTCAAAAGCGAAGACCTTAACCTGTTCAGTACCTGCTAATTTATGAGCTAAAGCTGCACCTGCTGCAGCTGGTGAACCATGACCACTTGGTCCTGTATTAAATTTGAAAAAAAGAGTCTTACCTTCCATCTCCGCATGTCCAGGTAAACCTTTATTCTGACGAAGAGTTAGTAAGTCTTCCCAAATAAGCTGAAACTCTTCACCATTCTTAACTAAATATTTTTGATCTTTAGTCTGTTTATATTTTATTCTTAATGACTCATTTAAAACAGCCAAGGTCGCGTATACCATTGGATTATCATGCCCTGCAACTAAAACAAATCTATCTGCAAAACGCTTAGTTGGATCTCTAATATCCCATCGCATTGCTCCAGATAAAAGAGTAATAAGCATTCCATGAACCTTTGAACGTGAGCCTCCAGGATGTCCACTCTGGCTTAAATTAAGAGTGATATCAATACACTGATCAATTAAATCCTTGGTAATTTCCCAATGTTTGTAACTATTTTTTAGAATTGATGGAGATTCCATACAAGTAAAGACAGAGGTGTGTATTTTTGAAGTTTCGGTCTTCAAAATACCTAATCTTCAACTTGACGTGCTAAATAACCACGTGAGAATAATGTTTGTAATACGGCCCATATCATAAAAAATACAAGGACAGATAAAGCTTGTCCATATATTGTATTAAATTCGATAGAATTACTAAAACTGTCAGGAAGAATACTACCTAAGAAGTCATGAAAGAGGAAGGCCATTGAAGTCAAGGCTGTAGTCAAGGCTAATGTTAATACTAATGTAGTTAAAAACCACTGTAAAACGGTTTCAAATTCTTTAGAAAAATACATAACGCGAGCTAAACGACTATATCGTGTATGTCCATAACTTAATTCTAGATATAATACAAAAGAAAAGACAAAACCAAGTATTGGATAAATTTGATCATTTGTATTGCCTACTAAACCAATAGGCATTACAAGTATTAAGAAAGCTGAAATAACTTGATTACCAATTGAATTTTGCCAAATCCCTACCATACCTACAGTTATGGGTATTCCAATCCAAAACCATAAAAATAATTGTTGTGTGACATGATAAGGAAATGAATCATATCCTCTAAATGAAGATATAAATATTAAAAGGGTCGAAACAAAAATAAATAAAAGAAAATAATCGTATATTTTCTTATTCATACTCAAAAAAATATACGAAGTTCCTGTAAAAAGGCCCAATAGCATTCCAGCTACAATAGAATTATTTAATTCACTAAAAACCTCCTTCTGATAAATGCCTTCCACCATTGTATTTATCGCCTTAAAAAATAATGAATCTTCAATTGGATTAATTACATATGCAAGACCTAAACAAGTCATAAGAGAAAATGTAGCTATAGCTTGCATAAAAGACAAACTTCTGATTGTCCTCATTAACGAATCACCTCAGCTAGAGAAGTAGACAATACCGTCTCAGGGTCCCAACGCATAGCTCTTGCTCCAAGTGACCGAGCTTCTGTGATCTTGTTGTCTAATGAGGCTGAAGCTGTAAAATAAACAGTTGGAGATATTATTCTAGAATCTCGATCATAATTCAACGTATCTGGAGCTATTATTGTAAGTTTAAAACCTCTAGCTGTAATTTCTCTAAGTGCTTCCGTACTAGTAGAGTCATTTTCAAGTGTAGAAACTACCATTACTGGTGAGCGAGGAGTAAAATTACGTAAATCTCCAAGAATAGTATGTAAGCCCAATGCACCCTTAGCCTTTACCTCAGCTAAAGCGGTTAAAATACTATACAAATGCCTTTCACCAGTATCTGGATTTATCACTTTTACAGTTTCGCCATAGATGGTTAAACCAACTCTATTACGGGCTCTCAAAAAATAACTTACAAGTGAAGCTATAGCCCTGCATGAATAATTTAAAGGATTTTGTAATACAGTACCTGTTCCTGTAATTTCACGAGCATCTAAAACAAGCATTATATCTGAAATATCTTCTCTTTCAAATTGATTAACCATTAATTTACGTGTTCTTCCAAAAACTCTCCAATTAATATTCTTAAAATCATCACCAGGTGAATATTCTCTTATACCATAAAATTCACCACTTGTACCTATCCTTCGAATTGGCATTGCGCCCTGATACATTTTAGGGAAATCTGTTGAAAGATCTACTCCATCAATCTGTTCCATTTGTGGTAAAACTACCAAACTTGACTTCGATTCAACATCTGCTTCATAATAAAATAAGAATGAAGGATTATAAATTCTAAGGCTAGGATTGCCAAGCCTAAACTGTCCCCTTAGTCTACAATTAAGATGATACTTATTGATAACTAATTCCTCTTTTTGAAGTCTAATAATAGTATGATTCGAACCACTATCAACCTCGACTTCTGAAGGTAAATTATCATATATTTCTAAAAAACCAACGGACCTGCCTTTGTTTTGAATTATTAAATCCACCGTAACTGGACTATTTTCAAAGACTTGTTCAGCATCAAAATCACGGGTTATCTTAACATCAATAGGCCTCGTATTAACCAAACTGTGTACTGCTACAAATCCCAATATTGTAGTTCCCAAAAGAAATAGTTGAAGATTATCTATAAAGGGTGAAAAGAGAACTAATGTCGTTCCAAGACCAACGTAGACAACTGCCTTACGTGTCCACATCTTTTAGACTATTCCACTGTCACTGCCGGCACTTCAACCGTCATTAATAATTCAGATAGAATTTCTTCAATCTTAACACCACGTATTCGCGCTTCAGGTTTTAGAATAACTCTGTGGCCAAGAACGGGGATTGTTGCTCTTTTAACATCATCAGGTACTACATAATCTCTACCTGATAAAACTGCTAAAGCTCGTGATAATTTGAAAAGACCTAAACTTCCTCGAGGACTTGAGCCTACTGCAACTCTGTGATCTCTACGTGTTGATTGAACCAATTCTACAATATACCTCATTATTTCTTTCTTAACATATACATTTTCAATAGAATCATGCATTGCAATTACCTTATCTGGTGTTGCCCTAGCCTTAACCTTGAATGAATCTTGTTTACGCTCTGAACGACCCTGAAGTATACCTGTTTCAACGTCCTCATCAGGATAACCTACACTCAATTTGATTAAAAAACGATCCATCTGTGCTTCAGGTAACGGATATGTTCCTTCATATTCAATTGGATTTTGTGTGGCCAATACAACAAAAGGTCTAGCTAATTTATGAGTAGTTCCTTCGATAGTAATTTGTTTTTCTTGCATAGCTTCTAGCAGTGCTGCTTGAGTCTTAGGAGGCGCTCGATTGATTTCATCAGCTAATAAAATATTACAAAAGATAGGGCCTTTTCTAAATGTAAACTTATTCTTTTCAGGATCATAAAAATATGAACCAGTAATATCTGCAGGAAGAAGATCTGGAGTAAATTGTATACGTTTGAACTCACATCCTAGTGCATCTGCTAATGTGTTAGACATCAAGGTTTTTGCAAGACCTGGAAAATCTTCAAATAAAATATTGCCATTTGCTAAAACACCAGCCATTAGCATTTCAATTGTAGCTTCCTTACCTAAAACAACATTCGATATTTCATCAGATATTGTTTTAGCCAATTTTTCAGTCTCAGTTATTGAGAACTCTTTTTTTGATTTAGTTTTTTCTTCTTTCAAATTACCACGCACTCAACTTTTTAGCAATACTTCTAAGGTCAGGAGGCCTTATCTGTGTAGGTGCACCAAGAAGCATCTTAAAATCATCATCTAAGGGTATATTATAATTCCTAATCAAATCAGGTAAAATAGATAATCTGTCCTTCCTTGACTTGTCATCAAACTCATAAATTTGATATTTCAACCTAATACGTTCCAAAAATACTTCTTGTAAAGCCAAAATTCCATTATCAAGATTATGACCATAAGAACGGAAAGGACGAGGTCGTCTAATATCAAATATATGATACCAGCGTCGTGGTTCAGGTTGTCGTAAAGATAAAGCCATAGTGAGAATTATTACTGCCACTAATACATTTAATCTTATTACCTGAAGAATTAATGTTTCACCTGATAATAAAAAGTAAAAACCTAATCCAGCTTGAAATAAACTAGCACCAAAAGAATCCTGTGTATGCCTTGATTCATCAAAAAGAACAAGACCGTCTGAACCAATCATAGATTTGACTAGATCTTTTAAAAATAATGAATTTTGATTCTGATATGGAGGGAGCCCCACCCACATTTCATTTATTGCTAAACTAGAATCTGAAATAAAGACTGCTGAACCAAGTGGTTTGTCTGTAGGGCCCAGATTAAAACGCATACCTAATGCAAAACCTCCGGGTGGTGCTGGTTCATCCTCTGGAGTAATTGCACCATCATCATCTGAATCAATCCAAGAACTACCTGACGTTGAAATAATAGTCTGTCTATTCATTTGTCCACTATAACTAGGACCTTTTTGAGAAGTAAGATCTTTAATTGCAACAGGTTCATTTAACAATAAATTATAAGATTGGTCAACGACGCCAGTTGTTGCTGTAGTTTCAATCAAAGAAACATTCCCTCTATAATTTTGATCCCACAGTGTATGCTCTACATATTCTATCGCAAACAAACCTGCAATTGTATTCGAATAATCAAAATCCCCAAAAACTAGGATACTGCCTCCATTTTCTATAAATCTTACTAATATATCTAACTCTAAATTGGTATATGGCGATTCAGTGCCTGCAATTATTAATAATGTAGAAGAAGGATCATTTACCTCATCTAAAACAGCGGGGTTAGACAAAATAGCACTTACATTATATGAAGTTTCATCCTGTTCTTCTAAAGCCATTCTGAAATAAGATATATCATTCCAATCTTCATCATAAGCTGAAAGTTGAGGATCTCTTTCTACAACCATTTGTAATATTGGAAATAAAACAAGAACACAAACTGAAATTGTAGCAAATAAAAATATTATACCTGAACGGCTAGATATGGCCATCTATTCCTCTTTCTTGCTATAATCATCCAAACTCTGGATGACTGTTCGAAGTGACGAAACTGCATTTAATCTGTGATCATCATCCAAGCTCTTTGTAGTATAATCTGCTTCTTCATAGAGCAATGTCAACCTTGCTACTGAATCGTGATCTAAAGACAATGCTTCTTGTAATGCATGTTGGAATTCTCTTACTGTTTCAAAATGCCTTCTTAGGTATCCATAACCATTTAGAATCTTACACATTTCTTTATACGAGTAAACAATTGAATCTCTATAATCCATATTTGCTTCCAATGCTGAAGCTGTAGCTTCTAATATCCGCTGTATTTCTCTTAAATGTCTTTCACGATACCATTTCCACCCCAAAATAACTCCTGAAGCTCCAACTAATGATGCAGCCATCACAATCCAAAACGAATAGTTAGATTCTTCTATTGGGGGTCTATATACTATTGAAGACTCGATTTCATTACCAACGTAATTTTCACTACCAGTATAAGTCACCTTAACAACCATCGGAATAGTCATATTACCTGAAAAAATTGAATCAAAAGTAGCGGTGCCATTCAAATCTGTAATGACCATGAAAGTCATTCCTTCTGGTTCAAGGTCCACTAATAATGAAGCACCAGAGACTGGAGTGCCATCATACATGCTCAAAATTATTTCTCCAGAATAAGCCTGCTGATATTCTAAACTATTAGGTATTTTTAAAAATATTTGAGTTTCACCTTTAATAAAAATCTTAGAATTTGTAAAGTTGCTTATGTAATAATTATTACCTGCAAAAGTAGCCGTTAAATTATGATTACCTAATTCTAAACCAAATGGCAATAATAGAGGTATGCTAAACTTACCATTACTATCAGTAACTCCATCTATTGGGAAACCGGAATCTAATACTAACCTGATAGTTAGATTGCTTATTGGTCGATCAGCTTTATCGTAAACATAACCCGATATAGGTACTGTAGTATCTAAAATACCCTCAAAATCATTCATGACTATTTTAGTATTATGATAAACTTGTAATTGCCAAGTGGATGAAGAAGCCCGATAATAACCCTCTGAAATATAATGAACTGAAATAGCATTAGGTCCTGCATCACTATCTGTTGGAACTCTATATTCATAATAGAATTTACCATCTCCATCGGTCAATAAAGTATCAACAAATTGGCCATGGAAATAAAAATTGAGATTCGTACTCAAAGGTTCATTCATATCATCAATTATTCTTCCGCTAAAACCAAAGGTCTCTCCAACAATAACATCGGCATCAGACTCAATACTAATACTGGTTAAAGCCATAATAGTCACAGTTTGTTGATGTGTTGTTGGCAAATAGTAATCATGACCACTATAATCCCAATAAGCACTATAAGTACCTAAATCATAATCTGGTGTTAATGTCAAATTCTTTTCAACAAGTCCAGTCTGATCTACAATTAATGGATACTTAATATTTCCAAAAGTAACATTAACCATTTGACCAACCATTGGATTTCCTAAATCATCAAGTAAATATGAACTCAATATGAATTCTTGTAAACGTAAAACTTCTAATGGTTCAGAAGAAAATACAGTCCGTGCTAGAATATCTGAACTAGAATCGGAACTAGAAGAAATATATAGATAAGAACCTTCAAAGTGAATTTCAACAATATGTTCACCAAGTTCAGTACTTTCATCAATAAAAATATTATAAGAAAACATACCAGATTCACCTGAAGTTGTATTTCCTATATGTTCACCATCAAAATAAACCTCCAATTGATGATCCAATAATCCAATACCAACTACATCACGGAGATAACCTGATACCATGGAACTTGAATTTCTAAATCCGCCAAGCCACTGTACTGTAACTTCAGTCTCTCTCATTACCAAAATTTGAGCACTATCTGAAGAACCTCGAAGAAAGTTTTGATCGTCGACGATAACAGATAAAGTATGATTGTCTGCTAACGTATTTTGAGGTAGTATAAATGTTCCTGAAAAGTCTCCATTAATTGAAGTTATCGTAGTTCTTGTTATTCCATCCCAAAGAACTGTAATCTCTCGATCTAAAGGCACCCCTAAATCATTCTCTATAAATCCAGAAAATGTTACGTTATTACCTGCAATAACTACCTCTGAAAAATCACTAATAGAAATATTGGTGTGTCCCCATATGGTATAATTTGCAATATAATTTGATGGACGGTAATAACCTACTCCTCCAAAATCAAGTTCAACAGGCATAATTCCAACTGGATGATCAGATTCTGAACATTCCCACTCTTCTTCACAAACAAAACTAAAAGTACCATTCGAATCTCCTGTTATTCTATTAATATAGTCTTCATTCCAAAATATATTTACTTCAATTTCTTCAACGGGTTGACCTCTATCATCGAAAATAGTACCATTAAACCAGATTGGTGCACCTCTAACAATTTCCACGTCTGGAAGATAAATTACCGTTTCGGACCATACGGTAAATTCAACTTCATGAGTAGCATTATCATGGAAAGGTGAAGTTGTATTATCAAAAATTACCTGAATTACTACTTTACCTAATAACTGAGCATTAGGAATTAAATATTCTTTTGAATATGATCCGCCAAAATTGGTAGTTGAAGTTTCATCTAATGTGTTATCTCCCCAAATAAATGAAAGTTCAAGACCTGCAATACCAAAAGAGGATTCATCTCTAGCAAAACCTTCGATTTGGATAGTTGTATCACGTAAAACTTGTTGTTCTTCAGTAGTTATGAATACTTGTCTATGCAAATAAACATCAACTGATGCTGTATCTGCAAGATTATACTCTTTTTCTGAATACTTAACTTGAATAGTCTGAAGACCAACATCTAGATATGTTGAATCCGGAATATATTCAAAACTAAAAGTTCCATTAGTTTGGAATGATTCCAAATATATATCATTGAAATAAAGTCCTAAAGTTCCTGGAATTAAAGTGCCATTATCCAATGCTAAACTACCACTAACAAGCATACTCTCTCCAGCATAGAAATGTAGATTATCTGATTCTAATGACAAAACTGTTTGTTGAAAAATAACTGATGTTTGTGATTCTGAAGAACCTGAATGAAGATCATTACCCATAAACTCTGCAGACCATGTCACATTACCTAAAGTATGATCTGATGGAATGTTATAGGTATAAACAAAATCTCCATCGGTTTCTGTAGTAACTGTTGCTATTGCAATTTCATTCCAGATTAAACTGATACTCTGTTCAGATATCGGTTGACCTAAATGATCCTGTAACTCACCCTCTAAAGTTATATTTTTACCTCTAGTTATTTTCAAAGAATCTGAATCTAAAATAATATTACTCGTACCCAAGATTGTTAAATTAAGATTTACCCGTTCATCAGGCAATGTTGAACTTTCACTATTGAAAGAAACAATTACTGTGTAATTACCAGCTGCAAAATCTGTAGGAATTAAAGCTTCAGTAGTCCAATTAACATCAACGACGTTAAACAAAGCTAATTCTATTCCTGCAAGTTCAACACTTATACTACCATTTGTCACCGCAACATCAGAAACAGTACCATTAACCCAGAATTTATTACCAATATATTCTCTAACTGGTTCAATTTCTGCAGTAAGATTTACAGTTGATTCAAGTATTATTAAATCTGTAGTAACTTTAGATTCATAGAGATATGTTGAACCTGCAAAAAAAGACTCAATATGATAATTATCATCAGCAGTTGGTTGCCCTTCTTCTGGAACTATCCAGCTAAATACAAAATTACCAAAATCATCGGTTTCAGCAGTACCTACATCACATCTATATCTTGCCCATCCTGTCGGATTACAATTCAATGAACCTGGTTTATTGCCTTGCCAAGTAGGTTCCCAAACTTCAAAAGCTATAGTTTGTCCTGCAGCAGGTACTCCACCAATATCTAACAATGTTCCTGAAACAACTAATTCCTGTCCCTTACCAACTGATTCTGGTGCATTAATTACCAAATCAGTATCTGAAGAAACTTCTACTTCTTTAGGTCCATCTACGCCCAAAAAACTTTGCTTATAAGAAGCTGCATAAATTTCATTCTCACCAGGTATAGCTGCTAAAAAATCAGTCAAATTAGCATCAAAATTACCTTCATTATCAGTCAAACTCTGACCTATTTCAAAAGCGGGCTCATCATGGCCATCATCCCACATTCCAAAACCAAGTGGGAAATTAGGTAAACGAGTTCCATTTTCATCTTCAACATATCCTTGAATTCTAATTATTTCTCCTTTATCTACTTCATTTGGTGAATAACTTTCTATTACTATTGTAACTGGATCTCCAGTCATATTGTCAATATCATCGGGATCCATTTCATCAAAATTAAACGTATCGCCATCATCCTCTTCTTCATCTGGTCTTTCTAATGTATTACTTCCACCAGTTCCACCTAAGTTAATCCGCTTCCAATGACTTGTTGAAAACGTTTCATTATCTTCAGGAACGTAAACTTCAACAAACGCATGAGCTTCATTAGAAATATATCTGGTTGGTGCATCAAGTGCAAGTGCAGTTACAAAGAAACCAAAGGATCTATGTCTACAAGCGCCAATTCCATTTATACAAATTGATTGATAGACATCCCATGGAGGCTCAGGATCTGGAACATCGCCGTCACCCTCGATAAATGCTGAGAAATACCAAGTTAAATTATTTATTATTAAAGCTAAATTTGTTTCAGGAGTGCCATTATCAGGCCACAACCAATACAATGGTTCGTTTGCAATAGTTCCATTATCATGCCTGTATTGCAAAAATTCTTTAACATTTTCTTTAACTTCACTTTCGGCTGTAATTGGAATTATTACCTCTTCAGGCATATCATCTAAAGTCAAATCCTCTGATATTTCTCTATTAAAATAAGAACCATTCGTACCCATTCTATATTTCAAATCAATAATAGCTTCTTGGTTAGACTGAACATAATAATTATCAGCTCCATCTTTGAAAAACTTTATTGTAACGCCTGTAGCATTAGAATCATAATCTATTATTTCTGCATCTGGTGATACAGAAGGAATCATTGTATAACTTGATTCTGTAACTGTAATACCCATCCAGATCCAACCCTCAAAGATTTGTGAGTATCCTTCATAATTTGTAGGGAATATTTCAGTCTTTGTAGTGTCATAATTATACATTGTATATGGATTACTGTTAGCGCTATCATAATACAAAGCATTGAGAGAAGACCAACGCTTGAGACTTCCTAAAACAGGATCAAAAATTTCGTAAATAGTAACATTACCATCTGTAGCGCCTGTATCTGGATTCGTTCCTGGAGGTTCACCTGGCTCTACTGGAGGCGGATCCTCACCGTCTGGATCACCATCATCATCACTATCTTCATCACACGGATCAGTACCTTCCTGATATTCACGAAGATTATCAGAACCATCTCCATCAGGATCTCCAAATTTATCGCTTCCAACGGTTGGATTCAAACCACAACCATCAGGAAGCCTATCTGAATAAAAATCTTCCCATCCATCTGGCATTCCATCCTGATCGGTATCACTGTCAAAAGGATCTGAATCCCAATAAAATTCAATACTATTCGCTATGAGATCGGCATCACTGTCTAATGCGTCATCCGATGCATTGCGAGGATTAAAACCATAGTATACTTCCCAGCCATCCCAAGCACCACCATCATCTGTGTCTTCATCGTTTGGATTAGTATTATTGTAATATTCTTCTAAATTAGTATATTTCTCTTCATCAGACAATACTCCATCACGATTAGAATCGTATCCATCTGAATCATTATCATCATCTCCATCAGGGTCATTTGGATCTGAAGCCCCTACTGGAAAACTGGCAAAAGGTGAAAATAACATACTAAAAACCAGCAATACTGCTAAAAATTTTGTTAACTTCATCTCTCCTCCCACGCGTAAGAATCGCCGAACTTAATACATAAAGGTATGCCAAATATTTTTTGGAAAGAAAAAAATATCAATTATCAGCCTCAAATCCATCGCTCATACCATCACCGTCAGTATCTGGGTTCCATGGATTTGTTTGAGCCTCTTCTTCCCTCCAATTAGGGAAATTATGCCAAACGCCTTCCCAATCT
>Ga0206683_10000316_pt1 | contig 36417 bp, 38 predicted proteins | sample M280m12015metaG_FD_155483 | JGI IMG/M metagenome (GOLD analysis project Ga0206683, IMG submission 155483) | Ammonia-oxidizing marine archaeal communities from Monterey Bay, California, United States - M2 80m 12015 | ecosystem: Environmental > Aquatic > Marine > Intertidal zone | place: USA...
TCGCGCTCGCACTCGCAGTAGTCGTGGTGGCCTCCGTGTAGGCATCACCAACAGTGGCCGTTGTTTCATTGTCATTCCATGACCTCTGGGTGGAGCAACCGCCACTCTGCTGTATCCCATCTATCATAAGGCAGGACACAAAGTCAGTTCCTGTCCGCGCCACCACGGTCGTTGTATCAACGAGGGTGTTGGTGACCGTCGTAGCGGTCGTCGTGACTGTAGTTGTATCTAGATGCCAGTGACCGTCGTTGCTGTTATGCGTCAGAATCCCCGACTCTGAGGTGGTGACATTGGTCGTGGTTGCTGTCCCCGTCTGGGCAGTTGACGAGGATGTAGAGATCGTTTCTTGCAATGACACAGCAGTGTTCGTATATGTGTAGGTCGGAACATAGACCGGAGCAGGAGGGGGGATGTATGTCTCTTGGACTTCTTCGGGGAGATATTCTTCTGCGACCTCAGCATCAACTATCCCTGCTTCTACCTCAACAGTGAAGTCAACCCATGTAACATACCCACCCGGCGGAGTACCCCAGTCATCGTAATAGTTAGGATCATTTGCTGCGTCGTAAGCCTCCCAACTAGTGAAGCCGCCGGGAGCCATAGAGCAGGCATCCGTACCCCTACACCCTTCATAGGGATCCCAACTAGGTTCAGGTACTACTGGTTCCGGTTCCTCTACTACTGGCTCTTCTGGTGGCTCCTCTGGCTGCAATTCACACCAGTGTTCATCACAAATATCAGGTGAGTCTTCATCAGGCCAAGGCACCACCTCTTCATCCCAGTATGGATCTTCTTCCTCGTCCCAAGGCTCCTCGTCCCAAGGCTCCTCTTCACACCAAGACTCCGCATCACAAACGTCAGGCTCTTCAGGCTCCCAATCTGGATCCCAGTCTGGATCTTCTACCTCCCAATCTGGGTCTTCTTCGATCTCCTCATCCCAAGGCGGCTCTTCGCACCAATCAGTATCTGAACAGCCCTCCTCTACCTCAGGCTCCTCCACCTCAGGCTCATCCGTTTCTTCGATTTCAGGTTCGTCTACTTCTTCAGAAGGCACCTCCGCTTCATCCACTTGCTCTTCATCCACTTCCTCTTCTGAAGGTGAATCTGGCTCGGGTAGAAGTTCTTCGTCAAAGGTGCCTGTATCTTCCGGGTCGGTGAATGGGTCTTCCTCATCATCCCACAACTCTGGCTCTTCCAAGTCATCAACATCTTCACCCGTGAATTCATTCCAGTCGTCCCACTCCTCCTCGGTCCACTCCTCGGTCATGTCCTCCCAGTCCTCCTCCCACTGGGCTTCCATTTCCTCGTCGTATTCCTGCCAATCCTCTTCTGTCCATTCCCATGTTTCGCTAGGTGGTGGTCCCCAGTCCTCGGGCCACTCCTCTAGACCCTCCTCCTCCAGAATCCACGCTTCCTCATCTTCCGCTGACCAGTTTCCCCACTCGTCATCTTCTTCTAACCAAAGATCATCTTCAGATACATTTTCATCTTCTTCTTCCATCCAATCTTCATCAGACCAATCCTCTTCCAAGGACAAATCGGAATCTTCATCCAAGGACCACTCGTCATCTTCTTCATCATTGACCTCCCATAACAATTCCTGTTCAGCGTCATACGCTTCCCAATCACCATCATCCCACAGCGCGGTTTCGCTAGGTGACGGACCCCAGTCCTCTGGCCATTCGTCAAAACCTTCCTCTGCAAGAATCATGGCCTCTTCATCAGCGGCCCACTCTTGATCGTAGGCGTCCCAATCGTCTTCAGTCCACTCTGCGGATTCCGTGGGTGACGGACCCCAATCCTCAGGCCACTCCTCTACACCCAGTTCTTCCAGCAGTTCCTCTTCCCACGACTCCGGATCTTCCATCTCCTCTTCCCAGATGGCGTCCATTTCCTCGTCGTAGATATCCCAATCTTCTTCTTCCCAGTCAACGGTTTCGGTAGGCGACGGACCCATGAGGTCTTCGTTCCACTCCTCCAAACCCATCTCTTCCAGAATCCACGCCTCTTCCAAATCAGCGTCATACTCCTGAAAGGCGAAATCCTCTTCGTAATATTCTTCTTCGTACTCCTCCCAGAACTCCTCCTCATCAAACTCTTCATGTTCTTCAAAGAATTCGATGCGCTCCTCTTCGACCTCCTCCATGAACGATTCAACTTCTTCAAACAGTTCTTCAACATCGACAGCCTCACCAAAGAGATCGTCCATCAACTCCTGTTCTTCTTCAAAATATTCGTCGTCGTATTCGACTTCTTCCCACTGCTCGTCTTCCCAATACTCTTCATCCACACTGAGAAGAATCTCAACGAAATCAATCTCATCTTCTTCAAATATTTCAGGGGCTTCCCACTCTTCAACTGATTCGATCTCTTCGACGTAGGACGCGCCCAACACTTCTTCAATGCGATCCTCAGCAACCGCTTGGAAATATTCAGCATCCGAAGCGACCCACGCTTCAACTTCAACTTCCTCTACTGTGATCTCCCCTACATCTACATCGAACGTCAGTTCGATAACAACGGGAACGATTACCGGTTCTGGTGCAGGGGGCAGGGTCGCTGCCGGAGCATCCGGTCGATCCGGAATGGTGACAGTCGGTTCATCGAACACCTGTTCGACAACCCGGTAAGCGGTCATGTCAACCTCTACCTCGGCCAGCACCTCGCCCGCTTCATCTTGAATAGCAATATCCAGCGTGTCTCTGACTGGCTCCGACTCAGGAATTGTGACACCCGGCTGCTCAGGTTCAGGCTCCGGTTCTGGAGCAAAAGCCACCTCAATTTGCTGACCGGCTTCCAGTTCGATCTCAACCTCAAGGGCATCAACAGCAATCGCGACAGTCGCTTCCTCTATCTCTGCAATTTCGATTGATTCTTCAGAGAAGGCCAACAACGACTGAGCCTCTTCAGGTTCTTCTTCAACCTCTTCTTCAGCCTCTTCCCACCGTTCCGGCTCTTCCTCCTCCACGATGACCGCTTCAATCTGAACCGATTTCTCCTCGCTCAGAACCAGCAGAGAGAACTTTTGTTCAGTTTCTTCTTCTATCTGTTCCTCTATTGCTTCTTCGATTCTGTCCCTAGTAGAAGTCGGCTCTTCTACTTCGGGAGTTGGAACATCAATCTCTTCGACATCTGCGGAGAACGACTCCACCCCCGGTGGAAGAAACACCAAAACTGGATCAGCGGTACTTGGCCCTGAAATCAGATAACGATAAGTAGCGCCTTCAATTTCATTAACGAACGCACCATCGTAGTAACCCAGCCTGTCACCTGATTCAGTTTCAATCTTAAGAGCCATCTGCTTGTCACCAGAAGCGGCAACGGTAAGCATTGTCCCTGACTCTTCTCCCTCTTCCTGAGGGCAGAAACTGCAAGTAAACGGACCGGACCGGGAACGCATCGGAGTGAGTTCCATGGTCCCCGTCCCACCAAACCAAGCCTCCGATTGTTCCGTGGGGTTGGTCGCAGCAAGGGCATACATCCATTGACCGTCATTGGATACGTCGATCCAACGTTCCTCGTTAGGCCAGTTGGAATCGTAGATATGGATGCGATAGCCACCGGCCATCTCTTCTACTCGGTAAGGCGTGACGGCGTGTCCGCCCATCTCGCTGTAAATACCGATTGTGAAACCGGTGTGCGGGTTTCCCTTTTCTGCTTCTGAGAAATCGTAGAGAAGAACCTCTGCCAATTCCGTGGGAGACTTCTCTAGATAAGAGGATGCTTCCTGCTGCACCTCCATGGCGAACTGGGTTACATACCAGTAGGCGATTTCAGAGAGGAGGGCCGGATCCTGCTTGATGAGTTCCGCAACAGTTTGTGTGTTTTGGAAGGTCGCAAGGGTTTCTATGTCGCCCGCGAGGCGGAGGCTCAACACCGCCAAGCCTTCGCACAGCCCTCCACGCATTGACTTGTTGGCCTGCGACATCAACTGCAAGATCACCGGATACGGCGTACATTGACCGTCGGTTACATCTGAACAAACTTGGTTGTCGCCGTACAGACGACGCGCCATGTTTACTGTCAGGTCTGCTGGTGCTTCCCCACCACCGAAGTTCTCAAAAGAGAAGGTGTCATCTACGGTCGCGTAATTCGGGATGGCGTGATCCGCCAGAGGAACTTCCTCAAGAACTACTGAAGCGATAGTGGCAGTAGGGGCAACAGTTGTCGTGACTACATCAGTGGTCGTCGGAGGAAAGAGTGTCGTCGGAGATGCATCCGGATCTCCGGCAGGGGAGGAACATCCGAATAAGAACAGCGACCCCGCTAGCAGGGTGGCGATAAACCGTTTCACGGCTCTACTGCCGTTTGCGTTTATTCTGGTACCAGAAAAGAAAGCCGACTAGAACAACTAACGCGGTAGCGACAATAATAACGGTTACCGATCCACCCGGCGCTCCGCTCATGTCCAACGAAAAGTTTTTGGTCCCACCGCCAAGAAGATCGTTCTCGGCCTTCATCTCTGCTACTGCCTGCTCCAACTGTTCAACCTTGTAGTTGAGAGCAGCCTCTTCCCCAGATGATTGCCAGATGAATCCAAAGGCTCCAGAAATGGCAGCAGGTAGACCAAGGACGTAGGCTATGTTGTCTTTGATGCGGTCAAACAAGCCTGAAGCGTGTTTAGCCGCACCGACGACAGACATACCTACGCCCTCGGTTACCTCTAAGTCCGTTTCCTCCAGTGCGTTGGAAATATTATCCGCAGCACCTTCCAAGTATTTCCGAAGCGCGTCATCCATAGCAACCTCTTATGGGCTTATGCCCAAGTCACTTAGATGATACCCGCTAACGTAATACGGAAACGGTTAGTTTCTGGTCTTCCCCGTATTCAATGTCCTCAAGACATCATCGACGGCGAACGGTCTCCGAACTTACTTGCAGCCCAGCCCTTGATAACTGCGACACCTGCTGACACACCGGCCATCAGAATCATCTTCCAGTTATCTACGCCAAGGTCCATGACGCTGTTGGTACCCATGGCACCAATAGCGGCTTGAACAAAAGTTGCAATTGTACGTTCGGCAAGATCCTTGTATTCGGCCATGAAATAACCTCACATCTCGCCAATATGGACAGCCCTAAGGCTAATGAGAGTTTACTCCACTTGAATATGCTGAAAGATGAACCTTATACTGTTTCAAATACCGCGTCACTTTCTTCGTATGGATAGTCGCGTGGTGTAGTATAGTCATCATCGCGTATCAGACGAATCTAAGGACGGGCGATGGAATTTGCGAACGTTATTCCAGATGGAACCAAGAAGGTGATCCTGACTCGTGTCATCAAAGAACTAGAGATTGAAATCTGGGACAAATGCACGATGATGGGCGTTGATATGGCTGCCCTCGCCGCTGATTATGCTGCTCCGGCTGAACCAGAAGACAGCGACGGCCTAACGTATGTGGGTGAGAGGCAGATCGAATCACTGAACACACGCATCGTCAGTTGTAAGGCCCAACTAGCAGCATTAGGATAATCAAATGGCTCTCACCGTTGAACAGGTGGCCGCAGCCAAAGCGGAAGCCAAAGAATTCTTGGAGTATTCCACACAGATACTCTGTCACACGCTTGGCGTAGATCCGGCGACTGTCACCGCTTCTTACACCAATCCAGTTGCCGTAGATGACGCGTTCTATGAATCCCACGAATGCCTGCGAATTCAACTAGCAGCGCTTGGCGCATTGGCGTAAGTCATGGCTGAAAAGAATCAGCAGGACATCGCCAAAGAGGCCGGTAAAACCCTCCTAACAGAAACACTGCTGTTCGACCCTCTCGTTATGGAAGGAACAGACGGTCTTAGCCCTGTCGGTAAGTGGCGCGAGAACGAGCCTATTCATTGGAATCAGGAACTAGCCGTTTGGGAATACAAGTCTGACGCGAGCATATTCGCGTGTAGTCGCATGGATCCCGACACCGATGCGCGTGGGAACTGACCAATGGCTGCTCGTAGCACTCCCGGCAACTCGTACTCTGCTTCTGCGGAATTAGAATTTTGTGAATCGCAAATAGCGAAAATGATGTTCATCCTTGGTTTGGACTGGGCCAATATTGACTCCACATCCATTGATGACATGCTTGACAAAATCAATGAAAACTATTGGCTGAATCCAAATGGTGGTGCTGAAGACGGACAAGGACGCGCCCCCGAAGACTATCTAAGAGCCAATAACAACCTTCTCGCAATCTTGACACGACGCAACTGGTATTGGCGTCACATGGCCATAGGGGTGTCGTAATGGCTCACGCATGGTTTGAAACCAACCTGATCTCCAAGTCGCTATCCACCCTCGGAGACAAGCACGATCAAGCGTGGAACGATTCAACCGTTGACTACATCAACGCGTGGTCAGCGCACGACACTGCCATGAATACTGACCGGCGAGCAGTAGCCACAGGAAACGACGCCGAACTTCATTGGTGGACGATGATTCAAACCAACATTCCCGGCTGGGACGCAAATGTTTGGTCAGCCGAAATGCGAAGCGCATTGTTTACAGAATGCATTAACGCCACCAACTCTTTGTGGGCAATCGGGATACCAGAAACGTGGATGACGGAGCAAATGAACGACCGCTCCAAGAACGTCACACTAGTCAATGACCGATTTCTGTACGGATATGAACAGTTTTACCTGTCCCAAAGTGCAGCGTCCGCATACTCTGACACACAGTATTCCACCATGGACGTTCAAGATATTCTGGCTGGCACCAACGCCGGAACCTTCGACTATGTTCATGTTCGCATGGCGGATCTAATTGACACTTCCACCAAGTTGGTAGACGGCTACTTGTCCATGCTGGCTGTCGGTGGAATCATGCACATCGAAGACTCTGGCATGTTCGGACAAATCTACACCAACCATCAGGCGCTACATAAACATTACGCAACCAGAACCAACAGGCATCTTTTGACCAAGGACAACCTGCTGGTATTCCATCTCGTCACCGATGATGGAACAACCATCATAAAACGAGTGTCTTAATCTGCTAAAATCTGCTCATGGCCTTAGTTAGAGAGTACCCCGGATGCAGAACCCCGATCCCTTACGTCTCCGAAGCAGACTGTGAATACATCGGAGGTCTAGAGGTACACGACTATGGGGCAGGGGTTACCGTATTTCGCAATGTCATAGACGTAGACCAGCCTAGATTATTTGAATACATAGACAAATATGCCGTGCATTCAACGCCGGGAGTGTTTCTCAAAGAAGAAAACGGCGAGCAGTGGTGCGAAGACCTAGAAGGCAGGAAGCATCCAGTAGCAACCTATTACAGAAATCCATATCGACTTGGTGGATTTGGTAACAGCAAACCCGTCATGGATAAAACTCCTAAGGACATCGCGGAGTTCTTCTATGAAAACGAGAATCAAATCTATCTGTGCCTAATGAAATACATAGACATATACACCCATGTTCTCAACTCATTGTGGTGGCGCTTTAGGGGCAATGTTCTCAAGTATTATCCCAACGGAGCAATCGGAATGCATAGCGACAATGACACCAGTCGCAAGACCAGAGACGGGCAGCGATACGAAACTGATCGTCCTGAAGCCATCTTCCAAGTTCTTTCCACCATCACCTATTACAACGATTGCGTGGACACGGAAGAAGAACTAGACGGAACCAATTTCACGGGTGGAGAGATGTGGTTTCCGTTCCTTAACAATCTTACTTACAAGCCGCGTACCGGAGACATTCTGTTCTTCCCCGCGAACTATGTTGGTTCACACGGTGTACGAGACATCACTGGTGGCATAAGGTACGACTACCAATCTGTGTTTGGTCAAGGAATACATACAGACGAACCTTCCCCTTTGGTTCCGATTTATGAATCAGATGCCGGACATTGGTGTCAGGCCATTTACCTGCCATGGCTTCATCAGGATTGGGAAAGGTTTACCCAATCTCCACATTCAAGGTGGAACACCAAAGGCGAAGGACCACCCAACGGTGAGATCAATCCATTATTGCGACCTGTCGAATCCGACCCAGAAGGCCCACTGATGTCCTATGAACATATTTGATGCTTCCACCCCTGAAATAACCGATGACACCTTAAGGGAAATCCAAAACCTAGAGGCAGATCATCTTGGTGGAGGCGTAGTCAAATTTGGCAATACCTGCACAGTGGACCCCTCATTCTTGTCTTGGGTTGACGACAACGCTTCTGAAGCCTTTGAACAGAACTGGACTTACGAAACAGACGAAGCCGGAAACACCTACGCCCTTAATATTGATCGCAACAAGTTCTCGCTTGAACAAGTCAAGATGGTGCCGACTCGTCTGTTACAGCCGGTCAAACACGACACTCCTCAAGACATCGTTGACATCTTTCAACATTACGAAGCCGCCATCTACAAATGCCTAATCAAATATATAGACATGTTCCCTCTTGTGTTGGGCACTATTTGGTGGCGTTCTAGGGGACACGTTCTACATTACGATCCGGGCAGTTTCTTGGGGGTACATAACGACAACGACGCCAACTACAGAGCCTTGGATGGGCAACGATTTATTCCCCACGCACAGAATGGCTCTCGTCAAACACTTGCCATTATCTTGTATCTAAACAACGGCATCAAAGATCCCGAAGAATTGGATGGCACCAACTACCTCGGTGGGGAAATCACATTCCCTTATCTGGACATTGAACACCAAGGACAAATAGGCGACGTTCTAATCTTCCCATCCAACTTCATGGCATCGCATGGAGTGAACACAGTTATCGAAGGCACTCGGTACTCGTATCTAGAATTCCTATCTCACGGAAGCCCCTCGCCGGAAGTAATGGTCGAAGTGTTTGAACCCGACGAAATACAAGCATGGTGTGAGCCGCACTGGCTAATGGGCATCTACGAAGATTACGCCAAGTACGCACTCAAGACGCAGCAAGGCAACACGGACAGAACAGCAACTAGTTCTGTCAACCCGGTGTTTCAAAACAGATCGCTAGAGGGGGAGGTAGGACTAAAGAAGGCGTATGCCCACGAAGATGTTGTAGAACAGAATCTGGTAAGAGGACAGTCGTGACGCCGGAAATGACAAATGAAATTCTTGATGAAATACTCGGTTACAGGGACAAGATCAGCAATCTGGGAGGTGGGATCGTACAGTTCCACGATGTAGTGGAAATAGATCAACTCACACTATTGCCTCATCTTGATCAACTGGCCGAAGAATCCCATACCTCCCGATGGGAATATACAACCGACGAAGATGGACATGATATTGCCTTGAACGAAGACGGGTACCAATTCCTATTACACGAAATCAACGAAGCCCCTATCCCTATCCGCCACCCAGATACACAACTATTCAAAGACGCGTTATACAAATGTGCCCTCAAATACATCGACCTGTTTCCTGTGATGATGCTGGAAACCGTCTGGTGGCGAAGCGAGGGTCACTACCTCAAATACCCCACTCGTTCTTATCTGGGCAAGCACAGCACCAACGTCCAAACCATCAGCCTTCAACTATTGCTTAATGATGACTATTCCGGTGGGGAAATGAAATATCCATACCTTGATGTGGCCGTGGAAGCAAAGGCCGGGGACGTAGTTGTGTCCCCCTGCAACTTCGTGGCTGCCCATGAAATCAAACCTATTACTGAAGGAAACAGATATTCCTATTTAGAGTTCTACTCACAAGGAAGTCCAGAAAAGGGGATTCCCATGCTCAGTAATATCTTCAACGATTACGATAAGTTGCTGGACCGAAGAAACAATCTTTTAGCGGCTTACGGCATGCGACACGGTTTGATGAATTTCGGTCACAGTGATTGAGATGAAACTGAACCTCGGCTGCAACTTCCATCAACCAGAAGGATGGATCAACGCAGACATTAGGGAAGAATTCAATCCTGACGTATTGTTACCAATGCCAGAAGAACCCCTGTGGGAGGGCGCCTTATCTACAAAGACTACCAATAATCCCCTGCCATGGGAGAACGACACGTTCGATCAAGTATTACTATCTCATGTATTAGAGCACATTTGGTTGGAGGAGGTGCCCTCATTTTTGCATGAGATTCGACGTATAACCAAGACTGGCGGTCAACTACTTATTATTTGTCCTGATGTAAACACATTAGTGCGAAGGTGTGTGGGCCTTAATAGTGTTGGCTGCATGGGCCACGATGCGGACGGCCATAACTGGTATATCGAACCCCCGATGGACAGAAACGTTGAAAAACCATGGTCTACGGAAACTGTAATAGAACACCTATTTAGCGAACTGGTATTGGAAGATGATCCACGTTTAAGAGATGCGGCCGCGGCACGCATGAACGACGGAATTAGAAGTCAGTTCGGCAAACTGGCACTACCTCATTCTGATCATAAATGGAATTCATACGGAAATCGACTACTTGAAATAGTGCAGGAGGTTTATCCCTCTTCCGAATTGTTGGGAACCAATGGCATGCCCGAAGAAATCAGAGCGCAGGGCAGAGAAACTAGCACCCACGGCAATCCCTACGAATTCCAATGGACGGATCCCAACAGTGGATATGTGTGGGACACCACCAGTTGGACCAGCGCTACATGTTCGGTGCTGTCAACTCGCTGATTTGACTGCTCGGCGCTCCATCTGAACCATGCACAGGAGGAACCCAATCCCCCTCCTTGTTGCGCCATGCGTCCACATGCGTTTGACTCTGTCCATCTATCGGCGTGCCTTGACAATAGAACTGTAGATAAGAAACACGATCTCCATTAGTAACAGTTTCCACAGAATGAGATCCAATATAAGACGACGGATAAAATGCCACTGTTCCAACTGGGAACTTCTCTTTATGCTCTGCGTGGGGGAAATACATCGACCCACCTTCAGCGGTGTCCCTTAAAATTATAGAACCCGTTACGACAGTCTTAGTTGGAAACTCATTTACAGGCTTGTCATTCTCATCCGCCGGACCATACCCCCACATGCTGTCACCGCGCTCCACGGCCTGATCGGAATGCGGCCCAAGCGAATGTCCCTCAGAATAAATAGCAGCATGACTAGGGGTTCGATACCAGATCGAAACACGAATCTCTGGATACATCACCATATACTCCTCTAAGCACATGGCCAAAACTGAATCCAAATATTCGACAAAGGCTTTATCTTCCGGCTCGGCGTCGTACAATAATCCAACAAGACGTAACGGAGTCGTGTTGAATTGTTCGGGGGTGAACTTGTACCCCCCACGATTGATGTAGTTACCATCCTCATCAATCGTAAACTCTTCAGCCGTTTTCAAACGACGATCAGTCTTTCCTTCAAGATTTCCCACGAAGGCAGAACGCCGTTCTATCCAACCTTCTAAAAAGTCTTGATCTATTTCAGCAGCATCTGGAAAAACAACTAATCCTGCTTTGTGCTTGATCCGCGTGAATTTGTACCCGCCGCGATTAGCCGAACGGGACCGAATGTTCATATTCTTATCGGCTATCCAATCACCCATTCGCTTCTATCCAACTGTCATCAGTTCGTGAGTATTTTTCAATATCCTCTGGGGGAGGAACGTTTTCTTCCATCATTTGACGCTTGTATGCCTTTGCGTCGCCATCTACTATCTCAACATGTAAGGCACTCAAGGTGTCCACGCCTTCTTCTGACATCAGCGCTACAACATCCTCAGCAGAATCGCCGTTCACAAACAACATACGACCATCCCGATCTGGATACCCATAAAGAGAACCCGACACATAGGACGCTCCATTTGAATTCACATAATCGGCCAGAGCGAGTTCCCAACGAGCCTGAGCAGGATCAGAAATAATACTGTTGCAATCTACATAAATGCCTTTGAAGCCAGCCTCCATGACTTCTTTCGCCACTGGAAATTCAACGACTTCACCTTCGGTGTCTAAACCGTAGACAGCGAACACACCGTGTCCGCCACAGAGACAAAAGATCACATCTACTTCATCCACCAATTTCTGGATGGTTCCAACGTCTTCAAATTCCTGCCCCCGCTCTTTAGTTTCGTCAGAGCGACCGTCGGTAGCGACGAACACCTCATGCCCGACGCTCTTAAGCACATTACCCACGGCTGTAGCCATTCTTCCGGGGTGCAGTATTCCAACTTTAACTGGGAGGATGCTCAAGGTTGTACCCACTTTCCATAAATACGTTTGTCGATATCTTAGCACCACCCGGATCAACGGATGGATCTACGGCCATCTCGTTGACTTCTGGGTTCGGAGTTCCCTGACAATACCATCCGACATGGCTATATCTTGAACCTCCGCTCACCAGAGAAACCGCGTGGGAGGCCATGTAGTTGGACGGGAAAATCAACAGATCACCCTTGGAGGGTTTGTATTGAATGTCCAAGTATCCGAAATGGACGACTCCCCCTGTGAAATTGGTCCTATCCAATTCTTCCTCGGTTTCTACATGATCGTTGAAAAAAGCAATAGTTGAAACCACGGTTCTGGTAGCGATCTGATCTGTCGGAGTGGGTGAACCGTAGGCGTAGTCGGTGCTGGTGTCGGCGTGCATTCCCAAGTAGCCACCTTTTGGATACACCAAGATGTGGCTTTTGATCTTCCACCAAATAGACATGCCCGCTATGGGAAAAAGGTGCAAGTAATCCCACAGGCAATCGTCCTTGGCATCCTCCAACTTTTTGAGAACTGCCTGTATCTCAGGTCTATCGTCCGCTTGGGTATAGGCGCAATGTTGAGGCATCACTTCTATTGATTCTGTTGGAAAGAAATACCCATTGCGATTTATGTACCCGTCCTCACCGCTGATCGGATCTTTGCCGGGGACATACATCGTGTCCCTCTCCCTCATCGCAGCCTCCTCTGAGTAGGCTCTGAGAAGATCCCAGTCCGTTGAGATGTGTTCCCTGTATAAGACCACCCCTCCGCCTAGATGCTCTCCCCTGCCGCCCTTGGGCTGCCAAGTATCTCCAAACCCTAAACTCATCTGTAAATGCCTATCAACGAGGGATCCATCAGCGGAACCTTCCACGCCTCCTCATGCCCTCCGTGGTATACCCCCCGATCAAACACCCGCTGCCCCAATTCAAATCCCCAAGTGACTGCATGTGCCATACGCATCCCTGCGAACATCACCATGTCACCCTGTTCCCATGACCACCACTCTTGGTTTGTTTCGTCGTACAAATAATTCTGAATCCACGCATTGATTTCTACGAGGTCATCTTCTGTTAAACCATTACAAGTTTCTATGTCAATGCGATATGGAGGCTGGATAGTGTCTTTGTATCCCTGCATGTGAAGTATCAACTCTCCTGTTAACCCATCCTCTTTTATCAACTTGACGGGAGAATGGATCAACGGCGACTTGAAGTGTGCTACTTGTTCTTCTACGGTGCGAGCGTCTTTTATTCCTTCTCTCCATTTGTTTGGAAGAGATGTGTACGCACCATGCATGTCTACGAATCCGGTCATCCCTTTATCCTGATCCACCTCAAAGGTGTGCATGTTCATGGCGATGACTACGGCGGGATGTTCCTTAAAGGTGTCTTCCACATGCCATGTGAGAAATAATTTGGCCTTCCCCAACTCGGGGTCTTTCATACATTGATGAAATCTCGTCCGATGATCTACATCCTTAGACACAGGGCTATCATCAAACCCCATACCAATCAAAATATCTGTAAATTCTTGCCGCTTCAAACCGATCTCACGAAACCCCAACACTAAATTTTCCCGCAACAACGACCTGAAATATTCGGGGTCTTTCCTCAAATCATCCCCAGTAACTCCTTTAAGTTCAATCATTCCAATACTGCAAATGCGATCCGCGATCATGCAAAATATTTAGACTTTCCAAGGTGTCTGTCAAAAAGGACTCTCTCAGATCATCACCCATCTCAAACATCGCAGCACACACATAATCCAAGATCGCCTGAAGCAACGCCTCGTAAGTTACTCCGTGGTCATCCGCTGGTTCCGGATACAGATGATCCCTAGTAAGCGGCCTGTCCCCTTTCCTATAACCGCCCGCTCCGGAGCCTCGCCAATCCGGATAATGCCATTCGTTGCCGATATGACGCCGTTCTTGAGGAGTCTCAAATATCTTCCGTAGCGTCCCTTCTTGACTGCCGAAGTCCTCTTGCTCATTCAAGGTATATATCAAAGTGCCATTGCGACTGAAGATGAAGGCTTTGGCAGAGGAATGCAGCCTGCGATATGGCTCTACCTTGTTCCACTCATACGATCCCCAAGAAGCAATCGTCCACTGGAAATCTTCCCCCAAATCCTGTAACCGTTGACACAGGGCAGTCAACTCCGGAGATTCCAATCCGAAAATAACTAGAAGCATTTTCCCTTCGTATTGCTCAAACAGTGAGTCACCGTAAAGACCCCTCGTGTATACCCACGGAATATGATCGCCCTCTCTAAATTCAAGACTCATTACTGCTCCTTGGGCTGAACAGGGCATTTACCAATGTCCGCTAAAATCGGATGCCCCCCATACGCCGGACCGATACGTTCATCTTTTTCATTCAAACCAGTGCGTATGCCCCCCGCCCACACCCACGGTTCATCTATTTCCTTCTGGGCTTTTGCCGCCCCATAGGCGGCTCGCGCTTTCCTCAACTCTGGATCATCTCCCATATCCCTAGTTGCAAACTCCACCGATGGCAACAGATCATCGTGGTAGAACTGAAAGAACATGAACGGCATCCCTTTGGGAAACCGCACGGGAGTATCGAACTTCGTTATCAACCAGTTCATATTCCATTGGTCAGGCCACCAACTGGTAGGAATAGAGGCTGTCAACGGAACCGCACCATCAATAAAGTAGTTAGGTGTGCCTGTGATCCATGTGCTTACACCCTCTGGTGTTTCCATAGACCAACCAGTATCAAAAGAAATTATGTTGATGATGCTGGGAGAAACTATAGGACGGACATAGGTGCCTCCCCGCTCATGTGTGTGAGTAATCGTTTCTCCGCTCAATACCCTCGGCACTGTTCCATGAAATCCAGATCCGTATTCAGGGGCATCTACCTGAACGACTACATCTTGTTGTAACTCCAACTCCCAACCATGTATGTTGGCTGATGTCATAGGCAAACACTTATACGCATGTTTATTGTAAGTGTCATCCATCCAGTCGCGTCTCGGCAACGCCTGCCGGATCGGCGGCGGATTATCGTGAGCGCGAGTGAGAGTTACTTTCATGCGTGAAATGGTGTCGTAATCACGATCTGATCGGTTTCTGTGAAGGCGGGCGCTTCATACTGTGCGGTACTGGGATCTTGGTGATTGCGGTCGTTGTAGTCATACATCGTGACCGCCGAATACTTTGTACCCTTCGTCACGGGCAGAGAAGCGTGGGCATACACGAAGGTTGACGGGTGTACCAGCACATCACCGAACTCAGGTAAAAAGTTCATGTTCTGATGGGGCATGTGATACTCCCCGCCCTCGTAATCGTCATTGATATATCCGATAGCCGATACTGTGGCAACGTAGGAGAAGCCGTGATCGGCGTGGACGGCAAAGTGCTGTCCCTCGTTGTATCGAACGAAGTTGGTTGCTTCCTCAAAATCTAGTTGAAGGTTGTAACAGCCTGCGTAATGCTTCACGCACTCTCGTATTCCTGTTATTACTTCGTCATAGACCGCAGCCGCAGCCGAAAACTCTTCCGGGCAAGTTTCTAGATCGGAAGCACGCATCTTGAAGTCGGAGCAATCCCGGTAGTCGGGCATCTCTTCCATGTCACCGACGAGGGCTTTCTTCCATGAGTAATACTCATGTTCACTGTCCCCGATACAGTCCTCCAACCTCTCCACAAAGTTGGAGTCTTCCGGCCAGACCTTCTTGTAGAGGGCAATCCCAGAAGCGGGATGGCAGACGTATCCTGCGTATTCCATATTATTCTCCTGTATGTAAATCGGTTATCGTGTAGAACGCTGGCGTAGTCCATCTCACGCCAGAGGTCACTGTCTTAATGCCGTGTAGATAATTGATGTCTCCGGGGTGGGCTACAGCCATTCCCGGCTCTATCTCAAGTTCTATGCCGTGTTCCGGGTAATAGAACTGTCCACCCTCAAATTCGTCGTTCCAATAGATAATACTGTTTATGTCATAGGTGAGGAACGGATTGGGTGACCCATCGTTTAACTGCTTATCTGCATGTGGCGCTTGTTCCAGTCCGGGCAACCACCTGACGAGGCAGGGATTTCTTGAATAACAGGACACCCCAAACTTGTCCTCTATCACTTCTCTCATTTTTTCAACGTACCCATAAACCATTTCCCAGATGAAAGGATCGACTCCTTTGAGAGTGTCAGACATGCAAACACGGTCCCACCAATACGAAGCGTCATAGATGCAAACACCGTCATCATCGTATTCGGTTTCCATTGGGTTATCGAATTTATTCAAATGAGGAAGAAAGGTTGCCATATGCTCCAAATCCAAAGGAGACACAAAGTTTTTGATAACTACAATATTGTCCTGAGAATCTCCAAAGTGACCCGGTTCGACAAGAGACTCCTCCCGAACAAGAGACTCTGCCTTCAAATCCCGACTAGTTTCCATCAGCCTCCCTTTCGTGCTGTCGGTACAGACGCTTACGTCTGAAGGTATCAAATCCGCCCCAACCAATGCCACGGTTCTTCAGCATCGGGAACATGCGAGCCTCCCCCATGACCACAGCCTTGACCTTTCCAGTGTCACTTCTCTTGAACGGGATCAAGTGATACATCGGAGTTCCAGCCGGAATAATGAATTCCTCATCAGTTAAGACCCTGAAAATCAGGTTCACTCGGTGGAAGTAATCCGTGTTCACCACCGATGGTAGCACTTGGTACCGACTGTCTGGTTCGTACAGAACCGGCAGGGCCAACAAAGAATATCCACGGGCGGTCTTGTACAGGAAAGGTGACCTTAAATCTGGACACCCAGCATGTTCCATCGGAGTGTCCTCCATGATCGGACAGCCCTGTACTGCTTCCCGTGGAAACTGTGTCGTCGTAAAGAAGGGGTCAGCCATCGCTGCGACTACACCGCCCCCCTCTGTGGGATGAACCTTCACATCTCCCCACAACGGAACGGTGATTCCTAAAGATAGGAAGTCCTGTATCCCCTTGCAGTTTTGAATGCTGACTTCGACCTTGTCAACCTTGGGTGCCCTCTTGAACCATTCGGGCCAACCCGTTGAGTTGCGAAACGGTGGATGTTCCAATAGGCGGTCATCTTTAGGGATCACCAATATCTCATCGGGTTTGACTTTGGGCCAGTCCCCGTAGAACCGCATCCTGTCAACCCCGGTCACCCGTTTGTCCATATTTTTAGTTTAGCCAGTTCGGCCATTCAAAGCGCGGTCTGATTCAGGTAAGGACAAACCCGCTTGGATTAGAATCGTTTGTGCCAATTGCTCAACGACTGTGGGGTCCGGTTCCGGCAAATCGAAAAATGGTGCCTCAGCACCAATACAGTAACGGTCAAAGATTCGCTCATCAATTCCCCAGCCACCAAAATAATTATGTATACAAGACCTGTTATCCCAAATTAGAAAATCTCCTTCTTCCCACTTCATTCTGAACTGGTTCTCAGGCGCATTCATGTATTCCCAAATCCAGTCTTCGTACTCTTGCCATTGCTCAACAGAACCATCCGTCGGCACACAGGCCAACGCCCCACCACCATCCCTACCGGGATAACACAAAGACGTTCTTCCTGTAATCGGATGTGTAGCCAATGCCGGATGCTCGCTGGCTAGTGGAGGCTCCTCACAACCACAAACATCAGTATAAACATAACTTCTATCTTGCAAATAATCCAATATGTGTTTAGGACAGTCATCGTAGGCATTTGCAAGATTAACAATAACAGTATCGCCCATCCCCACAGCACAAGTAAATGTGTGCATGTTCATGCCAATGATTGATGTCGGAGTTGGATAGTGGTAATGATCCTTATGCCAATTACCCACAATTACATCTGGACTTATTACTTCAGGTTGCTCTTCGGGCCGTCGATTCAAAAGAAACGAATGATACTGTCCTACCGTTACTCCTACCGGATCGTGTTTCCAAGGCTGGCTCTCACTTTCCATAAAGTTGTAGTCACACCAAAATGACCACATTAGGACAGTCTCTGGGTTTAGGTCAATGTCATAATCCTGAAGAGAAAAATCGACAATCTCCGTAGGAGGAAGATTCAACTGCTTAAATACCAGTATTGATTCTTCTGCCAATAACTGACGATAATAAATAGCGTTATCAACAACACTATTTACTGTAACTTCTTCAAACATTTTCATGTCTTATTTAGAGAAGGCTATCAATATCCCGACTGATGAGATCCAAAGAATACTCTATTCCCCTAGTCTGCAAGAGTGAAGGCCACCCGTTGGGGTCGATTTTGGGGTCGGTTGGTTGGTCATCAGACCACCATGGAAAGTGCGTGCCATGCCTACCTCTTTGACCAAGTAGAAAACCATTGTAATACCTATGGAAACTTGTTCCATCACGATCAATGAGATACTTTTCAAAGTTTCCCTTGATCGGAGAGAACCCCGCCTTCGACCGGTCTTCAACCTGTTTGATCGCAGCCCAAGGACTTTCCTCGTAATGATGGGGAAGATTCTGTTCGTTTCGGGGCACACCCTCTGCCCCAGTAATATTCGCCCAGAAAGGATGCATCTCCTGTTGATACTGCGTCCCCGGAACCCAATCAGGATCGTAGGTGTGCTTGTCGAACCGGCCATTAGTCAACTCTGAAAATGGGTACTCAACTTCATAATTGTCACGCGCAAACTTTTCCGCAACCTGACCCGGAGTTAAATCCAATCCATTCTTTTCGGCATAAGCCTCTAAGCCTTCATTGAACTCTTCGTATCCGTGGCATTGGAAGTCATCTACAACAATGGCTTGAATATTGAAATCTGGCTCATCTGCGTAGCGTTCATCCAACATTTTGAGAACAGAATGTTGAGGGATGTTTCCGCAGCCTGCTGCACAGTTGAAAACGAGAGTTACTTTTCCTTGGTACCTGCTCAGAATGTCAGGATCGGAACCATCGGGAGAAGCAATCTTGAAATTGTAAAGTGATTCATCCCTGCTATCCCAAAACAGTTCCTCTTCTGATTCGGCACAGTCTTCACGAAGGGCTTCTAAGGCTTCCATGTTTTATTCCTATTCAAAGTGTGGCGGGAAGTGTGGCGGGAAATGTGGCGGGAAGAATGGTGGGAAGAATGGCGGGAAGAACGGCGGGAAGAACGGCGGGAAGAACGGTGGGAAGTGTGGTGGGAAATGCGGAGGGAAGAATGGTGGGAAGTGCGGTGGGAAGTGCGGGGGGAAGAACGGAGGGAAGAACGGGGGGAAGAACGGAGGGAAGAAGGGAGGGAAGAACGGTGGGAAGAACGGTGGGAAATGCGGCGGAAAGTGCGGTGGAAAATATGGGCTGTAATAAACATAAGCCACATCTTCCTTGAGCGGATAAACCGTTCCCGCTGCGGGAGTCTGAGATACAACAGTATTCTCTACCTGCGCTCCTGAAGCGGGAGTAGTGCTAGTAGAACCAACATCGAACCCGGCAGACGTAATCTGAGAATTGGCGTTAGTAGTCGTCTGCCCAACAACGTTGGGGACATCGTCCTTTCTAGGACCAGTTCTACCTTCTACTTCAGCCATTCTTACGCCTCAAGGTCACCAACGAGAACCCACTCGTCTGTCGCGATCTTAATACAAGTGCAAGACGAATATTGGGCACGCAACTTCAAACCCGGTGTGTAACGCAATGTTACACCAGATCCGGCTGCCATTGTGATTTCACCAGCACCCAAACCAATAACTTGGATTTGTGTACCAACAGCGAAAGCGACACCACTGTTCGGTGGAACCGTGACAGTCTGCGCTGACCCGTTATTCATCGTTACATACTTACCACGATCACCGGCCACAAAGGTGTAAGTGGTGCCAGTCTGTGTTTCACGGGCAAGGTTGTAAATGACGTTACCCGTGACATCCACGGTAGAGCCATCCATAACAGCAAACTCTGAACCTGCAACGTCAAACCGGATCTTGTCCTCATCTGAAGACTCTTCGACCTGAATCTTCGTGTCGCTGTCAGCATCAGAAATGGAGTCACTACTCAGAGCGCCCAACTCTGTCTGGACATAAGCCGTAGTGGCAATCTGGGTGGTGTTCGTATCTGCCGCCGCCGTTGGGGCAGCAGGGACACCAGTAAGGGTTGGTGAAGCAAGCGGCGCATAAGTGCTGGCTGCCGTAGCAGTCAGCAGGTAGTCGCCTACCTCTGTCATTACGAACGCCGTAGTTGCGATCTGAGTCGTATTCGTATCCGCCGCCGCCGTTGGGGCAGCAGGGACACCAGTAAGAGTTGGTGAAGCAAGCGGCGCATAAGTGCTGCTCGCTGTGCTGGTTGTTAGATAGTCGCCAATCTCCGTCATAACGAACGCTGTAGTCGCGACCTTTGTCGAACTGTCATTCGCTGCCTGAGTAGTAGCAGCAACGCCATCAGCCAGCACCACGGTGGCTGCAAGTGCATTCTTAGATAGTTGGAGAACGTCGTCGATGTAGACGCTCTTACCAGTAGCAAGGGCAATATGTTCTGAGGAAGTCCACGCATCGGTGGAGTTGACCCAGTTCCATGTCTTGTCAGTAGCGCCCTTCAGAGTTAAACCACCGCCGTCAGCAGTGGTGTCGGAAGGCGAGGCGACCGAACCGATTTCGATGTTCTTGTCATCAACGGTGATCGTTGTAGAACTAACCGTTGTTTCTGTTCCATTAACTACCAGATTCCCGACAATGGTTACTGTGCCATCGGCAGCAATCGACATACGTTCCGTACCAGCAGTATCGAAACGGATGATGTTTTCGTCGGCTGATTCCTCAACCTGAATCTTCGTGTTGGCATCAGCGTCAGTAATCGAATCGCTGCTTAGGGCACCAAGACCAGTATCGACATAAGCCGTAGTGGCGAGTTTCGTGGAGTTGTCGCTCGCAGACTGGGTTGTAGCAACTGCACCGTTTGCAATGGAACCACTAACGGTGAGGACACCAGCGATGGTTACGTCATCAGGTAGACCAATAGTAACGGCTGCTGTTTCAGAGCCGGAACCAGAGACATTCACCTCGTTGGCGGTACCCGCAACTGTGGCAACGTAGTTACCAGAGGTATGAGTCCCAAGGGTCGCTGCGACCGTCAGGTCTACTGCGCCATCTCCGGCGTCGTCATAGGCGGCTGTCAGTCCAACGTGGGTACCGTTCGTGGCGATCTGGGCACCCGTAATGTCTTGGACATTCTCCGTGATAAGAGCAAGATCAATCGCCCCATCACCCGCATCGTCATAGGTCGCGGTAATGCCGGTATGGCTGCCGTTGGTAGCCAACTGCGCGCCGGAAATGTCTTCAACGCTCTCGGTGATTAGGGCTAGATCGACAGCACCGTCACCGGCATCATCGTAAGTGGCGGTGATTCCCGTGTGGCTTCCATTGGTTGCCAACTGAGCGCCCGCGATGTCCTGAACATTCTCTGTGACGAGAGCCAGATCGATAGCGCCATCACCGGCATCGTCGTAGGTAGCAGTAATGCCGGTATGCGATCCATTGGTGGCTACTTGGGCACCGACAATGTCCTCAATGTGTTCCGTGGCGGCACTCAGGTTTCCAGTCGTAACTACGGTTCCAGTTGCATCCGCGAACGTGATGGTGCGATCTGCTGTGGGGTCTGTGACCGTCAGAGTGGTTTCAAAGTCATTCGCCGTTGCGCCCTCAATGACGATAGACGCACCAGAGATATTGACTAGAGGGGTCGTAAGAGAGGTCGTGACCGTGACGGCACTGGGCAACCCGACAGTTACCGCAGCCGTTTCTGAACCTGAGCCAGAAACTTCAACCTCATTGGCGGTACCAGCGACAGTGGCGACATAGTTACCAGAAGTGTGAGTTCCAAGGGTTGCTGCAACCGTGAGATCCACGGCACCGTCACCGGCATCGTCGTAAGCAGCAGTCAGACCAACGTGGGTACCATTCGTAGCAATCTGGGCACCAGTAATATCTTGGACGTTTTCTGTGATCAAAGCAAGATCAACGGCTCCATCGCCCGCGTCATCGTAGGTTGCGGTGATCCCGGTATGAGATCCGTTGGTTGCCAACTGGGCACCAGTTATATCCTGAACATTCTCTGTGACGAGAGCCAGATCGATAGCGCCATCACCGGCATCATCGTAAGCAGCAGTGATGCCGGTGTGTGATCCGTTGGTAGCGAGTTGCGCGCCAGAGACATCCTGAACGGCTTCAGTGAAATCCGTAACCGCCGTAGAAGGAATAGCAATAGTTGTATTCGCAGCAGCAGTCAAACGACCGTAAGCATCCACGGTGTAACCGGGAACTGCCGTAGCACTACCGTAAGCGGCTGCCGAAACAGCCGTAGTCGCAAGATCAATATCATCAGCATTTACCACGATGCGAGCAGCACCGGCTGTTCCAACATTGATTGTGTTGCCTGTGATGCTGACACCGGTACCGGCGGTAAACGCCTGTGTACCAGTGAACTGTGTGAAATCAACGTCGTGCGTTCCAACAGTATGTGGATCGCTAGTTGAAGTAACCGTGAAACCCTGACCTATATTTGTGCTACCGGCAAGAGCATAAACAGCATCCCCAGCCTTGATCTGACCAGTTGGAGTTCCATCGAAATCATCGGCACGGGTCAAGAGCCAAACAGCCGAACCAGAAGCACCCTGAGCAGTTACATCATAAATACCGTTATGGGCAGCAGTTGCCTGATCCTGTACGAGAACACGATCACCAGTGGTGGCGTTCACCCCATCAACAACCAAACGAACCTGTGTTGCTGTAGTCAGAGTCGCCCCAACACCAGAAGAACCGTTATCGTAAGACGGCGTATTGGGCAGAACAGCAGCGGTAGCCACCTTGACTGCCTCATGCCAATTGACAATGCTTTCTTGATTGGCCCACGATACGCCGCCCGCAGCGGCACTATCGGCAACAAGCATCTGGCCATTAGTTCCAACTGAAAGTATTCCGGGCGTGTCGGCAGCCGTGCCAACAACCAAATCTCCCTTGGCATCAATCAGACTTTGAGGAATGTCTCCCAAACCACCATAAGCAAGAGAAGTCCATGCAGTCGATCCGTCACCAACTTTGTAACGCTCATTATCGGATTCATATCCGATTTCTCCAGCCGCAAGCGTGGGGTTATTGGAGGTCCAGTTTGCTGCCGTATCCCTTCTGAACTGAATAATTGCTGCCATGGTTACTCCTTAACCAGCGACCACGGTGGAATTGCCACCGTCCGCATTGATGTGATATCGAACGAAGGAAGATGAAGATCCCCCATCCGCTGCCGTAGTAGAAGCGTCCGACGAGACTTCTTTCCATGAGGAGTCGGACCTGAAATAAAACTTTGAGTTTGTATTATCCACCGCAAGAGCACCATCGTCAGGTGTCGTTTCTGGTGTACCACTAGTCGTTATTGTTATAACACCAGCAACAGCATGAAAAGCATCATCAGTTTTTAGAATATTGGCAGCAGAACGATAGAGCGTGGAATCACCAGTTGCGGAACCAGATCCCCAAGTGATCTTTCCACCAGCGTCGATCTTGATTCGTGCCTCAGAATCTCCATCAACTTTTACACCAATCGCCTGAGTGGCGGCAGAGGCAAGTTCCTCCACGCTGATGCCAGTTTTGAATTTCTGAGCCACGGCCTCAACCGTACCTTTCGTCTGATTGGCTCCTCGGAGCCAAGTTTTTTAACCGGCCACAACCACCCGGTAAGCGTTGCTGGCTGGAGCGCTAGAAAATGACACTGTGCAAGTATGCGTGTCAGTCCTTACGACATCAGCAATCACCGTGTCATAAGACGACATGTCATAAACCTGAACTGATACATCACGAGTGCCCAAACCGTGGGTAATCACGAACGATGTGGACGAAGCGTTACCGACGCTTTCAGCGACAACCCGGCTCAAGACTGGAGCGATGGTGCTTCGTGAAGAACCGGAACTGTCTCCAATGGCCAAGAAGGCATTGGTTCGGGCAAGAGCAGACGTTGTAGTGCCTGTACCGCCATTGGCGATAGGCAGGGTTCCAGTTACACCACCTGAACCGCTCGCCGCCAGATCGGAGGCATCTGCTGTAAGAACACCCGCAGTAAAGGTAATACCGGTGCCAGCGATATCAGACTTGATTGCCAAACCGCTACTGGTCGTCGCCAAACCGGCAACTGAACCATTCAGTTTGATCTGAAGGCTGTCAGAAGAAGTTTCAATACCGCCAGCGGCAATCACGTTGATCGACAAAACACCACTTGCGATTGCCAGACCGTCACCGGCTGCCGTGGTCGAAATCGAAAGAACACCACTTGTGTATGTGATTCCGTCACCGGCAGTGCTGCTCGCTAAAGCAACATCGTTAGCGTTGACGGTGATGCCATCCCCGGCAATGACATTGAGAGTGTCACCGCTCTTGGTAAGACCGGCACCAGCATCGATCTGACCAGCGCCTGAGAACTGCGAGAAAACTAGATCATCAGTGCCAATGGTATAAGACCCGCCACCCACCTTGGCTTGAAGTACATAACCCCGATTGGAGTTTGCGGTGCCTCGCTCTACGAAGAAGAAAGCACCAGCGGTAGCCTCTGCGGAAGTATCAAAATCTGTAGCCCGTGTTGGGGCACCAGAAGCATTGACCGTATAAACACCATTTTCAGAAGCGTCAGCCTGATCTTTGAGCAGAACCCTGTCACCAGTTGCAAGAGTGATTCCGTCAAGGGTGTCACCATTTTCAAAACCACTGGCAAGAGTTGCCGCAGCCGTTGTAGCAACAGCAACTGATTCTTTTGGATCTAAGCCAGCAGCCCGATCATCGACATAACCCTTGTTGGCCGCATCAGCAGCATTCGTGGGTGCCGCCAAGCCAGTAACTTTCGTAATGTTGACGGCATTGCTGCCATCACGTTTCATAATCGTGGAAGCAGTATCGGCTTCAGTAGCGTTGCTGACTAGAGTGTAATGTGCCGTGGGCATAAGACCATCGGTAGAGCCATTGGCATTAGCAACGGCCAGCGCCGGAGCGCCCGCCGTCCCTGCCGTAACGGTCAATGCCGTAGTGCCAGACGAAACATCAGTAAGAATCTGCTTCCACGCAGAACCGTTATAAACCTTGAGAATATTGTTGGTTGAATCAAAAATCGTCCAACCCTCAAACTCTCCTGAACCGGGATCCCCGGCGGAGAACTGCATCTTTGCATTCTGAAGTTCATTTTGATTTATATTGAGATTGGTAACGAATTTTTGTGCCATGTTGACCCCGGTACTACGTCAAATATGCCGACCCTGAAAATGCCGCAGAAAATGTCAGTGTAACCTGCGTTTCACTATCGTATTGTACCCCACCTATCACCACTGTGCCGGTAGAATCAACAACTGTTACAGACGGATGGCCACCTAATGTGTGTGTAACAGTCCAAGTCGTCGCCGCTGATCCCTGCGTGTGGATATGTCGATCTGCACCAGTCAAAGGGATATATTCTGAAGGCCATGCCCCAGAAGTCTTCGGACCATACAAACGAGATGCACCACTTCCCATCTGGTGGATGTACCAATTTCCCTCAGCCCCAGTAGCAGCATTAGGTTCCGTGCTACCTGTCAACAGTCCGCCCTGCTGACCGCCAGCAGTAGCAAGAACCTTCACATAAACTGTGTCTGGAGTAGCCGCAGACGTAGAAACAACATTTCGAAGTTCTTCAACCGTCACATTAAAAATAGTCATATCGTCACATTCTCATCCAAGTTGAAGTTACCTTGTAGCAATCTTTCTACTACTCCGGTACCACCAATCAACTCTAAATCATATATGCCACTGAACTGTAGCGCCGCAGTATCCGCAGCAGAAATAGTTAAACTTACCGTTCCAGTGTTCGGCGTGATCGCAATCCGACCATTTTCCGTGGTCAGTTCGACCAGAGCGGAAACCGCTTCCATATCCTTACGCACCTGCATGCGAGCAGTGAAGCCTGACAAATCACGAATGCTGTCGTCAAAGTTCGTTACTTCTATATCCCGCGCGAAAGTAGAACCTTGTTCGCAAGTAAAATTATAAATACCAGCAGGCATTCAAAGACTCCTTACAGATAGTTTATAAAATCTAACCCGATCCCTAACAAACTCCCTCTCCAAAAAGTCTACATCATTCATTGCTCTCACCCGGATGAAAGTGAGGGTTATAAAATTGATCATCAAAGAACTTATGACCATACTGCAACAGGCCGAACACCGTCCAAGGAGTCGTGGTGGGACCAGTGGAAACCAACAACGACGTACCGTCGTCGGTTAGAATTTCTGCTATAACAATGTAATCTTTAACGACAACAGGTAGGTCTTCAAATTTATCTGCAACTTCGGAATCTACCAGTTGTTTACCGGGGTCTTGAGCGGGTTCTTCCATTCCCCAATACTAACCCATAGGACATTTCCCCGCATCAGCCTCGCGCTGGTGCTTGCGATAAAGACCCTTTCTATTGCCAGCCCGGAATCCGAAGGTGCCCACACCGCGGTTCCAACCCATATCCCACATTTCTTTGAGTCCCATGATGATCGTCTTGACCTTGTCGTTCCTCTTAATAGGAATCAAATGGTATAACGGAGTTCCCGCACGCACATTAAATGATTCCCCCGTCATCACACGAATAACAGCATGTAGGTTGTGGTAGTAATCCGTGTTCACGATGGCTGGTAGAACTTCATAACGAGCATCAGGCTCATAAGCCACCGGTAGAACCAGCATCGAATAGCCGGGAGCGGTCTTATACAGATAGGGGGACACCAATTTCAAGTACGCTGCCTCCGGACGCGCCCTACCATCATTGATGGGGGCACCTTCGCAAGAGTCGTAACTAAAGCGTTCCACACCAAAAAAACCATCCGCTGGTGTCGCCACAAAATCCGTATGGCCCATGGGATCAAACTGCATGTCACACCACAGCGGCACAGTAATGCCCGTGGAGAGATAGTCCTGAATCCCCTTACACCCAAGCATCGTAGTACCCCGCTCCTTCGGCATGTTCTTCCACCAGTCGGGCCAAGTGGTGCCGTTGATTACGGGAGGATTCTCCAATAGGCGATAATCCTTAGGGATCATCAATATTTCTCCGGGCTTGACCTTGGGCCAATCACGGTAAGTCCTGATTTTATCTGAGTTCTTTAAGTGTTTCAGCATGATCTCTCGTTGATCTTGAATATTTAGCCTGTTTCAAATCATATAAGTAATTCTCCACCCTGTCTACCAAACCATACGCTGCTATCGAATCCAATGCCACTTCAGCGCTGAGTAGTCCCTGTCCCTGAGCAACATGATAAAGATGAAGCATCCTAAACAGCAGCCACGGCCCCTGTATGTCCGTATTCTCCGGTTGACGCTCCGACCAAACTCCCAACAAATGTTCCAAACTATCTGGAATGGGCATACTTTTCTGTTCACACCAAAATTCGGTATCTTCACGATCACTTATATAATGAAGCCTAATCATATCTCTAATATTCAACATCATATTATTCATCATAATATTATACTGCTTTATGCTGTATCTGTTCTCTCTCCGAAACGAAGCCAAAAACCCCAGCAATGCAAAAGATTGATTGATCGTTGATCCAATGGAAGTAGCCTCAAGAGGTTCAACGAAGGAACTTGACAAACCCACCGCCACACAATTTCCAACCCACATCTTTTCCAGATAACCGGGATCAAATTGAAAATGTTTGTAGCCCGATAGTTGGATGTCCAATAGTTCTTCCATCTCGGACACGGCATCTTCCTCTGAGCAAAACTGTGAAGAATAGACGTAGCCCCTTCCTCGTTCCGTCTGTGTCGGAATCTCCCAAGCCCAACCGTTCCTCATGGCCGTAGCCCGCGTGTACGGACGAATCTCTCCACTGGGGTCTGCATCGAAGCGAAAGGCAATCGCAGAGTCGGTCAACAGGTACTCGCTGAAAGAGTTCCATTTCATATCAGGTAGATTCGACATCAAAATCCTGTTGAAACCAGAAGCGTCTATCCAGAAATCAGCCTCAACCGGATGCTCCAAAGTATCTATGTCAACGCTTTCTATCCAATCTGAATCGGATAGATTCACATCCCAAACTTCGCCCTCAACAATTCTAATATTACGCTTTTTACATTTCAAAGTCAAAAATTCATTCAACAGGTGCGTATCAAAATGGAATTGATTGACACCATCATGTGGATTTTCTGCCAGAACAGTATTGTTCCTCGGATCACCGGACATCGTGGCATCGGAGAGAAGAATCCCCTTCGCCTGCAACCCCCCATACGAACCATAAAATTCTCCAACACGAGGATCGCCCTTCGTTGTACCCGAGATCGAATGAAAATAGTCTGGCGTATGATGAGTCCATCCCTCAAAGCGAATACCCTTTTTATGGGTAGCACTCGTGGCGGGAATCAGATCAGCGACCTTGATATCAACGAAGTTCATAAAGCCTCGCCACTGTTCCGTAGACCCCTCCCCTACTCCTATGGTGCCGATTTTGTCAGACTTGATAATAGTTATTTGATATTCAGGAAATGCTTTTCGCAGGATCAGGGCGCATATCAATCCGGCGGTTCCCCCGCCAACAATCACTACTCTTCGATCAATAATCCCCGTTGTATCGTGCATAGCCTACTGAAACCAAGTCACTAGTACATACTTCTCCCCTTCTTCCACCGGAAGGGCTTTATGCGAATATGGAAAACAGGCTGGCATCAATACGAGAGTTCCGGCTGTTGGTTTAATCTCAACATCAAATAACGGAACTGCCAATTCTCCACCAACGTAATCGTCATTCAAATAAAGAAGCAACGACAGCAAACGCATATTTGTGGAACTTGCATCGGCGTGCATCTGATATTCCGCTTTGTTTGCATATCTCAAACAACGCAGTCCTTGGTTCCTTTGCAGTTTCAGATTGAAGGCCGACCGATAGTTGTGGATTTGCACTTCGTATGCATTTATCAGATCCGACAAATGATTTCTCAAATCTACAACATGCGAATCGTTGGCATACTGAAGCCTGTCTCCGAGGATTTCATGGAAATCCATTTCAACACTGGTTCTATGATCGGAGACGACATTCCTAGTTCCCTCTTTGGGGCCATAAACTAGGGATCTCTTCCACGGTGCCACAGAAGGGTCCATATCCCCAACTATTTTTATCTTATCCAGCAAGCCTTCCGCTTCTGAATAAAATCCATCCCATACACATATGCCCGGCGCTATTTGTTCCATCTTAATCCTTCATCTGAGCCAAAATATAAATCTTCTCACCAGCAGTATTCGCCAATGACCGGTGTTCGGTATGCCATGTCGTGGGCATCATCAACACTTCGCCCTTCTTGGGTTTATACTTGACTCTTTCACCTTCCGAATCACGAATATTTTTGAACTCTATCTCTCCGCCTTCATAGTTGTCATTGACGTAGAACAAGTATGTTCCCGTTCTTCCACCTTCTCGCGTATCCTGATGAAAATCGAAATACCCCTGTCCATCTGGATATATCAGAAGTTCGTCATTGGCCCCAGATCGGAAATGATAACCAATACCCAATTCCCTTGCAAGGATGTGCTTCATCTCAATCAAGGTATCCCATACGAGTTCATGTAGAATCGAATACTCCCCACGCAACTCTTTGAGCATTCCTGCGGTATAGCAAAACCGTTTCTCGATGTCTACATAAGGAGGAAGGCTTTTCCCTTCCTTATTTTTAGGATACATTTTCGACAGTTCAAAGTAATCATTTTCTGATCCGTCATAATAATCATCAATATATTTCTGCGCTACTTTACAAATAGCACCAGCAGCAGTAAAATTGAAAACATAAACACTAGGACAAATTTCCCTGACCCGTTCACCCTGACCCAAAGTCACCATCATTTGTGACATTTTTAGATATTAGCAGTATCCAGTGCGATGAGTCGCCCGTTTACACCCGTGTTGAAAGTATAAGTTGGAGTACCGGCGTCTCTGGTAACCACGATTAGGACACCGCCACCTCCCCGACCGCCGCGTTGACCCGTATACCCGGTTCCACCACCGCCACCGGGATGAACGGTGGCAGCCTCGTGGGTCTGCACATCGGGACCCTCGTAACTAAAATACTCGCCTGCTTCATAATTGTCCATTGGCACAGGACTACCTTCACTGTGCCCCGTGACCACAGGACTACCCTCGCCGTGCTGCGCCACATCTGCACCCTCACCGTGCTGCGCAGTATGTCCTGTAACCACATCCGGACCCTCGGTGTACGACGCTTCGTGTTCTGTAATTACATCCGGGCCTTCAAATCCTATAAACACAGGCACCTGCGAATGACCCGGAAGGTGAAAATTGTAAGTAGAATTATGGTGAGTCGGTCCAGCGGGCTCATGGTGATGCGCTGCCCCGTCTGGACCCTCGCCATGTTCCGCACTATGCCCTGAGACCACATTCCCACCCTCGCCATGCTGCGCACTATGCCCTGAGACCACATCCCCGCCCTCACTATGCCCCGTGACCACATTCCCACCCTCGCCATGCTGCGCTACAGGACTACCCTCAACCGTATATGAACCACCCGTCGGAGCGAACTGGCCCGTCACAGGAGAACCCTCAGAATGAACTGTTGAAGCGGGATCGGTATAACTAGGAGCAGGAGTCCCACCAGACCCCGCCGTACCAGCAACACCCGCACCACCCTCAGAATAAATACCACCCTCACCAGAAATAACCCGTGCTGAAAGCATCACCACGCCACCACCACGAGCGCCTGCGCCACCAGAACCACCGGAACCTGCTGAACCCTTTCCGCCGGGCGCACCAACCGTGTTGGCATTCGGGGGCCAACTCCCCGCCGCTCCGGCCCCACTAACCCCGTCAGCACCAGTACCTCCACCCGCACCACCCTTGACGCGAAGAAAGTCACCACCACGACGCTGATAAGTATTGACAGCCGCACGAAGATCATAAAAGTCTGAAGAATCAATACCCAGCGAACTAGTCACAGAACCCGAACCAGAAAACGTAAAACCCGGCTCGTAACCATCAGGCTCACCAGCACCACCCAAACCATCAACCACGCTCTGCCCAACACCAACCGTCCCAGACAAAGAACCGGCACTCACACTAGTAACAGATTCTTTAATACCAAGATCACCATTCAGCGTCAGAGTATTCTTCACGAACACCCGCCACCCGTTGGGATTCAAAGTCTTACCAGAATCAATAGTCAAATTGTTGTAATACATGTCCTCGCTGAGACTTGTATCAGCAGAAATGGTCACATCGCCGTCTTCGCCATTACCGAAGAGCATCTCGCCATCAAACTGGACATCCCCGAACTCCCGTTCAGGCAAAGCCGCGTACACATAAGGAAGAAGATCCTTATCCCGGCGAACATCCTGATCGTAACGAGCCTCAGCCATCAGTCTGCCTCAAGGAAGGAAGTCGTTCCCGCTGATCCCGTTCCAGCGCCAGCGGCACTAAGCGTATACGAATGGGTCTTATCCGAAGAAATCAAAATCACCGCACCGCCACCGGCATTACCGGACGCCGTAGCCACAACACTCCCGGCACCCGACAGATAGCGAGCGGCGACAATCACCACGCCACCTCCATAGTTGGTGCCGTCACCGGCACCACCTTTCAAAAGGTTGATGGTCCCATTACTGGGATCAAACGAGTAGCCGTCAACTGCATTCAGAGGATTCCGATACCACTTTGACCCACCCAACGCAGCAGTAGGAGCAGTCGCCGTATAACTTGCTGAAGCCCCACCCAACGAATTCGTCACATTGGCATCCTGAGTTCCGATACCCAGCGAACCCTGTGCGGAAGGCCCAGCGGCCATTCCCAGCGTTCCATTTAGATACAGATTCCGCTGAACGAATACCCTGTATCCAGCGGTTGTTAGGGTAATGCCGGAATTTATCGTCAAATCCAGATAGTACATATCCGCAGTCAACGAAGTATTAGTGCTGATCGTTACAACAGCGTCTTCACCGCTCCCGAAAATATGCGATGGCGAATCATAAAAATCCGCTAAAGCATCAGGAGCGCCTATTCGGACCAGCCGCCCCATTATTACGCCTCCTGAATACCGAAAGAATGAATTGTTACGGCGCTAGCAACACTCGCAGAACCAGATATAAAATCTCCAGTTGCCATAACCGCGGACATGTTCACAAAAATCGTGGACTTAGAATCAACCGGAACGTCGTACAACACGGCGTTCGCCACACCTGCGGTTCCACCATTAGGTACCAAATAAAGTGAAACCGTTCGATTGATTGCCGTTGTATTACACAGTGCCACCTGTTTCAGGATCGTCGTCGTACTACCCGGAACCGTATACAGGGTCGCTGCCGAGTTGCCCAACTGCGACGGCGCGTGCAACTTAGTCTGAGTCATTGCCATTAGACAGTAACCTCCATATGGAACATCGTCTCTAGATCACCAAGCGTACCACTGGTGGTTGTTAAATTCGTATCAGTAGCATAACTATACGATAGAATCTTGTCTTCAATGGCAGCAGAAGTCATAACGGACGTATCGTTGTTAGCAAACGCCTCGCCAGACGACTGAACAGCAGCAATTCCAATACTGTCCAACGTTAATGTTCCTGCAATCGTCACATCGTCAGGCAACCCCACCGTTGCAACACCCGACGCCGTGGACACATTGACCTCATTAGCCGTCCCAGCGACGCTTAAAACAACGTCAGACCACGCCAAACCAGTGCCCGCCGTGGAATCCGCAGTCAATACCTGATTATTAGTACCAACTCCCAACCTGATCGGTGTATTAGCCGCCGAAGCAGCGTAAATGTCACCCTTGGTAGTCAGGGTAGTTCCACGAACCTCAGTACCATCAACCACCAAAACCCATGTTGAATCGTTGGTGGAATAAACCTTCAACGAATTGTCGGCAGAGTTGTAATGGAAAAACCCGGCCGTGGTTCCAGAGGCGGCACTGCTGCTTTCTGACCATCCAGCGGCGTTCGTGTTGAGATTCGTAAAAGCGTCGTTGAACTGGACGCGCGTGAATGAATCCAAACTGGATGACCAGTTCGGCAATGAACCAAATCTATTTCCGTAGGTGATCGTCATAACGTTACTCCTAAGTAGATACTACACTTTAAGTAGGCAGTGTTATCCGCACTCTTTCCATATCTGTCGCCGACATTGCCTCTTTAAACACTGCAAAGTGGTTGAATTGCCAGCCCGGCTCGTCATCTGTGTGAACAATAACACTCGCGTCAGAATTGCCTACACGGGAAACCAAACTTCCAACCGTCGTGTCCGCCACATCCTGAACTTTGGTTCCATTTGCATACATAATAAACTTATTATTGGGAACATCTCGAACAAGCCCAATATGATTCCACTGCCCGATGCGTGAAGAGTCATCCCAAGTCACACTTACGGTTCCCCCGGCAGGCGAAGAGGAATCGTACTGTTCCGTGAGAATCCCGATTACATCATCACCGTTGAACTTCAACATGAAGTTTGGATGTTTGAATACAAAATCATCATTTCCACTGTCAGTTTTGAACCGACGATAATGAAATGAAATACTTACTGCCGTATCTCGTCCAATCGTCAAGTTGGGGGCCATCGCTCCCCCCTCACGATTCAACTGGAATAAATCTCTATCAATAATCGCAGAATGCTCATACGCATCAGCAGCCTCCCATGCACGATTAATGGTCCATGTTCCGCCTGTCGTATCAGTCCCAGTGCTTGTCGTTATCGTATGCGTCAACGCGATACTAGGCAAAAATGTGTAGGTTTTAGTCCCAACGGCAGCAATCTGAGTGATCTGTTTACCCCCATACGTTCCGGCATTCCAAGTAATCGTGGTTACACCCGTTCCAGTACCCGTAGCCGTCGTGCCATTCGTATAAGTGACGGTCCAGTTATAGGTATCATTATCCATTCCAGACACCACAATGCTGTCGCCAGAACTGCTCTGATTGCCCAAGTACAAATAATCGGTTCCCGTATGAGGTAAGCCAATCCAGTTGGAAATAGGCAAAGGACCGGCCTCATAATCAATGATATAAGACACATCAGCATTAAGAGTGGCGCTCTGAGTAAATGTATCTATTCCGTCATACAGCGTAGGAGTAGTTGTGCTACTGCTCGTCATGTTCAAATCTATACATGTTGACAAAGTGAAACCAGCATATTGGCTATCCAATATTCCATCATTCACGATGGCCCGATAGCCCACAATCCCGTTCTCGCCGTGATTTACTTGAAAGAATTGGGCAGTAAACGAAGTAGAGAAAACATTTGGAGAAGACTGCGATGCCGAAGTGATCAGGTGAGAGGTGGGATGACAGACATCAATCAATGACGGACCAGCATAAAACTTCGTCGTTGATGCACCGACAGAAAATCGCACCCAACGATCTCCCACAGTGGTGAAATCGTATTCAATAGGATGGGTTGAGGAACTGTAAACATCCGATGAAACAGACCCCGACGCGCCAGTCAGATATTTGAGAATGCCATTCGATGCATCAATTGTGCAAGCCCTGTAGTTGGCATTGCCAGAAGTCCCCTGTTGGAACAAGATAAGATTAGAACTATTACCGTAACTAACATCACTGATATGGAACAAGTAGTCACAATCTGTTCCCGTGAGACCTGTTGAAACTGTTGCAGATTGCATATAAGCCTTCGATCCAGTGACACCACTCGGATAGAAAGAAAATCCCGTGCTGTACCGTGATCCTGCAATAATTCCGTAACGAGAATCCTTAGAATCAATCGCTGTGCCCGCTGTCAATAATGAAACATGCCTACCTGAACCTGTTACATCCGGCACGGCCGCACAGGCGCTATCTCCAAACTTGAAAACAGTGTCATCATTGGCTGTAACTCCAGCACCCGGCACGTTCTTCTCTAGAATGTCCTTCGCTTCAAAAGCGAACACCCCAGCGTCTCGCGGCTTGCCAGACTGTGTGCCGGTAACACCCATAGAAAGCGTCGGATTCATTTCCGTTTCGACACGAATCCCATCTGGATCTGGATCTACTTCCGTATCAAAAACATGCTTAACCAAGAGCGGAGATTCCCGGTCATGCGTTTTGATCCTATGAAAATAATTGTCCGGTGTAGTTGTATCCAAAATCGTTTTCAAATATTCCCGCATCCAATACGGCTTACCAGTGTTCAAGCCATTAAAAGAATTTTGAATCTGATCTCGATATGATTGGATATCCTCATAAGAGGCCGATCTGACCTTCGCCCATTGAGCGGAGTCGCTCGCAACGTCCTCATTATCAACTAGGTCTATTTTTTGCCACGTTGTTGAATCAGTAGATTCAATCCACCCGGGGAGCGACAACCACATACTCATGCCCGTAAATGGATTGACCAGTTCAACCCCAACGAGTTGAGCCAACCATCTGAGATTATCTTTATGAAGTTGCTGAGGATCCGTTAGTGCCGATTTGCTTTCAGTGTTTGTTATCGAATCAGTTGACCTTCTATAGTTCCAAGTTCTTGTTTCTTCACCAATAATACTTCCAGAAGCAAAAGCCGCAGACATCAACTTTTTCAACATCCGCACATGGTTCTGAGATGCATTATCTAGATTGCTATCAGCATCTCTAAGAAAATCAGGAAGCAAGTCGTATGTATTATTTAATGTAACATTCGAAAGCATCAATGATAAATCTACAGCGAACACATCTGACAAAACAAATGCCTGATTTGCAGCAGTCGCAGCGTCAACCGAAAAAATCAATCTGGCGTAGTTGGCATCGGACGGAACCCAAAACTGTTTCTGACCATGATCCGGTGGCCCTTCTCGAAAACCAAACTTCATACTAGCCGCAGACAAGGAAGTCCCTAAAGCATATGTTTTAGTAGCGTCGGCCGGAAGTTCATACGCAACTCCATGGATATCTGTTGATGAAACCCATGCCCCATCAACCACCTTTTCCCCAATCGGATCTATCGAACTGCCCCCTCCAGCAACTGTGACAGTGAAATATTCAATCTCTAATGTTGCCGTTTTTTCCGCATAGGCAGAACCAATAGTAACAATTCCATTCATTCCATAACTCTTGGTATAATCAACAGGAAACAGAGGAGATGTGACCGTTACCACCCCAGCAGCCGAAGAGGTGACTAGTAGGCCATCCTTGCCCACCCCACTCCCCAATCTTGTTTCCTGATAGCCCAAAGAAGCAGTAGTACGAAGTGTTGCATTCGTCGCCGACCAAAGAGAAGAATTAAATACAACCCCATTTGATTCTAATAAATTGATTGGATCAGCCATTTTACGAAACCGTAATAGTCAAAGTGCTTGGATAAGTCAACATCCCCAAACGGTTCATACGAATATCGCCGATCAAACCACCAGTACCATCCGTGACATTGGAGGCCAATACTTCC
>Ga0206683_10000320_pt1 | contig 36287 bp, 32 predicted proteins | sample M280m12015metaG_FD_155483 | JGI IMG/M metagenome (GOLD analysis project Ga0206683, IMG submission 155483) | Ammonia-oxidizing marine archaeal communities from Monterey Bay, California, United States - M2 80m 12015 | ecosystem: Environmental > Aquatic > Marine > Intertidal zone | place: USA...
AGAGATGGGCATACCTCTGTATTATCTCTTCTAAGACCTCTGCGTCATCCTGAACGTCTACGTCCACTTCTCTCAGTACTCAATGTAGCCAAGGTTGGTGTTGTAGAGGTAAAAGCAGTGGATGCAGCACTTGGAGAAGTTCTAGTTTCATTTGGTGCGGCTGGAATAAAACGTGGTATTGCAATTGTCAATCCTGAAAGCGGAGGATGGGTTGATTCTGAACAAGTCAAAATGATTCTTCAACAGGCTGGACTCGATTCTTGGAAATTGCACGAGAGTTTACCTGATGCTCATGATTTACGAGAGGAATTGTATTCACATATGCAGGCTGCCAGTGAAGGCGGCTCGGATGGTTCTCTAGTGTTACCTGTCGATCAACATTTCAACGTCAAAGGAGTAGGATTGGTAGCCATAGGATATGTTCAATCAGGATCTATCAATAAGCATGATAATGCCTTGATTCTGCCCGCCAATGAGTCCGGAGTAGTCCGTTCTCTACAAGTAATGGATGATGATGTAGATATCGCAGTTGCAGGTGATCGTGTAGGTGTTGCATTACGAAACCTAAGAGAAGAGGCTCTTCACAGAGGTTGTATGATTTGCCACCCTGATTCTGATGCATTAGTTCGTCACGATAAATCAAAAATAAAACTCAAAACTGCACCATTCCAAAAGCGCTTGATTTCCACAGATGATGTCATTCATGCAGCAGTCGATTTGCAGTTTGTAGTAGGGCGAGTTAATACGGTTGAAAGTGACATGATTATCGTTGATTGGGAGAGCCCTCTTTGGATTCGTTCACAAGGCTCTCCTTCCATTTTAATTTCACAATTAGACGCAATGCCGATGCGTATCATGGGTCATGTCGAAGAGATAGAATGTTGTTGATTAGACAATGTTCGGCTTTTCCTCTCCTCGCGCGCAAGGCGCACGCGAGGCTACTCATCAGCCCGAGCAGTTATAGCCACGAAGAGTCGCTGCGCCAATTGGGATGTACTCAGCCGGGCGTAATGCCCGACTGGATGAAGGTGAGTCGGAGCTATTCGACAACCTAAGTCTAGTTGGGGTAAGTGGGAGGTTTTGCGGGATTCTCACCGAGCGTCAGCTAACCTTTCAGGACTTTAGTGGATTTGGGATTAGAATAAAACTCTCAAACATCGACACACTACGAAACATCAACTTAGCAAGCCTTCCTACCGGATTTCTTACAATCGGTGGATTAGGAACGTGGGTGGGACTACAGGTGTTATCTCCACCCATTGGTTGGGTTGTTTCTGCAATAGGCTTGGCAGCAGTAACATTGTATTTGACGATGAAGACTCCCGTATTGTCAATTGAGACTAACGGTGGAGAAAAACATCTAGTTACAGGAAGTCAGTCAGAATTGTTACGGCTTTGCATGATGGTAGATAGAGTAATGCATGGGTCAACAATTGAGGATGCAAAAAAGGGTTTGAAAATATTAGAAGAAGAGATTAGGCAACATCAAATGAGTTTAGAGCCAAAGGCACTGCTTGGCGCTCCTGAAATTAATCAAATTGAAACTAGTGTGAGTGGACTATCTTCAACTCTTACTCCCGTTTCAATAGATCCTTCAGCATCCCCTATTGGTATTATTTCGGATTCCCCAATTTCATCACCCAGTGGGATTTTTGCATCCATAGAAGCACATGAACCAAGACTCAACACCATTTCTGAACCCTCTCAGAACCACCTAGAGACTACTCCTGATAGTCGCTCTGCATATGAGAGAGCATGGGGGAGAAAAGAATCTCCTCCATGGTATGAAGAAAAACCGATTAATCATTCAGAGAATCGTATGGAAGAAGTATTTTCAGATGCAATGGGTTCATTCAATATTTTTGAGGAAGGAGGAATTTTTGATTCCGAACAAAACACACCTCCAAGTTATTCAACAGCTCCAACAACTCCAACATACACATCTCCAACCGAAGACATAGGACTTTTCCCTTCTGATTCTTTCAATCAAACCAACGATACCAATCCAAACTACAGTCCCGCAATAGTTCAATCAAGACCGCCATCAAGTTCTGAGATGATTCGGTCAGCCCAGCAGAGACACACAAACTATGAGCCACAGAATAACTGGAATCTACCTTCTCCTACTGAAAATGCAGTTCGTGAGGAGTGCCGACCAGGTCTTGTTAGAACCGCTAAAGCACGTCAAGCCTACTTAACTGAACAATCTACTTCATCTGAACCGACAGATTCTCCAGTCAAATCAGAGAAATTTGGTGAAGATTTTCCTGCTGTCTCTAAGCTGGCAAATAGTATGGGTAATGGAAGAGTCAGAGAGACTAGGGGCAGGGTCAAAAAACAGAATTGGATTGAGTCACTTCTAGCTCCGAAGCCTCGCAGGGTTCAGGAAAGAGCACTTTCTTATAGTTCAGAATATGACGATTCAGATGGAAGCAACTATGATTCAAGCACTAAATTCCGATCTAGTCAGTTGTTACGTCTGAGGTCTGATCAAGATCACCAAGCAGACGTTGCAAATAGAGTTCAGAATATGAATAACCCACCACATTCTTCATCAGCAAAAGATGCCTTAGATAACGTGATCAATAGAGTTTCAAATGGAGAAACACATTCTCCTCAGGCTCTTAATTCAGAAAATAAATTACAATTCAATCAATTAAGAAGAACTAATGAGAAAGACAACCGACTTCCAGGGATACGACATCTCGACTAATCAGGGTAAACCAACTATACGGCGATACTTATCGACTCGGGCATGATAAGGTCCACGCTCTATATTGACAATTCCATTGATTCCAATCGCACCTAATGTGAACGATGCAGTTACTGTAGCATGGATTAGTGCTGATCTCATTGAATCTTGATCATTAAGCACTCCTCTCCTACCAACTAGATGGGCTAGAAGAGAACCCGCAAAGGAATCACCACAACCAGTTGGATCAACAATATTTTTTGTTGGAAATGCTGGAAGAGCGATTATTCCACAGGGTAACATTGCGATAACTCCGCCACTACCACGCTTCACAATCAATCCATTAGGACCCTTTCCCGCTGCTGAACCACCATGCAATGCATCACCTGACATTATTGATTCCATAGCGCTAAGAAGAATTTTCTCATTAGCAATTTCACAGGCCTCCTGTTCATTGATTACTACTAAGTCGACCTTGCGAATTGCCTCAGAGAGAGTCTCAAACTCAGTCTCAATCCATAGCATGAAGGTATCGAGAACTGTCAATTGAGCTCCTGGACATTGATCTAAAACCACAACTTGAGTTGCGGGGTGTGTACTGGCACAAAAGAGAATCTCGGGGTCATTCCATACATCAGGTAGTTGTGGATTAAAATTAGCTAAAACATTGACTTCAGTGGATAAAGTCTCTACTGTTTCCATGGCATCTTGATAACGTCCCGACCATCGAAAAGTTAGACCATCAGCACGTGTAACTCCTGACAAATTAAGCCCCGCTTTCTCAAGAATCATTTGATCATAAACAGAGAAATCATCACCAACTATTCCCACTAATCCGACTCTTGTTGGACTTTCATCTATCGTTTTTAGATGATGAGATGCGGCAATTCCAGAATAGACTGCGGCACCTCCTAGGAGATTATTTCCACTATCTACAGGGGTTTGAATTTCGTCGTAACCAATTGAACCAACGATTACTAATTCCATTGCATCACCTAATCCAATAAATCTGGGTGTTCCTCAAGATATCTAATTGTAACCTCTCTATTTCTGAAATCATCTTCAGATAAAATTGCCCTATGGAGAGGTATCAGAGTATCCACCCCAAGTATCATTGTCTCAGCCAGTGCTGCATCCAATCTACGTATCGATTCTTGTCTATCACGCCCCCAAACAATTAGTTTGGCTAGTAAGGAATCAAATGAAGGTGGCATGTCGTATCCAGTATGTGCGTGACTATCTATTCTTACACCAGGACCTGATGGCCAGTGACATTCCCATAAGCGACCTGGAGATGGCTCTAGTGTCCTAGGATTTTCAGCATTAAGCCTAGCTTGAATGGCATGACCAGAAATTGAAATGTCAGATTGTGTGACAGGAAGAGCCTCTCCGGCTGCAACTCTAATTCCGAGTGAAACAAGATCGAAACCTGTAATCATCTCAGTAACAGTGTGTTCTACTTGGACACGAGGATTTACCTCGAGGAAGTAAAATTCACCATTTGAATCACGTAGAAACTCAAATGTAGCCAGTCCCTTGTAACCTACTGCCTCAGCACCAGATACAACTCTAGATCCGACGTCATCTCGAACTTCTTGAGGAAGCCAAGGGCCTTCTTCCAAAATCTTCTGATGACGTCGTTGGATTGAACAAAAACGCTCACCAAAATGTACGGCCTTATCACCATCACCAAGAATTTGAAACTCAATATGCTGAGCTCCTTCGATGAACTTCTCAAGAAATACCCGATCATCTCCAAATGCCGAAAGTGCACGGCCCTGACAGAGTTTCAAAGCCGATTCAAACTCATCAGCAATCTCAACTACTTGCATTCCAATACCTCCACCGCCTGCTGCGGCCTTAATTATCACAGGGAAACCTATCTCCTGAGCAATAGATGCTGCCTCCTTAGGATCCGAAATAGGGCCAGGGGAGCCTTTGGCAATGGGTAATCCTGCTCGCGCCATTGCTTCTCTAGCAGTAATCTTGTCACCAAGCAGGCGCAAGACTTCTGCACTTGGTCCGATGAATGTTATTCCCTCTTGTTCCAGCCTCTCGGCAAACACAGGATTTTCAGCAAGGAACCCGTAACCTGGATGGACGGCATCGGCTCCAACTTCCTTTGCAGCGGCAACAATAGCCTCAATATCAAGATAAGATGCAAGTGGATCATCACGAGGAATATGAATCGCCTCATCGGCTAATCGAACAGGAGTTGTTAGTCTGTCCTCTCGGCCATATATCATCACCGCTTCAATACCTAGAGTTCTCAGAGAACGTAAGATACGAAGGGCGATTTCGCCACGATTCGCGATTAGAACTCTGCGGAACATTAGTCAATCCTGAAGGTGGAAACCTATGATTAGTTCGGCGACCGCCGTAGGCGGTCGATATGAATCAGTATACATCACGGAGATACCGCTTCTCTGTCTTCATCATACCAGTTTCAACGAATTCTTTGGCCTCTTCGGCCGACATACCGCCGTATTCGGAACAAATATCGATCAGAGTTGAATGGACATCTTTGGCCATGTAATTCTTATCTCCACAAACATAGAAGTAAGCTCCACCGTCAATCCAATTCCATATTTCTTCTCCATGTTTTGCCATTAGATGTTGAACGTAGACCTTCTCATTTCCGGCACGACTCCATGCTAGATCATGTCGGTCAAGAACTCCTCTTGCCTTCCAATCATCCATCTCATCCCGATAGTAATATTCTCCTTCTTCGGTCCAATCTCCAAAGAATAGCCAGTTTTGACCCTTGTCTCCATTGATATCGCGCTGTTGGAGGAAGGCGCGGAAAGGTGCTATTCCAGTTCCAGGACCGACCATGATACAATCTGTATCTCCATTTTCAGGAAGAATAAATGATCGAGTTGGCGACATGAAAACATCAATCTCTGTCTCACCTACTGAACAACGATCTGATAGGAAACCTGTGCAAAGCCCAGTTCGGTCACGATTATGGTGAGAGTAGCGCACAATTCCAACTGTTAGATGAACAGTACCAGGTTCATGCTCAGGACTGCTGGCTATTGAGTAAAGACGGGGTTTCAGTCGACCCATGCCGTCAACTAGTTGTTGAGGAGTGAAGCCAATGTTTCCAAAGTCTCCAAGAGCATCTATGTAGTCACGAGACCACATATAGTCCTCCATTGAATCTGGATTTTCGGTTAATTCATTCCATAATGCTACCATTGGATCACAAGCAGCGCCAATCTCTTCATACCCATCTGGTAAATCATCACCTTCTCCTGAACCAGTCCAATCCATGACAAGTGAACCATTCTCTGTTGAAACTCTAGTTCTCTGTACAATCTTGACCTCCACTGGTACTGAATCTGAAGCAAGACGGTTTCCAAGATTTTGAATCCACTTCTTGGATACTCGGTGAATCTCTAAATGACTCGACATTGCCTCTCTCAAAGTAGTTTCACCGAGATGAGTTTCAACTAACTCATCACCTGAGAAGTTTGCTACCGAGAGTAGTGAATCAACCAACTCAGGAGGGCCACAAGGAATTACTCCAAGGGCATCACCAGCCTTGTATTCTAAACCTGAATCTCCTAAGTCAAAGACAATATGACGAGTTTCCTTTCGCGAACTCTCACCATTCAAGACATAGTTCTCAGTCAACTTTGACTTGTACGGATTTTTTGCACTCCAATCAGACATCATCAGACCTCGATGTCCCGCCGACCCGAACTCCGTTTATCAAAGAAGGGGGGGTTTGGGTTCGCCCGCGTAGCGGGCGTGAGGACCTGGCTCTTGCGAACGACTCAAGTCATATCCGCATCTTCAGTAGACCATGCCGCGCGTGCAGTTCCTCGGGACTGGCAATGCTCATTCACCGCCAGGGCGGTTACATGCATTAATTTTGATAGATGGAAAAATCCTTGTTGATGCCCCTCCCACAGTTCTACCTCAACTACGACAAGCTGGAGTTTCGCCTGGAGAAATTGAACATCTACTGTTCACACATTGGCACGCTGATCACATGTTTGGATTTCCATTTATCTTACTTGATAGACAATATGTATCAAAACCTCAAAATGGTCCCATGAATATCTATCTTCGACCAAATGGCAAAGAAATTCTCTCTAATTTGAGTCATGTTGGATTCCCAGGTAGCCTTGAGGAAGCACTCGAAGATGATGTTGAATGGATTGAGAACGAATTGGGATCTATTGGAAAGTCGGGGTGGAAATACGAAAGATTCCCCGTAAGTCACACTCCGGAAACTGATCCACATGGATACTTACTCACGCACGAAAGTGGGTTCACAATTCTTCACTGTGGAGACTCAGGGCCCTGTGAAGAAATAAATCAGAGAGCAGAAAATGTTGATGTAATTCTTGTTGAAATGGGAGTTCCTGATTTTGTGGAAAGCGCCCATCATCACAATCCAAAAGAGGTCTCGAAATTGGCTCAAAGGTTTCCCAAATCCACAGTATTAGTCACCCATAATTTCTCTAGAGGCGAAGGCGAGATGGATGGATTTGAAATCCCTCAATTACCTGAATCAATAATACAATTGGAAGACGGGGATTATTTAGACATCTCGACTGACGGGTCTTTTTACCTGATAAATAATAGAAGGAAAAAATAACTTCTATAAATATTAATTATTTTTTCTCACCCTTATCGAAATAATTATTCACCATTATTGGTGTTTTTTTGGAACTGTTTTGGATGAGTGTTGGAGTGTCTTTCGTTATACAATCAATTATTATGAATAATTAGAAAAAAGTTACTAAAGAAAAATAATTAATTTATTTGATAAAACATAACATTACTCTGATATTTTTTCTAAATAACCACTAACTTGTTTTAGAAAAAATATCTATCAAATTACATATCATCTAGCAATATTCTGCGACTTGAGTCCGGATACTTTCATTACCCATAACACTCTCGTGAGGAATCCGCGTTCATCTCTGATACTGTCACACCGGCAATTCTTAGTTAGATGTGGAAAATGCCAGATGGATTGATAAAAAATGGATGGAAATATTTTCGAGAAAATTCTCGGACAAGATTCACTATTCCTAGATCGGAAGGCTTTCGACCATGCCTTTGAACCATCAACTCTACCACATAGAGACAGAGAAGTAGAAGCTCTTGTGAGAAACTTAGTCGATGCTCTAAATGGACATATCCCATCTAATATGCTACTCTACGGAGTTCCTGGATCTGGTAAAACAGTAGTTACCAGATTTGTTCTTGGTCAACTTCGAGAGAAGGGAAAACAAATGGGTAAGTCTGTCCACACATACGATATCAACTGTCGTCAAGTAGATACCCGTTATCGCGTTGTTCAAACTCTTGCTAGCAAACTTACCCAAAGAGGGGATGTTCCTATTCCATTTACTGGTTGGCCGACTGATAGGGTTCTAGAGCAATTGATTCACAGAATGGATAGAGCGGGAGGAGTTCACATTATAGTACTAGATGAGATTGACAACCTTGTTGAAAGAGCTGGTGACAACCTGCTATACAATCTCACAAATCTAAACACCATTTTGAAGAATTCAAGATGCTGCATCATTGGAATCAGTAACGACCTACACTTTACGCAATTGCTAGATCCTAGAGTATCTGGTCGTTTAGGACAAGAGGACCTAATCTTCCACCCATATGGAGCCACTGAGATTCAAGATATTCTAAGTGCTCGAGCATCAACAGGTTTACGAAATGAAGTCCTAGATAACGGAGTCATCCAACTGTGCGCTGCTTTGGCTGCACAGGAACATGGAGATGCTCGTCGTGCACTTGATTTACTAAGAATCTCAGTTCAGAAGGCAGAACAACGATCTCAGACAAAAGTAGAGCCACGCCACGTTAGACTTGCTCAATCACAACTTGAACATGATCAAATAACTCCAGTTCTGCAAACTCTTCCCCTTCACCAAAAGTTGGTCCTATTTTCAATTAGAATCAATGAGGATAATGGACTGAGAAATATATCTACTGGAGAAGTATACAGAACGTATTCTGATGCATGTCTGAATGTTAGTGTTGAGCCTTTGACTCCGCGAAGAATCTCAACTTTGCTAAATGAGTTAGACACGCTGGGAATGATAATGGCGAGAAATGTAAGCAAGGGTAGAGGAGGACGCAGTAAGCAAGTCAACTCTGCCATACCAAAAACCATTGATGCAATTACTACAATGAGTGATGCTGACCCACTAATTTCTCAAGCAGCACGATGTCGTTATCGACTACAGTCCCATCTTTGATTGGCACATTAGGACTGATAACGGTTAAACCGAGTCTGCGGGTCGCCGCACTCGATGTCAATGGCTGACAACGACTGGTATTCGACGCTGACGAGCCCAAGTCGCACCGCATCTATAGCAATTCTAGTCCTTGGAATGTGGGTTCTACTACTGACAATAGTCAATTTAGTCAATGGTGCTTATTACGGAGAAAAGGCTCTTTGGTTAGGATTCATCTCAAACGGTTCCTTCGGAGATATCTATACCCAACACGACGGCATTTCCATCGTGCTAGATGATATCATATTCGGAATTCTAGGATCTATATTGATGGCAGGTGGAATAATGGGAATTGGCTCGGCATTTGAAGGTGGAATTGGGGGCTGGATCAAGGATTTGCCAAACTCTTTCTCTGGACTTTCCTCAACTGAAGGCGGAGCTCGAAAGTCCGTTGCAGACTGGCTCATAGTATTGGGATTAGTTTTCTACTTTGGTTGGTCAATTCAGAATAATGCATGGATTGATCCTGGTGTCTTTGCAGTTAGTATTACTCCATTCGCCTTTGGTGTTGGGCTGAACTTGTTAGATTCTGCAGAATCTTGAATGATTCATTCTTGAATCATTGCAGATAGTAAATTTCTGCATCTATTCTTAGAATCAAATCCTGTATATCGAATTACTACTCCTTTACCGGGTTGCCCATAGAGAACAACAGCACCTAAAGGTGCCAATGGATGTAACAATAGAGGAGCTAAATCCTCTTCACCATCGACCCGAATGATGGTGGATTTTTTCTCATTCATCCAAGAATCAACTGCATCTTTGCAACATTTAAAGAGAGATTTGCTCAACCGCCCAGCGGGATTCTGACATTCTAGAATAAAATTATAATTTGAATTATCAATATCGGTGGCTTCTGCCCAAAACTCACGTTTTGTTCGTTCATCAATTAGAGCAATGTCAGCAGGATTACCCAAATCCTGCAATGTTTTGACTGTGACATCACCAACAGCAATAACAGGACCAGGCTTACCAAATATCTCTTCAAGAACTAGTCTCATTGCAAATTCTGGATTTTCTTCTGGTCCCTCAATTAAACGACCGAAGGGGTCTTTCAAATTCGATTCAACTTCTTTTGTCATAAGAAAATCAAAATCTCCTAATCCAGAAGGAAGCCATGATTCTCCATCAATTGAGATTTCACCTGATCGAATTCGAGAACTAGAAATTGGATTGCCATCATGTGCATTGAGATGTGGAACAACTATAATCGCCAGATTAGGCAATCCATTTTGATTACGCTCTGAGTTTATTCGGCCACAAGCTGCTCTAGTCTCATGAGTGCACAAAATTGCTGTTGCAGATTGGTGCCATGGTGCAGGCCCGTCTGAATCCTCCAATACATGTAGACTCACTCGAGCAGAACCTTCAAGAAAATCAAGAATGTTCTGACCACGAACAGACCACGATTCACATCTTGGATCTTTGGCTTGAGCGATAGAATCACTAGTCAGCCATATCTCTAATGAAGTGCATTCTGAAAGCCCTCTCTTGATTAAAGCACGGTGCCCAGCATGCAAACGGTCGAAAGTTCCGCCTACCAGTCCGAGGTCGTGCATCATTATCCAGCCTGAATACGGGGTCTTGAGAACTTCGGAGAAGATGTGTGCCCCGGGGCGTAACGGTAGCCTTCACAGCAATGCTCGGGTGCCTGACCCACCCCGGGACGTCTGTTGAACTGTGGGGTTGTCCCGTAAGTCATTCCATCCGGTCATCCGGGGACCCATCACAATCCGACCACAAGTGTTGCTCCGACGATCATTCCCCAGCAGCGGGTCACGTCGGTCTTCGACTTGTGGCAAATCCCGTTCCGTGGTACCGTGATTCATCCTACTAACTCCGGCGTGGGGCTTTCGTCGGCACGGTGTTGCCGGTCGGGCATCTTTCGCTCTTGGGTGCCCTTCAAGAACCCCTCGGAAGAGAAATTAATACAAATTAAAATGAAAATAGGTTTTATTTTCAAAATTGTTGTTTACTGAAAAGGCTGTTATTATACCCTGAAATTCGTTTAATCAAGCGTTCAGCAACGTGTGGATCTCCATTCATGACCATCTCATTTGTCATAACTGGCCATTTCTCAATAGGCTGTGCTAACCATCCAACCATTGGATGAGTTCTTCCTGAATTTGGAGAACGGCCCTCCTGTAGGTCATCAAGAGCACTCAGTAAATCAATAATAGGCGCAGCAGTATCTGGTAGGGCTCCCCTTTCATAACGTGCTCTAAATCTTCTAGATAATGCTACATGTAACTCTGGCGGACAACCATTATGAGCAATACTTCGAAGACCAGGAGACTGACTTAGTTCACCCTCGGGTCTGAGAATTGCAGCAGACCATGGAAGAGGATTCTGTAACAACCAATTAGATGAATCTTCATCGCCTAGAATATTTATTAGAACCTCAGAAGCAATAGGAGCCCACCAATCTAGAGGAAGAGTCTTTACTATCTTCTCTAATTCTTCTATCTGTAACATTTTTCCACCAATAATTCTGTCTACAAGAAGAGACCAAATTTTCAAATCATGATCTTCAGGTAAATCTCTAGAACGTCTAAGAATTCCCTGAAGTATCGGCTCAAAGGTTGACGTATCTCCAATTTGACCCGAATGCATCCAATCAACAGCCTCAAGGGCAATTCTAGAATTATTAGGAGGGGTTTTTAGCCATGCTTCAAGAGCCCATCGAAGTAAATCTGGTTGCATATCTTGAGGTAACCAGGGAGCATTTGCTAGAAGTTGAGCTGCAACCCAAGAGTCTCCTCTTGAGGCTTGAGAAGAGTCGGTTGCGGGTCTTGCGCGAAGGGCAATTTCTGAATCGTCTCTAATCATTATTCGTAATTGTTCCTCGAATCTCAGCAATACACTCTCAGGAGCTTTGTTGGCGACCTCCGCCAATCTCTCAAGAGGTAAATATTCTAAATCCATTAATGCCAACCATTCTGAATCAATCCTATTCATTAGCCTCTGCCAACGATGCCAACGAGTTCGTCTCGGTGAGGCAATCCAAGCAGCTATTGGATAACTCGCTTCCATCATGTTGGCCCAATCTTCATTCCCTTCAGGAAATTGAGAAATTGCGGAGCCAATCATAGAGGAATCTACTTCAATAAATTCAGATGGCTCATTTTCTAAACCAAGTATTTTCCAAGGAGAAACTATGTCAGAGTCTTCTTGGGTTTCCTCCTCTAACAATGGAATTGAATCAGTAACTAATCGAAGAGGAAGATCTCTGCCTCCTTTCGTTCGCAATCGTAACCATGGAAGTGGACGTAGCGGGTCTACTACTAATTCATCAAAAATAGATAATGATTCTGAAGGTGAAGTGGTTAATGCAAGACGTAAGGAAGGATGTGAAACTACTGTATTCAGAACATCTTCGGGGAGAGAATCATGAAGATCAAGAACGAGAGGGGGTCTTTCAGTTTCGGATACCGACCATTCAATCAGTGAGGTTCTAGCAACTTGGCCTAATCCGCGCGTTTCGAGAAGACGAATACTTCCCTCATTTGTTGAAAATTCAGAATCAGCCCAATCTCTCCTGAATCGTCTCCAAGTCGACTCTTCAGTTCGCACCTTACGACTCGATGTCAAACGCTCTCTGAGACTAGAGAGGCGCCTTCTCCTCTCTGAAGGTGTTAATCGAGGATGTGCTCTTTCTATCCAATAATCAAGACAAGAGATAGGGTATGCATCACCAATAGCGTCTAGGCCACCCAAATCTGCAACTACAAGGGCACCAATTCTTGCAGTTCTTAGTAACATTGAACGTGGAAGTCGCTCATCCATTAGAGCCATGATAGGTTCCTTAGGTCTAATCGCAGGAGATAACTCGTGGCAATTTCCAAGTATCCATTTCCCCCTATGATGACTCGCTTCAGGGAGGGGGGGTTCTGGTCTGTGATTAGGTGGTTCAAACCAAATCCCAGGTGCTAGAGACATCGGTTGATCTTCGTCTACTAATCGTGCACGAACAATCCCAATAGTATGATTCTCTCCCACGTAGGATGAAATGTTCTCTGGGTCGTAAGTTGTAGGTGGGGCCTGAAGCATTTCTAAGGTAGTTAGATTAAACCACCTAGGACTTCTCTCTCTAAGTATAGCCCAAGTCCAAAAGACCCCCTCACTTCCACTGTATATTCCTTCAGTGGATGTGGAAAGAAGAGGGCGATCTGGAATTAATACAAGAGGGCTGTCAATTGGAGCAAGTATGCCTAGAAGCAAATTAGCTCCATCCCTAGCCAAAAGACAACAATGACTCGATGGTTGAGGAAGGGGAAATGCATCTTGGGCTCGTGATAACTCATCTAGGCGTATTTCTTCCCAGCCGGATTGAGTAAGATGAAGACGAGCGCCCCTTGAACCGGCAATTTGGTCACTGGCTACCAGTCCATCGGTTCTCATCCTTCTAAGTTCTGCAGAAGCATGAGGAATTCGTAAAACAGTATCGCGAGCAAGCTCACTAACAGTAGCACCACCATCTGTAAGTCGATCTAACAAACGACGTCGATGCCCTGAACGTATTCTACGCAATTCAAACTTAGGTCGACCTGTAGTAGTCGAATCTGGGTCAAACGACACTAATCACCCTCTCCTGAATCAGTTAGTAGGGGCATCGCTATTAAAATTATCTTTTTAGTTACATTTCATTACACATTTCCAGTGCAAAAAATAACAGTTTCATTTCCACACCGACTTTATTGCAGATATTAGGCGCATTTTCTGCAACAATATGTAACGAAAGGAGGTGGGGAGTTGCAGAACTATTATATCAACGCCTGCTCTCCTGTAGACAACGGACCGGTTCCCGCCACCGTAACCACTCGAGGATGACTGAAATATGAGCTCGCAAAACCTACGCGAACTTATTCGAAACTACCTCTCTGAACGCCCTAGAAATACGATTGAAATATCAGCCTGGTTATCCAGTCAAATTGAAGTCAACAGCCACCCTAGTGAAATAACTAGTATTCTTGAATCAGATAATGAAATCGTTCGAATTGGTACAGTCAGGAAAAGTGGAATGCAATTAACTGATCTCCCAGTATCAGAATGGGCATCAGAATCATGGGTCAAGCATCACGAAAGGAATCAGGTAAACAAGACAAAGGAGAGCTAAAAATGCGCACAACAAGACTACGACAAAAAATAAAGAAATTTCTCAACGTTCGCGGTGAGGCAAATACAACTGAAATTCTCGAGCATGTGAACTCGACCATGAGGCACGGAACTACACCTCAACAACTAGGAAACGTTCTCTCAAAAGACAAGGACATACTCAAGGTCTCTACTACGAAGCGTGGCGGAGCTCTCTCCGGCCGCTACGAAATCTGTGTGTGGACTCTGCGAGCAGGCGTTCTAGACGGCGAGAACTGAATACCCACTACTTTGAGAGATTAGGATTCTAAATCGGCTGACCAATCACCTGATCGTGATAAGCTATTCATTTTAGCACGGTGAAGGAAGGCTTGTTGGCTATCTTCATTAGAACCACTAGCCCATGTCTGCAATGCATGTGCAAGAAGAGCTCTCCCATATGAGTAGGATAATTGCCACGGATGTTCTACATCCATTGCATTCATCAAATTCAGATGTGCTGTAGCATCCTCATCAGATTGACCACCAGATAGAAACACAATCCCTGGTAGATTATGTGGTACATGATTCGTAAGACAATCTACAGTCATCTGGGCTGCAACTTCACGAGATACTTGTTCTGAGCAATCATTCCCTGGCAGAATCATATTTGGTTTGAGAAGAGCACCTGGGATGTGCACACCCTGTACCTTACAGGCTTCAAATGTGGCATCTAAAATCTCAGCAGTAACTTCGTAACAACGCTGAGCATCATGAACTCCGTCCATCAAAACCTCTGGCTCAATTATGGGAACTAATCCCTGTTCTTGACAAATCGCCGCATATCGAGCAAGTGCATGGGCATTGGTCGAGAGGTTTGCAGCACTCGGCATTCCATCTCCAATTCTTATTACGGCTCGCCACTTAGCAAAACGTGCACCCATGGAAAAATACTCTTCACATCGCTCACGAAGTCCATCGAGACCCTCGGTTATCTTTTCACCCGAATGGTGAGCAAGTTCCTTAGCACCAGTATCCACTTTGATTCCAGGATGAACGCCACGGCTAGCCAAATAATGAGGAATTGGAGTACCATCATCCATATTTTGGCGGATAGTTTCGTCGAATAAGATTACACCACTAATTGCCGAATCATAATCTGGTGTGGCGAAAATATTCGAACGATATGCTCGACGAGTTTCAGAAGAAGGTTCAACACCTACAGCTTGCAGCCTGTTTGACATAGTTCCATTACTCTCATCGGCGGCTAGAATGCCACGCCCTTGAGAGACCAATTCACGCGCAGTTTGCTCAAGTAATTCGGTATCCATTATCGAACCTCAGTACGACGTGGAGGGGTCTAGAAATGAAGGCTTTGCCTACAGTCTCAGGATTTTTTTTCTTAGGCTCGACGAATGGAGTCAATGAATCTGTGAGCCCCGCTGGCCACATCTATGACCTCTGATTGAACAGAAAATCGACCATCTGAGAGTTCTTCAACGCCAAATGTCCTACCAGGACAAACGCCTGTTCCGATAAACATCGAATCATCACTAGAACACAATTCATCTCGATCCCATAGTCTGTCTATATCTCCATCAATCATTTGTTCGGCACGCTCACGATGACCTTCATTCTTGAAGACTAATCGGCCTTCAAATGGAGCCCCTAGTCCTCTAAGAGCAGTTGCGGTAATGACACCTTCTGGAGCTGCCCCTATACCCATCAGCATATCGATTTCTGACTTTGGATCTGCTGCATTTAGAGCCGCAGATACATCTCCGTCTCCAATCAAAACTACATTTACATCATGAGCATTGAGTTCAGAAATTAGAGTCTCGTGACGGGGTCTATCCATTACAACAATATTGAGTTCTGATTGTTTCTTATCTAATGCTGAAGCGGCAGCCTCTACATTGTATGAAGTGGAAGCATCTAGGCTAATCACGCCATTAAGTTCGGCTGGCCCTGCAATTTTGTTCATATAACAATCAGGTGCATGCAATAGAGTCCCACGAGGAGCTGCTGCAAGGACTGCCATAGCATTTGGTAAATCCTTAGCCACGTGATTTGTACACTCAAGTGGATCTACGGCAATGTCAATCTGTAGAGCATTAGAGTCTCCCTGCATAGAACCTAGGGGCTCGCCGATCCATAGCATTGGAGCGTCATCGCGCTCCCCTTCACCTATAGCGACACGGCCATCGAATGGAACTTCATCGAACACTTTTCGCATGGCCTCGACCGCTGCTCCATCGGCAGCTTTTCCATCTCCTTTACCGCGCCACCAAGAAGCGGCAATGGCAGCGGCCTCAGTTGCAGCAAGGAAGTGTTTCTCCAAATCAATGGTGGCCATTGAGCCGTGCGAGTAGCGTTAAGCATTCAATCATACGGGTCGCCTTTGCTCTTGCGCAGAACTCGAACTCCCTCAATTACAGCACTAGGATACTGTCCATCCTCATCCTTTTCTATCGATTTTAGCATATCCCAAGCACAAAGAAGTCCAGCATTTACGCCACAAAGTGCTTCCATCTCAACACCTGTTGTCCAATGCGTCCGAACACTAACTGTGCACCTGAGGGAATCATCCTCTAATTGCCAGTCAACTGTGCAACCTTCAATTGGGATTGGATGACAATGAGGTAACATTCTAGGAGTTTCCTTTACCGCTTGAATTGCTGCGACAGTAGATGCTTCTCTGACATCACCCTTAGGAGATCTGCCATTAAGAACAAGATCTAAACTTGCAGGAGATAATCGTATCAAACCTGTTGCTACTGCTTCCCGAGCGACTACTTTCTTCGAACCAATGTCGATAATTCCGTTGATTGAATCCTTCATCTGTAACCGCCTGTTACTTGGGGTGCATACCTCACTAATCAGAGGTGCGGAGGGCATCCATTGTGTAAAATACCCGAATAGTTACTGACATTTGTGTCCGAAGCGTTTCAGAAGAAGGCAACGCCGGGTGAGATTCCCGAATTAAAATCCGGGGTTGAGCATGATAGGCCCACTTCTGAAACAGCTAAACTGAGTGTAATCGACGACTTATGTGTAGGTTGCTCTTATTGTCTAATGACATGCAAAGACAATGCTCTAATTGTCGAGGGGGTTTGTGTGGTGATTGAGGATAATTGTACAGATTGCCTTCGTTGTCTTCTATGGTGCCCAACGGGTGCATTAGTGTATTCGGAGGAGAAATAATGGAGCAACAAAAAGCATTGATAATTGGTGCGGGAATTGGTGGACTATTATCTGCAGCAAAATTAGCTCAGAGGAAAAATATGGAGGTAGAAGTTCTCGAGCGGATGTCATTCGCAGGTGGTAGATTCACTCAGCACGAACATGATGGATATCAAATCCCAACTGGTGCAGTTCACATGATTCCACATGGTAGGAAAGGACCTTTTGCAAATCTAATACTAGGAAAAAAGAATAGAGGGGGGCTCGACTTAGGAAAACAAGGAGTCGAGTTACTTCCGACTAGTCATTTTGCATGCCAAATTAAGAATGGCGAATTTCGATCTGCAAAATCTAAGTTCGGACTTTTACCATGGTTCTCGAAAAAAGATAGTATAAATTTAATCCATGTACTTTCTAAGCGTGCAAATGAGCCTTGGATTAATGAGAAAGAAGATGGAAGGACCTGGTTAAAACGCTACTTAAGTGAAGAATTCATCGATTTTCTGGAATCTTTCTCTAATTTTGCTATTAGTTTGAAATTCGATCAGATGCCTGCTTCAACTGTAGTCAAAATACTACAAAATTCATTCTGGTCAGATAGGCCAAGCATACCCAAGGGAGGATGCAAGGGAATCATCGATGGGCTACGAAAAGATATTCGAGAAAATGGAGCTAAGGTCAAACTAAGTCAAGAAATCACTGACATTTTACCTGGATCTTCAGAAGAAGAAACAAAGCATAATCGATTCTGTGTGGGAGTACGTCGAAGAGGACGTGAAGAAAAAACTTGGATTGGAACTGATTCCATAATTCACAATGGAGGACATCAAAATCTCTTGAAAGTACTATCTAACGATTTTGAAATTTCAACAAATATAAAAAATCAAATTCGAAATACGCAGGCGGTAGGAGGCATAGGATTCTGCTTCGCTCTAGATGAAAAAATACCTGTTAGAAGTAGTGGAGTAACTATGCTTCCTGATTTAGAAAGAGTTGGGGGGTATGTCATTCCCACCTTTACTGAGCCTAGTCTCGCACCAGAGGGTAAACATCTGATGATTACACATCAGTTTGTTCCCGATGCATCGATAAAATCAGAAATAAACAAAGGAAGAGACGAATTGTATGAAGCAATTCCCTGGCTTTCTGATTATGGAAAGGAAATTTGTGTACACAGCTACCATAGGAATTGGCCTTGCAATAGGGCACCACAGGGTGCTGAACTACCGATGGATGTGGGGATCGAAGGAATTCGATTAGTTGGAGATGGTGTAAAAGGACACGGATGGATGATGGTTGAAGGTATTGCCTCAAATATTCCATCAGTCGTGAATCAGATAAGATGAATCTAATCTGAATGAGAATCACCCTAAACCGGCTTTCCAGAATTCACCGTCCTCTCTGACCTCTTTTTTCCACAACGGGGCTTGCACTTTCAATTCAGAAATTAGCCAGGAGCAAGCTTTGAATCCCTCATCTCGATGTTTACTTGAAACATGAATGCAAACAATTGGTTCTTTGGGTTCAACCACTCCGGTCCTATGTGCTATAACAACAAAATTTACAGAGAATCTGTCCAATGCTTGAGTCGAAATATCATGAAGTACTGAGGTTAATTTTTCTTGCCAAGCATCAAATTCTAACCTTTTTACTTCTGCTCCATCGGCTTCTCCTCTAGTTAAACCAACAAAGGATACTATGCATCCACTCCCATCAGTCTCAACTAACTCACGCAATGCTTCTACATCCAAGTTCTGAGGTTCTACTCGGACAATCACACCAGACACGCCTATGTCAACCCTCATCATCGCTTCAATGTCCTACAATTAATAGAAACCCTTCAAGCCTGATCACTTCTGGGATAATCATGACCCGCCGTATCGACATCTTAGGCGCGGGTCTTTCAGGACTCTCAGCAGCAACGATTCTAGCAAAAGAAGGATATGATGTTCATGTTCATGAGATTCGAAAGGATTCAGGTGCTCGCTTTGATGGAGATTTCCAAGGATTAGAGAATTGGACTAGCGACACGGACTTCTTCGATGAAATGCGTGATTGGGGACTTAATCCAGATCAATTCAAATCCAATGATTTTGATATCATTGACCTAGTTCACCCGGACGATGAGATAACTAATCCAAAAACAGACGGGGTTGCTTTCCGTGTAGTTGAACGAGGAACTGATGAGCATTGCATTGACCAAGGATTCAAGCGCATGGCTCAAGATGCCGGAGCGACTATTCACTATGAAACTAGGAAGTCTCCAGATGAATGTGACATTATTGCAGCAGGCCCTAAGGACTCTAGTGCAATTGCGTTCGGAGAAATTTTTCACACTGATCATCCAAATCACGTTACATTCCAACTGAATGATAAACTCGCACCAGGAGCATATTCGTATCTAATAATCATTGATGGAATTGGTTTGATTTGCACTTGCCTTTGGCGACAACAGAAGAAATCTGCACGATATCTGAACGAAACAATTGCATGGTATGAAGAACACTATGAATTGAATAGAATTCCTATCAAAAGAGTAGGGGGTAAAGGTGATTTTTCAATTCCTGACAAATATATCCACGATGGCCGATATTACGTTGGAGAGGCTGGCGGACTACAGGATTTCATGTGGGGATTCGGAATGCGATATGCAATAACTAGTGGAGTGATGGCGGCTCATTCCATAACTGGAAAAGAAGATTATGAAAAACAAATCAGAAGAAAACTAGTCCCTCTAGTCCGAGTGAGCGCAATCAACCGCTTTCTATTGAATCGGGTAGGGAATCGTGGGTTCAAGATGATTGCAAACTATTGGATGAAAGATCAAGAGCGGAAGGGTGATGGATTAAAATTCATGAAGTGGATCTACCAACCTGGAATATTTCGTCGTTCATTATGGCCTATAGTGAAATTAGGAATGTTACGGCGAAAGAGACTGCTAGATGGACGAATGGTATCTAGAATGCCATTCCGAAAATCCTTATCCCGTGACAATTGGGAACCAAGTTCTAGAGCACAAGAGATTGCTCAAGAATGGCGTTTGATGCAACGTCGCGGCGGTGCTGTTTCTTTTACTGAATCTGATGCTTGAGGCTAATTTCACTCTCCGAGTGATTGATAATGCGGCTTTCACTGGCAAGACCATGACATCATGGCCGACCTTGGAGCCAATGCCGAACAAATTAGTGAACTATGGAGTCACTGAAAATGGAATCGCGATTATCGAACTTATTTCCGATACTGATGGAAAACCGCTAGAAGAAGGAAGAACCTCCGTAAATACCTACACTCGTGAAATGTGGGAAGATATCGATCAGGCAATACTCAATGCGAGGTTTGATGGAGAGGTCTCAGTGATTTTACTAACTGGACATGGCGGAAAATTCTTTTCAGCAGGAGCTAGTATAAATTATCTAAATACACTTTCTCCAAGATACAAATACTTCTTTTGCTTACACGCTAACGAAACTCTATCTCGGCTTGAACAAACCCCTAAACTAGTAATTGCTGCACTAAATGGGCATACTGTTGGAGGAGGACTTGAGATTGCTATGGCAGCTGATATTAGAATCGCGCACAAAGGCAACTTCCAAATTGGATTGCCTGAAGTATCTCTGGGTGTATTAGCAGGTACTGGAGGAACTGCTCGTCTAGCACGACTCGTAGGGAAAGCAAGAGCTATGGAGATTATGGTTACGGGCCGAAAATTTTCATTTGAAGAGGCTAAAGAGATGGATCTGATTCATGATATCTATGATAGTGTAAGTTTGGATGAATTCAGAATGGACATTATTGACTATGCGGGGCAATTCACTCTGCCACTTGCAGCTGCTAAAGCAATTGGAAACATTAAGCGAAGTGTACAAAGTGGTATCGAAATACCATTAGAATACCATCTTGCTTTAGAGCGAGAGTTACAATCAGATTTATTCCAATCTGAGGATGCTAAAGAGGGAATTGCATCATATGTTGAACGTCGTACACCACGATTCAAGGGTAAGTGAATAATCTAATTATTGGAATTAAACAAGCGTTTGAGCATATATGAATTTCCCGAAATTAGGCGTTTCATCTAATCATCAACAACTTGCAAAATCATAATTGATTGTAGGTTTACTTGAAGTACCAGTGGCGTCGCACATCCAAATAATGGCAACAGGCACAGTAAAATGGTTCAATCAAACAAAGGGCTTCGGCTTCATCGAACAGGAAGAGGGAGACGACCTCTTCGTTCACAAATCCCAAGTTGAAGGGAACATTCGAGACGGAGATTCCGTTGAGTTTGAAGTTGGCGAGGGACCTAAGGGGCCTAACGCAGTCAACGTTCGAAAAACCGAATGATTTCTCTTTCACACCCAAATCAATGGGTACCCATACGGTTGATTAGTTACCAACCCAATCCGCATCCTTACGTTCAAGAAACGCTTGCACTCCTATTTCTTTATCTTCGGTATCGAATAAAGCAACGAACTCTGAGCGCTCGGCTAAAATCCCCTCAGACATAGGAAGATCGAGAGCCGCCCGTACGGCCCGCTTTGCAACTTTGATTGTGTAAGGGGATTTCCTAGCAATATTTTCAGCCATTTTCATTACACTGCCTTCGAGATCCTCAGGTTCGCAAATATCGTTGACAAGTCCAAGTTGTAAGGCATCTTCTGCGTTCACCATATTTCCAGTCATGACCATCTCCATAGCCTTGCCATAACCTAGAATATTTGCAAGTCTTTGAGTTCCTCCTCCTCCTGGAATTAGTCCTAAATTAATCTCAGGAGTTCCAAACTTAGCACGAGTACTGGCAATTCTAATATCACAGGAGAGGGCTAATTCAGTTCCACCTCCAAGAGCAAATCCATCTACCATTGCAATAGTTGGTTTAGACATGTTCCAAACCTTTTCCCAAGCATTGTTCTCAAAGAAAGGTCTGACTTCGTCGGAGTTCTTTCCCACAAACTCAGAAATATCAGCTCCTGCGGCAAATGCAGCTGGTTTCTGCCTCTTTCCTTCAGATGCTGGCAGAGGCGCAGCGCCTCGAATAATCACAACTCTAACCGAATCATCGGACTCTGCACGTGAGCATGCTTCCTTCAGAGCCACATGCGAATCCGCATTCAAGGCATTCAATTTTTCTGGACGATTCAGAGTCCAAACTGAAATTACTCCTCCTGCTGGTTTGGAACCCTCTACAGGAATGTCCTCGATAAGTAGAACCTTCTCGCTCATGAGCCGCCCAAGACCCCCCCTCGCTTGAAGATTTCACTGAGGTGGAGGTGGAGGTGGCGGAGGCATCCCTGGTGGTCCGGGAGGGGGTGGCAATTCTCCATTGGTAGGAATCGGTGGAGGTAAATTAGGTGGAATCGGCATCTCTGGAGAAATTTCCTCAACTTTGCTTGTTTCTACATTCAGTGGAATTTTGAGTTTGAGAATCCTATTTTCATCAATTCTAACATATGAAACTCCTAGAGGGACGGATTCATCTGGATTTTCTGGTTCATTGATGACTTCTAAACCATGATTAGGAGTTGAGAGTGTTTTTCCAAGATCCTCTCCATCTTCGAGTTCAGTCCACATTCTGACTTTTGCTGCCCGTCTCTCAGCAAGTTCCATTCTTCTCCTTCTTTGAATTCGGTCTCTTATTTCCGATCTTTTTTCGCGTCGTTCTTTGACAAAAGATTCGACCTCTGCTTCCATCTCAGTCTGTGCATCCCTATCTATGACGAGACGTTTTGCTACATTCCCCCCATCTCCCATAATTGCAGGTGCTGGAATGCCCATCGGGGGTGTTGGTATTGGAGTTGGTATTGGATTTCCTGGGGGTGGCATTGGCATTGGAGGCGCAGGTACTGCCGGTGCTGCCACCTTACCTCTGCTTCGTTTGATTGATTCATCATTTTGTTCAGTAACGGTTTCTGTTTCAATTATAGGAGGAGCAATCTCCTCTTCAATTTCTTCAGTCACTTTCGGTATTTTGGTTACATTAGGAATAGGTTTTCTTCCTGAATATACAAATACAGCCAATAGAGCCAGGAGAACTACTCCTGAAGCGACTCTCATGCCTATTTCCATCTCGCCTTGGAGTACGAGATATAGAGGAGTTCCCAACAAAATAAGTATGGCCATGAATAGCCGACTGTACGAGACCAACCATCTCCCCCCGCTCTATACGAAACGTTTCCTCACTTCACCTTGACGGGTCGCTGAGAAGTCGCGAAAGTGATTTAATAGCGACTCCACGATGTGAAATAGATGATTTTTCACTTGATTCCATCTCAGCAAAGGTTCGTCCATCACCATCTTCGGGAATAAAAATTGGGTCATATCCAAAACCGTTGATGCCACGTTTTTTCTCAGAGAATTTACCTTTGCAGACCCCTACCGATTTCCAATTATTCTTCCCATCAGATAATATGACTACTGCGCGATACTCTCCACCCCTGTTTTTTGATTTAGAAATACGCTCTAGTACTCCATCCAGACCTATTTTTCCTACAACATCTGCCGAATTAGCCCCAGGCCATCCTTCGAAAGCATGTGTGAAAACTCCCGAGTCTTCGACTAATACAGCAGCCCCCTCAAATTCTGTTCCTTTGATTAAGGCAAGTGCTTGTTCAACCTTTGATTCAGTTACTGCTTCCAGCCCTAATTCCTTTGGTTCATTGAAAATAGGTCTATTTCCATCAATTAAGAGGCCCTCAACAGAGTGTCCTAGAGGCACAAGAATTTCTGCCGCCTCTGATATTTTGTTTGTGTTACTGGTGGCGAATAAAATTCTCATTCATCCACCTCATGCATGATAACGAACACGACCTCTTATCGCCTCAAATCGCTCGATAACCTCACTTGCAGAGGGTTGAATTCCAGAATCCACATTACAATATCCATCAATCATCGATTCTACAGATTTTTCAATAGTATGATGACTTGCAGTAAGGCACTCGTTTAATACTTGGATATCAAGACCTAATTGCTCAATTTCCGAATCAATCTTTGAGAGCCCAAAATCAATTAATATCAAATTATTATTCTCGTCAATCATCACATTATGAGTCGTCAAATCACCGTGTGAGAACCCCTCTTCGTGAAATCTTCTAATTAGAGAACCAAAGTTTTTGATTTCATCTAATCCTGCAGATCCATCTTGCAAGGCATCGTATAATGGCCGACCATCAATCCTCGAAAGAAGCATCCATCCATTTTCTAAATCTATATCGAAAATTCGCGGCGATGGGAAGTTAATTGCATTCAATCGGTTTAGAACTCTAGCTTCTGCGCTTAATCGCTGTCGAGTTAATCTTCGATCGAGTGAAGGATGTCTGTATGACTTCGGTTCTCGCATCTTTAGAACAGCAGACATACCAAGCCAAGATCCTGCAAAAATTTTCGCTTCAGCCCCAATATGTAGGATTTCTCCCTCAACCCACATAGGGATCGACGTGCCATCCATATACTACCGCACATGAGATGACTTCAAAGCGGTTGCACATGAGGGGATAGTGAAATCAAATGAGTATGCAGATGCCCTCAGCCCCCCTCCCTAGTGGATCAATTGAGCTCAAATCCTATTCAGATGAAGAGATTGAAATAGAGGCATTAAGGTTACAGAATTCGATTAAGCAGATGAGTTTATGGGATCTAGAAACTTGTCGTACTATTGCTCCATTAACTCTTGAAATCAATGAATTGAAGCGTGAAAAAGATGTTTTCCTAATTGCTCATTCTTACCAAACACCCGATATTGTCTATGGTGTTGCTGACTCCGTCTCTGATAGCTACACACTTTCGAAAGCGGCTCGCGACGCACCTCAGAGTACAATTCTTTTTTCCAGTGTTAGATTCATGGCTGAAACAGCAAAAATTGTCAGCCCTCACAAGACTGTGATTCATCCCTCTCCAGAGGCTGGATGTTCATTGAGTGATAGCATAACCGCAGAAGATGTTAGGATGTTGAAAGAAAAATATCCAGGGGCCCCTGTAGCATGTTACATCAATACTAGTGCTGAGGTAAAGGCAGAAGTGGATGTTTGTGTCACCAGTAGTAATTTCCTCAAAATTTGTGAAAAATTACCAGGAGACAGAATAATTTTCGTTCCCGACAGCCTAATGGGAAAGCATCTAACAGAACATCTAGCGGGTAAGAAAGAAGTCATAAATTACGATGGTGAATGTTACGTCCATGCAACATTCACTGGGGCGAAGATTCGTTCTTGGAGAGAAAGAACATTAGTTCAAGGAATTGATTTGAAGGTATTGAGTCATCCAGAATGCGATGCCGACGTGTTGGCTGAGAGTGATGTTATTGGTAGTAGTGAGAAATTGATGAATGAGGCATTGAAACTAAGCCAAGAAGGAAAACCAGACATTATGCTGATTACAGAATGTGGAACAGCAGATAGAGTTCGAGCAGAGTCAGAGAATGAGATTAATTTAATCGGAACTTGTGTAATGTGTAAGTACATGAAAATGACACAATTAGAAGATATTCTTCAATCCCTTCGAGCCCCTCGTCCAGAACAAATAATTGAACTGGATTCCGAAGTTATTCAGAGGGCTCAATATAGTTTGAATGAGATGTTCCGTTTGGCTGAGTAATCTTTTCGATTACCCCCTCAAATAATGATTTTTCTAGATTCAAGAGAGGACTGAAATGCTCGAAGAATAATTAGTGGAATTAGTAGCACAATTGCTGATTGCAAAATAATTGATGAATACGGTTCAAATGTTTCTCCGAGTAAGAATAAATGTATCTTCACCTCACCATCATCATCTTCCTGTAAGTAAGCTACTGCTGAATTGAGAATTTGAGGTTGGGACTGATCTAGTTCTTCATCAAAAGTCAATTGTTTTGTTCTATTTTCAGAAATGTCGTGGAGAAACAATTCTCTTGCTGTTAACAAATCATCTTCATCAAGAGTGGGGTCGAATCTTGGTATTTGTAGAAATGCTACTTTACCATGTGCTAGGCTAATTGAGGATGAAGGCCAAACAGGATCTGATAGCAATAATTGCTCGCCACTAACAATATCAATCAGGACAGTTCGATTAATAGGGCCAATATTGATTACGGCTGCAATCCATTGTGAATCAAATTCAAGTTCTTCTATTGTTGCACTGGAATAATTCACTGGAATATCAAAGATATCCTCTAAATGTTCATCTGTGATTTTTTCAGCTTGAACATCGATATTAAAACTAAGAGAGAATTGAGATTGAAAAGAGAAAATTTCGACTATCGGGCCAGAATCTGTAGATTTCCCTGATGCAATCATTGAACCAGTCGATGAACAAATTATGAAAGGTCCGTTTTCATTTTCATGAACTACTTCTCCTTCATCTGATAGAAATTGAATATGATTTTCAAACACGATTCCTGTAAGGGTGCTTCCATTTGAATCATCAACAAAGAATACATCCAATATTATCTCAGTAGTTGATTCTTGGTAAATCGGTGTAAGATATTCATCGACATTACTCCAATTATAATAATCCACTCTATTCTCTGAAAATAAGACAAAATTAGAGTCCGAAACTATTGCATCGGGGGGAGTCGCCCAAGGTGCTCCTTCAATGTCACTTCTCTCTAGATTTGTAGTATTCCAAGCAAAAACTTCAATCACGCCGCTTGGTGATTCTTCAACTCCAACTAACCACCCACCTGAACCGGCTGCAGTTGTTGGCCACTCTACTCCCTCTACAGGGAAATCTTGGTGTGTTGCATCCCAAAGAAGAACTGTTCCAGTCCCTAATAGAACGGCAACTATTACAGCACTAGTCTGCTGGCTTGATGGTTTTTGGATTGGCTCGAAAATCTTCTTTAAATCCCTGTAATTATTCTTTAATGAGATAATTGGATCACTAAGAAAACGAGCGAATCTTCGTGTGAATAAGCGTTCATCTGCAAATTTCCAAATTGGTTCATGCGTTCTCTCGGTAATTGAGACAGCAATTGAAGCAACAATTAGCCCCCCTATGATATCTAAGACCCAGTGAATCCCCAGATAAAGAATTGTGAACGCTGTAAGGAAAATATAGATCATTAATAAGTTTCTAAATTTATTCCAGCGGTTGTCTTCATCCCATCTAAGGTAAGTTAACCAGATTGCAAAAGGGAGTCCAATGTGTAGACTAGGCATACCATTTGTGAAAGGATCAATTCTAGTAAACCAATTATGAATAACAGGAGTTAGGTCATAGGCAATTGTCTCCATGGCAGGAATGTGGTCACCAGTTACTCTTACATTGAAGAAAAGATAGAATGGGATGGCTAAAACATAAACCCAGAACATAGAGAGAGATACTCTATCTGCCATATGTCTATCATCAAAGTAAATTGGATAAAGGAATGACGCGAAAGTTGCAGTCATGAATCCCATTACATAGAAGTGTGTTAGGCCCACTGAAAGTAAATCGTTGTGAAATGAATCTTGAATCCAAAGAACAATATCTCCTTCAATTGCATAAACGTAAGGAGTCATGTCTAATTGCGTATTTGCCATTAAAATTCTATCTAACTGATCGAGTAGATCCTTCCATAAGTAAACCGAAAAAACGACGAACATATGAGCCCAATAGCGTCGAAACATATCGACGAAACCTGACATCTGAATCTTTGCCCAAGGAGGTTTCATCAATGGCATCAAAGCGACTGAAATAAGAATGGCTCCCATCAGCCAAGAGATGTAGATTCCCGAGCCAGCGGCCATGTTCCTCGTAACTTCGGGGTTAATACTGAGTCAAGAAGTCAACCCTCGTCCGAAAAATAATGCTCAAACAAGAAAAAGTCCGAATCTAAGAGATTCGAACTGATGGGCGACTACTATTTTCCAACTCATTGAGAACATTTCTAACTACATTATCGAAGGCCTCTGCAGTTGGTCCATCGGGTTCTGCAATTATTCGGTGAACTCCGTCATCACCACCGCGAACTATGCCCGGGTCAAATGGAAGAGCACCAAGGAATGGAACCTCAAGTTCGATGGCTGCAGATTTCCCTCCTCCCGATTTGAAAACGTCCAAAGTAATCCCCCAGTCTCCATTTTCATCAGTTTGAGTTTCTATTGGAGTTCCTGCAGGTCCTAAGATACTGATCGTCGTGTTCGGTTCTGTAGTACCTCTAATCGTGTATCCACTCATATTTTCAACGACACCTAGGCATGGTAAGGAAATTGTTTTGGCGAAATTGATAGATTTTCTAGAGTCGAGGAGAGCAACTTCTTGTGGTGTTGTTACAATTACTACACCATCGATTCCTGGAAGGCTTTGAGATACAGTTAGAGGTTCGTCACTAGTACCCGGTGGGAAGTCAATAATTAGAGCGTCGAGTTCGCCCCAAGCCACATCACCGATGAATTGTTGGATTGCACCAAGCTTAATGGGTCCTCTCCAAATAACTGGCTTATCTGGATCTTCAATCAGGAAGGCCATAGAAATCACCTTGACTCCATGTGGACCAATTACGGGAAAAATTTGTCCGTCCTCAACATGTAAATCCGCATTATCTAGACCTAGCATTTTAGGTATATTTGGACCTGTGATGTCAATATCCATCAATCCGACTTTCTTTCCTTGACGAGCTAGAGACAATGCTAGACCAACCGAAACTGTGGATTTTCCAACTCCTCCCTTTCCAGATAAAACCATCACCTTGTGTTTGATTTCCTCATCCAGTTGACTCATCCGCATTTTTCGGCGCATTTGTGCATAGGCTTGTTCCATCTGGGCCTTTTGTTCTGACGAAGCATCTCCACCTCCTTCAACTGCTGGTTGAACTCCGCTGTCGCCGGAATGATGAGAGATTGGTGAATCTGACATTGTTTCTTAACGCGAGGTGAAACCTACTTCAAACCTACTCTGTGATGAATTGAATGAATTTCTACTTTTATCACTCCAAACTATAGTCTATTGGTGATTAGTTCAAGTAGCCCTGACTTCTTCACGTTACATGCATTTGCTGTTCATCTGTGTTGGTAATACCTGCCGCAGCCAGATGGCAGAGGCTCTAGCTCGTCATATGGGACACCATTCAGCATCAGCTGGGACTCATCCGGGTTCGTCTGTTGCAGAGAATTCTTTAGCAGTCCTGAGTGAAATTGATGTTGATACAAATGGCTTGAAACCAAAGCCGATTGAAGAAATTGAATTAGATGGCTGGGACATGATAATCAGCATGGGATGTGGTGTACATTGTCCTATGTTGCCAATTGTAGAGGATTGGGGGCTAGACGACCCAGTTGGAGGGTCGATTGAACTCTATCGTCAGACTCGAGATACAATCCTCAAGAATCTTGAGAGGCTCTCAGCATAACAGACCGACGCTTAGAAAAACGATTCGGACGTCGCAAGCCCTACACGAGTGTAGTGTAGTGGTTATCACCCGGCGTTGCCAACGCCGGAACCCGGGTTCAAATCCCGGCACTCGTACCAACAAATTTTTCTCTATTTATCCAATAAAAATCAGAATTGGCATCTATATGAGAAAACGAATCATTCTAAATCTGAATTCCTCATAGTTACAACAAGAGCCGTAGCACCAATTGCTAGAAGCATGAGAATTCCTACAAGAACAACTGAAGTTGCATGTTCTGCAAGCCAATTTGACCCGTCACTGCCAATCTTTGTCGAATCAACTAATTCAATGGTGTGAATTTGTTGTTCATCAGGAGTCAATGACTGATAAATATCAGCAGATCGAATTAGGTAATTTATTTCACCAACAGAAAGAGTGGAACGTAATTCGATTTCGAGACTAAAGACACCATCATTTGCAATTCTATCTCCACCTTGACCATCGTCTGTGAGACTCAACCAATTTTCAGATTGACCTATAGGTGCCAATCTACCAATTTTTACTTGTGCCGATGAAACTCCATCTGGGTCCTCAATTGAGACTTCAATTACGTATTCTTTAGTTCCTTCTTTTGGAATTTCTAATTTAGAGACCCATTCACCAGATTGAGTGAAGGACACATTGGTTATTGAGGGCGCTTCATTTAGGACCATAATTGATGTACCTTCGTTGAGGAAAGCACTGCCTCCTGCTAAATCATTGACTTGAAGAGGAATCGTTCTCTCGCCTGGAGAAAGTGAATCTGGAATAGTAAATTCTCCTGTCCATTTTCCTGTATCTTCATCAAAAGTCAATGTTGTGAGCTCACCTCCAGCACTTAATAGATCAACATAGACTGATTCAACCCCATGCCCATCCTCAGCAAGTACACTAATTTCGACGGTGTCCCCTCTGTAAACAATGTCTGGAGTGAAAAACCTAGACGTTACGACTGGGGCTGAATTTCTAATCTCTAATTCTTCAGTGGACTCCACTGTTGTCCAAACATCCTCCATAATTACAGTCACATTTTTGATTCCAAATTCTAACCCTGAATGCTCAATAACTGCAGTCCAGATAGAATCATGGATTACAGAATCTCCATTCAGTCCAACATCTGAAAGACTAATCAAACCCATTCCAAATTCTGACAAATCAATTGATACACTAATCACATCAGTATCAACATCATCAATTGTAATCTCTAGATGAGAAATTCCTCCTTCCGTAAATAGTGCTCCTTCTCGGAATCCTATTTTCAAGATAGAAGGAACAGTGTTTTCTGAAGCAGTGATGATAGTTGGATATAGAATTCGTTCAATATTTTGATGTTCAATGATACGCAAGTCCGAGGAATTACCTTCACCTATGGGGATTCCGAAATCAAGAGTTCTTGAAATCTCATATACCAGTCCTGCTAACAATCCTTCGTTAATTACTGCCCCGTTCGCCGAAAAATACTCATCCCCACTAACGTCTACCCATTGTGCAATTTCGACTTCGTGCCCATCAGCTAATCCTGTTGAGATTCCGATTACTTCGATTTGAGTATTTGTTGTATCGCCTATAGTTGGAAATGTATCACCAATTATTAGTTCGGCTGGGACTACCCCTGTTTCTCTGAATCCTGTGACATTCAAATCACCATCATATGAAGGCCTAGTGGGTTCTCTTAGAATTGGTGAGTTTTCGGGGTATTCGTCAGTTGTGTTACCATTTTCTTCTACAAACATATAGCGAATGGTTCTATTTTCCCAATCTATCTGAGGCACGGTATATTCGAAAGTAAGATTATGCTCAGCCTGAATCTCTTCTCCGATAGGGCCAATGGGAGTTCCTGAGACATTCAACCAGAACTCATTTCTAATCACATCAACTTCGTAATTAGTTCCAGTCGCATTTGCCTGAATTGTAGAATCTTCAATTTGTCTTACTAAGCCAAATGAACCTGATGCTGTTCCTGAATAATGTCCATCTATAATCAGGCGATCTTCAACAGTTTCTCCTCCCATCTCCTCAAAATGTACATCTGCAACGGTTCCATTAACTTGAACTTCGAATTGTCCATCCTCGATTAGGAATCCAAATTCTCCGGCGCCTTTGATTTTCAGATATTGCTCTTCTCGAATTCCATCTAGCCATTTCTCTCTAGTTTTGAATTCATCTAGATCAAAACTAAAGGTCTCTTCACCTGACTGTAAACGAATTTGCATTTGTGCTTCAATTTGAGTGTCAGAAAGACGACGGACTCCGTTCTCGTCCCAGCTCTCAAAATAGAAAACTGATAATGTACCAAAAGCTCCAGATGTACTGTTATTTGACCCCCCATTGTATGAAATATTTCCATCTCCCTCAAGTCGAATTCTTTCAGTGAGAATTCCATTCTCCCAATCTCGGAGAATGTATGCTTCATACACATCTGCTTGAATGCTGACATTGTCATTACCATCATCACTGTAAAAACTGAGAGAACCAGAACCTCTCATTTCGAATATCTGACGCGTTATATCAATTCCTTCATAAGTTTCATTCATCCAAACATGATCTAGTTCGAGGTCTAACTGGATTTTTTCCGTACCTGTATCGGCATTCAAAAATAGGCTTCCATTACCTAGTTCGCTAGAACTCAGACTTTCTCCTATTCTCTTTTGCCACCCTCTTCCCTCAAAATATAGACTTGATGCATTTTCATCATTACTCTCGAGAGACCAAGTAGTCTCTCGAGTGATTTCATGGTCAGCAGCGGGTTGATTCCACATCGTCATGTCTAGGTGACGAAAACAAGTTGCCTCAGAAGTTACGACAGTGATATCAACTTCATCAAGAAATTCAGGTTGATTATCTAATGTGATGTCAATTTCTCCACCAGCTACTACGAATGATGAATCTGCTTCTGTCCCAATAATCACACTATCTCTAATATGACTTAAATCAACAGTCACAGCGCTTGGTGAAGTTCCATTTACAAACGCTGGCTCAAATTCAACACGGTATCTATGAATGATTCCATAGGACCAATTCAGACCATCCGCAGACATCCAATCTGAATCCCAATCCACAAAAACAGTACAAGTGCGCTCAGGTTCTCCTTCATCCGCTCCAACCATTCCGCTCATTGGAGCGAGAATCATTAGAGATAGGACAAGAGCAGTCAGATATTGGTTCTGCACAACACGACCCAATTCCCTCATCGTTTGAACGCTCCCCCGTCATGATTGCCTAACAAGGGCTGAATCAGAACAATGGTTCTTCCCAATCGTCTTCTTCATCTTCATCGGTCATTCGTTCTTTCCAGAGTGCAGAAGGAACATCATCGTAAATCCCTGCATAGGGGTCTTCATCCTCTTTTGATTGAGTATCTTCATTCATTGCCCGACGAGCAAATTCTCTTGCATCGGGTTTAAACTTCCAATAGTGTATTCGCCATTCTCGTCCATCCCAAAGAGTGGTTTCTTCAGATTCGGTGGTTAGAAGATCGTAATCTTGTAATTGGTAGAACAGATTTCGGTCTGTAGGTTCTAGAGCATTGTCAATAATTCTATTTGAAAATCCAAAGAAACCAAGAGCATGCTCGGCTATTGACTCAGCAACGATGACTTCCATTTCGATGTCAACCTTGCGTCGAATTGCAAGTGTCAACTCTGCTAGCGTCATACCCATCGCATCTTCCACCTGTAATAGAATATGAGACCCCGTTCTATATCAACAATCGCTTGTTCACATCACGAATCAGATGTATTACATCCGAAGTCGTTAATCGAAACGGTATTTTCGCAGTTGCATGGGAGATGATGCGCCATCTACCTTCCTTGGCCTTTCCGAGGATGATTTGGCATCTTTTGATATCGCTATTCTGCCTATTCCTTTCGAGATGACCACAAGTTGGGGTGAAGGTACAGAGCATGGCCCAGCAGCTTGTATTGCGGCCTCATCTCAGGTCGAATTATTCGATCCATTGCTCCCATCTGAACTGCCCTGTGGACTGAATTATCATACTGCCACAGCGTGGTCGTCAGAAGCTCCTTCTTTACTAGAACAATTATCTTCAATCAAAAGTTACCTTGAACCTTGGATGAACGGTGAGTCATTTCCTCTGATTTTAGGTGGTGAACATGGTATTCTTCCGCCAATTATTGAATCACTTTCTGCTCATCCAAAACTCTCAGGTGATGTATCTCAACTCACCGTTATTCAGATTGACGCTCATGCTGATTTGAGAGATTCGCTCAATGAAGAGCGTTTCTCTCATGGAACTGCTGCTCGTCGTGCTCTAGATGTAGGTATTGGTGGCTTACTACAAATTGGAATACGAGCTCTTTGCCAAGATGAGGCTGAATTTGCAAATGCTGATAGTCGAGTTGAAACATTTTATGCTCGTGAACTATTCAATCCTATCAACGGGTCTGAGGGTTGGAATCGGTTGTTAGACAGAATAGATACTCTAGAGGGCCCCGTTTGGCTTACTTTCGACATTGATGGATTAGATGGTTCACTCGTTCCAGATACAGGAACACCAGTCCCTGGTGGTCTGAGTCACTGGGGTGCAGTAGAGATAATTGAGCATATGTTTGCATCAAAGGCAGATATTCTAGGGGCTGATGTAAATGAAATTGCACCGGGTGCAGATAGTCCCTTGACAGAATTCAATGCTGCTCTCATCGCAACCAAGATAATTGCTTGCCATACTGCAACATTACTACACGCAAAGGGCGAATGATTGTAGGTATTAACCCCCACAGCGGCGCTATGCGCCGCTTGGTTGCAGCATTCGTAGTCGCTTCGATGCTTGCTGTTTCCACTGCACCAGTGGCCACAGCGCAAATTGGCCAACCGGATATTATTCAGGAGCATTGGTATCATTCCTATGCAACCCTAACTCTTGATGTCAATGCTTGGGCCGATGATTACCCCGAAATTGTCAATCTACTGGTCGTGGGTCAAACAGAATTGGGGAGGAATCTCTGGATGTTGCAAATATCTGATTGGAGTCAGGAAACCAAACCGAATGGAACTCCAAAAGAGGTGGTTTACATTGATGGTGGTCATCATGGTAATGAGCACTTGGGGACAGAGTTAGCTTTCGTCGTTGCAGAATTTTACATCGAGGGTTGGGCGAATGGAGAACAAGAAGTCCTCGATATCTTGGCTACTACCGAATTACATATTCTGGTTATGCTAAATGCAGACGGTAATGATGTTGATACGAGATGGAATATGAATCAGGTAGATCTGAATAGAAATTACGATCACTATTGGAATACCTGTCCAACAACCCAGCCAGGAAGTAGTGCGTTCAGTGAATCCGAAACTCATGCGAATTCGATTTACATGAACGATGTGGTTCCTCATGCTGACCTGTATATCACAATGCACACAGGAGTTTGGATTATGCTCTACCCCTGGGGCAAATGGCCTGAGCAGCCTTCGGACTGGGAACTTTTTCATTTCATCCGAGATGATGTGCATGCCAACATATCTGACATTCCAATTAGGAATGCAAATCAAGGACTCTATCCAAATTGTGGAACCAGTCGAGATTACGGCTACGGAGTCATGGGATATCCGACCTTCACTTTTGAAACAGATGATGAGCAATTTCTTCTCGGATCTATAGAATCGGTATCTGATAGACTGGGCGAAGAGCTTGATGTCATGCGCTACCTAATCTCCAATGTCTGGTACTGGCGCGCTCGATTAGTCATCGAGAGTATTGTGGTAGATGGGGATGAGGTTCGCGCGGAGGTGAAGAATTTAGGTCACGCGACTACTTCGAATGCCACGTTCCATTATTCTGATTCGGCAGGAGAATTGCTGTGGCATTCGACTCTGTTTGGAGTCAATGCGACTAATGAGTCGAGCGTCGTTCTCGATGCAGCTAATCTGACGCTCGTCGATGATGGTGTTTGGTCGATTCACTACCAGAAGCGTGTCATCGATGCATCTCAATGGATTGAGGAGCCAATAGATGATAGTGTTGTGAAGATCGACTCGAGCGCCGGCGGATTTTTGCCCACTCCTTCGCTGTTGATTCAACTGATTGCGCTACTCGGCGCTGCTTTAGCCCAGCGTGAGAAAACGTCATTAAAGCCCTAAGAATTGACTTCTTTGGTTAAAAAGACGTGTTGAAATCAAGGATTTCGATAGAGATTCTTTGTATATTCGAACTTTATCGCATAGTTCATGCAGGCGACAAGCGGCGGTTTTGATAGGACAGGAGACATCATGATTATTCCCGTATTTGGGAAAATGGAGAAGGCTCCGAATAATACGACTGTTGGATTAGGCCGCGGCGCGAGTATCGCAGTCAAGGCCGCAGCAGCCAGCGACACTATCTCTGGTAAACCGGGAGAGTCGCTGAGCGTATGGACTGAGGGTTGCACAGTAATTTTCGTCGGCGTGGGTGACAAGGAGAAGCTCACGCACAAAGGTGCTCGCGACGCAGGTGCCAAGTGCCTTGCCAAACTCTCAAAGGATCTCGGCACAAAAATCGTTGTGCGATTCACAACCGGCTGGAAGACAGCCAACATGGCTGCCTTCGCCGAAGGGATGATTCTGCGTGATTATTCCTTCGACAAGTACCAGAAGAAAGACGAAGATGGGCAAGACAAGGGCGAGTGGTCGCTCGAGTGCCAAGCCCACGATCGCCATCTCGAAGCGCTCGGTGCAGCTGTCACAAAGGCGGGCTCAATCGCCACGGGTGTTCACTTAGCACGCGACCTAGCCAACGAACCTGCTAACC
>Ga0206683_10000321_pt1 | contig 36144 bp, 31 predicted proteins | sample M280m12015metaG_FD_155483 | JGI IMG/M metagenome (GOLD analysis project Ga0206683, IMG submission 155483) | Ammonia-oxidizing marine archaeal communities from Monterey Bay, California, United States - M2 80m 12015 | ecosystem: Environmental > Aquatic > Marine > Intertidal zone | place: USA...
TAGAATGCAAGATTTTCATCATAACCACTTAAATCGCCACCAGCTGTAGCGTAAACTCTTGAACAAGTATCGCCGTAATACCAAGCTGTATCGTAGTTGCAGTTTGAAGCTACAATATCTGCCGTTCCAGGTTTATCTGCATTGCCCTTCTCTTTTTGACCAAAATCAAAACGCTCTCTTTTCATGACCATTGCATTGACGTCTAATGGACCGTTCTGGTATCTGAACATCAGTCTATATTCGTCATCGTCTTGTGTACCAATGTCTTTTCGACCGGTAGCAATATTCTGATAAATGCCTGGGTCTTTTTGAGATGTATATACAGCTCTCATTGCAAAGTTCTCAGAAATTGGAACATTGAGCATCAAATTGTAGTTATATCCACTGTCATCAGCTAGTTTTTTATCAACGAATTCGACAGTGACGTCACCTTCAAATTCATCAAACTGAGGCATATTTGTAATGTATCTTATTGTTCCACCCACAGCATTTGAACCATAAAGAGTGCCTTGAGGGCCTCTAAGTACTTCAATTCTTTGAATATCATATAGGTTTGTCATACCCATAGAGATCTCGCCCATGTAGGTATTCGAAGTACCTGATGAAACTTGAGCTGTTCCAGTATTCAAGCCCCTCATGGTGTAATAGCGATCTCCTCCAGGAGTAGATACACCAGCAAGTGTTCTTAAGTAATCCTCAGGTTTATATATACCTCTTGCTGTCATAACATCTGATGTTAGAACAGAGATATTCATCGGTATATCTTGAACCGTTTGCTCTCTTTTGTTAGCCGTAACTATGATTTCCTCAATTTCCTGAGCAAAAGAAGCTACAGAAAACAAGGAGACGCATAGCGAAGCTAATATATAGTTTTTTAAACTATTCATTAGTTTTTCTCCATTGTTTTTGTTTTTTGTCACCTTAAATGTCATCTACTGATGTGCATTTATAAGATAACAGCAGCATAATAACAGCAATCAAGGATAAAACTATTAAAAAGATTACTATTTATCAGATGATAAATAATCGTATTAAGAAGACTATCTTGCTTTCATTCTAAGTATATCCTCCAAAGCTTGATTAACAATGTGGACTAACAGACTATTAATAGTCATACTATTCATCCCTTTGGGGCGCATAGCTCAGCTGGTAGAGTATCTCGGTGACATCGAGAGGGTCACAAGTTCGAATCTTGTTGCGCCCACCAGAGGGATCCAAAAGAAAAGTATTTGTACAAAGGCACTTAGTGCCACGCAACAATTAAATGTTTATGCAGAATAAAAAAAACTCTCCGCCCCACCTGAAACATGCAAGCTGAAAAATAATTGTGAACCTCATTGAAAGTATATTTAAGCCAGATTCAATCCAGAATATTTTACTGCATAACCCAGAATATGCTTGGCTTGCAGTATTTATACTCGCCTTTCTTGAATCGATGGTTATTACTGGGAGCATAGTTCCCAGTATCGTACTCTTTTCAATTTGTGTGTATTTATTTGATCAACAAATTCTTGCTCTTTATTTGATTGCACCCATTGCAATGTGCGGGGCACACCTTGGTGATCTTGGAGGTTTTTTAGTAGGTAAATATTCTGGTGATAAGGTTCTTTCCCTAACTTTTTTTCAAAAAAGGACTGCACTGATCAATAAGGCTACTTCTGCAGCTGATAGATTTGGGCCGTTAGCAGTGGTTATTGGAAGATTTACGCCGGCAATTCGACCGATCATGCCATTTTTCTTAGGGTTAACAAGATTGGAATTAAAGCGTTTTTATTTTGGAGATCTTCTCGCTTGCTTTGCCTGGGGAATTGCTTTGATTTTAATGCTAAAAGGAGTTCAGGCTCTTGGATTTATTAATACTATTTTAATTGCCTTGGTCGGGGTATTGTCCTTTATCTATATTAGTAATAAGGCTACAAAGAAATAAAAAACTCATCCACTTCGGGCGGGATATTGATTCAATCTATTGCATTGTCTAGTAAAAGATTCAAATCTGAAACTCCTCAGTGATTTTGGCTAGAATTAGATTGCTCAAAGAGATATGTTGTCAGATCATTGAGGTCTTCTTCAATATAACCCGAAGCATGCCAAGATTTTAGTATTCTATCTAGAATTTCTTCCTTTGAGTTGCCATCAAAAGTTTTAAGCTCATGACATCCTTCGCATCCATTTTTAAGAAGTTGTTTTGGTGAATCGAGATACTTATAGAGAAGAATCTGAAGTATTAAGGGGCTAGAAGCTTCTTTGGCTAATTTTTCGCCGTACTGAATGTCACCCGATATTTCAGCGCCTAAAGGACTAGTGACAAACAATGTAAACAGAATGATTGTTTTAATTTTCAAGTTTGAATCTCCTTGTAGATATCTTATAAAACTGAATAACTATCAGTTTAGATTCTAACCTTTTCAGATGAATCTACATAATTTATACCAAAATTAAGGTCTTTTATGAGTTTGATCTCATCTCTAATTTTTGCTGCTTCCTCAAAATCTAGGTCTTTTGCAGCATTGAACATATTAACCTCGAGTTCATCGAGAAGTTTTGATACATCAGATGGATTATCGGATTGAAGTTTCTTTTTAATTCGACTGGGGATCTTGATAAAGCGTTTGGTCTTTGATGTTTTTGCACCGTCCATGATGTCCTGAATATTTTTAATAATTGTTTTTGGCTCTATGTTGTTATCCAAATTAAATTGAATTTGCTTTTCCCTTCTTCGACTTGTTTCCTCTAATGCAGTTTTCATTGAGCCAGTTTCTTTGTCTGCATACATAATCGCTTTTCCATTGACATTTCTTGCAGCTCTGCCAATTGTTTGGATTAATGAACCCGCCGATCTCAAAAAACCCTCTTTATCTGCATCGAGTATCGCTACAAGTGATACCTCAGGTAAATCAAGCCCTTCTCTTAGTAAGTTGATTCCAACCAGTACATCAAATTCTCCTAATCTCAAATCTCTCAGTATTTCTGATCGTTCTACTGTGTCTATGTCAGAATGGAGGTATCGAACTCTGACCTGGTTATCGTTAAAATATTCAGCAAGGTCTTCTGACATTCGTTTAGTCAGTGTTGTGACCAAAACTCTCTCTTTGTTATTGACTCTTAGTCTAATCTCTGAGAGTAAGTCATCCACTTGGTTGGTTATAGGCCTGATCTCAACCTCTGGATCGATCAAACCGGTTGACCGAACTATTTGTTCAGCAACATTGCCTGACTGCTCAAGTTCGTAATCTCTAGGCGTTGCAGAAACATAGACAGTTTGAGGAGACATGCGATCAAATTCTTCATACATCAGCGGGCGATTATCCAGTGCTGAAGGAAGTCTAAACCCATATTCGACCAACGTGGTCTTTCTTGAATGATCCCCCTTATACATGCCTCTTAGCTGAGGAAGAGTAACATGGCTTTCATCAATGATGATCAATGAGTCGTTTGGAAGATAATCGATTAGGCAGGGCGGCGCTTCACCCTCTTCTCTTCCTGATAGATATCGACTGTAGTTTTCAATTCCAGAACAGAAACCAAGTTCTCGGATCATTTCGATGTCATACATGGTTCTTTGTTCTAGACGTTGAGCTTCGACAAGCTTATTTTGATCATTCAGCTCAGTCAAACGATCCGATAGCTCTTCTCTAATATATTTTATTGAATTTAGCATGACTTCACGAGGAGTAACATAATGTGTTTTTGGGAAGACTGTGACTTGCCGAACCTTTCTTCTGATTTCGCCTGTTAAAGGGTCAAAGAAAGAAATATTTTCGACTTCCTCATCAAGCATCTCAACTCTGATTGCTTCATTATCTGAATCCGCAGGAAATACATCAATGACATCTCCCATAACCCTAAACATGCCTTGTTTGAATTCAATGTTATTTCTTTGATATTGTAGTTCCGCCAACTTTTGAGTAATGGTTTTACTGGATATTCGATCCTTAAGCGATAAATGGAGCACCATATTGAGATACTGCTTTGGATCACCCAGACCATATATAGCTGATACCGATGCGACAATGATTGTATCTTTTCTTTCAATCAGTGCTTTAGTCGCAGATAGTCTCATTTGTTCTATATGCGCATTAACCGATGCATCTTTTTCGATATAAACATCAGTGACAGGTACATAAGCTTCTGGTTGATAATAATCATAGTAAGAGACAAAGTACTCCACCTTATTTTCAGGAAAATACTCTCTCATCTCGCCATATAACTGTGCTGCAAGAGTTTTATTTGGTGCCAGTAACAATGTCGTTTTTTGAGATTGTTGTATTAAATTCGCAATGGTGAATGTTTTTCCTGAGCCGGTTACACCGAGAAGAGTTTGTTTATGTAGACCTGAATTCAAACCCTCTAATAATGATTCTATAGCTTCAGGTTGATCCCCTTTTGGCATATAATCAGCTCTTAGTTTAAAACAATCATCTTTCATAATTTGTATTATATCGATCTAAAATATAAAGATTCCATAGAATGAAAAATCCAATCTCTGAACGACTTAGACAAGTAAAACCATCTGCAACAATTGCTATATCATCCAAAGCAATGGAAATGAGAGCAGCAGGAATTAACGTGATCAGCATGAGTGCAGGTGAACCCGATTTTGATACGCCAGAGTTTATTAAACAGGCCGCCAAGGATGCAATGGATAATGGGATGACAAAATATACTCAGGTTGACGGTCTTCCAGAGTTGAAGGATGTCATTATCAATAAATTCATTAACGACAATGATTTAACTTATCAACGAGAAAATATTCTTGTTTCTACTGGTGCAAAGCAAACACTGTATAATCTTTTTCAAGCCATATTAGGCCCGGGTGATGAAGTTATCATAATCAGTCCTTATTGGGTTTCATATCCAGATATGGTGCTTTTGGCAGATGCAAAGCCAGTGATTGTCGACACATACCAAGAGAATGATTTTTCCATTAACTTTGATGAATTTGCAGATGCTGTGAATGAAAAAACAAAATTGGTAATTATCAATTCACCCTCAAACCCGACTGGTATAACTTATAGCAAGAATGATTATCAGGCTATTGGGTCAATTTTAGAAAAATATCCTGATACATATATTGCTACAGACGATATGTATGAATATATCTACTGGGGCGAAGACCCTTTTGTTTCATTTGCTCAAGCATGCCCAGATTTATTTGATCGAACTATCACTATCAATGGTGTTTCAAAATCATATGCAATGACCGGATGGAGAATTGGCTACTGTGGCGGTCCAGCAAATGTAGTTGGCGCCATGAAAAAAGTTCAAAGCCAGAGCACATCTAACCCATCTTCTATCTCCCAGGCAGCAACCATTGCAGCTCTGGATGGTCCAAAAGATGAAATTTATGAAATGGTTGAGCAATACAAAATCAGACATGATTATTTGTTTTCAGCACTTAATGCTATTAATGGTTTTAAAGCATCACCCGGAACAGGTGCATTTTATTTATTCCCAGATGTTAAGAGTGCAATAAAAAATATGGGCTTTTCAGATGATATTGAGTTTTCAGAATATCTAATAGAGACAGCCAATGTTGCTGTTGTTCCAGGAAGTGCTTTTGGGTCATCAGGCTATGTTAGATTATCCTATGCAACCAGTCTTGAACAGATAGAAGATGCTGTTGATAGAATCTCAAAATCGCTAGATTAATCTCACTTGACTATTTAGCTGGCTTCAAGCAGACTTCTTCTAAATCTACTCCCCGGTAGCTCAGTTGGTAGAGCGATTGACTGTTAATCAATGGGTCGCTGGTTCGAGTCCGGCCCGGGGAGCCAGATTTTTCCCTCAAACAGTGTCTGCGATCAATTTCTTGAATTTTGTCGTGCTCCAGCCATGCGATCGATCAAGGTAATGAATCGGTATCTCTAAATCATCTCCAGTGAATGGTTTATCTTTGTAGTCGTCCCCAAGGAATCTGATATCAATTTTAGTTTTTTTAAGAATCTTATATAAATCGGATTCAGTTTGATACGTGATGATTTGATCAATTTGCTTTAATGATGATAAAACCATATCCCTTTCTTCGAGGCTCAAGATAGGCTTGATTTTTCCTGGTCTTTCAATTGATGGGTCATCATGAAGTAAGAGCAATAAAATATCACAATGCTTTTGACATTCATTAAGCATAAATATATAACCCGGGTGAATCACATCAAAATTACCTGCTATTACACCAACTTTAGACATCTTAGATCGCCTTTAAGAAATTAATAGGTAATGAGGATTCCCAGCTCTTGCATGTTGGGCATTGCCATGAGAATGATATGGTTTGATAGCCGCATTTTTTACAATTGTATTTATACTCGTCTTCCATTTTCTTATTAAGAATGAAACGCATACTTTGGCTGAGATGATTTGAAATGGTTGAAACAATAGAATAATCGTTATCAAGCTTATCAATCTCTCTAACTATGTCTTGATTTTCAATAAAATACTGAATCACTTCCTCAACGACATCATTTTTAATTTCTGGAAACATAACGCCCACAATGGCAAGATAATTTTGAGATTCAGGGTCATTATTTAAGAGTTCTCTAAGTTTTAGATCTACTGTTTCTGTATCAATTTTATTTGAGGACTGAATAATTTTAGGTAGAGCTAAAATATAAGCAATTTTATTTTTATTGACCATTGTTACGAATGACTTAATCGCTGAATCTTTTTTTAAGTTTTTTAAATCAATGAGCATTTTTATATATTCGCTCCTGATTGAATCAGTATGAAGTCCCTGCGCCTTAAGCAGATAGTTATTCGCTGATTGAATGTCATCATTTTCGATATGCATTTCAGCTATCTCACAGTAATAATGATTTCTACTGACTGATAAATCTTGATTGCTTATTACATCTAGTTCCTCTAAGAATGAAAGTGCCTTTTTCCATTCTCCATAGTATTCATTGATTTTAATCAGCTTATTGAGTGCAGCTTCACTATGATCATCATGACCTTTAAGCTTTATAAAAATTTCTTCTGCCTTGTTGTAAATGCCAGCCGAGAAATAATTTTCTCCGAGTTCAAATAATGTTTGGAAATAATGATTCTCTGGTAAGTCCTCTTTAGATAGGATGTATTCATGAAGCTGAATAGCTTTGTCTACTCTCCCCTGCTTTCTGAATAAAACACCTAAAGCCAGATGTGTTTGTATGGTTTCATCGTCTATTTCTATAAGATCAGAAAATAGATTGATGGCTTTATCAGATTCTTCATCAAGAAGATACTTTAGTCCTTTTAGATAGTCAGGATTAATATTATTCTTATCGTCTTGCTCGAAGAAATTAAAGTAAATATAACCGAGCATTCCAAAAAAGAGAAAAATTCCCGTTAAATAAAAGAAACTTTCTGATGGCATCTTAAGGTTTTATCTTGGTACCGGCGTCCTTAACTGATTCTCTAAACTCCTTACCCGGTTTAAAATGAGGTACATATCTATTCTGGATATTTACAGATTCGCCTGACTTGGGGTTACGCCCTGTTCTTGATTGTCTAAACCTTAGGGCAAAACTGCCGAAACCTCTGATTTCAATTCTGTCTCCATTCATAAGAGAGTTAGACATAGATTTAAATATAGCCTTTACGGAGAGTTCAACATCTTTGTGTGAAAGTTGATCCTGGTTAGAGGAAATGAGATCTACAAGTTGTTTCTTATTAATAGGCATTTATTAATTAAATCAGAAAAAATACTATTACGAAATACTAATCTTTGTCTTTAATGAACTTAGATTTCAAGAGATCGCCAAGGCTAGTTTTTGAAATATTTTCTTTCTCGTCTTTCTTGTATGTTTCAAGGGCCTCTTTTTCTTCCGTTTCCTCTTTCGCTTTGATTGAAAGTTTTATTGTTCTATTTTTCTTGTCAAAGCCAACTATCTTTGCTTCGATCTCATCGTTTGGTCTAAATGATGACCGCATGTCTACAACTTTGTCTCTGGATACCTCAGAAATATTGAGTAATCCATTAACTTTTTCGGCAAGACTGACCAGTGCATTTCTTTCATCCACTTCAGAGATGATTCCCTTAACGGTTGCATTCTTTGGATTCTTTGAGAGGTAGTTTTGAAATGGATCATTGTCTAGTTGTTTGATTCCTAGCGATATCCTTTGCTTATTTGAATCAATTGACAGAATGACAGTCTCTACTTCATCAGATTTCTTATAGGTAGAAAGATCTATATTTTCATCGCCTTCCCATGAGACGTCAGAAATGTGGACAAGACCATCAATTCCACCATCCAGTTCAACGAAGATTCCAAAATCTGTAATGGATTTAATTTTCCCCTTAATGTTTTCATTTTCGTTGTGTGATTCAGCAAAACTTGTCCATGGATTATCTGCACACTGTTTTATTCCAAGCGAAACTCTTCTTTTTTCTTTATCAATGCTTAAAATCATTACTTCGACTTGATCACCTACATTCGCTATCTTATGTGGATTAGGGTTATTATTTGTCCAATCTATTTCCGATACATGCACTAATCCTTCTATACCATCGTCAATTTCCATAAATAGACCATAGTCTGTGATGTTAGAGATGGTGCAGGCAGCTTTCATCCCGATTTCATAATTTCTTATTAGATCATCCCATGGGTCATCTTCCAACTGCTTTAGACCAAGTGATACCCTATTCTTTTCATTATCAATAGAAATAATTTTAACCTGAATCTTTTCAGCAACATTTAATCGTTCAGATGGATGTTTGATTTTCTTCCAGGAGATATCTGTAATGTGAAGGAGGCCATCCAGTCCTCCGAGATCAATAAAGGCGCCATAATCTGTTAGGTTTTTTATAATCCCGTCAACAACATCACCTTCATTCAGCTTAGAAAGCATTTCACCTTTATTCTCCTCAGAGTCTCCCAAAAGAGCAGCTTTTCTTGATACAACGATGTTATTTGAATTTTTATCTGCTTTAACGACTTTGAACTCTGAGACCGTTCCCTCAAGGTACTGTGTTTCTCTTACTGGTCTTACATCAACAAGCGATCCAGGAAGGAATGCTGTGATATCGTCAATCATGACCATGAAACCACCTTTGATTCTATTCTGTATCTTTCCTGTGACGATTTCACCTGTGTCAGTGGCAGATATTAACTTTGCCCATGTGGCTTCATTCTTGGCTTTCTGCCTAGACAATTTAGTTTGTCCTTCACCGTCTTCTATTTCTTCAATGACAACATTGACTTTATCGCCAATCGATATCTCAACTTCTCCGTCGTTATCTTTAAATTGGTTAATATTTACGAAAGATTCAGATTTTAGTCCAGCACTGAGTACGGCATGGTCCGAAGTGATATTAATTACATTGGCCTCTATGATTTGACCTGGTTTAATATTTTGGTTGTACTGAGAACTCTCAAATAGTTCTTCAAATGTTTGTTCCATAGGTTTTATTTACCTTCTCTTTTACAATTTTTTTTAAATCAATGATTGTTAAATCATCCGTTTCTATTACAAATGCCCCTGTTGGTATCACAAGTGGAGAATTCTCTCTACTCTTATCCCTATCATCACGAGCATCTAAATCCTTAATTAGAGCCGGAAGGCTAACATTAAATTCCCTATCCTTCAACTGCTTATAACGTCTTCCGGCACGCGTTTCTATTGAGGCGGTTAGAAATATTTTAAGTTCTGATTCAGGAAAGATTACTGATCCCATGTCCCTTCCCTCAGCGACTAAGCCAGGTTCTTTTTTAAACTGTCTTTGGATATTAACTATTGATCTACGTACTTTAGGGTTTGAAGCAACTTTCGATGCAGTTTTGGCTACTTCCTCGTTATATATGAATGAGCCAATCGACTTTCTTTTGTATTCAATTAATAGTTTCTTATCATGCAGTGTGAATGATATATTCTTGGAAGCATTATCCAATCCAACAGTATCATTGAGTTCAATTGATTCATTTATGGCAACCCATGCAATAGAACGATATAGAGCACCGCTATTTAAGTAATTCCATTTAAGCTTATCTGATAAATATTCTGAGATGGTCCCTTTGCCTACTCCGCTTGGTCCATCAACTGTGATAACGCTAGTCATGATTTTGTATGTCCATCCCAATAGTATTCGAGAGTTCAATAAATGTTGGGAATGAAGTGTCAATATTCTGACAATCCTCAACAATAATATCTCCATTTGAGACCAATGAAGCAATAATTGCTGTCATTGCTATTCTGTGATCTCCAAAGCTATTTATAGAAGTACCATTGATTGATCCGCCAAAAATATCCATTCCGTCATCAAATTCATCAACCGATACATCAAACCTTTTCATCATCTTGATCATTGATGAGATCCTATCGGATTCTTTTACGCGAAGTTCTTTTGCATTCCGAATAGAAGTTTTACCATTGGCCTGACTACCAGCTAGAACTATAAGAGGCAACTCATCTATAGAGCTTGCAATTAAACTCTTTGGAATCTTTATTCCTTTTAAATTAGAGGACTTTGCAGTCAGGGAGCCTACTTGTTCTCCGTTCACAGTTTTAAGGTCAAAGATTGAGACATCTGCCCCCATCATACTCAAGATCTCAATAAAGCCAGTTCTTAAAGGATTTAATCCAATATTTTTAACTGTCACTTCGCTATCCTTCGCAAGGATTGCACCCACTATAAAAAATGCTGCCGATGAGAGATCACCTGGTATGTTTATAGTTTCTGGCGATTGAAGCCTGCTTGGTTTCATCTTTATAGAATCAGAATCATTAAAAATATTGCAATTAAATTCTCTAAGCATTATTTCAGTATGATCTCTAGAAGGCGGAGTTTTAATAGATAGCTCATCTTCACCATAGAGTCCTGCTAACAGTATTGATGATTTTATTTGTGCGCTTGCAATTTCCTCATAGTGATCAACATTGATTATTTTTTTTACCGGGGTAATAGAAACCGGAGGAGTATCGTCTGATGTTTTAATATCAGCATTCATTTTTATCAAAGGTTTTGAAATTCTATCCATTGGCCTCTGATTAAGAGATTCATCGCCGAGAAGGACCGATGAAATATTCTGAGCTGATAGAACACCCATCATCAGTCTCATTGAAGTACCCGAGTTGCCAAAATTAAACTCGACATCATCACCCGAAATCCGAGAAAGATTATTCCCGTCAATTATTAGTGATTCATTGTCCTTTTCAATATGGACACCCATAGCCTTACAAGCGGTAATGGTAGCATTGACGTCTTCAGAATCTAGATAGTTATATATCTTGGTCTTTCCCTTAGCAATTGATGAAATAATAATTGCTCTATGGGAAATGGATTTATCACCCGGAACCTCTATGCATCCTTTTATTTGTTTTTTTGAAGACGATGATAGATTGATTATTCGTCTGCTCATTGATTCTTATAGCTGGGATAGCAACCTAATACTTTGACATCTATACTTTGATGATTGAGTGACTTGATAGCGTTTTGAATGCTTTTATCTTCAATGGAGCCCTGACAATCGATAAAGAAGACGTAACTCCACAATTTACCTCTGAATGGTCGTGACTCTATTCTTAAGAGGTTTATATCCTCTGACGCAAATGGCTTTAGAAGATTATAAAGTGAGCCAGAAGCATCGCTATCTGGCGGGGTAATGATCAGTGAAACCTTGCTATCTTTGTGTTTATCTTGTTGCTCATGACTTAGGATTATAAATCTTGTAGTATTTTCTTTTGAGTCCTCGATACCTTCTTTAACTAGATTAAGTCCATATAGCTTTGTGAGTATTTTTGATCCAATGCAAGCTTCATTATGATTTGAGACAGTTTCAGCAGCTTCAGAATTGCTGAAAACTGGAATCAATTCAGCACCCGTTAAATTCGCTTTCAGCCAACTTTGACATTGGGCAAATGATTGAGGGTGAGAATAAACTTTATCAATTTGATTTATATCAGATGCTTTCGAAATCAAACACTGGCGAATTCTTAGTTGGATTTCATCATAAATATTAACGTTTGCGTCAATCAATAAATCATGAGTATTGTTGACCGATCCTTCAAATGAATTCTCAATAGGAACCACCCCATAATGAGCTTCACCTTTTTCAACACTGCAGAATACTTCTTCGATTGTTCTTTGAGAGATTAGTTTCATATTGCCACCAAAATACTTGATTGAAGCAATCTGAGTGAACGATCCTTTGGGTCCTAGGTATGAAACACGCATAATTATGATAATAAATTAATTTTCATTACACCTTGAATATCTGAGATTTCTCTCAGCACATTTTCTGAGACAGGTTTATCAACATTCAATATGGTGTAACCAATTTCATTAAGCACCTTATGAGAGAGGTCGTCAATATTGATTCCTGAATTACCCAAGACCGACGTAAACTGACCAATCATATTTGGCATATTTTTATTTGTTATTGTTAATCGATGAGGAGAATTTATTGCTAATTTAACTTCTGGAAAATTTACAGAGTTCAGAATATTTCCAGATTCAAGAAATGATTTTAGGCTATTTGCAACCATCACAGCGCAATTAATTTCTGCTTCTTTAGTTGAGGCTCCCAAATGAGGCATAACGAGAACATTCTTATGGCCAATCATTTCCTCACTGGGAAAATCAGTAACATATGTCTTGATTTTATTCGATTCAAGGTTCTTCAGTATAGCGTTTGAGTCGACTATCGCCTCTCTTGAAAGATTAATAATTATGGATTGGTCATTTAATCTTTTAATTTCCTTGTCTCCAATGAAATTTTCGGTCTCCTTTAAATGAGGTATATGAATGGTGATTATATTAGAGTGATTAAGCAATTCTTTTAAGTCTCCTACATTTTGAACACCCGGTTGAAGGTTAATCGCATTATCAACAGTAATAAGTGGATCATAACCTATGACATTCATACCAAGATCATGTGCTGCATTAGCAACTTTCACACCAATTTGACCAAGTCCTATAACACCCAAGGTTTTGGCTGATAATTCAAAACCTACGTATGCTTTTTTGCCAAGCTCTATATCATCTTTCAGGTTTTCTGAGTCTTTGACCGATTCAACATACTTTATTGCACTATGAATGTTTCTCGCTGCAATGAGTATTGATGCAAGAACAAGCTCTTTGACGGCATTCGAATTTGCACCTGGAGCATTGAAAACAGGAATTGCTTCCTCAGTGTATTTATCGATAGGGATATTATTTACACCTGAGCCTGCACGACCAACAGCTTTTAGGTCTCGAGGGATATCCATCTCATGCATATCATGTGATCTCAGTATGATTGCGTCGGGATTGGTTACATCCTCACCACAGTGATAGGTTTCAGAGTTGAAAACTTTTAGACCTTCATCAGCTATATTATTTAGTTTTAAGATTTTGAGCATGTCATTCGTGTAATTTTGCAAATTCATCCATAAAGGCAATTAATTTCTTAATACCCTCAATTGGCATCGCATTGTACACACTTGCTCGCATTCCTCCAACGGTTCTATGGCCTTTCAAATTTAATAGCCCTGAATCATTAGCAGACTTGATAAATTCATCATCAAGATCTTTTCTGTTTATTATGAATGGGATATTCATCCATGACCTGTATGACCGTGATACTGGATTTGAATAAAAACTCGATAGATCTATAAAATCATATAGAAGATTTGATTTTTCATGATTGAGTTGACCCATTTTTTCAACTCCACCTTCGTCTCTAATCCAATCAAAAACTAAACCTGACATATACCAAGCAAAAACAGGAGAAGTATTAAGCATTGAAGAATCATCGGCATGTTTTGAATAATCTAAGATTGGAAGCAATCCTTTGTTAACTCTGGAAAGAAGATTTTTTTTGATAATCAAAATGGTCACACCTGCAATGCCAAGGTTTTTTTGTGCACCGGCAAAAATTAAATCATAATTTTTAATATCAATTGGTCTTGAGGCAATTGTTGATGACATATCACAAATTACAGGTGATTCAGATTTTATTGGTTCGTGTATTTCTAAGCCATGGACTGTTTCGTTTGCACAGTAAAAGAAATAATCAGCCCGGTTATTAACTTTCCAGGTATTTGAATCTGCAATGTCTGTAAAATTATTTGATGAAGAGTCAGAGACAATGTTTACATTGCTTATAGAACTTGCATAAGCACTGGCTTTTTTTGACCAAGCACCGGTAACAAGGTAATCGAGTGATCCTGTCTCAGTGGCAAAATTCATAGGTATCAATGCAAACTGGTGAGTCGCCCCTCCTTGAAGGAATAGTATTGAATATTCGTCATTGATATTTAACAAACTTCTCAGTGAGTTCTCGGAGGTCTGAGCATAGTCTTTGAATGCTTCGCTTCTGTGAGATACCTCTACAATTGACATACCTCGATCAAAATGATCCAGACCATCATGTGCCTTTTCTAGAACAGCTTTGGGTATCAGCGCAGGACCTGCTGAAAAGTTATAAATGTCATTAGACATACTTACTCTTCTTCGTCTTCGACAGTAATGACTTTTTCCATGCCCAGCAAGTTATCTTCTTCAGAGAGTCTAATTAGCCGAACTCCTTGTGTATTTCTACCAATCACAGATATATCATCTGTTCGTGTTCGGATAAGATTACCAGAGGTGCTTATAAACATTACTTCGTCACCTTCACTGGCTTGGTTCGCTCCAATCAAGTCTCCATTTCTTTTTGAAGTTTGAATTGCAATGACACCCTTGCCACCCCTCTTCTGAGTTGAAAACTCATCTTTTAATGTTTGTTTTCCATATCCATTCTGAGTTGCGACAAGTATATTTCCTTCATCTAAAACAACGAGTGAAATGATTTTTTGATTTTTCTCCAGCCGCATTCCCCTTACGCCCTGTGACACTCGCCCCATTGGCCTTGCATCTGATTCTTTGAATCGTATAGATTTTCCAGAATTTGAAAAAAGCATGATCTCTTTTGAGCCGTCTGTGATTTCAGCATTAACAACCCGATCACCATCTCTAAGTTTAATTGCCTTGATTCCTGTCTTCATTGGTCTTGAATATGCCGATAGTTTTGTTTTTTTAACGCTACCGGTTTCAGTCGCCATGAATATAAATTGATCATCATTAAACTCTTTTACAGGTAATACAGCTTGTATTCGTTCATCTTTTTCTAGAGGCAAGAGGTTTACGATAGGTCTGCCTTTGGCATTACGCCCCCCTCTTGGAAGTCGATAAACTTTAATCCAGTAAACTTTTCCATAACTCGAGAAACACAATAATGTGTCGTGTGTATTAGCAACGAATAATTTTGAAACAAAATCCTCATCTTTTAGGGATGCAGCCCTTTTTCCTGTTCCGCCTCTATTTTGAGCTTGATAGGCATCGATCGGTTGCGTTTTTGCATAGCCTTCTTTTGATAGGGTTACAATTAGATCCTCTTCAGGAATGAGGTCTTCGTCTGTAAGATCTGAGTAAAATTCTACGATCTCTGTTCGTCGGTCATCACTATATGATTCTTGAGTCTCAATGAGTTCAGATCTGATGACAGATGTTAATTCATCTGGCTTTGAAAGGATCAAGGTAAATCGTTTGATGTCTTCTAATAAAGCAGAGTATTCATTGAAAATACTTTCTTGTTCAAGTCCAGTTAATCGATTAAGTTTTAAGTCAAGTATGGCTTTGGCTTGTTCGGTTGATAACCGATACCCGCTTTTCTCCATGCCAAATTTTTCGATGTTTATCAGATGTTTCGGAACGGTAGATACATTTCCTGCCTTTTTTACCATTTCTTTGACTTTGCCGATTTTCCATAGTTTGGATACCAGAGCCTTTTGTGCATCCGCAGGAGTATTTGATTTCTTAATAATGGCAATCATTTCGTCGATATTAGTTAAAGCTATCGTTTGACCTTCCAGTATATGTGCTCTATTGATGGATCGATTAAGTTCATAAATCGTTCTTTTAGTTACCACATCTCTTCTGTGAGATAGAAATGCGTCGATCATGCCTTTAAGATTCATTAGTTGTGGCTGACCATTAGACAGTGCAACCATATTCATCGAGAATGTATTTTCAAGCAGTGTTTGCTTATATAAATTATTAAGAAGAACATCAGAAACAATTCCTCTTTTAAGCTCTATGACGATTCGTAGCCCATCTTTGTCAGATTCATCTCTAATTTCAGATATGCCTTCTATTTTTTTATCTCTGACAAGCTCTGCAATTTTTTCAATCAATCTTGCTTTGTTCACTTGGTATGGAAGCTCAGAAACAATGATCGTTTCTCGATCACCATTTTCCTCAATGGAAGTTTTGGATCTTATGTGAACCCTTCCCCTGCCGGTCTCATAAGCCTGCTTGATTCCATCAATTCCATGAATTGTTGCTCCTGTTGGAAAATCTGGTGCAGGTATTAGTTTAATGAGATCATCAATAGTGGCTTGATCGTTGTCTAAGACAAGTAAACATCCATCTATGATTTCTTTTAAATTATGCGGTGGGATGTTGGTAGCCATACCAACAGCAATGCCTGCCGAGCCATTTATCAATAGATTCGGAAGTCTTGTTGGTAGAACGGCAGGCTCTTCTTCGGATTCATCATAATTAGGGATGAATTCAACAGTGTCTTTGTCTAAGTCTGCAAGCAGTTCTTGAGTTATCTTTTCCATTCTAACTTCTGTGTAACGCATTGCTGCAGCACGGTCACCATCAATGGAGCCAAAGTTTCCTTGTCCCTCAACAAGTGTATAGCGTAATGAGAAATCTTGAGCCATTCTGACAATTGTTTCATAGACTGCACTATCGCCATGGGGGTGATATTTACCAATTACATCACCAACAATTCTTGCAGATTTCTTATAAGGTTTTGTATGATCATTGCCGAGTACTTTCATGGCATACAGAACTCTTCTATGTACTGGCTTTAATCCGTCTCTCACATCAGGCAATGCTCTACCAATAATGACGCTCATTGCATAATCCAGATAGGATTTTTTCATTTCATCTTCTAAATTTATCTGAGAAATTTTATCTGTCATGGCATTAAAATCTTTTTAATTGCGAATATTATTTTGCTGTTCATCAATACAGAGGTATATGTGTCGATATCAATGTATAATTTTAGCACATCATTAATGGTTTTTATGTTTAAAAACCTTATTAAATAAGGATTTACTGTCAATGAATCAAACAGAGAATATCAACTCAGATGAGGTAAGAAAATTTAATGATCTTGCCAAAGAATGGTGGAACCCACACGGTAGCTTTGCGCCACTGCATAAACTCAACCCCCTTCGATTTGAATACATTAAATCAAACAGCGATTTGCTGGGTAAAAATGCCATTGACGTTGGTTGTGGAGGCGGAATACTTACAGAAACATTGGCTTCGGTTGCATCTAATGTGCAAGGAATAGATCTAGCTGAAAAAGGATTGGCCGTGGCAAAGATACATAAAAATGAATTAGGCATTAAGAATATTGAATATACCCAGAGTACCATTGAGGATTTCTCTTTGACTGATGATAGAAAATTCGAAGTACTGACATGTATGGAAATGTTAGAACATGTCCCGTCACCAGCAGACACTGTAAAAGCATGTTCGAATGTTGTGGTTGATGGTGGGGATCTTTTCTTTGCTACCATCAACAGGAACATAAAGTCATATATTATGGCAATTGTTGGAGCTGAGTACATATTGAATCTTTTGCCTAAGGGAACTCATGAGTTTGATTGTTTTATTAAACCATCTGAATTGGAAAAATGGGCTCGATCAGCTAATCTTGAGCTCATTGGTTTGGTTGGTGTTACATACAATCCAATCACGAGGGAGTTTTCTATTTCTGATGATGTCGATGTCAACTATATGATGCATTTCAAGAAAACATAATATGTCAGAAAAAAGAATTGTCCTGTTTGATCTTGATGGAACATTAATCGATACAGCGCCCGATATGCATCAAGCACTTGGAATATTGCTTGAAGAAGAACGGAAGCCTAACGTAGCTTATGAGGATGTAAGATCACAGGTATCAAATGGTGTATTGGGTATTTTTTCTGTTGCCTTTTCAGATAACCGAGAGGTTGAAGATTTAAGATACGAGCGTTATCTTGATATATATGAGACGGTTTTGGGTCAGAAAAGCACGCTCTTTGAAAATGTGATCATGCTATTGGATAGCTTTGATAATAGAGACATTGACTATGGGGTGGTGACCAATAAGTCTAGCCGCTTCACAATACCATTATTGAAACAATTTAATCTTTTAGAACGAATGAAAACATTGGTTTGTGGCGATGAAGTCGAGAATAGGAAGCCAGATCCAGAACCACTCATTAAAGCTCTCGAGAAGATTCCGTATTCCTATGAAGATAAGAATGTTTATTATGTTGGAGATGCGATGAAAGATGTTTCAGCTGCGAATGCAGCAGATTTCATATCCATTGCATGTTCCTTCGGTTATAGAGATGCGAATGACAGTCCCTCATCATGGAAGTCTGATTTCGTAATAAATGATTTATTTAAGGTGAATGAAATTGTCAAATAATAAACTTAATAACAAAATTATACTGGTTACTGGAGCGAATAGAGGCATTGGAAGGGCTGCAGCAATTGCGTATGCAATGCAAGGAGCACGTATTGTATTGCTTGGCAGAAATCTAGATTCACTAGAGAAGATCTATGATGAAATTGAGGACCTTAATTGTCATGAGCCAATGATATCACTCATGGATTTTGAAACAGCTGATGGGAATGATTACCAGATGGTTTTTGAAAACATAATGGACGAGTTTGGAAAACTAGATGGTTTGCTCCTCAATGCCAGTATTTTAGGAGACCGATCACCAATCGCTCACTATGACTCAGAAACATGGGTTCGCACTATTCATGTGAATTTAACAACACAATTTCTCTTAACCAAAGCTCTGCTTCCAGCATTATACGAGTCCAATAGCGCATCTGTTATTTTTACATCAAGCGGTGTTGGCAAAATAGGAAAAGCTTTCTGGGGAGCTTATTCGGTTTCAAAATTTGGTGTAGAGGCTCTGTCGCAAATTCTAAGCTCTGAGCATGAAGAACAGAAAAATATACGGTTCAATTGCATTAATCCTGGAGCCACAAAGACAGAAATGAGGAAACAAGCTTACCCATATGAAGACGAAAGCATGTTGAAAGTTCCTGGGGACCTTATGGAAAAGTATATATGGTTAATGTCTGATGAAAGCTGCTCAACCAAGGGTCAAAGCATCGATTGTCAGTAAGAATCAATTTAGCTGATCAGATGAAACGGGTGTCGACTCATCTATGGATTCCGGCTCCAAGTCTAGGTTGAAATTTTGCGGTTCCTTGATGTCTGGGAGATCAGGCAATTCACTCAGCTTTTCTAAGCCAAAGTAATCCAGGAATTCGTTCGTTGTCGAGAACATGGCTGGCTTACCAGGAACATCTCTATATCCAATAATTTTGATCCAGTTTCGATCCGTCAGTGTCCTCATAATGCTGCTGCTGACTGATACGCCTCTAATGGATTCAATATCCCCCCTAGTTACCGGTTGTTTGTACGCTATGATTGACAATGTTTCCATTAGAGCTCTTGAATATCTTGGAGTTTTTTCAGCATAGATAATATTCAAATAATCATTGATTGATGATCTAGCTTGAATTCTGAAACCGCTTGCAACTTTGTATATTTCAATTTCTTTTGTCTCATAATCGTCCTTCAATTCATCTATTGATTCTAAGACATCTGCTTTTGTACACGATGTCTTTGAATTGATAATCTTATGCAGTTTATCTGCAGATAGGGGCTCTCCGGAGGATAACAATAGGGCCTCAACAATGTTCTTAACTTTAATCATGGGTCTCCTTATCAACTAGCAGTTTTACATGAATGATTCCAAACTCTTGTGCTTGAACGACTTCTATCAGTAACTCTTTCATTAACTCTAGGATCGCAAGAAATGTGACTACGAGTCCAATCCTCTGTTCATCTAGATCAAATAGGTCTTCAAACTTAACAAAGTCATTGCCATTAATTTTTTCCAAAATTTCTGACATTCTTTCTTTGACTGACAAGGGCTCTTTGATGAAATGCAGCGTTGAAAACATTTCAGCTTTCTTTAAAACCTCTTGAAAGGCCATGACTAGATTTGGTAATTCAATATCTGGGAGTATATCGGGCTCTTGATAATTGCCAGTTTGAGCTGAAGAAAGATATATATCTCTCTCAACCCTATTTAACTGATCGATCTCTTCTGAAACTATTCGATATCTTTCGTATTCCAATAGTCGTCTTACCAACTCAGCTCTTGGGTCATCTTCTTCTTCTATTTCTTCAAAAATTGGAAGGAGCATCTTAGATTTAATTTCAGCAAGCATGGCAGCCATTAGCAGATATTCTCCCGCTAAACTCAGCTCGAGATCCTTCATTAGATTAATATAATCAACGTATTGTTCCGTGATTTCAGCAATTGGAATATCAAGAACATCAAGATTCTGTTTTCTTATTAAATACAAGAGAAGATCAAGCGGACCCTCGAAGGCATCCAAAAAAACCTGCAAGGCAACGGGTGGGATATACAGGTCCTTAGGAAGTTCCGTCAGTTGCTCACCTTGAACTATCGCAAAGGGCATTTCGGCTTGCATGGGTTTGTCTATGTTCTTAGCCATCATTGATTAAATTTACCAATTGATCTTCACTGATGATGTTAACACCGATATTTGATGCTTTTTTAATTTTTGATCCAGGATTTTCACCAGCAACCAAATAACTTGTATTTTGAGAGACAGCCGAAGTCACCTTTCCTCCATTATCCTCTATCATTCGTTGAGCATCAGATCGAGTCATAGATGCTAGAGAACCGGTAAGTACAAAGGTTTTATTTTTGAGAACCTGACTATCTTTGTCTTGCTGATACTCGATTTCAACACCCATCTTAATAAGCTGTTCTATATTTTTAAGATTCTTTATGTTGCCGAGGAACTTCAAAATGCTGTCTGCAACAACAGGACCAATATCTTGAATATTGGTTAGTTCGTCAATATCTGCATTTATAAGATCATCAAATGATGAAAAATTATCTGCCAACGATTTCGATGTTGCAAGTCCTACATCTTTGATGCCTTGGGCATATATGAATCGATCAAATGAAATATTTTTAGAGCTTTCAATGGATGAGATTAGATTTTCAGAGGATTTCTTGCCCATTCTATCCAGAGTTATAAGAGTTTCCGTATCTAAACTATAGAGATCAGATGTATTTGAGATCATGTTCGATTCTAGTAAGTGGTCAATGATTTTTTCACCCAATCCTTCGATATCAAATGCTTTTCTGGATACAAAGTGCTTAATGCCTTCTTTGATTTGATCTGTGCAATTATTACCTCCTGAACATTTAGCTGCACTCTCCCCTTCTTTTCGAACAATATCGGCACCACATGATGGGCATGCTTTAGGAAAAACAATCTTTTTAACCCTTTTATCTCTTTTGTTCTTATTTACAGACACAATTTCTGGAATTACATCACCTGCTCTTCTGACAAAAACAAAGTCACCGTTTCTTATGTCTTTGCGTTTGATTTCATCGATGTTGTGCAATGTGGCATTACTTACCATTACGCCACCGACATTGATTGGCTTTAGTTTAGCAACGGGAGTAATGGTTCCGGTTCTTCCGACTTGGAAATCCACATTAATAATTCTTGACTCCACTTCAATTGCAGAAAATTTATGGGCAATTGCCCATCTTGGTGCTTTTGAAACAAAGCCAAGCTTCTTTTGATAAGAAAGATTATTGACTTTATAGACCACTCCGTCGATTTCAAAGTCCAACGAGTCTCTCAATGCATTAATTTCTTCGTAGTAAGTGATGCATTCTGAAGTTCCAGTTACTAGTTTTGAATGTGGAGTCATTATAAGACCAGAGTCTTTAAGATAGTTGATGACATCCTGTTGAGAAGAAAACTCTTCTTCATTTGACACTAAACCATACCCATGAGCATAAAACTTTAGTGGCCTATTATTAGCAACATTTGGATCGAGTTGCCTGATACTGCCTGCTGCTGCATTTCTAGGATTGGCAAATACTTTAAGGTTTTTCGATGCATTCTCATGATTCATTATTGCAAAATCTTTTTTTGTAATAATAATCTCGCCACGAACTTCTATGAGTTTTGGTGCTGTCGATGGGTTTAATTTTATGGGTATGGATTTGATCGTAAGGACATTATGGGTAACGTCTTCTCCCGTAATCCCATCGCCTCTTGTCGTAGCATACTTAAGGTTTCCTGATTCATAGACCAGATTTATTGCAACACCATCGAGTTTTGGTTCTGCAACAAACTCTATGTCTTCAGTTGTATTTAACTTATCATTAATACGCTTTTCAAAAGAGAGCAATTCATCGCCTGAGAAAACATTATCAAGTGAAAGCATTGGTTTTAAATGTTCAATTTGAGTAAAACGATTTATAGGTTTAGAGCCGACTCTCTGTGTTGGTGATTCTGCTTGAATGAGCTCAGGATGATTGTGTTCTAGATTCACGAGTTCTCTAACTAATTGATCAAAATCTTGGTCAGATATCTTTGGGTCATCTAGTCCGTGGTACTGAGCGTTGTGAAAGTTTATCTCATCAATCAGCTGCTTAATTTTTAATTCAATATTACGCATGATTCAGCGTTAGAAATCTCTTGAATTATTGTCTAAGTAAACTCCGCTATAATGATTAAGCACTATTTCTGAATCTTTTTTCATTTGATCAGAAACATGTCTATCAAAAATATGATTCTTAGCAACATAGAAAAATGTAAAACCTTTTATATTTTGATCGTCCTTGAAGTAACCTGGCTCATTCAAATTGGCTACATAATATGATGACTCAGCATTGATCTTTTTTTCAAAAACTCCTTTGTTGTTTAACTGAAGTTCAAGAGATTTAAAAAGAGTGATGACTTCTTTGAGGCTTACATCGCTATTTGTGAAAGACATTCGAAGACTGGGCGTATTATCTTTGTCTAATTCATTAATGACAATTTTCTCGTGAAAGTTGATTTCACGGTTTGGTTTATTTTTACCTTTCTTATTGAATAAAAGTATCAGTATGAGAATAGTGAAGATTAGGGTCAATACAATCCATGCTATATCCATCAGGTTGTTTCTACTTGGTCAGCCAATTCAACAGCTTCATCAAGATCAACTGAGACTAATCTGGATACACCGGGCTCACTCATTGTCACGCCGATTAGTTGCTTCGTGAGTTCCATTGTTGTCTTATTATGTGTAATGACCACAAATTGAACGCTGCTGCTCATTTCTTTTACGATCTCACAGAATCTGCTTACGTTTGTATCATCCAATGGCGCATCAACCTCATCTAAGAGACAAAAGGGAGCAGGATTTAATTCAAATATTGAAAATAAGAGTGCCACAGCAGTTAAAGCTTTTTCACCGCCAGAGAGGAGATGTATATTGCTGTTTCTTTTTCCAGGCGGTCTTGCCATTACAAATACACCCCCATTTAGTGCATCGTTATCTTCCAGCTCAAGATAAGCTTTTCCTCCATCAAAGAGTCGTGGAAAATGTTTCGACAAGCCTGCGTTTACTTTTTCAAAGGTTTCGCTAAATCGTGATTTTGATTCATCATCAATCTGTTTAATAGCTCCAGTGAGGGTTTCAAGAGCCCTATTAAGATCATCAAACTGCTCATCGAGTTTTTCCATTCGATTACTTTCTTCTTTAAATTCGGCCTCGGCAGCAAGATTAATGGCCCCGAGTCGATCAATCTTTTTCAAGATCTTTTCAAGTTCTACTGAAAGTGAGTCAAGTGTAATATTTTTATTGGATGAGTTTTCTTCGATTGCATCAAATAATAGCCCCATGGAGACCAATTGTTCATTCAGTGACTCTTTTCTTACTTCATACTCTTTTTGTTTTAGTTTAAATTTTTCTAAGTCTTCTCTGGCCTGATTAACCGATGCATTGATATTTGTTCGGTCAACTTCCTGATTCCTTAATAAAGATTGCATCTCTTCTTGTTTTTTTCGCTCATTTTCGAGACTCTTCTCACTTTCAAGACTCATATTCAGCAGTGATTCTAATTCAGATTTCTGATCGTCATTGATCGATTTCTGAGGATTTTCTTTAGCTGATAACTCCAGTGATCGAGATTTTAGTTGTGTCATCTGAGCCTCTAAACGGGTTATGGCAGTTTGAAGACCGTGTTGAGATGTTTTTAATGATTCAGTCTTTAACTCCGATTCTTGTGCTCGCTGTCTGTAGTTCGTTAGTTTTTGATTCTGAGTATTTCTCAAATTAGCCAGCCCCACCTTTTTTTCATCCGATGTTTCCTTTTTCTTGGCCAATGAATCCATTGCTTCTTTTGTTTCGGCAGTAATCTCTATTGATTCAGACAGTTGCTTTTCGTTCTCAGAGATTTTCTTTTCTGTATCTGAGTATTCTGAGGACAATCGATTGATTTTATTTTCAAGATCATTGATTTGATTGTTAATGTCATTTGAAGCATCAGCACTAAAATTAGTTATAGATTCTTCTAGGAGAGACTTTAAGCCATAAAACCCATCCTTTAGTTGATGGACACTGATGATGATCTCCTTTTGTCTATTTTGTTCATTAGACTGCTTTTCCAGTAGGCTAACTCTGACTGACTCGCTCTCATATGTGGTCTTTAGGTCATTAAGCTTAGCCCTCAATTCATCATTCAGATTCTCTTCACTGCTAAGCTCATCAGACGTTTTAGTGAGTTCAATCTCGAGTTTTGATAATGCTAATTTGTTTTCATCATTTGATTGATTTTTTAAGTCTAGCTCTGTATTGATTCTATTGAGCTCTATCTGGTCCGTAGAATACTCAGCTTTGATTCGATCAAGTTCTTTTTTAATTTCTTGGGCATTGATTGATTTCTGAGATTCTAATTCTTTTTCATACTCAATTGACTGTTCAATTCTTGCGATATTTGCCTGAATCTCAAAATGATCCTTCTGTTTTGAATTGAATGATTCATTTACTTCATTATTCTTTATACGAAGCTCCTCAATGTCTGCTTCGATTTTCCTTAATTTTGTGAGTCGATCATCGTATGTCTCTCTGTAAATCTTTGCATCCGCGTCATTCTTGCCTAACTGCTTATCAATGTCAGTGATTTTGCAATAAATAATTTCACCCTCGATATCTTTTTCTCTGTCATTGAGTTCTTTATAGAGTTCTGCGTCTCTTGCTTGTTTTCGGAGTCGCTTTATCTGTTTTTCAATTTCTTCTTTAAGGTCATTTAGACGATTTAGATTCTCTCTTGTATTTTTTATCCTTGATTCAGTTTCCTTTCTTTTTTGTTTGTATTTTGATATCCCAGACGCCTCTTCTAAAAATACCCTCATTTCGTCTGGCTTGGCTTCAATCAAGCTCGATATCATTGCCTGTTGTACTATTGCATAACTTCTAGGACCCAGACCCGTTCCAAGAAAAAGGTTGGTAATGTCCTTTCTTCTGCACTTTGTTCCATTGAGGTAGTATTCAGACTGTCCATCTCTTGTAATGACTCGACGGGTTGATATTTCATTGTATTTTGCAAATTCTCCCACAATCTTTTTCTCGGAATTATCAAAGAAGAGTTCAATGGAGGCATTGCTGACTGGTTTTCTTGATGCAGATCCATTAAAAATAACATCAGACATGGATTCTCCTCTGAGGTATTTTGCGGATGATTCACCCAGTACCCATCTTACTGCATCTATGACATTTGATTTACCGCAGCCATTCGGCCCAACGATTCCTACTAGGTTTGATGGCAAAGTTAGTGTTGTCGGTTCAACGAACGTTTTAAAGCCTGAAAGTTTGATTTTACTGAGACGCATACAACACTTTTAAATGATTATGGTTCATTTTAAAATATATTGTTTCTTATATACATTAATAAATTGAAAAAATGAGGCAAAACAATGAATCAGAACTCTAACAATAACCTTTTGGAAACATTTGATAATCCAAATATCGAAAATGATTTTATAATCAAAATAAAAATACCGGAATTTACATGTCTTTGCCCAATGACTGGTCAGCCTGATTTCGCAAAGATGTATCTAGAGTACGTACCTGAAAAACATTGTGTCGAATTAAAGTCACTAAAAATATATATGGCATCTTATAGAGATGAAGGTGCTTTTCATGAGGCTGTTACTGGAAAAATATATGGAGACTTGATGCAAATACTTTCTCCTAGATATTTGCAATTTAAGTCAAAATTTAATGTTCGAGGTGGTATCTATACAGACGTTGAATTTATTCATCGAAACCCTGAGTGGAAACCAACAAATAAAATTAAATGATCTAGAATAGATAACTATTCACAAATTCAAAATTCAGAGTATAATTTTTCTTCTTTTAATAAAGTACAGATATGCCACGTAAAAAAATACAGAAAGAATACGGCTCCCTAATCGAACAGTTTGGGATGAAACCCTATAAAGCAAAAGCTCGAGAAAAATATATGTCGAAGCTGCAACAGAAGCATTTTAGGAAGTTGCTGTTGGCATGGAAGGAGCAACTAGAGTTGGAAGCTGAAGAAACCGTAAAACATTTGAAAACTGACAGCAATAACCTTGCTGATCCAAATGACCGTGCTACTCAAGAATCAGAATTTGGATTAGAGCTACGAACACGTGACAGGGAACGTAAGTTACTCAGAAAGATTCAGGTATCGCTCGTGAAAATTGATGAAGGTACTTATGGATATTGTGAGGAAACTGGTGAAGAGATTGGACTAAAACGTCTTGAAGCAAGACCAGTTGCAACATACACGCTCGAAGCACAAGAAAGAAGAGAGATTACAGAGAAACAGTTTAAGGATACTAGATAATTAATCTTTTATCGCTTTCATAGAAAGCCTAATTCTATTCTGTCTGTCTACTTCAATCACTTTAACTTGGATGATCTGTCCTTCACTTAGGACATCATCCACCGACTCTACGCGTTCCTCAGATATTTCTGAGATATGGACAAGACCATCTTTACCCGGAAGTATCGTTACAAAAGCACCAAAATCCATTATCTTTGCAACTCTTCCTTCGTAGATCTTATCAACTTCAACATCTGCAGTTAGTAATTCAATTTTCTCTTTTGCTTTTTGGCCTGATTCTTGATCTACAGATGCAATTGTTACAATCCCGTCATCATTGATATCAACTTGAGCACCGGTTACCTCTGTGATTGATCTGATCGTTGCCCCACCTTTACCTATGACATCTCTAATTTTATCCTTAGGAACAGTTATGGTAATGATGGATGGAGCATAAGGTGAGTATTCTTCGGAAGGTGATGATATTGCTTCATTCATTATTTTAAGAATATGATCTTTTGCATCCTTTGCCTGACTAAGTGCATCTTTCATAATTTCTTCAGTAATGCCAGCTATCTTGATATCCATTTGAAGTGCAGTGATTCCGTTATCCGTTCCTGCTACTTTAAAGTCCATATCGCCAAGATGATCTTCATCACCAAGAATATCGGTCAAAACTTTATATTTGTCGCCTTCCATAACTAGTCCCATTGCAATACCTGCAACATGAGACTTAATAGGAACGCCGGCATGCATCAAAGAAAGGCTAGATCCACAAACAGTAGCCATTGAACTAGAACCATTTGATTCAGTGATCTCGGAAACAATTCTAATGGTATATGGATATTCAGCCATATTAGGTAAAACTGCTTCTAATGCTCTTCGAGCAAGTTTTCCATGTCCGATCTCTCTTCTTTTTGGAGATCCCATAAAGCCGACTTCACCAACAGAATATGGTGGAAAATTATAGTGCAACATAAATTTATCTTTATATTCGCCTTCTAGGGCATCAATAATTTGTGAGGAGCGCTCTGAACCCAAAGTTGTTACAACAATTGATTGTGTTTCCCCACGAGTAAATAATGCAGACCCATGAGTTCTTTCAAGAATATTAATGTCAACATTGATATCCCTTACAGTCTTAGTATCTCGCCCGTCAATTCTTGGTTCGCCATTGAGTATTTTTGATCGAACAGTTTCTTTCTCAATTTTCTTTATTTCAGATGAAATATCATCTTTAGAGATTTCATCATCTGATTCAGTAATCTGATCAATTGTACTTTGCTTAATTTCTGCGAGACGGGTAGTTCTTTCTGACTTCTCAACAATAGAGTAAGCGCTTTCGATATCAGCACCTGCAATCTCTGTGACTTTATTCGTTAAAGTTTCATCATTATCAATTTCATCAAGAATCCATTTTTCTTTGCCTGCTTCTTTAACTAGATCATTAATGCCATCGATAATTTTCTTTATCTCATTGTGGCCTTCCATTACACAATCAAGCATGACCTCTTCAGAAAGCTCTTTTGCTTCGGATTCAACCATAAGAATGGCATCCGTTGTTCCAGCCACCATTAAATCAAGTGCAGAGTCATTCATTTTTGAGACTGTTGGATTGATGACGGGCTTGTTGTCGATATAGCCAACCCTAACGCCTGCTATGGGTCCATTAAATGGTATATCTGATATTGATAATGCTGCTGATGCTGCAATCATTGAAATAACATCAGTTTGTACCTCTGGATTAAGGCTCATAACCGTTATAACGACTTGCACTTCATTTAGGAAGTCATCTCTGAATGATGGCCTAAGAGGTCTATCAATCAATCTAGAAATAAGTGTTTCCTTTTCAGAAGGCCTGCCTTCTCTTTTAAAGAATCCACCTGGAATCTTTCCAGCTGCGTAGGTTTTTTCTTGATAGTTTACTGATAGAGGAAAAAAGCTCTGATTCTCTTTAGCCTCTCTTTTTGCCGCAACAGTTGCTAAAACGGTTGTTCCATCGCATGATGCCATGACTGCTCCGTTTGCCTGTCTAGCTACTTTTCCTGTTTCTAGGGTAATTTTCTGATCATTGATTATGATCTCTTTTGATATTTGATTCACTGAGTTTCCTTTTTTTATGGTCAATTGACCATTGATATTCTTATTTTCTTAATCCTAGGTCAGATATTAGTTGCTTGTATGATGAGAAGTCTTTTGACTTGAGATAGTCAAGCAATTTTCTTCTCTTATTAACCATCATTAACAATCCTCTTCGAGAATGATTGTCTTTCTTATGAAACTTGAAATGATTTGTAAGTGATTCAATTTTTTGAGTCAACAGTGCAACTTGAACATTGGGAGAGCCCGTGTCCATTTCAGAAGTTCGATATTTATCAATAACTTCCCTTTTTTTATCTGTATCTATTGTCATTTTTATTATTTTTACTAATTTCAAGTCGCTATTCTACATAGTTTAATCATTACAACAACAAGTTAATGAACTAATTCATACTGTTAAAAACCATTCTAGGCTTTAGGTGGCCATTAGAATGTTGCCCCAAACCTAAAAATGTACCTATATCATCATAAACTCTTATATAAGGATCTGATTGTAGCCTAGTTAGGTTTATAGAAATGGATAGACCATTACAAAACATCGATGATTCAGTATTACAAATCTCTATTTTTTTTAAATGCCCTAGAGGACTATCAATGGGGAGTAAGAAAGCATCAAGAACATCTGAACTGATTATTTTATCCATGTTATGCATTTCTTGATTACTGAAACAACTGATATTTAATCTCCTCAACTGATGAATATGACCTACGGATTGAAGCTCACTTGCTATATCTTCAGCAAGGGTTCTAATATATGTTCCTTTGCTGCACTCTATAATCAGCTCAATTTTATCATTATTAAATGCCACTATGTCTATTGAGTTGATCTTTATCGACCTGGGTTTTCTTGGAACATCAATACCTTTGATTGCTAGTTTGTATAGTCTCTGTCCTTTGAATTTTAGAGCTGAATACATCGGAGGTATTTGTTCGTGCTTACCCACGAATGATTGAATTATTTGGTCAACTTTAGAATCATCAGGCATATCCACCGATGATGTTTCGATGACCTCTCCTTCCTTATCTCCAGTAGATGTTTTTACCCCTAGCTTAATAGTTGCCAGGTAAGTTTTATCTGAGTCAATTAAGAACTGAGCAATTTTTGTGGCCTTACCTAAGCAGAGCGGTAGAAGACCTGTAGCAAGTGGATCGAGTGTACCCGTATGACCTATTTTGTTAAGGTTAAATTCTCTTTTGATTTTTTGTATTGCTTGATTTGAGCTCATCATTGATGGTTTATCCAAAAGGATAATTCCATCAATGTTATTTTTCTGAATCATTTTTTATAGCACGATCAATCAAGTTTGTTAGTTGATTGGCATAGTTTTCATGATCATCGAGGATAAAATTGAGCTCAGGAATTTTTTTGAGTGAGACTCTTTTTCCGATATTTCTTTTAAAAACTCCAGTAGCCTTGTTCATAATATTTATTATTTCCATGTTATTAGTTCCAGACATTCCTAACATAGAGCAATAAATTTTGGCATGACCCAAGTCACTAGATAATCTAACTTCATTAATAGAGATATTTTTTAGTCTCGGATCCTTAATGTTGTGAATAACAGTTTCGCTTATGATTCTATGAATCTTTGATTCCACTCGTGAATTAATCGAGAAATCACTTCCCATTTTATTTTTTTACTTCCACTGTTCTATAGCATTCTATTTGATCACCAGATTTAACGTCATTGTAGTTTTTTACTCCAATACCGCATTCTGTTCCTGATTTTACTTCTTTCACATCGTCCTTGAATCGTCTTAATGATTCAAGTTCACCTTCGTAGATGACAGTGTTATCTCTCAGCACTCTGATTGGGTTTGATTTAATTACAGTGCCGTCAATCACTAAACAGCCAGCAATTTTACCTAACGATGGTGAGTCAAAAACATCTCTCACTTCAGCAAGACCACAAATCTCTTCTCTAATTATAGGAGCAGACATACCCGAGATCATATTGCTTAGATCTTCAATCGTCTCATAAATAATACTGTAGTACTTAACGTCAACTGGAGAATCTTTAAGCAACTTTCTAGCAGTATTATCTGCACGTACATTGAAACCAATAACAAATGCATTTGAAGCTTCTGCTAAATTTAGATCGGATTCTGTGATACCGCCGATTGAGTTTGAAATAATATCTACCTCAATTTCTTCATTTGATAGTTTCAAGAGTGAATCTTTGATGGCTTCAGCGCTGCCCCTTACATCAGCCTTGATCATTACAGAAATTACTTTCTTATCAGTGTCTGAAGAATCCATGAACGATTTCATTTTTTGGGCTTGTTTTTCATTTAGGGTATTTTTCTTTCTATTATCTTTTCTTGATTCGCTGATTTCTTTTGCCTGTTTTTCTGAATCTACCTGTCTTAGTTCATCACCAGTATTTGGGGCTCCCGATAATCCATATACCTTAACGGGCATTGAAGGATTTGCTTGAATCAATTCTTCACCCATTTCATTTAAAAGAATACGTGCCCTCCCATACTCTTCACCAACTATAATTAAGTCACCCTTTGTTAACTTTCCTTCGCTGATAAGAATAGTTGCTACAGGTCCTTTGCCGCTCTCTACTCCGGATTCAATAACGCTTCCAATGGGTCTGCCTTCAAATGGTGCTGATAAATCAAGTACTTCAGATTGCAACAAGATTGATTCGAGTAAGTCTTCTACTCCTTCTCCACTAATTGCGGAAACGCTTACAAACATAACATCTCCTCCAAGATCTTCTGGGATAATTTCAAAGCTCATAAGTTCATTTTTTACTTTTTCAGCATTCGCTTCAGGCTTGTCAATTTTATTGACAGCCACAATGATAGGTACGCCTGCATTTTTTGCATGATCTATGGCTTCTTCTGTTTGAGGTTTGACACCATCGTCGGCAGCAACAACTAAAATAACGATATCGGTAATATTTGCCCCTCTTGATCTCATTTGAGAGAAAGCTGCATGACCCGGCGTATCTAAGAATGTTATTTCTTTATCGTTGACATCGATTGTATAAGCGCCAATGTGCTGGGTAATTCCACCAGCTTCACCATCTGTAACTTTTGATTTTCTTATATAATCGAGTAATGACGTCTTCCCATGATCAACGTGACCCATAATGGTAACAACAGGAGGTCTTTTCAGAGCTTCATTCTGATTAATCTGCTCATCAAATACGGAGTCCTCAACCGATCTCTCGTCCATTGGAATTGCTTTATGACCTAATTCCTCGACAACTAATATTGCTGTATCTTGATCAATGTGATCATTTCCAGTTGCCATAATACCCTGCCCAATCATCACAGAGATAATCTCATTAACTTTCATAGCGAGTTTCTGAGCTATCTCTTGAGGTGAAATCGAAGTTGGGATTTCGATTGATTTAACAACAGGCACTGTTGGTTTTTCAAACGAATGTGATTGATCTATTGAGGATAAGTTAACAGAACGTTTGACTTTCCTTTTCTTCCTTCGTTTTACATTGCCCTTAACATGAAGCTCTACCATTTCAAATGGATCAGACGGTTTATCGTGTTTTGTTTTCTTCCATTTTTTCTTTGCTTGATCCTTACTAGGTTCGTTAATAATTTGTGGTGCTATATTTTCTGGTGACTTGTTTACTTGTTTACTGTCAAGAATAGACTCATTACTTTTCGATTCATTTTCTTTCTTTTTAGCTTCTTCTAATGCTTTCTTTTCTTCTGACTCTTTTGCGATTTTTTCACTTTCTTCTGCTGCTTTTGCCTCTTCAAGCAGCGAATCTTTATTTACATAAGTTGTTTTCTTTTTGACCTCAACATTTACTGTTCTAGATGTTCCGAATCCACCTGAAAGTTTAAGCTCGCTTTGTGACCGTCTATTAACGGTTAATTTTTTTGGAGACTGAATTTCTGACTTAGTTCCATGGCTTCCTCTCAGATGATTTAAGAGCATTAATTTTTGATCATTAGTAATTGTATCTAAATCATTAGCGACAGTAATTCCAGCATCGTTTAGTTGAGAAATTAACTTCTCAGGCTCAATTTTGAGTGCTGTTGCTAATTTGGAGACTGTTGTGGTTGACATAATAAAATCCTAATATTTTAACTCTCAATTTTCCCTTCTTTAAACCAATCTTCTCTGGCTTCCATGATCATTGCAGATGCCATCTCTTCTGTAATTCCATCTACTTCTATCAATTCATCAATTGATTGTTCTGCCAAGAGATTCTTTGTATTTATTCCAGCGCGAGCAAGTGAGTATGCATATTCTTCTGTAACATTATCAAGTGCCAAGAGGTCTTCAGATGGTCCGTGCTCTTCAAGATTTTCTTCGGTTGAAATAGCTTCTAGGAGTAACTGATCCTGAGCCCTCTCTCTTAATTCATTAACAAGCGTCTCATCAAATCCATCTATCTTTTGAAGTTCTGTTACCGGGACATATGCAACCTGTTCAATTGATGTAAAGCCTTCTTGCGCGAGAAGTACAGCCACATCATCTCCAACAGAGAGTGATTTGACAAATAAATCTGTTATTTTTTGAATTTCCTCATCGTCTTTTTCTAAAGCTTCAGTCTCACTTAGGACATTTAGTTTCCATTGAGTTAACTCACTCGCAAGTCTAATATTCTGGCCACCCTTTCCAATTGCTTGAGAAAGCTTTTCTTCTTCAACAGCAATATCCATGCTTTGGTTTTCTTCATCGACAACAATTGATACAACATTGGCTGGTGACATTGCATTGACAACAAATTGTGCAGTATTTTCTGACCATAGAATAATATCAATTCTTTCGCCATTTAATTCATTTGAGACCGCTTGTACTCTTGAGCCTCTCATGCCTACACATGCTCCAACCGCATCAATTCGTTTATCATCCGAGCGAACTGCAATTTTTGCTCTTGAGCCAGGATCTCTTGAGGCACCAACGATTTCAATCAAGTTTTGATTGATCTCAGGAACTTCTATCTTAAATAACTCAACTAAAAAGTTTGGACTTACTCTGGATAAAATTAGTGGAGGTCCTTTTAGGTCATCGTTAATATCTTTCAAGAGAGCCTTGATTCTGTCTTGAGGGCGGATGGCTTCTTTTGCTATTGACTCTCTTCTTGGTAAGAATGCTTCAGCATTGTTTCCAATATCAACATAAAATCCATTGCGATCAACTCTTTTTACAACACCACCTATCACTTCTCCGATGCGGTCATGATAAAGGTCGATTACTTTCTTCTTTTCTGCTTCCCTTACCTTTTGAACTATTACTTGTTTAGCTATTTGAGCGCCAATCCTGCTATCTAAATCAACGGACTCAATTTCTTGATAGACAAACTCGCCTTCTTTTGCGTCCTTATCAATGTCAACGGCATCAAGCATTCTGAGCTCGTAATCTGGATCTTCTAAATCTCTTGATTCATCAGCAAATACCATCCATCTTTGGTATGTTTTGTAATCACCAGACTCACGATCAATAGTGACTTTAACATCCATATTTTCCTGGTATTTCTTCTTTGTAGTTGATTCCAATGCATTTTCAATGGCTTCAAATATAACTTCTTGTTCAACATCTTTTGCTTCAGAAAGTGTCTCTACTACTTTAATGATTTCCGTGATCATTCAAATTTACCTCTTTAGTTAAATTGTGGAACAATTCGACAAATGTCAATTCTGTCCATTGGAATTTCAAATACTTCATCGTCTTCTAAAACGACTAAATCCCCAATTCTGTCGGTAAGCAATCCTTTAAAGTTCTTACGATCATTTAGTTTTTCTTTAAGTTTAATTTTAATTGTCTTACCAATAAACCGATCAAAATCTTCTTTCTTTGTTAATTTCCTATCAAGTCCTGGAGATGACACCTCTAGCTCATAGCTTTCAGGATCAATAAATTCATCAATGATCATCTCAGATGCTTTGGAAACAGTGACACAGTCATCGAGCCCAATCCCATTCTTATGATCGATATAGAGTACAAATTTTATTCCCTTTCTAAGGGAGTGTTGATCTATCTCAATCAACTCATATCCATTGTTTTCTATATGCTCACGCAATGTTTCTTCTAAACTTTTTTTTATCTCATTCATACTTAAAAACAAAAATAAAGCCCCATACGGGGCCTAACCAAAAAATGGTAGCGGGGGTAGGATTTGAACCTACGACCTTCGGGTTATGAGCCCGACGAGCTGCCAGACTGCTCCACCCCGCATCTGTGTTGAAAGATACTAATCTTTTTTGATTAATCTATCAATATAAATGAAGAAATAATGAAACGTGTGTAATCAAAGATTGGATTAGGGTACAGGCCTATAATAAGCAACATCAGTGAGATCAAAATACTTGTAATTGCCTGGCTATTTTTTATACCATTATTTGGCATTGGATGATCTGTATTTTCAAAGTACATGAACCAAACAATTCTCAGGTAATAATAAGCCGCAATCACAGACATAATTATTCCAACTACTGCTAGCCATATGGAGTTATTGTTGATCAGTTCGGTTAGGACAATCCACTTTGCATAAAAACCAATAAATGGGGGTATTCCAACCATGCTAAACATACAAAACAACAGCATGAATGCAATCAATGGGTTTGATTTGCTTAACCCCTTGAGGTCACCCAATTCAATATCCTGATGATCTTCCGATGCAATGGACTCAATGAGTGCAAATGCTGCAATAGTCATAATAAGATACATCAGTAAGTAAGTGAGAGAAGCACTGACTCCGGTATCAGTCGTTAATGAAAACGACAGTAAAACGAATCCTATATGGCCAATTGCTGAATACGCCAACATCCTCCTCAGATTGATTTGCATCAATGCAATTAAATTTCCAATGATTATTGACGAGAGTCCAGCAGATAAAATGAGAATCGACCAATAATCACTCATTGCATTCAAGGTGTCCAAAAATAACCTAGCAATCAATGCAAAAGCTCCTATCTTTGGAACTGATGAGATGTATATTGCTGCTGTTGTGTTCGAGCCTTGATATGAATCTGGGACCCAACTATGAAATGGGAAAGCACCAAATTTAAATATGATCCCGCAGGCAATAAATGCAACAGCAACTCTCATCTCTAGCGAATCTAGCATCAGTGATCCTTTTACTGTATCAAGCGATAAAGTACCAGTTACACCATAGAGTATTGATATACCGTATAAAAATATTGCAGATGCAATGGCTCCCAATACAAAGAATTTCATGGCAGATTCTGAGGCATCTATTGAGTTCCTATTCGAGGCCACGATTCCATACATCGATAAGGTCAATGTTTCCAAACCAAGATAAACAGTAAGTAAGTTTTGGGCAGAGCAAAGAATCAAAACACCCAATGTTGCAAACAATT
>Ga0206683_10000322_pt1 | contig 36114 bp, 36 predicted proteins | sample M280m12015metaG_FD_155483 | JGI IMG/M metagenome (GOLD analysis project Ga0206683, IMG submission 155483) | Ammonia-oxidizing marine archaeal communities from Monterey Bay, California, United States - M2 80m 12015 | ecosystem: Environmental > Aquatic > Marine > Intertidal zone | place: USA...
TTTCACTCATTAAAAATATTTATGTTTTCAATTTCTTATTTTGTGGATCATACATCGGTCCATCAACTTTTTTAATAGGATATTGTTCACCAAATACTTCTACCTCAAAATCAACAAAATCCAAAATATTAGAATCTAAATATCCAAAAAGAATTGTTTTATTAACTGTAAAACCATATCCGCCACTAGTAGCTAACGAAACAGTTTTTCCATTTAATAATATAGTTTCTCCACCAAATAAGGATAATTTTTTTTCACTAATAAAAGTGCATAATTTAGAATTTATACCATTTATTTTTTGTTTTTTTAAAAATTTTTTTCCTATAAAATTTCCTTTAGATTTTAGATCTACCCTAAAATTTAATCCAGCTTCTAAAGGTGTATAATCGGGTGTAATATCAGAAGACCAATAAAGATAACCTTTTTCAAGTCTAAGACTTTCTATTGCTCTATATCCCACATCTCTAATTCCATAATTCTCACCAGCTTTAGTCAATAATTCATATACATGTTGTGTGAATTCAGTTGGTATGTGAAGTTCCCAACCAAGTTCACCAACAAAACCAATACGAATAGCCAAAACTTTTGCTGAGCCAACAATAATTTCTTGCGAAGTTCCAAATGGAAAAGAAATATTTGAAAGATCATTTTCAGATACTTGTTGTAAAACTTCACGTGATTTAGGGCCACAAATATTAATAACAGCTCGAGCCGAAGACACATCCATCAAATATATTGATTTCTCCTTAGGTATATGTTGACGAATCCAATCTGTATCATGTGTGCCAAAAGTTGAACCAGTAACAATATAAAAATGTTCCAAACCAAGTCTTGTAATGGTTAAGTCAGCCTCAATTCCACCTTTCTCATTACAAAGTTGAGAATAGATAACTGAACCAATAGGCTTATCCATATTACAGGTAGTTAGATATTGTAATAATTCTAAAGAACCATTTCCAAGCAATTCAAATTTTCCAAAACTCGTCTGATCTATTAAAGCTACTTTTTCTCTTACAGATCTATGTTCGTCTGCAACATATTTGTGCCAACCTGGATTTAAAAAAGCTAATTGATCTAATTGTTCGATACCCTTGGGGGCAAACCATAATGGTCTTTCCCATCCATTTTTAGAACCATATACTGATCCTTTATTTTTTAAAATTTTATACAAAGGAGATAAGCGTAACTTTCGTGATGTTTGATATTCTTGTCCAGGATAGCGCATTTTATAATGATAAGCATACTGTTCTACAGCCCGAGGGTACATAAAAGATTTTGTTCCATGATGAAAACTAAAACGACGTGAATCTAAAGGCCAAAGATCTAAACTCGGTTTTTTATCTACTATCCATTCAGCAATCATCTCACCCGCTCCACCACCAGCTGCAATGCCATAAAGAAAACCAGTTGCCATCATTAAATTGTCAAAACCTGGGGCCCAACCCATTACAAAATCTCCATCAGCAGAATAAGGAATAGGACCATTAATAACTTGTCGAATACCAACTTTTTCTAAAATAGGAGTAACTTTAGTAGCCATTTCAGCTAAAGGGCTAAAACGATCTAAATTATCTGGCAATAACTGACGTTCAAATTCACCAGGAATTCCATTATCACCAAAAGGTATGGTGTTATCTTCATAACCACCTATTACAAGACGACCACCAACGTCAGGCTTATAATATACTAAACGTTCTGGATCACGAAGAGTGGGTAATGATTTAACTAACTCAATGTCAGGAAGTGGTTCAGTAATAATATATTGATGTTCAATTGCACAAACTGGTAAATTTATACCTAGTTTTGCACATAGTTCACGGCTCCACATTCCGGCAGCCATAATAACTACATCAATCTGATAGTTTCCTTCATTTGTTATGACCTTCGTAATGCGTTTGTTTGAAACTTCAAAGTCTAATACTTTAGTTTTTTGTTTAAATTTAGCATTAAATTTTCTTGCACCAGTTGCGATGGCTTGACAAAGACTTGCGGGGTCTACATGTCCATCAGAGGGTATGAAAGCTGCTCCTTCCAAACCTTTATCATCTATATATGGAAATAATTTTTTAGCTTCAGATGCAGTAATTATTTCCATTTCTAAATTAAAACTTCGAGCCATAGTTTTAAGACGTTTTGCTTCCAACAATCTTTCTTTTGTAGATGCTAATCTTAAGCTACCTACTTTCTTCCAATCAAACTCTACACCAATTTCACCTGCTAATCGATCATACATAGCAACAGATTTTTGAAGCATCCTAGTAGTATTTCTTGAAGACCTTAACTGACCTACAAGTCCTGCAGCATGCCATGTTGCTCCTTCAGTTAAATTACTTTTTTCTAAAAGAAGAATATCTTTTTGTCCATTTTTTGCCAAATGATATGCAACAGAACAACCAATAATACCTCCACCAATTATAAGATATTTGGCTGTTTTATTTGACATGAATTTTTTTTATAAAATTTATAATTAATTTTTTCATAGATTAAGACTGTATTTTCATTCTTCTAAATATTTAATAAATTAATGGTAATTTATAATTTGATATTGATCAAGTATTCAAAAAACAAATTTAATAAAACAAAATACTATACAAAAGTTAAATAAAGTATTGCATATAGTTTGATATTTAATAAATTATATTCAAGAATATAATAATTTTTATTGACCATTAGTTCTTAAGATTATTTAAGATATTTATTTAAATGAAATTAAAAAACAAAAAAGTGATCATTACAGGTGGTGCATCTGGTATGGGAAAAGCAACTGCTGAACTATTCTGTCGAGAAGGTGCTCAAGTAGCAATATTGGATATTAATAAAGACGAAGGAGAAAAAACTATTGATAAAATTAACATACATGAAAAAAAAGCTTTTTTCTTTGAAACTGATTTAACTAAATCAAAAGAAGTTACAAATTCAATTAATAAAGTTTTAAAACAATTTCAGGAAATAAATATTTTATTTAATCATGCTGGAACTATAATAGTTAAACCACTTCATAAATCTTCAGAAGAAGATTATGATTATTTAATGGATGTTAATGTTAGATCTGCTTTTCTAGTTTGCAATCAAGTAATTCCAATTATGTTAAAAAATAAAGGAGGAAGTATTATAATCACATCTTCAATTGGAGGAGAAAAAGGATTTGCTTTGGAATCTTTATATTGCATGACAAAGGGGGCCGTTTTACAATTAGCAAGATCTATTGCTGTAGAATATCGAGATCAAGGGATTAGATGTAATGCAGTTTGTCCAGGTTTTGTTAAAACTAATCATGGTTTAAGAGAAATAAAAGAATTAGATGATCAAGGTCAGAATTGGAATGAAGCAGATTTACATTCTGTTCAAGGAAGAATATGTAAGCCTGAGGAGGTTGCTTCTGCAGTATTGTATTTAGCATCAGATGATTCTAGTTTTGTTAATGGTACTGCTCTTTATGTTGATAATGCTTGGTACGTTAAAGGTTAAATAATGAATAAATCTCCTAAACTTATTTGTAAAAATGTTTGGAAGCTTTATGGAAATAAGCCAAAAGAATTTTTAAAAAAATATAATAATAATCCTGATCTAAAAACCATAAAAGATGGTGGTTATATTCAAGCTATTCGAAATGCCTCTTTAGAAGTTTTTGAAAATGAAATTCTTGTAATAATGGGTCTGAGTGGTTCAGGCAAGTCAACATTGGTTAGATGTATGTCAAGATTAATTGATCCCACAATTGGAGAAATATTTTTTGAAAATATTGATATGGGAAAATTGTCTAAAAATGAATTAATAGAAATTAGACGGCATAAAATGGGAATGGTTTTTCAACACTTTGCACTTTTTCCTCATCGAACTGTAATTGAAAATATTGCTTTTCCTTTAGAGGTCCAAGGAATTAATAAAAAGAAAAGAAAAGAAACTGCTTTAGAAATTATAGAATTAGTAGGATTACAAGGAAGAGAAGATTATTTTCCTAAGGAATTATCAGGGGGGCAGCAGCAAAGAGTGGGAATTGGTCGTTCACTAGCTGTTAAACCTGAGCTATGGTTTTTAGATGAACCATTTTCTGCTCTCGACCCTTTAATTAGAAAAGAAATGCAAAATGAATTTTTAAAGATACAAAATACATTAAAAAAAACAATTATTTTTATAACTCATGATTTTGATGAGGCAATTAAATTAGCTGATAGAATAATAATTATGAATGAGGGTAGAATAGTTCAAATTGGAAGTCCTGAAGATTTAATTATGAAACCTGCTGATAATTATGTTAAGGAATTCACAGAAGATCTTCCAAGAGAAAGGTTGTTATCAGTAAGAAGTATAATGAATAATACTATAGATCTTACAAACTCAACAACTGTATATGAGGATGAAAAAATATTTAAAATACTTGAAAAAGTCCTTTCTAAGGGCTCTGTTTCAGTGGTAAATAAATCTAATGAAGTTGTAGGCTCGTTAAATAAAGAAATAATTTCTAAATTTATATATAATTAATTTTCATAATACTATCTTTCTTTAATAGACATCCTTAAGCAATTTAGTTAACTTAAAATTATATTAGTTAATTTTTTGAATACATAACTATTATTAACTGTGGAGGAAAAATGAAAATTATCAAAAAAAAATTTAGTATTTTATTAAGTCTTTTTTTTATTCTATTTGCACAAAATATTTTTGCAGTAGAATCAAAAGATCCTATAAAACTTACTTTACATGATTGGACGGGACAATTAATTACAACAAATATTATGGCTGAAGTTCTTAAAGAAGCAGGTTATAATATTGAACTTGTTCCAGCAGACTATATTGCCCAATTTGCAGGACTTCAAACAGGAGATCTTCATGTAGCAATGGAAATGTGGGAAACAACTGGTCGTGATGCTATTGATGAATATACAGCTGATGGGAGAGTTGTTAACGTAGGAACAACTGGAATGGATGCAATTGAAGAGTGGTGGTATCCATCTTATATGAAAGAAAAATGTCCAGGACTGCCTAATTGGGAAGCATTAAATGATTGTGCGGAAGCTTTTGCAACACCTGAAACTTCTCCTAAAGGAAGATATTTAGGGGGGCCTGTAACCTGGGGTGGATATGATGATGAACGTGTTGAGGCGCTTGATCTTGATTGGGAAGTTATTCATGCTGGAACTGATGGGGCACTTTTTGCTGAGTTAGAATCAGCTTACCAAAGAAAAGCACCAATAATGCTTTGGGTTTATGCACCACATTGGGCGCCTTCAAAATATAGTGGTGAATTTGTAGATTTTCCTCCATATACAACCGAATGTTATACTGATCCGTCATGGGGTATAAATAAAAATGCCGCTTATGATTGTGGTAAGCCAAGAGGTCCTATCTGGAAAGTTGCTTCAAGCATACTTAAAGATAAATGGCCAGGTGCTTATAATGCTATTGAAGCTTTTACTCTAGATAGTAATGAAATGGGCAATTTGGTTGCTGCAGTTGACTTAGATGGCAACACTGTTGAAGCTGTTGTAGCTGATTGGATGGCTAATAACAAAGATAGATGGGGTTCTTGGATAAAATAAAATATCAATCATATTTCTTTAAGGGGGATTAAAATTCCCCCTTTATTTTTTACTCATGAAAAATAATAATATATCGAATAAAATTATTTTTATCTCTTTAGCTCTTCTTACTTTTATCTTTTATTGGTATGGAAAAGAAATAACTAGTTACTTTGATAGCAAATGGATATTAAAATATCCAAAACATCATGCCATTCCTTTTGCAATACATACAACATCATTTGTTAAGTGGCTAATTAATGAAGCTAGTTTTGGTTTTTTTACATTTAAAGACTTAACTCGTTTTTTTGCATGGATTATTGAACAGCCATATAATTTAATTCTTTCAATTCTATCAAAAGGAATTTTAAAAGGTCAAGGTCAAGATGCTATACAATTAATGGGGCCATTAAGTTGGATATCTGTAATTGGCATCTTCTTCACACTTGCATCATATACAAAAGATAAATTCTTAATTTTTCTTGTACTCTTTTCTATTATATATTTAGCTATTTTTGATCAATGGCAAAGTTCAATGATTACATTATCGTCAATTATTATAGCAGTTCCAATAGGGGTGTTATTAGGAATATTGCTTGGTATCTTATCTTATAAATCAAAACTTTTAGAAAAAATGATTACGCCAATATTGGATCTTATGCAAACAGTTCCAGTGTTTGCCTATTTAGTACCAATACTAGTTATGTTTGGTTTTGGACCAGTTTCTGCATTAATTGCAACAATTATTTATGCTATGCCACCAATGGTAAGAACTACTATTCTGGCACTAAATAGCATTGATCCTCAATTAAAAGAAAGTGGAATAATGTCTGGATGCACAGAAAGACAACTGATGTGGAAGGTACTTATACCTTCTGCAAAGCCAACTCTTTTAATTGGTGTGAACCAAGTTATAATGCTTTCACTTAATATGGTTATTATAGCTTCAATGATAGGAGCTGGTGGATTAGGTTATGATGTATTGGCATCTCTTAGAAGGTTGGATATTGGGGGTGGAATAGAATCGGGGATAGCAATAGTTGTTTTAGCAATTACATTAGATCGATTAAGTCAAGCATTTGCTAACTTGCCAACTTTAACAAAAAAAACTCAGAAAAAATTTTATGTAAAATATAAAAAAATAATTTTTTTATTTTTATATATAGTTAGCGTTTATGTTTTAGGTTACTTTTACTCCTTTTTTAAATTTTTTCCCAATGAGTTAATGATTAATACTTCTTCATTTTGGGAGGAGCTAGTTAAATACATAAATATCAATTATTTTGATAATTTAGAAAATTTTAAAATTATCCTACTTACTTATTTTATGTTGCCTATTAAAAAATTTTTTCTAGGTATCCCTTGGCCTTGGTTTATTTTTATAATAACTTTAGTTGGATGGTATTATGGAAAACTCAAACTTTCATTACTTTGTTTTATACTTTCAGTTTTTATTGTTACTTCTGGTCTTTGGCAGAAAGCCATGATTACACTCTATTTATGTGGCTCTAGTGTAATAATCGCTTCAATTATAGGAATACCATTAGGTATATGGGCCGGCTTAAATAATAAAGCTAACAAAATATTAACTGCTTTCATTGATACACTTCAAACACTCCCTAGCTTTGTATATTTAATACCTGTTGTAATGCTGTTTAGAGTAGGTGATTTTACTGCAATGATTGCCGTTATATTATACGCACTTGCTCCATCTGTTAGATATACTGCTCATGGAATAAAAAATATTAATAATCAAATCGTAGAAGCAGCATTAATTAGTGGTTGTTCACCAAGACAATTACTTTTTAAAATTAAAATACCTTTGGCTTTGCCAGAAATACTTTTGGGAATAAATCAAACAATTATGCTTGCATTATCAATGCTAGTTATAACGGCCTTAGTTGGAACAAGGGATCTTGGTCAAGAGGTTTATATAGGGCTTACTAAAGCTGATATTGGAAGAGGTTTAGTAGCAGGTCTGTGCGTAGCATTTATATCTATAATTGCAGACAGAATAATTAAGGCTGGAAGTAATAAATTAAAAAATAAATATGGAATTAAATAACATTAGATTTAAAAGTTTTTATAAAATATTGCTTTAATATTTTTTAAGATAAACATAAAATATTAATTCTTTTATTTAATTATAAATTCTTGTTATAATTATTATCTTGATATATTCATTTTTAATTAAATCTTTTTTAACAATATGGATAAAAAATTACTCACACCAGGACCTTTAACAACATCACTATCTACTAAGAAAGCAATGTTACATGATTGGGGATCTCGTGATCAAAAATTTATTAATCTTAACCAATCAATTCTTGAATCACTCGTAAAGCTTATTGATGGAGAAAAAAATTATCAATGTGTACCTATGCAAGGGAGTGGAACATTTGCCGTTGAATCAATGATTAGCTCTCTTACTCCAAAGGATGCAAGCATATTAATTCTAATTAATGGTGCATATGGAAATAGAATGAAAAAAATGTGTTCTTATCTGAATCGCAAATGTATTACATACGAAGTTGCAGAACATGAGCAGCATAATATAATTGAAATTGAAAATATTATAGATGGTAATAAAGACTTAACACATGTTTTTGCAGTTTACTGTGAAACAACATCAGGAATTTTAAACCCTATTCAAAAAATTTCAGATCTAGTGAAGAAAAAAAACCTATCTTTATTTGTAGACGCTATGAGTGCATTTGGGGCACTTCCTTTAAGTAGTAAGAATTTAAAATTTGATGCTGTTGCTGCATCTTCCAATAAATGCCTTGAGGGTGTGCCAGGTGTTGGTTTTATTTTAGTTAGAAATAATGTTATTGAAAATGCAAAAGGTAACTCACACTCATTAAGCTTGGATTTATACGATCAATGGCAAGCTATGGAAAAAAATAAACAATGGCGTTTTACTCCCCCAACTCATGTTTTAGCTGCATTTAATCAAGCTATAAAAGAACATGAAAAAGAAGGCGGAATTCAGGGACGTCACAAAAGATATTCAAATAATTGTAAAATAATTTGTGATGGAATGAAAGCAATTGGATTTGAACAATTACTTCCTAATGAACTTCAGGCACCAATTATTATTACTTTTAAACAGCCTCAAAATGCAAATTTTGATTTTCAAAATTTTTACAACGCATTGAGTGAAAAGAATTTTTTAATTTATCCAGGAAAATTAACTGTAGCTGATACTTTTCGCATTGGATGTATTGGAAACTTAGATGAAGATGATATGCAAGATACTCTTGTTGCTATAAAAGAAGTTGTTCAAAATTTAAATATTAATATCAATTAGATAATATGTCTTCAGTTCAAGCAATAGAAATTCCTCTTATAAAAGCAACAAATGATTCCTTAAAGGGATATGGGTATTTAATAGATTCATATGAGGATAGTGATATTGAAATAGTAACGTGGCCAAAACAAGGTTGGCGTAAGATTGATGAAGGCACAGGCAATGAAGGAGGGAGTACAGAGGGATCTTTTGATGCCTGGTGGCAAGGAAATACTCTCTATGGACAAAACAATGCTGTTCAACATAAGAGTGATTATGAAGTTGATGGTAAATATATTCTTGGGCATTCATCGCCGCCTGGAAGTGAGTTAATTAAGGAATATAAACATCCAGAACATATATATATCTGGCATGTAAATTATCATCCTGATGGAGGACAACTTTTTTTTCCTTCAATGAAAAGTTCTTTCATTTCTCCTTTAGCTTTACCTGGAGATGATGTGCAAGTTGGTGACTTTAAAGCATTCTATTTTGATGGCTCTCAAGGTTTATATATTCATCCAAATATTTGGCATGAAGGGGTATTTCCTATTGAAGAAAAAAGTTCTTTTCATGGCCGTCAAGGAAAAGTACATGCAAGAGTAAGTATTGATTTACAAAAAGAGTTTAAGAAATATATTTATTTTAAAACTTCTTTTTAGTACTCTAATTAATTATACTTTTACATTATGAAAATTATTCATTTATCTGATACTCATATAAATACAGAAATTTTACATAATATTGACTCCCAAAAAAGATTTAAATTAGCTTTAAATCATATTAAAATTAATCACTCAGATGCTGATATTTTTATTATTACTGGAGACTTAACTCATTGTGGAGATGATACCTCATACCAAATTTTTATCAATATATTAACAGAAGCAAAATTTCCTGAGCACCTTTATCCAAAACTGATTATTGGGAATCATGATGACAGAGAGAATTTTAAAAAAAACTTTCCTAATATTATATCAGATAAAAATGGCTTTATTCAATATGTTGAACACTTTGATGATAAAGCATTTATTTTTTTAGATACAAATTTATCAGGAACTGATGAAGGACATTTATGTGAAAAAAGACTACAATGGCTTAAAGAAAATTTAGACAAACAAGTAAATAAAAAAATTTATTTGTTTATGCATCACAACCCTTTGGCTCTTAATGATGATAAAAGTGACAGAATAGGTCTTGTTCAACGAGATGATCTTAAAAAAATATTATTACAATTTCAAAACACTATCCAACATATTTGCTTTGGTCATCAACATATTACCAGTTCAGGGAAATACTTGGGAATATCTTTTTCTTCACCTCGAAGTACCTGGGTTCCCCTAATTCCAAATTTTTCAGATCAATACAAATTACTTACTGCTAATACTGATCCTAATTATGATATTATTTTAATTAAAGAAGAGTCGTTAATAGTACACACTCAAGATTTTTTAAAAACTGATGTTAATTTGTTTACAGGTTAAGCAAAAATTATTTTTTTAAAATTATAAAGATTTCATTATTAAAATATAAACCATTATTTTGATCTACAAATTTAGAAACTATTTTTTGATATTGCTGTGATTTTTCTGCTTGAATAACTTTTGACTCATCAATTTGATTAACATATATTGCTACATTCCAGGCAGAGAAAATAACAGAGGTTGCAATCCCACCTTGAATTTCATTAGGAAGAGCACGTAACTTACAAGGAATAATTTTTTTATCTAAAAATTGTAATTTTTTTAATTCTTCTGTTTTCAAATTAGATTTAAGATATGTGTAAATTTTATTTGCTAAAGATGGGAAAGGATTTTCTTTTGGCCATATTTTTTTTATTATTTTATTAGCGGGATCATTACCTGCGGCATGCACTACAATTAATTTACCTTTTGGAGCAAGTGCTTTTATCATTGGATTAATGACATACTTAACTTTTTTTTCTGCTGATATTCTGGAGCGATAAGGCTGTGATGCAATTATTAAATCAAACATATTAGATGGTTTAGATTTAGTAGGAATTATATCATTTAAAACAAATTCTTGATCACTTCTATAAATAACCAAAACAGATGGAGTTTTATAAGTTGGGTTTCCAGTTTTAGAATCTCTTTCAATCTGCCAATTTTTTTCTAAAAAAGAATTAAGTTTTCTTAATTGATTAGCAAAATCAATAGAAGAATTTCCTTTTAACTTTACACTTTTCCAATTAATTTTTTTTTTGCTTTTTACAGTTTCTTGATTGTAAGTTAGCAGCTTCAGCATAATGTAAATTTGAAATAATAAATACTGTATTTTTATGCTCAACAAACCTATCTGGTAACTTTTCTAATCCCAACCTTACATCTTCCATGCTAATTTCTTTAGTAGATATTAAAAGTGGGATATTTGGATGCTCTTGATGGGATTGCCTCATAACATTCATTAATAAAGACCCATCACCCATTCCAGCATCAAATATTTTTAGTGCTGGTTTAGTTGGTTTAATTTTTTTTATATGTGGATGAATATTATCAGCAATTACATTTTTTTCATTTGTTGTTGTTACAAACAATAAATATTTTTGTCTATTATCAAAAAATCTAAAATTTTTTTCCATCTCTTTTTGTAACCTTATTTTTAAATAAATTTAATTTCAGTAATTCAGATAATAAAGCTTATTTAACTACCAGGGAAGAGAAAAAGTTTTAACATTGGTGAAGCTTTTCATCGCTTCAATTACACCTTCTTTATATCCAAGTCCTGAGTCTTTGATTCCACCAAATGGAGACATTTCAATTCTATAACCAGGAACTTCCCAGATATTGACAGTACCAACTTCAAGATTTTGAATATAATTTTTAGCTCTCATAAAGTTATTAGTACATACACCTGATGATAGACCAAAAGCAGTTGAGTTGGATATTTTTATTACCTCTTCATCTTCATCTGGAACACGAATAATTGGAATAATTGGTCCAAATGTTTCTTCCAGCACTAATTCACTTTTATAATTTACATGATCAATAACAATAGGAGGAAGCAATGCTCCTTCTCTTCCGGGATGATACAATACTTTTGCTCCATTTTCTTCAGCCATAGATATTCGTTTATCAAAAAGCTCAGCTGCTTCAGTATTTACAACCGTACCTAAATCAGTTGATAAATCCATTGGATCACCAAATTTGATTTTCTTTGCTCTTTCTAAAGCCATTTCAACAAATCTATCAGCTATCTTATTTTGACATAAAATTCTTTTTACAGCTGTACATCTTTGTCCTGAATTTTTAGTAGCTCCAGTAACTGCTAACTCAACAGCTTTTTTTAAATCATCATCACTTAAATCATTTAGAACGATTAAGGGGTCATTACCTCCTAATTCTAAAACTGTTCTTTTATATCCTGCTTGTTCAGCAATATATTTTCCAACTCCAACACTCCCTGTGAAAGTAATCAGATCAATATTGCGGTTTTTAATCATTTCTAAACCAATGTCTTGTGGCCACCCAGTGATAACTGAGAACATTTCAGGGGGAAGACCTGCATCATATAAAATATCTGCGAGGAGCATCGCTGTCATGGGTGTCAGTTCAGTTTGTTTACACACCATACAATTATTGGTTGCAATAGAAGGGGCTATTTTATGAGCAACCATATTTAGTGGATGATTAAAAGGTGTAATTGCAGATATAGATCTAAGAGGCTCTCTTACAGTAAATATCTTTCTTGCTTTCCCGTGAGGAGTTAAATCACAAGAAAATATTTCACCGTCATCTAAAATACATAATTGCGCAGTTAATGAAAAAACATCAAAGGCTCTTCCAACTTCATAAAGTGAATCTTGTTTTGATATACCTAACTCATATGTAATTACATCTGATATCTCATCTTTTCTCCTAACAAGCTCCTCTGCTGTTTTTTGTAAAATTTGCTGACGCTCATAACGGGTTAACTTTGGTTGATAATTAGTTGCAATGTCTAATGCTTGCTTTGCATGCTCAGCTGTACCAGCGGGCACTGTGCCAATTATTTCATTGGTGTAAGGATAATGTACATTGATATTTTTTTCTGCATCTACTTTTTTCCCTGCAATTCTCATTGATTGGTGCTTAATTGTATTTGTCATCACATTGCTCCTGCTATTGCATAATAAAATGCATCATAATTATTTAATTTATTATTACTTTCAAAAGAATTTATTTTTTTATTAGAAATAAAAGGTACTTCCCTCTCGTGTAGTCCTCCATGAGAGCGAAGGGGTTCTTTCAATTTACTAAGATCATGAGCCCTTTCAGAGGATCCAATAGTCATATATTTAGAAGTCATACAAATTATATCACCCATTCTGTCATTAGGTAAGTCATAATCCTTACAGCCAACCTCATTCGTAACCACAACCTCTATCTCTTGTATTTTTTGTATCTCTTCCATTGCTTCATCAATCTTAGATTTATCTTTTAAATAGATTGTTGCAAAAGAACCAAGGGCTCCGTGATGTACTACATACGGATCGGTAATGGGAAGAATTACTTTTGATACATCATTTCCCAATTTTTTATCAAGAATATCTTGAAGATATATTGCGTTAGGTGATCCATCTGCTTTTGACTTTGGTTGCATGCCGTGATCAGCAGTAATTATGATTGAGTTGTCATTTATATTTAATTGTCCAATGTATTTATCAAACATTGCATAAAACTTGTTTGCTACGTCATCACCTGGAGCATATTTATGTTGAATAAAATCTGTTGTAGATAAATACATAATGTCAGGTTTAAACTCATGAAGAAGCTTAACACCGGCAGCCATTACAAACTCAGATAACCCTTGGGAATATACATCAGGCACATCCATTCCAAGCCATTCATTAATATTCTCTATCCCATTCTCATTTTTAGTTGCTTGATCAGATTTTTCTGAAGAAAAGCAAATTGCCCGCGAGTCAATAAAATTAAGACCATGGGATAATAATGTTCTAAGCTTATCTTTTGCAGTTACAATTGCAATTTTAGCACCTTGCTCATAATATTTTTGAAAGATTGTTGGTGCTCTTAAAAACTGGGGGTCATTCATCATGACCTCTTCTCCTGTTGATGGAGTGTAAAAAAAGTTTCCACAAATTCCATGTACTGAACTAGGTCTACCTGTAACAATAGAAATATTATTAGGATTGGTAAAGCTTGGGATAGCACTATTTGCTAATAAATTTTCTCCACTACTAATTAGAGAATCTAAATTAGGTGTTAGATTAGACTTTGAAGCCTCTTCAAAATATTCTTTTTGACTTCCATCCAAACAAATAACAATAGCTGTAGATTTGGGGATGCCTGAATATATTCTTTCATTAATATTAATTTGATTTGTCATGTTTAAGAAATTGTTAAAATTGTTAAAACTGGTAACTATATTGATTTACCTATAAAACCAATAAGATTTGTCTTTAAATTTTGTATTTTTATTAATTTTATTTGCTGCATTTTGTCATGCAGGTTGGAGCACCATAGTTAAAAAGAGTGGAAATGGTTTAGCCATTATGGCAATGACATCTATTATTGAAATCATTATTTTTTTACCCTTGGTATTTACGGTGCCACTTCCTTCTACAAATATTTGGTTTTTTATTTTTGCAACCACCATATTACATGGTTTTTATCGCTACAGTGTCATCACGTCATATAAATATGGTGATCTCTCTTTTGTATATCCAATCGCAAGAGGCGGTTCAGTACTAATAATTGGACTTATCAGTTTATTAATCATTGAAAGTAACATCAGTGTGTTGGGTGTTATTGGTATTCTTTTAATTTGTTTTGGATTATTTATGATATCATTTCTAACAGCTAGAAAATTTAACCGAATAGCCTTTATCATTGCAATTACTACAGCTAGCTTAATTGCAACATACACTATTTTAGATGGTATGGCAGTTAGAAGGAGTGAAAATGGTTTTACGTTTATTTACTGGATGTTGTTATTAAATGGAATACCGATGTTGGTTTATGCTCTTCTTTCAAAAAATGGTTTACGTAAAAAAAATAGCTACAATCTTATAGACGGAATTGTAGCTGGAATTCTTGCAATTCTTGGGTATGGATTAGTTGTATGGTCTATGCAATTTATTGAAATTGCTTATGTATCTAGTATTCGTGAAGTAAGTATTGTTTTGGCCACTCTGTTAAGCTTTTATTTGTTAAAAGAAAAAGATGCAAAAAAGAGAGTAATTCCGTCAATTATAATCTTTATTGGTGTTACAATCTTATATTTTCAAATTAAGTAAAAAAGTCTAAAAAACCTAGACTATTGATGTTTTATTTTTTATAGCGAATATTCATGAGTGAAGATATTATAAAAGTTCCGATAGATACAGAAACTATTTGTTGCGATGATGGTCAAGATGGTTTAGGACACCCCGCAGTTTATTATAGCTTTGATAATCAGGATAAAATAGTCTGTGGTTATTGTGGTAAAATTTATATTAAAGAAAAAGAGTAACTAATATGTACAAAGAATCTTGGGGAGAAAAAAGAATTTGTCCAATGTGTAGTAAACAATACTACGACCTTGGTAGATCTGAATTAGAATGTCCTGAATGTGGTAAAGAAATTGAAGTTACTACAATGTCTAGACCGAGAAGAGGAAGAAAACCAGGTAGTACAAACGCTGCTCCGTTGGTAAATCCAATTCCGCCTAAGCCAAAAGAAAAAGATAATGAGCTTGATATTGATAATTTGGATATAGATAATAACGAAGACAATCTAGAAGATGATACTGTTCTCCTAGAAGATGAAACAGATATCGATCCAACCACTGACGCAGGTATAAGGCCACCTGAAGACGGTGAAGAAGAATACTAATTTTTAATTAAAAGATTTTAAAATGTTTACTGTCCTACGCAACACTTGGGCTCTTTTTTTTGGGTTTGGGATCATTTGCTTGGGTCATGGACTTCAAGGTACTTTAATTGGTGTTAGATCTGTTCTCGAAGGTTTTAGCTTTATTGCTACAGGATTAATTATTACTGGTTTTTATACTGGCTTTTTAACAGGCTCCGTTCTTATACCTATTTTTTTAAAACGTGTTGGACATATACGTGTATTTGCTGCTCTCGCCTCTTTAGCATCAATCGCTATTTTACTTCATTCCATATTCTTAGATCCATATTCTTGGTTTGTCATAAGAATATTTACAGGAATAAGCTTATCAGGAATTTATATTATTATGGAGAGCTGGTTAAATGACAAATCAACCAACCAAACTCGAGGTCAACTTTTATCTATCTATATGATTATTACTTTTATTTTTCTTGGTTTAGGGCAATTGCTTTTAAATATTAGTGACCCTCTAAAAGTTGATTTATTCATCTTAGTATCTGTTTTGTTATCTTTTGCCTTACTACCCATCCTTCTTTCAACAACAGAACAACCTAATACGACTGATACAAAAAGTTTTTCTTTATCAGAATTTTATGCCATTTCTCCTTTAGGTTTTGTTGGAGCATTATTTACAGGTTTAGCACATAGTGTTGTCTTTGGATATGGCGCTGTTTATGCCACAGCAAAAGGATTAAGTATATTTGAGGTTTCAATTTTTATGGTTATTATTACGTCATTTGGTGCTTTGTCTCAGTGGCCTATTGGCTATTTATCAGACAAGATGGATCGACGAATAATTTTAATAGGGGTTACTTTTGCATCTTCAGCATTGTGTGTTCTTATTGTGGGCTCTTCTTATATTTCCATTAGTTTGTTTTTCATTTTAACAGCTCTTTATTCTTGTGCGTCTCTTCCAATGTATTCTTTAGCAATTGCTCATACTAATGATTTCCTTGAGCAAAATGAAATTGTTGCTGCGAGCTCTGCTTTTGTAAGACTCATCGGAATAGGTTCTGTTTTAGGCCCTCTAATAGTTTCGGGAATTATGAGCATAGCCGGTCCTAATGGCTTTCATATATTTCTTATACTAGTTCATGCTTTACTTGGTTTCTTTGGTTTATATCGTATGACAAAAAGAGCTGTTCCAGCAGACAGTGAATCACAATATGTTCCTCTTCCTCGGAATATTACACCAGCAGGTATGGAACTTAATCCTATTACCGAGCCAATTGAGGAAGAATAATTTTAAAATATAACCTGTAGAGTAGCAACAATAAGATTAAAAAAATATAAATTGCTGGTTCAGTTTTATTTGCTCTAACTAACATATAGAAATGTACACTCGATAAAACTGCAGCTGGATAAATTAAATAATGAATTTTTTTCCACACTTTAAATCCTATTTTTTTTAGTATTATTTTTGGCGACGTAATAGCCAAAGGAATTAAGAAAACAAAACTTATAAATCCAAAAGTAATAAATGGTCTCTTTATAATATCCTTTATTATAAAATTCATATCAAAGAAATGATCGAGGGCAATGTATGTTAAAAAATGACAAGATACATAAAAAAAAGCAAACAAACCTATCATTCTTCGTATTTCAATTAAGAAACGAAATTTTTTAAATTCACTTAATGAGGAAATTAGTAAAGTAAGTACTATTAGTCGTAATGCCATCTCTCCTAAACTGTCCATTAGCTTTTCTATAGGATTTACACCTAAGTTCCCTACTATAAGTTGATAAGACCAAATAAAACTTGGAGCAATAATAACCAAAAATATAATGGGTTTAATTTTTCTAAATGATTGTGTTGATATCATTTATTAATAATATTTTCTTAAATCCATACCTTTGTATAAATAACTAACTTCTTCAGCATAACCATTAAATGGAAGAGTTTTGCGTCTTTTAAATTCACCAATACGCCTTTCTGTTCCTTGACTCCACCTTGGATGATCAACAAGATTATTAACATTAGAATAAAAACCATATTCATTAGGAGCCATCATTGACCAGGTAGCGTCAGGTTGTTTATCGACAAATCTGATTGATGAAATAGATTTTATAGATTTAAAACCATACTTCCACGGAACAACCAATCTAAGGGGTGCTCCACTTTGATTTAATAAATCATGACCATACATTCCTGTTGATAAAATAGTTAAAGGATGCATTGCTTCATCTATTCGCAACCCCTCAACATATGGCCAAACAAGCAATCTTCTTTTTTGACCAGGCATTTCATCTGGTCTAAATACTGTCTCAAATTGAATAAACTTTGCAGAAGATAATGGGTCTGCTATTTTTATTAATTCTGATAATGAAAAACCTTGCCAAGGAATCACCATTGACCATGCCTCAACACATCTTAATCGATAAACCCTATCTTCGATAGAAACTGTCTTTAACAAATTTTCTAAATCAATAATTTGAGGACTATTAACAAGACCCTCTATAGATATTGACCATGGTTTTGGCTTAAAGTTTCCAGAGTTTTCAGAAGGATCAGTCTTACCCATACCGAATTCATAAAAATTATTATAGGTGGTTATATCCTCATAACTATTTAGATTATCTTTTTCATCAAGTTGATCTGCATATAAATTTTTATCAGACATATGATTAGCATGAATACTTTTTGATGATCCTAAAACTAAACCTGCAGCTATAGAAGATTTAATAAATTTCCTTCTATTTAAATAGTTTTTATGAGAAGTTATTTCTAAGGGTGATATTTTCATACTTAATATATATATCGTAATTAGAAAAAGAGTAGTTTCAAAGAACTTCCTCTTCAAAATACCATATTTAGTTGATAGAAAGTTTAAATGAATCCTAAATACTTATTAATTATTAGTCTATTTATCTCTTTTCTCAGCTCTAATACATTTGCTGAAAAAACTCATGGCATTGCTATGCACGGAAATCCTAAATACGAAGAAGGCTTTGCTCATCTAGACTATGTAAATCCAGATGCCCCAAAAGGTGGTTCTGTAAGATTTGGAGCTTATGGAGCATTTGATAATTTAAATAGAGTTGCTTTTAAGGGATCTAAAGCCGCAGGACTTGGTTATATTAACGATACACTTATGAGAAGAGTTTGGGATGAGGCTTTTACTCTATATGGTTTAATTGCAGAACATGTAGACATGCCAGAGGATAGATCTTCAATTACTTTTTATATAAATCCAAAAGCTAAATTTCATGATGGGTCATCAATCACAAGAAAAGATGTATTGTTTAGTCTGGAGATCTTTCAAACCAAAGGTACACCAAATCAAAAAAAAACTTATGGTAAAGTTGTGTCTACTGAAATGGTTGGTGTAAATGGAATTAAAATGAATTTTATCAATAATGAAGATAAAGAGCTTCCTTTAATTGTTGCAGGATTTCTTCCAATAATTCCAGAAAAATATTATAGCAATATAGACGTAACAAAAACATTCTTAGATATTCCTTTAGGCAGTGGTCCTTATCAAATTGAAAGTCTAGAACCTGGTCGTCAGATTAAATATCAAAGAGTAAAAGATTATTGGGCAAAAGATTTACCAGTACATAAAGGCCAATATAATTTTGATCAAATAATTTATGATTATTACAAAGATTCTACGGTACTTGTAGAGGCATTTAAAGTTGGTGATTATGATTATCGCCGTGAATATAATGCTAAAAGATGGTTCTCTGAATATAATTTTGATGCTGTCTCAAGCGGAGATGTTGTTTTAAATGAAATGAAGAATGATAGACCGTCAGGAATGAATGCTTTAGTTTTTAATTCACGAAAAGATATTTTTAGTAATCCACGCGTTAGATACGCTCTTTCCTTTGCCTATGATCATGAATGGATTAATAAAGTATTATACAACAATGCATATGTTAGAACAGACAGCTATTTTGATAACTCACCTCTGGCTTCAAGTGGGCTTCCTTCGTTAGAAGAGTTAAAAATATTAGAACCTTTTAAAAATGAACTACCCACTGAAATATTTACCACAACATACGCTCCTCCAAAAACAGATGGGAGTGGCAATCCTAGAGAAAATTTACGAACAGCAAAAAAAATATTAGAAGAAGAGGGCTGGGTAGTAAGTGATGGTAAACTTATGAAAGATGGTAAACATTTTGAGTTTGAATTTTTAATAGTAAGTCCCTCAGTTGAGAGAATAGCTTTAGCGTTTCAAAAGACTCTTGAGGTTTTAGGCATAACTATGAATGTGCGAACTGTGGACTCTTCACAATATCAAGCAAGATTATTGAATTATGATTTTGACATGATCAAAGCTTCATGGAACGTTAGTTTAAGTCCAGGAAATGAACAACAATTCTATTATGGATCAGAAGTTGGGAAAAAAGAAGGTAGCAGAAACTATGCTGGAGTAAATAGCAAAGTTGTTAATGTTTTAATTGAAAAACTAATTGGTGCGCAGACAAGAGAGGAACTCACGACTGCGATACATGCTTTGGATAGAGTTCTTTTGTGGGGTCATTATGTTATCCCTTTATATCATAGTAATACCGACAGAATTGCTTATTGGGATATGTTTGATTTTCCTGAAACAATACCTCTATACGGTATAGTTATTGAGTCTTGGTGGATAGATCAAGAAAAAGAAAAAAACCTTAACAGATAGTTTTTTTAATGTCCCAGAGTCGTGCAAACATATTAATGTTAATTGCTAGTTTAATTTGGGGAACGGCATTTGTCTCTCAAGCAACTGGAATGGGATCAATTGGACCTTTTACATTTAGTTTTGCAAGATTTTTTTTTGCAACAATAACAGTCTTACCTTTAGCTTTGTACTTTGAGTTTAATAATTTTTCTAAAATATTTTCTAATTCAAAACTTTTAACCCTATCAATTGCAACAGGTTTTTTTCTTTTCTTAGGAATGGGTTTGCAGCAATATGCACTTCAGGTTTCTCAAATATCTAATGTTGCATTTATTACAACTTTATATGTTCCAATTGTTGGTATTATCTCACGCTTTATTTTTAAATCACAACTACATTGGATAATTTGGATTGCTATTTTATTATGTGTTTATGGATCTTATCTTTTATCATCTAATCAAAGCATTGAGATACAACGTTCAGATTCTCTAATATTTATTTCTGCTTTTTGTTTCGCCTTTCATATAATTTTAATCGATGTTTTTATGAAACAGTTTAACTCCCCTTTTAGTTATGGGAGCATTCAATATTTTATCGTATTTCTTTTATCTGTAATTATTGCCTTTATTTATGAAGATCCGACGATAAAAAATATTTCATTTGAATGGTTTGAAATATTATACACTGGTATTTTATCTGCTGGCCTGGGATATACATTGCAAATAATAGCTCAACATAAAGCTAGCCCAGCTCCAGCAGCAATCATACTCTCAATGGAAGGTGTTTTTGCAACAATAGCTGGTTGGTTGCTTATAAATCAAACATTAGATATGAATAAATTACTTGGGTGTATTGCAATTTTTCTAGGTGTCATTATAGTACAACTTTTACCGATAATTATAAAAACAAATGACAGAAAAGCTTGATATAGTAGGGATTGGAAACGCAATGGTTGATGCCATTATTCCATCTAATAGATCTGAAATAGAAAAAAATAACATCAATCGAGACTCAATGAATTTGATAGATGAGGATTTAAAAAACTCACTCCATAAACAATATATAATTAGAGAAATGGCAGGTGGTGGATCACTCGGAAACTCAATGTTTGGCATCACTTCATTTGGTGGAAATGGAAGTTTCATTGGGAAAATTAAAAATGATGAGGTGGGGATTTTTCTTCAAAAAGATATGGTTAGAGAGGGATTACAATTTCCTTTAGGCTTTACCTCACCTAATATATCTACTGGTTGTTGTACGATTTTTGTGGAAGATGATGGAACTAGAACTATGTGTACTTTTCTCGGAGCAGGAACACTAATTGGTCCTAAAGATATTCATTCTGGACATATTACTGATCATAAAATTGCTTATTTAGAAGGCTATTTATGGGATAATCAAAATGCTAAAATGGCTATGAAAAAAATGATTGATATATGTAAAGCAGATAATCAAAAGATTTCTTTTACTCTATCTGATTTATTTTGTGTTGATAGACATAGAGAATCTTTTAAAGAATTAATTGAGAACGATGTTGATATTTTATTTGCTAATGAAGATGAGATAAAAGCGCAATGTCAAAGTGATAGTTTTGATAAAGCTGTTGAGTATGCAAAGTCTCTAGATATGATAGTAGCAATAACAAGATCAGAGAAGGGCTCAATAATTGTTAATAAAAATGAGATAATAGAAATTAATCCAATTCAAGTAGATAAAGTTGTAGATACTACTGGTGCTGGAGATTTATACGCTAGTGGCTTCTTATTTGGATTAGCAAAAAATAAAGATCTGACTGTTTGTGGTCATTATGCTTCAATTGCAGCGGCAGAAATTATATCTCACTATGGTGCCAGACCTTTAATAAAGTTATCTAATCTAATTTAGTTAAAATTTCTGATTTTTTATCTTGATCTAAAAAGGAAGACTCGATTGCATTTCTTGTCATTTCTATAAGATTTGTTTCGGAAAAACCTAAATTTGTCATCGCATCGTACTCACCCTGAATTGTTGCATTAAAAAAAGGTGGATCATCGGAGTTAACTGTTACTTTCACACCTAGTTCAGATAATTTTTTTACTGGATGCGATTCATAGTTTTCATAAATTTTAGTTGCAATGTTACTTTTAGGACAAGTCTCTAATACAATATCTTTCTCCACAATTTCTTTTACTAAATCTAAATCTTCAATTGATCTAACACCGTGACCTAATCGAGTTGGATGCAAAAGATGAATAGCATTACGAATATTTTCAGGTCCATCCCATTCTCCCGCATGAACAGTTATAGGGTATGATTCTTTCTTTAACATATCAAATGTTTTGGTAAATAAATATGGTGGAAAATGTAATTCATCACCTGCCAAACCAAAACCAACAAGAGCTGGGTGAGGATTATTAAGAACTTCCTCTGCTGTTCCTTGAACAGACTCAGCTCCCAAGTGTCTTATTCCGTTCATTAAATATCTTGAAACAATGCCAAAGTCTCTTTCTGCATCAAGAGATGCTTGATGAACACTATCTAAAAAGGATTGGTAAGTCATGCCTTTAGCCTTAGCATGCGTTGAGGAAACCATTGCTTCCACATAAAGTACGTTATAAGAAGCGCATTCTTTTAGATACTCATAGGTTAACTCATAGTAGTCTTCGGGTGTATGGATAACAGATGTGACAATGTCATATCTTTTAATAAAATCATAAAAATCTTCCCACTGATAGGCATACTCAGAGCCAAAAATATCTTCAGATAACTTAACTTTATTTCGTTCAGCAAATTTTCTACACAAAGAGGGTGTAATTGTAGCCTCAAGGTGGACATGAATTTCCGCTTTTGGTATATGGAGGGTTGAGTTCATTGAGTTTTTTTTATATTTAGAAATTAATGTCAGTTTTTAATAACATATCAAGGAGAAAGTTTATCTATGGGTGCTCTTGTTTTGGGGCTTCATCGTTACTTCTTCCCTCTTGTACAGAGGTGGCTTTATCAGATCGTCAACAATTTAATATTCTCTCTGATGATTTTTTATATTCAAAAACTTTTCCTGCCTACAATAATTTTAAATCTCAAACTAAACTTATAACTGGAACAAAAGAATATAATCAACTCATTGATATAGGTTTTAGGATTCGTGATGCAATTAATGTTTACTATGATGTGAATGGGCAAGAAAATCCAACTTCAAATTTTCAATGGGAATTTGTTTTGGTAGATGATGATCAAACTAAAAACGCATGGTGTATGCCAGGAGGAAAAATAGCTTTTTATTCCGGAATACTTCCTATAGCAAAAAATGAAGATGGGATTGCATCAATCATGGGACATGAAATTGCTCATGCTGTTGCACGGCATTCTGCAGAAAGAGCAAGCCGAGCAATTCTTATGGATGCAGGCACATATGCTTTGGAACGTTTTGTTTTAGGTACTAATTTATCTGGTTACTCAAGAGAACTTTATGGTCAAGTTAGACAACTAGGTTTAGAACTTCCATTTAGTAGAAGTCAAGAAAGCGAAGCTGATTATTTAGGTGTTATCTTTATGAGTCTTGCAGGCTATAATGTCGAAGAGTCATACAAAGTTTGGGAAAGAATGAAAGAAGAAGGAGGGTCTGGACCAGCAGAATTTTGGAGCACGCATCCTTCACCTGATAACCGAATTACAAAGCTGAAAGAATGGATACCAATTGTAAGAAAGCAATATCCTGCTATAGGATAATCAATGTTATCAGTTAAAATAAATAATTTAAGTCACTCAATTGGTGATAGTAATATTTTAAAAGATATAAATTTAGATTTAGAAAAAGATAAAATTGCTTGCATCCTTGGACCTTCTGGTTGTGGAAAGACAACACTTCTAAAACTTATTGCAGGGTTATCACAAGTACAAGATGGCGAAATTTTTTTAAACGATGAGCTTGTGAGTTCAAATAATTTTCATTTAAAAACAGAGAAAAGAAAAATTGGATTTCTATTCCAAGATTATGCGTTATTTCCTCACCAAACAGTTAAAGAAAATTTGCAATTTGCTATTAAAAATAAATCTACCTCTCACACAATTGGTGAAATATTAAATGTTATTAAGTTATCTGATGCACTTAATAAATATCCACATGAATTAAGTGGTGGAGAGCAGCAGCGAGTTGCTTTAGCAAGATCGATTATTGCTAGACCCAATCTATTATTACTTGATGAGCCTTTTTCAAGTTTAGACTTAAATTTAAAAGAGGAGGTAAGAGATGACACTTTACACTTACTACAAAAATCTAATATTTCAGTTTTAGTTGTTACGCATGATCCATTTGAGGCTATGTTTATTTCAAATAAAATTTATATTATGAATAAAGAAGGTAAAATAGTTCAATCGGGGTCTCCCAAAGATCTATATAATTTACCAAACTCTTCTTACGTTGCTAATTTTTTTGGTGAGACAAATAAATTTACCGGTGTTGTAAAAAATAAAATAGTTAAAACTGCAGTTGGTGATTTTTTAACAGATAAAAGTATGGAATCAGAAAATGTAAGTGTTTACATTAGGCCTGAAGCAGTTAAATTAAGTCGAGAACAAACCCCAGTGAACGGCATTAAAGGCACAGTAATGGCATCAAAATTAATGGGTAGTTATAGTTTTGTGCATTTGTCAGTTTTGAGTAAAGACAATGAAATAGTTCATGTACACAGTCACATGCCTCCAAATTTTTTACCGAATCAATCTAGTGCTGTAGGAATAGAGATTGATAGAGAACAAACTTTTATTTTTTCTAACAGTTAATCTATTTACCGGAATATTTTTTTATTGTTTTACTTAAAAATATGACAGGACCTAAACCTGCTACTATAATAATTAAAGCAGCAAAAGATGATTCTTCCAACATTTCATCTGAAGCATATTGATAAACGTATGTTGCAAGCGTTTCAAAATTAAAAGGTCTTAACAAAAGAGTGATTGGGAGTTCTTTTAAGATATCGACAAAAACTAAAATTCCTCCTACTAAAACATATGTATAAGTCAATGGAAGTATGACTTTTTTCATTGTTGTGAAAAAACTTCTTCCCATAGTTCTTGAGGCCTCAATAAGATTGGGGTTGATTCTCGTAACGCCAGATCTGATTGATCCATTACCAATAGCTAAAAAGCGTAATGTATAAGCAAATATTAATACAATAAACCCTCCAATAAAATAACTCATATGAAAATAGAAAATATTATTTAACCATCCTACAAAAACAACAACCCCAACTGCTAAAATTGTTCCAGGAAATGCATATCCACAAGAAGCTAAAAAAATTAGTGATTTTTGAAAAGTATTGGATTTATACGTTGCAACAACTACCATGAGGAAAGATAAAAACATAATTGTTGTTGATGCTATAAATGAGATAGAAATACTTGTAATAGCCGTATCTACAACTTCGCCAATGTTAACTACAGCATACCCCTTTAAAACAAAATTTAATAACACTGATACTGGAATGATAAAACCGAGTATGAGAGGGATTATACATATTATAAAAAATAATGTTTTTTGAAAATTTGAAATCTTTTCTAATTCTAAAGTTTCTTGTCTACTATGCTTCTCATAAAATCTTTGGTTTCGCCTGGCTATTAATTCTAAAGCTAAAAGTATAACTACTATAAAAAACAATATTGAAGATATTTGAGCGGCACCTGATAAACTATTCATTCCCAGCCACACATTAAACACTCCTAATGTTAAAGTTTCTATTGCAAAATAATCTACAGTTCCAAAATCAGAAATTGTTTCCATTAATACTAAAGCTAATCCAGCAATTATTGCTGGTCTTGCCAAGGGAAGAGCAACAGCAAAAAAAGGTTTGTGCCCATAAATTGCACTGGTTTGAAAATAAGAAATTGGTAGAGTGATAAATGATGCCCGAGTTAATAAATAAACATAGGGATATAAAACTGATGACATAACTAGAATGGCTCCTTCCATCGATCTTATATTTGGAAACCAATAATCTTTTGAGTTTTTCCAATTAAAAACATCTCTAAGATATCCTTGAATAGGGCCAGCATACTCTAAGAGATCTGTATAAGTATAAGCGATAATATAAGCAGGTACTGCAGCAGGTAATAAAAGAGCCCATTCAAAAATAGACCTTCCTGGAAATTGATATCGTGATACCAACCATGCAGTAGATATTCCAAAGAGAAGGCTTAAACTCCCAACTCCCAGCATCAATAATAAAGTATTAAGAAGATATCTTGGTAAGACTGTTGCAAACAGATGTGGCCATAAAGTTGTATCCCCTAAAAGAGCAGAATAAAAAATAGCCAGTACTGGTGAAATTATAAATAAAGATATAATTCCAACCGGTATTGACCAAATATTCCAACTAGACACAATATGCCCTTATAGGCTACCAACCAACTCTATCAATAATTTTTTGAGCAGTTGGTGCTAGTTCTGCAATCCGCTCAACAGGTAATTGATCTTCTATGAAAATACCCCATGAATCTAATTCTTTAGAAGGTCTAACTTTAGGATTTACAGGGTATTCATAGTTCATTGATGAATATAATTTTTGAGCATCCGGGGTAGTTAAAAATTCAAGAAGAGCTTGTGCATTATCTTTATTCTTTGAATATTTAATTATTCCTCCACCAGCAATATTAACATGATTCCCCCTGTTAGATTGATTAGTAAAAATCAATCGTAAAGAGCTTGCCCACTCTTTTTGTTCAGGATTTTTTTCATTAAATTTCATTTTACCAAAGTAATAAGTATTCATAACGGCAATATCACAAATTCCTTCATGAACAGCCTTGGCCTGGTTTCTATCATTCCCCTCAGGTTTTCTTGCTAAATTTTGCACGAGTGCTTTTGCCCAGTTTTCAGCTACCTCTTCTCCGTTTGCTGCAATAATAGACGCTAAGAGTGATCTGTTATAATCATGACTTCCGATTCTAGTGCAAATTTTTCCTTTCCATTTTTCATTTGCAAGATCCTCAATATTATTAATTGAACCAAGAGGCACACGCTCTTTTGAGACCGCTAATATTCTAGCTCTTTTAGATAATGCAAACCATCTGCTTTTACTATCTCGTAAATGTGAAGGTATATTTTCTTGTAAAATTTTTGAATCAACAGATGCTAATAAATCATTTTCGACAAATTGATTTAACCTTGCAATATCAACAGTTAGAATTAGATCTGCAGGTGTGTTATTGCCTTCACTCATCACCCTCTCTAGCAAACCTTTTTTTGCATGAAGAACATTAACTTTTATTCCTGTCTTTTTTGTAAATTCATCAAAAAAAGGGTTAATTAAAATAGGTTGTCTGTAGGAATAAACATTCACTTCGTCATTGGCATAAGCAATATCTACAACACTTAACAAAATAACTAATGAGGAGATAAGTTTGATAATAAAATTTTTCATAATATAATTTCTATTTTTATTAAGCAGTTATAAAAAAATTATTTATAACCGTATGTTCTCCTATTGAGAGTCTGAAAGTTTTTTAGACTTTCTCAACATAAAACTAAATCTAAAAAAATTATGGTAGGAGTATTAATGAAAAAACAAGGTATTTAGAATTATTCTAATTTAAATTTATTTTCTAATTAATCACATATACAAAAGGGGGCAACAGCCCCCTAACTTATTAAAGTCAACTGATTGAGATTAATCGTGCTTTTTTTTCTTCAGGAATAATTCTCTCTAAATCAATATTGAGCAAACCATTTAGCAGTTCTGCTTTTTTCACTTTTATATCTTCCGATATAGTGAATGATCTTTCAAATTGTCTAGTAGAGATTCCTTTATGAATAATCCCATTACCTTCTTCATTCACAACTTTTTCTTTTTGTTTGTTGCGAACAGTAAGTGTATTTTCTTTAAGCTCTAATTCAATATCGTCTCTTGAATATCCAGCTAAAGCTACTTCTATTTTATAATTATTCTCATTAATTCTGTGAATATTATAGGGTGGATAATTTGAGTTATGCCGCTCAGTAGACTCAAGCATTCTATCAAATTCTTCAAAAATTGAGTCAAATCCAACCGAAAAAGGTCTTAGTGAATTCCATACGGATAGGTTTCTTGTCATATAAACTCCTTGTTAAGCAAGTTAATGTCAGCACCCACAATGGCATACTAACAATAATAAAATGGGTATGGGTATATTTTTTTCAAGTATTAAAATTATTTTTTTCGAATAAATGAGAGTCCGTCTGACAGGGGTAATAAAGAAAATTCTACTCTCTCATCTTGATTAATTTTTACACTTAGTTCACGTATTTTTTTAGTTTGTGAATCATTTTTTGATACATCTGCTACATCACCATGCCAAAGCATGTTATCAATAATTATAATTCCATTGGAAGGAAGTAAAAGTAAAGATAATTCATAATAATTTGGATAATTATTTTTATCAGCATCAATAAAGATAAGATCAAATGAATGTTGACGATCAATTAAGCTTTGCATTACTTCTGCTCCAGATCCTATGATTGATTCGATCTTAGATGCAACTCCGGCTTTATCCCAATATTTTTTAGCTAAAGGTAAGAATTCATCTGAATTATCAATGGTCATTATTTTTCCATCAGTAGGAAGTCCTCGTGCCATAAATAATGTGCTTAATCCCGTAAATCTCCCCACTTCCAAGCATGACTTTGCATTAGAGATTTTAACTATAATTTCTAAAAATTGACCTTGCTCCTTGGCAATTTGCATTTGAGCAACTTTTCCAAGTTCTTTAGTTTCAGTCTCTAACTCATCGACAACAGAATCTTTTCGATACCCAACGTCTTGCAGATACTTAATGAGATCTGAATTAATCTCTAACTGCGTGCTCATTATTTAATTACTTCAAATGTTTCAGGAAGTGCATTTATATGGGAATCAGAAATAATAAAACAATCTTCAATCTTCTCTCTGACATTCTCATAGTCATTTATTGAGTCTGTATAGACTGTTAAAATTGGTTGCGAAGAATCAATTTTATCACCAACATTCAAGACATTATTATACCCAACGTTATAATTTATTTTATCCGTGATTTGTTTTCTTCCACCACCTAACTCTATAAGAATCAATCCTAGCTCTCTAGTTTTAATATTTTTTATCCAACCAGCGCTTTTTGAAAAAATTTCTTTTTTAAATGAACTAACTTCTAAATACTTTTTATAAGATGATAAAATATCTACAGGACCACCTAAAGCATGAACCATTTTTTCAAATTTTTCCGCTGCCAAACCGCTTGATACAACTGTGTTTATCTTTTTAATCGCTTCATCTTTTGATAAATTTTGTGACATCATTAAAATTGATGATGTTAATTCATAAGTTATCTTTTCAAGCCTAATATCTTTTTCTTTATTTAATAAAAATCTTATACATTCTAACATCTCTAAAGTATGACCTGCGCTTTTACCTAAAACTTGATTCATATCTGTTAAAATTGCTTCGCATTGTAATCCCGCACCTTGTGCTACCTGAACAAGAGAATGTGATAAATCTCTTGCTATTTCTAGAGTGCTATTAAATGATCCATTTCCCACCTTGACATCAAGAACCAACGTTTTAAGTCCTGAAGCTATTTTTTTGGATAAAATAGAAGAAGTTATTAATGGAAGAGACTCGACGGTACCCACAATATCTCTTATTGAATAGAGTTTTTTATCAGCAGGTGCTAAATTTTCAGTTTGCCCAATAATTGCACAGCCAACATCTTTAACAACATTTTTAAAAGTATCTAGATCAGGTTGAGTATTATAACCCTTAATAGAATCAAATTTATCTAGAGTGCCTCCAGTGTGTCCTAAGCCTCTACCCGAAATCATGGGAACAAATAAACCACATGCAGCTAAAATAGGTGCCAGAATTATACTGGTCTTATCACCAACGCCGCCTGTAGAGTGTTTATCACAAACTAAATCATCATCAACGATATCTGCCCAACTAATTATGTCTCCAGATGTTGTCATAGCTTCTGTTAAATCAACTGTTTCTTCACGTGACATACCATTTGAAAAAATAGCCATACTCATTGCGGCAACTTGAGGATCAGAAAAAGATCCATCTGTTAAGCCATTTACAAAAAGAGAGATTTCTTTCTTTGAAAGATTTTTTTTATCTCTTTTTTTTCTAATTATTTCCTGTGGGATCATTAATTTTTACTTCTGTGATAAAATTTTTAATAAGTTGTAAAATATTATTTTCAGCAAGACTAGCGTTATCTAATGTTTCTTTATGACTAAGTTTTGTTTTATTCATTCCTGCAGCTAGATTTGTGATTACACTAATTGCAATAACTGGAAGGTTACAATGGTTAGCTACTAACACCTCTGGAACTGTAGACATGCCAACTGCATTTCCCCCTATAATTTTTAATGCGTTAATTTCCGCAGGAGTTTCAAAATTTGGACCAGAATACATACAATAAATACCTTCGAATATTTCTTGGTTAGTTTTTTTTCCTATATCCAATAATTGATCACGATAAAACTTGTGATAACCATCACTCATATCATGAAATCTTGGTCCATAATCATCGTAGTTTTTTCCAATTAAAGGATTAAAACCACTCCAATTTATATGATCAGAAATTGCCATTAAACTTCCTGCTGGCATTTTTTCATCTAGACTTCCAGCAGCATTGGTAACAATTAATAATTTACACCCAATATCTTTTAAGACACGGATTGGTTTTGCAAGACTACTTGGTTCATGACCTTCATAAATATGTGAACGACCATACATACAAACTGTTTTTATTTCACCAACATTTCCTAAAACCAATTTTCCCGCATGACCTTTTACTGTTGGTTGAGGAAAGTCTGGAAGATCAGTATATGGAATTTCTTTTGTTATATCTTGTTGGTCAAAAAAATTAGTAAGACCACTACCCAAAATAACAGCGATGTCGGGATTGGTATTAGTTTGTTCTAAAAAAATTTTTGATGAAGTATGCATTATAAGTTTTCTGGCCCAAAAGAATCAGGGAGCAACTCTTCTAGTGTTGATGTTTTAATATGTCCATTAACATTACACATATGAATATTAACATCTAGTGTTGCAAACTCTCTAAGTCTTTGACGGCATCCTCCACATGGAGAACACAATAAATCACCTGAACCAATAACAACAACTTCTTTTATTTTAGTAAAGCCATTTGCTACTAAGTTACCAATGGCACTTGCCTCTGCACATTGGGATTGAGGATAAGCGGCATTTTCAACATTACACCCTGCAATAATAGAGTTATCCTCCGTTAAAAATGCAGCTCCAACCTTAAATTGAGAATAGGGAACATGTGCATTTTCTCTTACTGCTTTTGCAGCAGTAAAGAGTTTTTCAAAGTTTTTAGAAATCATGTCTTTGTTTATCATGAAATTATAAAAAAAATATTTTTTTCTAAACTTTAAATAATTCTTGCGTCAAATCTGGAAGATCATCATCCCAAAAAACTTCTCTTTTTAAAAACTCAGGATCTTTATTAAAACAAACAGACATTGCAGAGTTGTAAACCGCCCTAGCATCTATTGTTGAGTTTAAATCTCTTCCTTCAAATAAATCTTTCTTTTTTAAACCTGGCCAATCGGTATAAACTTGTGATTTTTTAAGCAAACCTCCTGCCATCAGTATTGCGCTTCCATACCCATGCTCAGTACCATAACCTCCATTTTGTTTAATTGTTCTTCCAAATTCTGTGAGAGTTAAAATTAAAGTGTTATCAAATGATGAGCCTAAATTTTTATAAAGAATTTTTACAATATTATTTAACTCTTCCAATTGTTCCGCATGAGCTCCATCAGCTCCACCTTGAGCTGTATGTGTATCAAATCCATCTAATTCAAATACAGCTACTCTTGGACCGTTAGGATCATGAAGTTGTTTAGCTGCTTCTCTAGCTAATTTATTTCGATCATATGAATTTGTTGCTACTTGCATTGATAAGGGTCTTTTTTTAATTGTACCTAAAGTAGATTTAATTAATTTATTATGCTCCCCACTAAATTCATTATAAATCGAGTCAATTAATTTTGTTTCAACAAAATCTGGTGAAGGAAAAAAATTATTATTTTGAGGAACGCCTCTTAATAAAAGAGGCATAGGCAATGATATAGCTAGTCCTTTACCTAAAATATCTGAAGCCAAAAGACCCCTTCCTAGCCATCCAGTTTTTTCTTTGTATGGAGTGTGTGCCCCAGTTTCCATTAAGTTTTGTCCATCAAAATGAGATCTTCCCGTATAAGGAATATTCGTAGCATGAACGAAAGCTGCTTTGTTCTTCTCCCAAAGCTCGTGGAAGATTTTCAATTTAGGATGTAGAGCAAAATCACTATTTAATTTAAGAGTATTCTCTAAAATTAATTGTTTTCTTAGTTTTTTTAATCTTTTATCACCAATAACTGGTACAGCTGTTAAACCGTCCATTCCACCTCTAAGAGATATTATAATAAGATTTTTTTTCTGCGTATTTGCAAAACTTATCTTAGGATAAAAACCTGAAAGAAATAATGTTGAAGAGCCACCAATCAAAAAATTTCTTCTTGTACAATTCATGCTTTAAGTACTCCTGGTAAGTTACAAATTATACCATATTTTCTACTCATGTCGGACTCTTCTTTTAATTTAGTATCGGAATTAAGATTTTTTATAAGTAAAGACATCCTGTCATAATCATTAAAATTTTTTTTCAAACATTCCAAAGTAAAATCATGACTATAATTTTTTGCTTTAATCATTTTTGGTAAAATATTAGATGAAAACCAAAGTCGTCTTAATAAAAGTTCTGGTGATACCCAGTCTACCTCAAAATCACTCCAGCCATTTGGTTGTTTAGCGCGGTAAGGTGAATGCCCAATTTCACGAAGCCACCACGATAATCGTCTTTGACTATGTGAGGGTTTGGTTTTAAAATCATAATTCATTCGACTCGGTAATAGAGGTATATTTAAATCAAAAATTTTAGAGAGTTGCATTAACCAAACTTCTGGAACCTGAAACTTAAATGTTGTATCTTTGTATTTATAAGCTTGTCTTACAACCTCTTTTTGTATCTCAATTAAGTTTCCATCATATTTATTCCACACATCAATCACTGGCCTAACCATTTCTTCAGTAGGCTCATCAGTAATAAAATGTCGGCATAATTTAGTCGATACAAATTTAATACAAACAGGATGTGTTGCCAAATCATGAATTACTCTAGGCAATTCCCTTTTTGCATCATTTTTATATATAACTCCTAAAACCTGTTTTTCTCCAGTTTGATGTCTGTCTTGATCAAACCAAACATCTCCTGTTTCGAGTTTTTTATTGCTCCATTTATGACTCCATCCAGTCATAATATAAGCAAGCTGGATAACATCCTCCTGCGTATAGCCAGCACTTGGTGACACGGTATGAAGTTCTAATAACTCTCTTGCATGATTTTCATTAATAGTACCTCTGGGATTCCATTGTTTACTTTTAGAGTTTGGGCCAACAGATTGAGAATTATCAAGATGATGAATCATACACCAGGATGTTGTTACAGACTGAACCATGTCCTGAAAAGTCTTAGTCATATTTGGTCTAATAATTTCTCGTTGATATGGCCCTGTACTAAATTCCGGTAAAAAATCTTTTTCACTAATTGCAAAATGGTTTCCCCAAAAAAGCCAAAAGCGCTCGAATACTGGCTGTGAACTATTTTTGGTTTGATAATGACGAATAGCGTGTTCATTTAATTCAAAAAAACTCTCACCAGTTTTTATTCTCAATTCATCTTTAGCTTTCTCATATGCTTTTTGATCATTTTTATATTTTTTTCTCAAACTCTCTCTGTCACCATAAACCCATTCAGCCAATTTATTTCGCATTTCTTTTTCTGTAGGCGTTGATCCTGGCCACAAAAAATTTGGAACTGAATTTAATTGATTAAGAGCCCAATTAAGAGGTTTACTCGGCTGAGTTTCATTTGGAGACAAACCAAAACCAACTCTTCTATAAAAATTTAATGCCATAAATATAAAACTAGTTTACAACTATTAATAAGAATTGACATTTATTAATGAAAAAAACTTCTTTAAAAATCTGTGGTATTACCAACACTCAGTCAGTTAAAACTGCTTATAAAAATAAGATAAAATCTCTTGGTTTTGCTAGTAATAACCTAAAGGGCCCAAACACAGCCACAGACAAAAAAATACAATTGCTAATTAAAGAATGTAAAAATTATAAAATAGAATCCGTGCTTTTAACACGATATGTATCTTTAAATAAATTAATTGAACAAATAGATTATACTAAACCAAAAACTATTTCGTGCTCATATCACTATAAAAAAAATGAATTAAAAATTATAAGAAAAATTTTCAAAAAATTAAAAATTGGAATAGCAGTAAATCCAGAAAATTATAATATAAGCTATCTAAAAGACATAAAAAACTTTGTGAATATAATTTACTATGATCTTAATGTTTATAAAAGAAAAACTATTAAAACATATTCTTTAAAGAAATGTTTGAATCAAATTAAATCAATTAAAAATTTATCAATTCCAATTTATATTGGTGGCGGCATTGATGAACATAAAGCAAAGGAAGTTATTAAATTATTAAATCCTGATGGAATAGATGTTTCACGGGGACTTAAAACCTCTAAAAATATACTTTCTAATAGAAAGCTAAAAAAGTTTTTACAACAAGTTGCGGTAGCTTAACTTTTGAATAATGTAATAATTTTTAAGTCTTACAATTAGCTCTTTAACAGTAAGTTTACTAATAGGATCCCTAAAATTTGGCACAATATCTTGCATAGGAAACAAAACAAAATCTCTTTCCGATGCTCTTGGGTGTGGAATAGAAAGTTCCTGACTATTGAATATTTTATAATCCCAAAAAATAATATCTAAATCTATTTTTCTTGGACCATTTATTATTCTTTTATTTTTTTTTAGTTTTTTTTCAATGAGTTGGATTTTACTAATTAATTCAATTGGTGACATTTCTGATTTAAGGTGAACCATACTATTATAAAAAAAATTTTGTTTTAAATAACCATATGGTTTTGATTTATAAATATTAGCCATTTTAATAACATGACCAATTTTTTTTAACTCAACAATAGCATTTGAAAAATTATTTATATAATTGCCAACGTTAGTTCCTAGGGCAATATAATAGTTAGTTGGATACACTTACAGTTTCTGATCCATAACGTTTTGCAACAGTCGTTTTATCAATTTTAATTTTTATTTTCTTGATTTTAAATTTTTTTTCCACCATCTGTGATGAAGAAATTATAAGTTTTTCAAGAGTGTTATATTTTGATTCATTAATAAATTTTTTTAGAGATTGTGTGATCTCTGAATAACTTTTAAGATTTGACATTTTTTCTAAGTTTTTATTTTTTTGAACACTATAGCTAAAATTTAGAGTAACTTTAAGCAACTGCTTTTTTTTTCTTTCCTCAGCAGTAATTCCAATATTTGCAAAAACTTTTAAGTTTTTAATTTCTACTTCAAACATAAATTTTTATACACTTTTAAAGCTTGGTTAGTTTCTTTAACGTCATGCACTCTAAACATATTCACGCCTTTTTTATAGCAATAAAGAGCCGAGGCAAGTGATCCACCAAGTCTACTATAAACCTCACTTTGATCAATACCACTTATCCAACTTTTACGCGATGAGCCTAGTATAATTCCACATTTTTTAATTTTAAATTGCTGAATATTTTGCATAATTTCTAAATTTTGAGCAAGGTTTTTACCAAAACCAATTCCAGGATCAAACCAAATTTTAGAATGTGGTATATTATATTTGTCCACCTGTTTGAGAGTTAATAGAAAAATTTTTTTAATATCACCTATAACATTTGTATAAGAAT
>Ga0206683_10000323_pt1 | contig 36044 bp, 29 predicted proteins | sample M280m12015metaG_FD_155483 | JGI IMG/M metagenome (GOLD analysis project Ga0206683, IMG submission 155483) | Ammonia-oxidizing marine archaeal communities from Monterey Bay, California, United States - M2 80m 12015 | ecosystem: Environmental > Aquatic > Marine > Intertidal zone | place: USA...
AGATTAGGCCGCTCTACTTTGATGTTGAGATTTTGCATGGCCTTAAGTACACCGATAAATTCGCGTTCGGTCATTGCGGGATCAGGTTGGCTGTAGATAGAACTGGTTTTGGGTAGGCCCGCCTGAAGCTTCGGATCGGCCTCAGGTTTCATGCCCAGGCCCGTTCCTAGAATCACATGGCGTAACTGGTCGTATTCATTTTGAACATCAAACATGACCATTATTCTTGTCCTTGAGTACGGGTTCGTGCGCGATGCGGCGCCCGATCAATCGGGCTGTCTTTGAGAGCTTGATGGCCCCACCAGTTTGGTCAGAAAATGATCCAGCCATGCTGCCTGGGTTTCATGGGATGATCTACCAAGGCGATCTTGTTCTTCGCGGGTTTGCGCCCCGGGCCGGCCATAGAGCGCCCGATTTTCATGCTGCCAGCGCTGAAAGTTCTCTAAAGAGCATTCCGGGTGAAACTGAAAGCCATAAGTTTTCTTCCCGTAGGCAAATGCCTGGTTGGCAAAGTACTCTGTGCTGGCCAGGATGGTAGCGCCCCTTGGTGCACTGAAGCCGTGGTAATGGGATTGGGTGACTCGAAAGCTATCTGGAAAAAAACCTTTGCCCTTTTCAGTTGAGGTCAGAGGGTAATAGCCGAATTCACCCATGCCTTGGGGGTGGGGTCCTATGGTGGCCCCAAGAACGTGGGCAATGATCTGCCCACCCAGGCAAAATCCCACGGTGGGAATTTCATTTGTGATGCACTCTTTTGCAAAGGCGATCTCTGCATGCAGCCAGGGGTAGCGCGCCGTGTGCCAGTCTTTTTCGTCTTCAGGTTTTCCGCCACCGTAGATCAGCGCGGTGGCGACTGACTCATCAATCTTGGGTAGTGCATCACCCTGGTCGGGTCGGCACCAGTCAAGTTGATAGCCCAGCTTCGCCAGAATACCTGAAGCGTGATCATTGTCATGGGGGCCATTACCCCCATGAGTGATCAATACTGCTTTGGCTGCCATATCCAGACGCTCTCACGCAGGCTAACCGACCTTGGAGACAATCCTATCGGTTATGGATTGATGCGACGGTTTTGTAATCTACTGATGCAACTCCCAACCCCAGTCGAATTCCTCAACCACCTGGATCAGGTCGGTCTGCGAAACGATGCCGACCGGTGTGCCTTTGGCCTCCACCACAAGCCGGCGTACGTCATATTCACGCAGAGCCTCTGCAATCAGCGGCAGAGGGGCGTCGGCAGAAATACTGAAAAGTTTTCGATTGGCAATCTGCCCTACCGACGTATCATTGATCGAGGCGTTGGTACCGAGCACTTTGGTCACTACATCGCGTTGGGTGACAATACCCCAGTTTCCGTTTTCATCGGGCTCGATCATGATCGAGCGTATCCCCAACTCTCGCATACGCTGCATGGCATCGGCAACGCTGGTCTCAGACGGAATGCTTTTTAAAGGCGACATGATACCGGCTGCAGTAGAGGGTTGACGGCCCGAGTCTTTCATTGCTGCCATGGGATCACTGATACGCTTCGCTTCACGAGCTGCACGCTCCTTTTTCAGGGTTTCACGCCGTTCCTGTTCGTAGCGGGCAAGATCCGTAGCGTTACCGGTAATGCGCGCAATCAGAGCATCGGCAAAGGTGCTGGTCGATACGGTGTGGGCATTTTCCATCAGTCTGGCAAAATCGTAAGTCACAAATTTTTCCTGAATAACCTTGGGGTAGGCGGCGTTAATCAGGTCGGCCGCTTCGCGCCAGCCCATGTACTCAAGCATCATCACCCCGGAGAAGATCAGCGAAGAAGGATTCACCTTATCCTGATCGGCATATTTGGGCGCTGTGCCATGGGTCGCCTCAAATACGGCCACATGGTCGGCCGTATTAGCTCCCGGCGCAATGCCCATGCCGCCAACCTCGGCAGCCGCAGCATCAGAAAGATAATCCCCATTTAAGTTCATGGTGGCAATCACATCAAATTCGGCAGGCCGTAACTGCAGTAATTGGAAAATGATATCAGCAATACGATCCTTGATAATCACCTTTCCCTCAGGCGCTTTGCCGCCATGCACGGCGTAGAGTTCCTCTTCAGTCACCACCTGATCGCCAAACTCATCCTGGGCCAGTTCATAGCCCCAGTTGCGAAAGGCGCCTTCGGTGAACTTCATGATGTTGCCTTTATGCACCAGGGTTACGCTCTCACGCTGGTTGTCAATTGCGTACTGGATGGCTTTGCGGACAAGTCGTTTGGAGCCAAATGGACTGATCGGCTTGATGCCCAGTCCCGCATCCTCAAAGAAGTCGGCCCCCATTTCCTCACGTAAAAAACGCGCCAGGCGCAGGTTATCCTCGGTGCCCGATTCGTACTCCAGGCCTGCGTAGACATCTTCGGTGTTCTCACGGAAGATCACAACGTCGACTTTTTCAGGCTCACGCATCGGTGAGGGTACGCCGGTGTAGTAGCGCACCGGGCGTACACAGGCATAGAGGTCCAACTCCTGTCGCAGTGAGACATTCAGCGAGCGAAAACCTCCACCCACTGGCGTGGTTAGTGGGCCTTTGATAGCCACAATCAGGTCACGGATGGCAGCTAGGGCTTCCGCTGGAAAGTAGTCGCCATCGTAAAGAGAGCCGGCTTTTTCGCCTAGGTAGAGTTCACACCAGTGAATCTGACGTTTGCCGTCATAGGCTTTTTCCACTGATGCATCAAGCACCCGTAGCATGGCCCGGGTGATGTCGGGGCCAATGCCGTCACCTTCCACATAGCCGATAATGGGCTGGTCAGGAATGCTCAGCCGCCCATCTTTAACGCTAATCTTCTCGCCGTTGTCTGGTAGGCGAATATGCTGGTAACTCATTTCATCAAACCTCTGGTAGATTCTGGGCACGCCGGGCGAATATCTTGTGGGATTGGAGCTGTTGACCACAAAGGTGCTTCACCCTGGTTGCGATACCGCAAAATGCTAGGGGGCATTTTTCGCATATTTTACCACTGCGCTATCGATGCCCGGTGACAACTAACGCGATCATGATTTGGGTCAGACCAGATCTCAATTCAGAATTTAATCCAGCGCTAATTGATGACACGAGATTTCAAACGAACATCTCCTGACGGTTCTTTGTGGGGCCGTCAGCAGTTGCTCGCCCTGGCGGCTCTGATCGGTTGTTTGAGCATTTATGGCATTATCATCAGCCTGTTTACACCGCTGCTTTCCCTGATTCTCGAAAGCCGAGGAGCTAGCGCCACGCTGATTGGCGCCCTGGCAATGGCGGGGCCGGTCGGCGTGATGTTGGGGTCTTTTGTTATTCCCCGGTTCATGCGTCAGATCGAGGGTCGCAAACTGTTGCTGGCTGGTGTGGTAATCGAGATTGTTCTGATCGTTGCTTTAATGAGCACCGATTCGATTTTCGCCTGGTTTGTGATTCGTTTTCTGGGCGGACTTACAGGTGTTGTCCTTTTCGTGGTGACTGAGACCTGGTTGATCGAGATTACCCCCGAGCCACATCGTGGTCGGGTCATGGGTTTATACAACACGACTCTGGCGCTGAGTTTTGCATTGGGCCCACTGATGCTGTCCATGACAGGTGTCGAAGGGAAAACCCCGTTTGTTGCAGGCATCATTCTGATGGCGTTAGCCGGTCTGCCACTGCTTTTTGCCGGGACCTACAGACCCAGCTCGGTTGAAGAGCCAGGTTTTGGGATTGCCAGTTTTATACGTGTTGCGCCCTTGCTGGCACTTGCCTGCTTTGTGGTTGCTTTCAAGGACCTGGCTAGTGTCAGTTTGCTGCCGGTGTATGGGCTGCGTGTGGGTCTCGATGAATCTTCCGCGGTACTGATGCTATTTTTTGCAGCAACAGGCGGCGCACTGTTGCAATTGCCCATTGGCTGGGCGGCTGATTACTTCGATGCACGCAAAGTGTTAGTGGTGTGCGCCTTTGTTGGGGTATTTGGCGCCCTGATCTGGCCGTTTGCGGTCGGCGTACCGGTCTTGCTCTGGATTACACTTTTCTTGTGGTGGGGATTCTTCGCCGGGGTCTACACTGTGGCGATGATTCTCGCTGGGCAATGGTTCAAGGGGGTGGAACTCGCTACCGCGATGGCGGCATTCGGTGTGTACTGGGGTATGGGCGCTTTTGCCGGACCGCTTATCGGAGGTGTCAGCATGGATCTGTGGAATCCGCATGGGCTGGCCTTAACACTGGCGATTGTCGCAGGTGGTTTCTTTGCGGTCAGTCTGTTGCGGCGTCTATATCATCCGCGGCTGGGTCGATCAGTTGGTTAAATCACCGAGGCTGCCATGTCGGATCAGGCCTGCAGCTAAGCTATGAGCGTTGCTACATTTAAATTTAAAAGTGAACTGCGCGGCCTGCTGACGCTGGGGTTGCCGATCATACTGACGCAGTTCATCCAGGTCAGCAATACCACCGTAGCCATCCTGATGATGGGGCGGGTGGGATCTGTTGAGCTTGCAGCGGTCGGGCTGGGCGGAGCTTTCATGATCTTCGTGTTTCTTGCGTGTCTTGGGGTCATGATGTCGCTATCGCCGACCATTGCCCAGCATTTTGGCGCCGGGCGTAACGATTCGATCCGGCACGCGTTCCAGCAGGGGTTATGGTTAGCTGTTGGCACTGGCGCTGCGGCATTTTTCCTGCTGCGCCAGATGGGACGCTTGATGCACTGGATGGCGGTCGACCCCGAGGTGATCCCGCTCGCACAGGCCTACCTTGATATTGCGGCCTGGTCGATGCCGTCAGTCTGCATTTACATGGCCTTTCGCTTTCTCTGTGAGGCAACCGGCCACTCACGGCCTATGCTAGTGGTCAATATCGTCACGCTACCGGTGGTGGTCGGTGGAAACTGGGTGCTGATCTTTGGTCACTGGGGCTTGCCCGCCTTGGGGGTCGAGGGTGCGGCCTTCAATCTGATTCTGGTCATGATGCTGAACGCACTGGGTCTGGTGCTGTTTGTACTTCTGTCTGAGCGCTATCGGGTGCGTCGATTGTTTGGCTCATTCCAATGGCCTTCGCACGAATGCTTTATCTTGTTAAAACTGGGTCTTCCCATTGCCGGAACGCTGGTACTGGACTCAGGATTTTTCAGCGCGATCGCCTTACTCATGGGCAAGATTGGTTATGTCTGGCTAGCAGCGCACCAGGTGGCAATCAACTATGCGACCGTGGCTTTCATGATCCCGGTCAGCCTGTCGAGCGCTACTATGGCTCGGGTCGGACAGGCCGTGGGTCAGGGTGACTCTGTACTGGCGCGGGCACGTGGCTTCCTCGGGATTTCATCGAGTCTGTTGTTGGTATTGCCCTCCATTATGCTAGTGCTCGCCGTGCCTCAATGGATAGCACATCTGTACACGGGCGATGATGCGGTGATCGAGGCCGCCGTGCCGTTGCTTATGGTAGCCGCCGTCCTGCACATATTCGATGCGATCTATATTACCGCTCAGGGGGCGTTGCGTGGCCTCAAGGATGTAAACGGGCCGATGCTCATTTCGTTGAGTTTCTGGCTTTGCGGCTTGCCAGCGGCCTGGTTCTTTGGAATCGTAAATGACTGGGGTGCGGTGGGATTGTGGTGGGGCATGATTGTCGGGGTCGCACTTACAGCAGTACTTTTGCTGTGGCGCTTTCACTGGCGCTCGCGATCAATGATCTTGGAAAAAACTGGTTGACTACTTGGGGAGGCTCGACATTAGTTGAGTTCGGCTTTTCAGCGGTGGTAGTGCCAAGTAATGGGCTCCATGCTGTCGGTTTCGATTCTTCGGGTAAATCAGTTTAGATTACCCCTTGGTCCGCGCCGAACCTTCGGTCGCAGCCTTTGCTAAGGAACGTCGTCTAACCGACAGTAGTTGGCTCCAGGCGCTTCGGCATGCAGGATACGCTCAGCAATCGGCTCGAAGTCGTCTCGAAAATGAACCGTGCTCTTGAGCGCAATAATTTTGGAACTCTCACTTAGCCAGTAGGGGGCATCACTCAGTGGCAAGAGATCGCGAGGCTTGCGTTATAGCACCAAGTCAGCCCATGGCGGACCAGCACCATTAGTCCTGGTCTATAACCCCGCCGCCAAGAACGCGCTCGTGATCGTAAAGCACCAGCGACTGCCCGGGTGTTGGGGCACGCTGCAGATCATCGAACACCACCTCGATACGATCCGGGGTGTTTTGTTGCACAGTGCACGGCTGATCGGTCTGGCGGTAGCGGGTCTTGGCCTTACAGCGCATTGGCCAGTTCTTTGGGGCGCCGTTGATCCAGTGCATTTCTTGTACTGCGACTGATTGCCTCATCAGCGCTGGGTGGTCATGTCCTTGAATTACTGTCAGAACGTTGTGCTCCATATCTTTGCCGGCGACATACCAGGGCTCACCGGGCCCGCCAATATCCAGGCCTTGGCGCTGTCCCAGGGTATAAAACCAAAGACCCTGGTGCTCGCCGACGACCTCACCTTCAAGGTTTTGGATTCTGCCGGGTGTTACCGGCAGGTAGCGGGCGAGAAATTCACTAAAGCGTCTTTCTCCTATGAAACAAATACCGGTACTGTCTTTTCGCTGGGCATTTGGCAACCCAAGGGCGGCAGCCTCTTCACGAACATCAGTCTTTTTCAGTTCCCCCAGGGGAAACAAAGTCGGGGCGAGAGCGCCTTGACCTAACGCATATAAAAAGTAGGACTGATCCTTGGAAAGGTCCTTTGCTTTATTCAGAAAGAATGCACCGCTGGATTCTTCGATACGTGCATAGTGTCCAGTTGCAATCCTCTCACTGCCAAGATGCTGGGCGTAGGACAGAAATTCCTTGAATTTGATTTCCCGGTTGCACAATACGTCCGGGTTAGGCGTGCGCCCGGCTCGATATTCACGCAAAAAAATGGCAAAGACCCGCTCCCAGTATTCATGGGAGAAATTAACGGTCCGAAGGGGTATATCCAGTGCATCACTGACTTGAGTTGCCATGGCGAGGTCTTCGCGTGCTGCGCAGTACACCTCGTCATCGTCCTCTTCCCAGTTCTTCATGAATAGGGCCGTGACATTCCAGCCGTCTTGTTTTAGGTGTGAAGCCGCTATTCCGGAATCCACGCCCCCGGATAGTCCGACCACGACAGAACCCTTGGTATTTATCACTTTGGCTGGTAAAGCGTCCGCCGCCGCGATGACTCAGTCTACTACGTTAAAAAGGACGAGGCGCGCTTCTGTGAGATCTTCCCACTTCGCACTGCGCGCAATATAAGGAAGCATTCCGTTATCCTGGAACCAGCTGTCTACGACGAAACGTTCGCCGGTCGCGATCTCTTGCAGTTGACCGGCCCAATGTGCATCGAAGCCGCCACTGCGATAAGCGCGATCCATCACATGGTGCCAGCGCAGGTGACCCTGCGATTCAAACAAATGCATATAAGTAGTGACGTTCAGTGACTCATCAATACAATCAAGCTGACCCGGAAAGCTAGGATTTTTTTCCAGGTTTAAGCCTTTGTCGCGATGGGTCGGGGTGTGGTGGCCTACAACGACTTCCATCCAGCCAATTGCCCGGCGTATCTGTTCACGCTCGGCAGCCGCGCTGGTAGCGCCAGGATAGAACCAGCCAATGATACTGTGCCATTCAGTCTGAGAAAGCGTTATCGTTTGACGGGTTTTACAACTAAAGTTGTAGCAGATCTCAATTTGCTGCGCGCTGGCTACGCCTGCGAGCACCAATGCCCAAAGAGTCAGCAGGATTTGAAAAGAGCGGCGTGTTAAGAGAAAGCAAGGTCGCATGAGACGCTAAGGACGAAATGATTGATCGGCAAATTATAAACCAGTGCTGCCCGGAAAATTTAAGGTTACCGGTCAGGGTAAAGGGCCTCAGCCATTAATAGTGCTGTCGAGGTGGCCGGAAAAGCCCGGCGCCATCATATCGAGGAACTGGCGTGCTGGTGGCGAAAGATATTTACGTTTTCGCAGCACTACGCCGTAACTGCGATTTGGAAAGAAACGGTCGAGCGGTATCTGGGAAACTTTTTCGTCACCTTCGAGGCAGATGGCGGTGACGATGGAAATGCCCAAGCCTAACTCGACATATTTCTTGATGACTTCCCATCCGCCAGCTTCGAGCGTAACCGAATAATCGACTTGGTGCTGAGCGAAAACCATTTCAACCAGTCGCCAGGTTGCGAGGTGACGCGGGGGTAGAATCAGGCCGTACGGACCAATGTCTTGCAGTTTGATGCTGGCGGCACGCTTGCCCGCGAGGGGGTGATCCAGTGGCGTGATCAGCATAGTTTTGAAATCAAAAATCGGCCGGTAACTGACATCCTCGGGAACCTCGAGCATGGAACCCACAGCAAAGTCCGCCTCGTCCGCACGGAGCATCGCCATGCCATCACGGCCAGTTACGTTATGCAATTTAATTCGTACTCCAGGATAGGTATTGGCAAAACGTTTGATCGGCTCTGGTAACAGGTAAAGAATAGTGGACTCACCCGCTGCAATATTGATCTCACCAGAATTGAGGTTACCTAATTCACTGGCAAAGGAATCGGCAATACCGTCAATACCCTGTACCAGCGGCTGGGCCAGCTCGAGCAGGGCTTCTCCCTGGGACGTTAGGCGGATTCTCGGCCCGCGACGCTCAAAAAGCTCCACGTCGAGCTCACGCTCAAGAGCCTGAACCTGCAAAGATACTGAAGGTTGGCTCAAGAACAATTGCTCAGCGGCTCGAGAGATGCTGCCAAGGCGAGCGGCATAACAAAAAGCGCGTAACTGTTTGAGACGATTCTGCTTGTAGTACGGTGGTGCGCTCATGACTTTAGGATACCTTCAGTCGGTGCGTTGGCAGATCCTATAATAGGGTAGGGTAATAATTAATATTGAAATAATTATATTGTCAAATGCTCGAATAGAGTCGACACTTTGTGCGTGGTCAGGCCAATTAACGTTTGTGCCTGAAATTTAGGTGAAAACATGCTGATTCTTATAGTCATAAAGGCATACATATCTAGTGGTTATTAAGCATCAACATCAAGAGGTTAAACGAACGATGGTAGATCAGAGCAAGGATACGAAATTCCTGGAAACGGATTGGATGGATAATCCGCGTTGGAACGGTGTCAAGCGCGACTATACGGCTGCTGATGTGGTGCGTCTGCGTGGTTCGGTGCATATCGAGCACAGCCTGGCACGCCTGGGGGCCGAAAAACTATGGCGTCGGCTCAATACTGACGATTACGTGCCTACCCTCGGCGCACTGACCGGCGGTCAGGCGGTTCAGCAGGTCAAGGCCGGGGTCAAGGCGATTTATCTGTCAGGCTGGCAGGTTGCGGCTGATGCCAATATCGCCGATACGATGTACCCCGACCAGTCACTTTATCCTGTTAACTCGGTCCCCGCTGTCGTACGCCGAATTAATAACTCTTTCAAACGCGCCGATGAGATTCAGGTTGCGTCTGGCAAGGGCGATGTCGATTATTTTGTACCCATCATCGCTGATGCTGAAGCCGGTTTTGGTGGCGTGCTTAACGCGTTTGAACTGATGAAAGGAATGATCGAGGCTGGTGCCGGCGGTGTGCATTTCGAGGATCAACTCGCATCAGTGAAAAAATGCGGCCATATGGGTGGCAAAGTGCTTGTGCCTACCCAGGAAGCGATCCAGAAGCTGGTCGCGGCCCGTCTGGCAGCAGATGTCTGTGGCGTGCCCACGGTGCTGTTGGCCCGCACCGATGCCAATGCGGCTGCGCTTCTCACCTCAGATGTGGATGAACGTGATCGTAGTTTTGTTACCGGTGAGCGTACCAGCGAGGGGTTTTATGTGACCCGCGCCGGCCTTGACCAAGCGATCGCGCGCGGTCTTGCCTACGCTCCGTATGCCGACCTTATCTGGTGTGAGACCGCGGTGCCGGATCTGGACGAGGCACGCCGTTTTGCCGATGCAATCCATGAACAGTTCCCCGACCAATTGCTGGCATATAACTGTTCGCCATCGTTCAATTGGAAAAAGAACCTTGATGACGCCACGATTGCAAAGTTTCAGCGCGAACTAGGAGCTATGGGCTACAAGTATCAGTTCATCACGCTCGCCGGGATACACAATATGTGGTATCACATGTTCGACCTCACCCACGAGTACGTGCGCAACGGTATGACCGCATACGTCGAAATGGTACAGGAGCGCGAGTTTGCTGCCTCGAAGCGAGGCTACACTTTTGCCAGTCATCAAGCCGAGGTAGGGGCTGGGTATTTCGATGACGTGACCAACGTGATTCAAGGTGGCAGGTCCTCGGTAACGGCTATGACTGGCTCGACTGAAGAGGAGCAGTTCGCGACCGGCTAATCCAATTTAGTGGGCTGTCAGGGTTCCACTTTCGTACGTTAGTGAAAAAACAAAACCGGCAACAGGGTAACCTGCTGCTGGTTTTCTGTTTTAATAGGGTTTAATGGCCGCTGCATCGGGCCTTGAGAAAAGGCTACTATTGACCCTATATTAGTCACAACAGCAATAGATTTACGGCACACTTGCCGGGTAACAATGAGCGAGCGTAAAGACATCCAGCGAACCAGTGGCACCTCAGTCGAGGAAGCCGAGCCTCGGCTAAAAAAACCGCGCCTGTTCCGTGTGCTACTGGTTAACGACGACTACACACCCATGGAGTTTGTAGTCACTGTGCTGCAGCGAATCTTCCGTCTCGCCCAGGAACAGGCGGTCCAAGTCATGCTAAAAGTACACACTGAAGGGTCTGGTGTCTGCGGGGTTTTCACGGCCGAGGTGGCCGAGACTCGGGTGCGCGAAGTGTTGAATTTTGCTCGCGAGAACAAACACCCACTGCAGTGCACGATGGAGTCCGAGTAAGCGCTATGCTTTCAAGCGAACTCGAATCTTCTCTTAACAGTGCGATCCAGACTGCCCGTGATGCACGCCATCAATACATCACGGTAGAACACCTGCTGGCCGCGTTGCTGGATAATCCCCCGGCAGCCAAGGCGATACGAGCCTGCGGTGCCGAAGTAAGGGGCTTGCGCGAAAAACTCGAGGAATTTCTCGACGAGTATGTACCTGTGCTGAGCGAGGAAGAGGATATTGATCCGCAGCCGGCATTGGGTTTTCAGCGTGTGATTCAGCGCGCCATTTTGCACGTGCAAAGTTCAGGCAAGCGTGAGGTTACCGGCACCAACGTACTGATCGCGATGTTTGCCGAGAAGGATTCTCATGCAGTGTATTTTCTGGGCGAAGAGGGCGTGTCGCGCTTCGATATTGTCAATTATGTTTCCCACGGTATTGCCCACAGAGGCGATACGCCACGTGAATTGCCGTCGCCCAGTGAGCAGGACGATGATGAGGACAGCGATGAGGAGTACCAGAGCGCATTGGCTGTGTTTGCCGTCAACCTCAATGAGCAGGCTATCGCGGGTAAGATCGATCCGTTGATTGGTCGTTCACGTGAAATCGATCGCACCATGCAAATCTTGTGCCGGCGACGCAAGAACAACCCGCTTTATGTAGGTGAGGCAGGTGTTGGCAAAACCGCTATTGCTGAAGGTCTGGCACGCAAGATTGTCGAGGGCCAAGTTCCCGAGGCGCTGATCGATAGCACTATCTACGCACTGGATCTGGGCGCTTTGCTTGCAGGCACCAAGTACCGCGGTGATTTTGAACAACGCCTGAAAGCGGTCCTGGCAGATCTTGAAGAAGCCGAGGGTGCGGTATTGTTCATCGACGAGATCCATACCGTGATTGGTGCGGGCGCTGCCTCAGGCGGAGCTATGGACGCGTCCAATTTGCTAAAGCCTATGTTGGCGTCTGGTGATGTCCGGTGTATCGGGTCAACAACCTATCAGGAATACCGGGGGATATTCGAGAAGGATCGCGCATTGTCCCGACGTTTCCAGAAGGTCGATGTGCTCGAACCCAGTGTCGAGGAAACCGTCGAGATACTGCGCGGCTTAAAAACTGAGTTCGAAAAATATCATAGCGTGCGTTACACCGCGCCGGCATTACGCACCGCCGCCGAGCTTTCTGCGCGGTATATCAATGATCGCCATCTGCCAGACAAGGCCATAGATGTCATTGATGAAGCCGGCGCCCAGGCGCGCCTCGCACCTGCCTCCAAGCGCAAGAAAACGGTCGGCGTGTCTGATATCGAACGTGTGGTTTCAAAGATGGCACGGATTCCGCCAAAGACTGTGAGTGCCACCGATAAAGATGTGTTGCGAACTCTGGAGGGTGATCTTAAGCGCGTGGTTTTTGGTCAGGATATCGCCATTGGTGCGTTGGTCAGCGCGATCAAACTATCACGCTCGGGCCTGGGCAATCCTGACCGGCCCATTTCATCTTTTTTGTTCTCAGGCCCGACGGGCGTGGGCAAAACCGAGGTGACCCGCCAGCTCGCCCTCACCCTGGGTATTGAGTTGGTTCGCTTTGACATGTCTGAGTATATGGAGCGCCATACCGTCTCACGTTTAATTGGCGCACCGCCAGGCTATGTGGGTTTTGATCAGGGCGGGCTGTTGACTGAGGCGATCACCCAGAATCCACATGCGGTGTTGCTTCTTGATGAGGTCGAAAAAGCCCACCCCGATGTTTTCAACCTGTTACTACAGGTTATGGACTACGGCACTTTGACTGATAACAACGGGCGCAAAGCAGATTTTCGCAACGTGATTATCGTGATGACGACTAACGCCGGCGCTACCCAGATGGCGCGGGGCTCGGTAGGCTTTGTCACCCAAGATCACAGTACCGATGACACTGAAGTGATCAACAAATTGTTTACACCGGAATTTCGTAACCGGCTTGATTCGATTATCCGCTTTGGCGCCCTTGATGAGCAGACCATCGCGCACGTTGTCGACAAGTTTATCCTTCAGCTGGAGAGTCAACTGGCCGACAAACATGTTGCACTGCAGTTTGATAGCAGCGCCCGTCAGTGGCTAGCGCGGCATGGTCACGATGTCACGATGGGAGCTCGACCCATGGCGCGGTTAATCCGCGAACGTATTAACCAGGCATTGGCGGAGGAACTGCTGTTTGGAGAGCTTGCATCGGGCGGCAGCGTACGTGTTTATGAAAAAGACGATGACCTGGCTTTCGAGATAGACCCCCCCGTTCGTCACTGAGGGAGCCTTGCTGCAGCGCGAGCGCTTTAGCTTTATGGTTGTTGTTTGGGTCAACGACGTTGCCAGGGCAATTGTATGATTCGCAGAATTCAACCAAAATCAGTGCCTCGCTCGAGCGCACCCTTTAGCCAGGTTGTCATTGACGATCGTTACGCATACCTGGCGGGACTGGTGGCTGCCGATCTTCCAGCTGGAAGAATAGCTCTGGGAGATCCAGCGCTTGAAACCGAGGTTGTCATGCAGGTGATCGTCGATATCCTGGATGAGCTTGGGCTGGGGTGCATGGATATCGTCCGTGCTGATGTTCATCTTTCAAGCCTTGACGATTTTGACGTGATGGATAGCGTTTATCGACGCTTTTTCGAAAGAGATAATTATCCAGCCCGGACAACGACCGAGTCTCCACGGTTGTTCGGCGACTCGAAGGTAGAGATTACTGTTCAGGCTCGGTTGAAAGACTGAAGAAAGCCTCCTAGATATTGTCAGGAACTAACACAGGCATTCCATCCAGCATGGCCCGCCCATCACTTAAGCGTAACCGGCCCTTTGCAAACCAGGCGATCGCCTGCGGGTAGATCTGGTGCTCCACAGCCTGCACTCGTTGTGCCAGAGTCTCGGGCGTATCGTGTGGCTCAACTGGGACATGTCCCTGAATGAGGATCGGCCCGCCGTCGAGTTCTGCGGTTACAAAATGTACACTTGCCCCATGGGTTTTTGCCCCGTCGGCCAGAGCGCGTTGATGGGTATCGAGGCCAGGATAAAGGGGAAGCAGGGAAGGGTGGATGTTCAACATAGCCCCTAGGTACCGTTCGACAAAATCTTGCCCCAGGATACGCATAAACCCGGCCAGGACAATAAGATCGGGGCTGAAACTATCGATCAGATCTATCATCGCTGAATCAAAATCCACTCGCTGTTGGAAATCACGATGATCGAGGCAATGAGTTGGAATACCGGCTTCGCGTGCCCGGGTTAGGCCATAGGCATCAGCTTGATTGCTAATCACTGCAGCCACTTGGGCCGAAATGGATCCGTCGGCACAGCGGTCGATGATGGCCTGCAGGTTGCTGCCAGTGCCGCTGATCAGTACCACGAGCCGGCACTTGACCGGGGGTTCAGTCAAAGACAATGCCTCGGCCGCCGGCCTGCACCTCACCCAATCGGTATACCGTCTCTCCGCTGGCCTTCAGCATTTCGTGGGCTTGAGCGGCCGTATCCGAAGACACAATGATGACCAGGCCAATACCGCAGTTAAAGGTCCGTAGCATTTCGGTATCATCAATCGAGCCCTCGGATTGCAGCCACTGGAAAATCTCTGGTCGAGGCCAGGCCGTAGCATCGATTCGGCAATCGCAGTTGTCTGGCAGTATCCGTGGAATATTGCCGGGCAGTCCGCCGCCGGTGATGTGGGCAATGCCGTGTATTGGCACTGCCTTAAGCAAGGCCAAGATGGAGCGCACATAGATCCGTGTCGGTGCTAACAGCGCTTCGCCCAGTGTTGTTTCACCTATAGGCTGGTCCAGTGTGGCGCTACTTCGCTCGAGTACTGCGCGTGCGAGGGAATAGCCATTCGAGTGAAGACCACTCGACGCCAGGCCCAGTACCTGGTCGCCGGCGCGGATGTGACTGCCATCAATGATCTGATCTTTTTCGACCACGCCAACGCAAAAACCGGCAAGATCATAGTCACCCGGCGAATACATCCCGGGCATCTCGGCTGTTTCTCCACCAATCAGCGCGGCGCCGGCCGTCTCGCAGCCGCTAGCAATACCAGCGATGACAGATTGCGCATGTTCAGGTGACAGACTGCCAGTAGCGAAGTAGTCCAGGAAATAAAGAGGTTCGGCCCCGAGAACCAGTACGTCATTGACACACATGGCGACCAAATCGATGCCGATAGTGTCGTGGCGGTCGAGGATGACGGCAAGTTTCAATTTGGTGCCGACCCCGTCGGTACCTGAGACCAGGACAGGTCGGCGATAACGATCGATAGGCAATTCAAAAAGTCCGCCAAAGCCGCCGATATTGCCCAGGCATTCGGGTCGCTGTGTTTTTTGAACCAGAGGTTTGATGCGCTCGACCAGGCTTTCACCGGCCTTAATATCGACACCCGCATCGCGGTAGGTTAAAGGTCGGTCATTGGGATGGGACACGTGCAATATCGCCCGGAAGTAGTCAAGGGCTTATGGTATCTTATGTCTGACCGGGAACGGGGATCTCCAGGCGCCAACGTCTGGTGCTGACATCTTCTTAAACTCGGATTCTATCTAAACCCGGGTGTATTTTTGCTTCATCAACTTCCTAATCTTCTGACCCTGGCGCGTATCGGTGCTGTGCCGGTATTGATCCTTTTCCTGCATGACGGCCGGTATGCCCCGGCGCTGGTGGTCTTTCTGGCCGCGGGTATCACCGATGGCCTGGATGGCTGGATCGCCAAGCGCTTTGGCTATGTCACTCGCCTCGGTGCAATTCTCGATCCACTGGCAGACAAAATGCTCATCGTCAGTACCTACATCATGCTGGTATTGGCGGGGGATATCCCGTTCTGGGTGCTTTTGCTGATTGGTTTTCGTGACCTTGGCATCATTGGTGGTGTACTGGTCTTGCAGACACTGCATGGCGACGTGCAAATGCGCCCAAGCCCGGTTAGTAAGCTGAACACCTTCTTGCAGATTTCCCTGGTGGTGCTGATCATGGTTGAGCGTATCGATCTACTTGCTTTGCCTGTACTCACCGAGATCTTGCTATGGCTGGTAGTAGCAACCACTTTGGTCAGTGCGTTCCACTATGTTTATTTCTGGTTTATTCGCCCAGACCCCAGCGCCGAGCGCTCATCAATTAGGACAGATCATTGACGGACGTTATGACTAGACAAATTCACCTGCCGTTGCGATTGTCGGACAGCGCCTCATTCGAGAATTTTCTTACCGGCAGTAACGGCCAGGTACTCGATGCGCTTGGTCGGTTCGGGAACGTGGGCACCACACAAATGCTCTATCTTCACGGCCCGCCCAGGTGCGGCAAGTCGCATCTGCTGCACGCCTGTTGCCGGAGCAAAGGCGAATCGATACCGCTGACGGTTTATGTGCCCACTGGTGTGGATAGTGTAGGGCCACAAATGCTGAGTGAGCTTGATCCACGCAGCATGGTCTGCGTGGATGATGTCGAGCATATTTGTGCAGATCGCGCCTGGGAAGAGGCGCTACTGGGCCTTTACGAGCAGTTGCAGGAGGCGGGCGGTTTTTTGCTGGTAGCCGGGCGTTACCCTCCCGCACAGGCGGGCTTTTTGTTGGCAGACCTCGCCACACGATTGGCCTCGGGTGGTGTCTGGACTTTGCACCCCCTGAGCGAGGCACAGTTGCCTGAGGCGATGCATCTGCGAGCCCGTCTTCGTGGATTGGAAATGCCCGAAGCAGTTAGCGCTTACCTGCTGCGCCGGGTACCACGGGATCCGGTCACACTCTTTGCTCTGCTGGATAAGATTGACGAGCAGGCCTTCTCAGACCAACGCCGCCTGACCGTGCCGTTTGTGCGCGAATTTGCGATTCGTTTTTTGGGTAGTTAGGCTTTTGTCAACGCCGCAGCAGTTGTTGCCAGTCGTATCCCCAGCGACCGGCATAGGATTTTTTCTTCGGCGCTAATAGGTTTGTCATTTTGTGTTCCAGCCACATGGCTGGGGCCATAGGGTGTGCCGCCGGTTTGGGTATCATTGAGTGCCTGTTCTGTGAAGGGTAATCCACAAATGAGCATGCCATGGTGCAACAGCGGCAACATCATCGACAGTAAAGTCGATTCCTGGCCGCCGTGCTGGCTTGAGGTAGAGGTGAAGACCGCCCCCGGTTTTCCGGCCAGGGTGCCGGCCAGCCAGTCGGTACCGGTGCGTTCCAGGAAATACTTGAGCGCGGTTGCCATCTGGCCGAAACGTGTCGGACTTCCCAGCGCCAGGCCATCGCATTGCCCAAGATCTTCCAGCGAGACATAAGGCGGCCCATTTTCAGGGATCTTGGGGGTCGTGGCTTCAGGGGTTGCCGATACCGGTGGTACGGTACGCAGTCGAGCCGAGCAGCCATCGACACTCTCGACGCCCAGGCAGATCAGTCGCGCCATGGTTGCCACCGCACCCTCACGGCTGTAGTACAGAACCAGTATTTCTGTCATAGGATCATTCAATGGGGTTCAGAGGATCTCCAGTACCTGTTCTGGCGGTCGCCCGATCGCTGCCCGGTCGTTGTTGACGACAATGGGACGCTGCAGCAGGATCGGATGATCAACCATCGCCTGTAGCAGTTGCGCATCATCGGCTTGTGCCAGATTCATTTCTCGGAACGGTGCTTCACCGGGGCGTATCATGTCCATAACCGAACACCCCAGCAAAGTCTGCAGTTTCTTGAGCGTCTCCTGGGTCGGTGGGTTTTCCAGATAGTCAATAATTTGGGGCTCAAGGCCACGTTCGCGCACCAGAGCCAGGGTTGCTCGAGATTTTGAGCAGCGGGGGTTGTGGTACAGCATAACTGGCATGATCTTCTCCATGATTTTCTTGACAGAATGAGGGGTCGAAGGTAAATTGCCCCAGATAAACTGGCCCGTAAACATAGGGGCTAAGGTACCTGATTTTATACGCAAACCTCCCACAGAGAGCGACCCGATGACAATAAATCCAACACCAATCCGTACCCTGCTGGCACTGTTGGCGGTGGCTGTTGTTGCCACGGGCTGTGTGACAGCGAAACCGACTGAAACCGAGGCCGGCACAGCTACTGCTGCGGCTCCGGCACCAGCGACGTCGACCGCCACAGCAATTGTGTCAGCCCCGGCTAAGCCTGATGATTGGTGCGATCGCTACCCCGATTCGTTCGTTTGCCAGGAATCGGCTGCTAAGGCAAGCGATTCCGGTGATTGGTGCACCCGACACCCTGATTCCTTCGTCTGTCAGGAAAAGGCAACCGACTCCGGTGATTGGTGCACCCGACACCCTGATTCCTTCGTCTGCGAGGAATCGGCTGCTAAGGCAACCGACTCCGGTGATTGGTGCACCCGACACCCTGATTCCTTCGTCTGTCAGCCATCGGCCCCCGTGCCGTCAATATCGGCTTACGTTGTGCAGGGCGGTGATCACCTGTGGGGGATTTCCTCGCAGCCTAAAGTGTATGGCGATCCCTACCAGTGGCCGTTACTTTTTAAACGTAACCGCGCTGATATTCGTGACGCTGATCTGATCTACCCGGGCCAATTAATTCAGATTGAAAGGGATCTGACAGATTTTCAGATTCAAGAGGCCATCGATCATGCTCGGACACGCGGCGCCTGGTCACTGGGTGTTACCGAGGCTACTGATCTTAAGTACTTGGAGGCAACTCAGGCCAGCGAAGCCCGCACCGCGACAGCCGATGATGCAGCCCAGATGATTGCGCAGGCGAGCACCGATCTGGACGCCGCTAAGGGGGTCGGAGGCGTCTGGCGCCTGGTCGATTCAGCGACGGGTGGCAGTGCCGTGAGTATCAGCAAATTGCTCAAGGCAGCAAAGGCGAAACTCGAAGCGGGTGACGCCAGCGAGGCCTACCGTATGGCCAAGCGGGTATCGGAAGCCGCGCAGATGGGCGTCGCTCAAGCGGCCGAACAGGTAGATGCGGGACCGGCCTATAATTGAGCCGCCCGCGGGCTATATCGAAAAGGCCTCGGTATACCGAGGCCTTTTTTTTCACAATTGGTTAACGATGTGACGGCGAAGCGGCTATGAGTTGGGAATTTGTCTGCTGATCATTACCGATGATCTTGTGAAACATTCCAGCTCCTATTCAATAAGTCTTATTACCCGGGTGTTCAGCCGGGTTCGCCAGGGCCGCTTGCACAGTGTTGCCTCGGCGTTGGCGTTCACTACCTTGTTGGCGCTGGTACCGCTGATCACGGTGAGTTTTTCGATTCTGTCGTTATTTCCTTTTTTTTCCAGTTGGCGTGGCAGCGTCGAAGATTTTCTTTACAGTAATCTAGTGCCGGCGACGGGCGAGGTGGTGAGCGGCTATCTACGCGAATTTTCCAGTCAGGCAGGAACGCTGACTGGCCTGGGCTTGATTGCTCTCATGGCAACCGCCTTGCTTTTATTGTCAACTATCGAGGATGCGCTTAATGGCATCTGGGGGGTGCGCAAAGGTCGTACACTCCTGCAACGTCTGCTGCTTTACTGGGCGATGCTGACTTTAGGTCCGATATTGGTGGTTGCAAGCTTGTCTTTGAGCTCCTACCTGGGTTCATTGGTTTTTTTGGATTTGATGCCGAGCTTGCAGCTGGTCAGTGCCACGGTTTTGCCGGCATTACCAATCCTGGTGGAGGGATTGGGCTTTTTCTTAATGTACCTGGTGATTCCAAATTGCCCAGTACGCTTCCGTTATGCTCTGACCGGGGCGATAACCGCTATGGTCTTGTTCGAAATAGCAAAGAATATGTTTATATTTTACGTTGCTAATTTCAACACCTATCAGATTATCTATGGCGTGCTTTGGACGATACCGGTGGTTTTGGTCTGGATATTTGTGTCCTGGTTGGTCACGTTACTGGGGGCGTGTGTGGCTGCAGAGATGGCGGTGTTGGTGTCGGCAGTCGTTCCCGCGCCGCGGATGCGCCCAGTGATGGGCTCGACAACTGATGCAACTCAGAATCGCTCGCGCAAGAATCGATAAGGCTTGCGGCCAAAGGAGGAGTCCAGTTGTATTTCTTGACTATTGTCCGACGGCTCAACGACAAGCGCCGCGCAGTGTGCGCCTGGAGGCTATGCCCGCCCAGATCCTAGAATAACTTGTCTAAAATTTAATATATTATAATATTGTAACAATATTCGGATTACTCTTAAGCCTCCCTGGAGGTCTTTTCGTATGACACTATCTGCTGTACTCCGAGCAGTTCTCATGTTCGGTTTGGCTCTTGTAGCTTGGCCGGCATTGGCCGGCGAGGTCCGCGATCCGGCTGTGCATTTTTTCCAGGACAGTTTCAATGATCTGTCTGAGGAGGCCGAAATCGCGCAAGAGGAGGGTAAGGCCGGCGTTTTGGTAATGTTTGAAACGGACGATTGCCCGTGGTGTACGCGCATGAAGGACACGGTACTGAATCAGCCCCAGGTGCAGGATTATTTTCGAGCTCATTTCCGGGTGATTGCACTCAACACGGACGGAGACGCTCTGGTGACAGGTTTCGATGGAGTCGAAGTGTCAGAAACTGAGTTTGCACTTCGGCATAACCGAGTCCGCGCCACTCCAACATTCTTGTTTTTCGATCCTCAAGGGAAATTGCTGACCCGTTATACCGGTACAACTCGTGACTCACAGGAATTCCTCTGGTTGGGCGAGTATGTCGTTGGCGCCCATTTCAAGACCGAGCGTTTTTCCCGGTACAAGCGCAAGCGCTGGGAGGAATCCTCCTGAGTCAATGCGCGAAGGCGATCTTTGGCTCGGCAGTAGATCTTCGATGATGCGTCGTACTGCGCAGCTAGCTCTACTAGTGTTTGGTGCCGGATTGGCACAGTTACCAGTGCTGGCGGACAGTGCTATTGCACCATTTGAGCCTCTACCTCAACCGCTGACACTGCAGGACGCTCTGCGACTGTCTGGCGACAACCATCCGAACCTTCGTCTTGCGCGAGCCGGAGCCTTGGCTGCCCAGATTCGCTTGCAGAAAGTGGAATCAAGTTCTGGGGCAAGCGTATTACTTGAACTACAGCCGCGTGCGGCAAGCAAGGCTTTCGTGTCTGGTGTCGATTTTCAAAACGACAGCCGTTACGGGTTAGTGTGGCGCAAACGTTTAACCGATTTTGGTCGCAGCGCCAGCCGCCGTGAAGTGGCAGGAGCAACCCTGGAGGCCAAGCAGGCGATCTACGAGGCGAGGCATGGCCGTCATACCCTTGAGATCATGGAGCGTTTTTTTGCAGTTACCCTGGCCGATTATTCTTACCAGATGCATGATGAACGTATGACGATCAGTTATTTTCGCTACACGCGCATGCTTGAGCGCCAGACCCGGTTTGAGCAGTATTCTGATCTGGAGGTGGCTGAGCGCGAGGTCACGTATCGCCAGCAGTATGTTGCACGCCTACAAGCCGATTTACAGCGTCGCCAGACCCGACACCAGCTCGCCCTCGCACTGGGTAGGCCAGGTGAATTATCCAGCGAGCTGGTGATGCCTGATCTTGCGGTCTACCGCAAGCGCGAGATTCCTAAATATGCAGACTTAGTGAATCGGGTTATTCTGTCATCCCCTGCGCTACAGGTCCTGCGCCACGATGTGGCCGCGGCAAAGGCCGCCATTGATGTTGCCCAAAAGCTTCATTCGCCGGTGTTAAGTGTCGAGCTTGAGGCCCGTGAATACGTCAACAGCACGAGTTCCAGCCGTGATCGGTACCGGGCCAACCTCAAGTTCAGCATGCCTTTGTTTGATGGAACAGGTGGTCGTGATCTTGAGGTCGCACTGGCGCAAAATACACTTTTGCAAAAACAGGCTGCACTCGCGTCATTAGAGTATGCAGTACGTGAGGAGGTACTGATGCTGTTGCACGGGCTTGAGGTCAACCAGGCACAGGAGGCAGCGGCGCAGGCACAGGAAACCTATCGCGGTTATTACCAGGATCGTAGTCGCGCCATGTACGAACTGGAACTGCGCTCGGACTTAGGTGATGCACAGGCTGCAGCAGCTGAAGCCATGCTGGACTCAATCCGAGTTGATTTCGAGCGAGCGCTGTTGTGGGCGCAGCTCGATAGTCTGCTTGGACTGTCATCAGCCCTGATTCAGGAGAATTAAACGCTATGAAAGCCCTCATCCACCCGTTTATTGGAATACTACTACTGTTTGTTGCCCTGGATGCATTTGCACAGACCTTGCAAGGGTCTATTGGCTGGAATCGTCGAGTGGCTTTGGGTTTTGGAATGTCAGGGCAAGTGGAAGCCGTACTGGTTCAGCCGGGGGCCGCAGTGAATAGCGGCGAGATCTTGGTGAGACTTGACGCAACAGTTTACGAGATCGCATTGCGCAAAGTGGGTAATGCCGAGGAGTTATACCGCGTGCAACGGGACGAGCAGCGTGCCGATTTTGATCGCGAACAGACGCTATTTGAAGAAGGTTCTTTACCTGCAGTGCAGTTGGATCTGGAAAAACTTGAACTGGCACGTGTCGAATCCGCCTACGCCGGTGTTTTACTCGAACGTCAGCACGCCGAGTTTCAGCTCGAACTCGCACGCCTGAAAGCTCCTTTTTCAGCGTGGGTTATCGATTCGGCGTTTGCGCCTGGTCAATATGTGAACCATGATTTGGGCAATCCTCCGGTGATCACGCTGGCTGAGCGAGGCTTCTATCTTGCCCGCGTATTGGTCAATGCCCAAACCGCTGCCAGGTTCTCAGTGGAAAGCGACGTTCGGGTTCAGGTAGACGGTCGGGAGTTTGAGGCGATCACCAGCGCAATCGGTCTAGAGCCGGTTCCGGGGTCTGAGCAGAATGCGCAGTATCTGCTCGCGGTTCGTTTTGCCAGTGATCAGTTGATTCGCCCTGGCACTGCATGCGCGGTTACTTTGCCTTGAGCAAGAGTCCCTGTGAGGAATCCTTATAGTGATGCGATAGTTTGCAAGGTAGTGACTAACTCGTTTAGGGGATAATCTGCCGATTCACCGTTGGCACGGTTGCGGTATTCCACCGACCCATTGGTCAGACCACGTTCCCCCACAACGATGCGGTGTGGAATGCCAATCAAGTCCATTTCTGAGAACATAACTCCCGGGCGTTCATCGCGATCGTCCAGTAGCACTTCGAAACCGGCATCGACGAGTTCTTTATAAAGCTCCTCTACGACCTGCGCGACCTTTGGCGATTTTTTGAGTCCGATCGGTACAATGCACACATCAAAAGGTGCCAGGGGTGGCGGCCAGACAATGCCGTTGTCGTCGTGATTCTGTTCAATAGCGGCAGCAACGATCCGGGTGATGCCAATTCCGTAACAGCCCATATACAGCGGTTGATCGCGGCCGTTGGCATCAAGGTAGGTTGCATCCAGCGCCTCGCTGTACTTGGTGCCCAATTGAAACACGTGACCTACCTCGATTCCCCGGCGTACCTGGATTTCTTTTTTGGAATCGGTTGGGCACGGATCGCCATTGACGGCTTGGCGAATATCCTGGGTTGTAGGCTCAGGCAGGTCGCGCCCCCAGTTGACACCGGTGAGATGAACATCGTCGCGATTGGCGCCGCAGGCAAAATCTGTGAGCATGCCAGCACTGTGATCAACAATCGTAGGAATTTTCAGGTTGACCGGTCCAATTGAGCCCGGGGATGCACCGGTGGCGTTACGGATAGCCTCTGCACTTGCCATCCGTAAAGGCTTGGCGACCACATCCAGGAATTCGGCTTTGACGCTGTTCAGTTCGTGATCGCCACGTAGGATGAGGGCAATCGGTGTTCCCGAAGAGCCCTGCACTACCAGGGTTTTCACAGTTTTTTCGGCCTTCACTCCGAGAAATTCACAAAGATCAGCAATGGTGTGTTGGTTTGGGGTGTCGACTTCACTCATTTTTTCGCTGGGTGCCGGACGCGAGCTAACCGGCCGCGCAAGATCAACTTTCTCGACGTTAGCGGCGTAGTCACATGATGAGCAAAGCGCGATCGCATCCTCGCCTGAGTCGGCCATGACATGGAATTCGTGCGAAAAATTTCCACCGATGGTTCCACTGTCTGCTTCGACGGCCTGAGTTTCGAGGCCGAGGCGTTTAAAGATTCGTGTATAGGCGTCGTACATCGTTTGGTAACTTTCGGCCATGCCTTGGGTGTCGCGATCGAAGGAGTAGGCATCTTTCATGATGAATTCCCGAGACCGCATCACCCCAAAGCGCGGCCGAATCTCATCGCGGAACTTGGTTTGCACCTGGTATAAATTGACCGGCAGTTGACGGTAACTGCGGATCGTTGAGCGCGCGAGTGTCGTAATAACCTCTTCATGGGTCGGGCCAAAGCAGAAGTCACGCTGGTGGCGATCGGTAAAACGCAGCAATTCCGGACCGTAGTCGTCCCAGCGGCCGGATTCACGCCACAACTCGGCCGGCTGCACAGCGGGCAGTAAGACCTCCTGGGCGCCGGCCCGATTCATCTCTTCACGTACTACAGACTCAACTTTGCCTAGGACGCGGTGCCCCAATGGCAACCAGTTGTAAATCCCAGAGGCCACCTGGCGGATCAGGCCAGCCCGGAGCATCAGTTGGTGACTGATAATCTCGGCGTCAGCAGGAATTTCCTTAAGTGTGGCAAGAAAAAAACGGGAAGTGCGCATAAATCGTTGGCTGGATTAACGGTTATTAAGATGGAGTGTATGCGTTTTGTCGTGCTGATGGGTTCTCATCTTTGACATGGCCAGTCCAGGCCCGGCTGTTGGTTCCGTGTCGCTCAATGTTTAGTTCCCGGTTTGGGTTTTCTGAGCTGAACCCGCACAGAATCAGTTTTCTCACCGCCTAATTTGGGCCGAGACGTCATTTCTATCCCGCGGGCTTCATTCAATTCTCTTTCCCGGGCGCTAATCAGAGAGAGACAATCTCGCATCCTAACGATGGTCTCGCTCGACAGGACATGGCGAGCACCTTTATGTACCGCCGTCTCGCGAGCGATCTCGGTCAATATCGAACGCATCTCACGTAATACGCGAGCCTCTATGGTTTCTGTCGTCACCTTATGTAATTGCCCTTAACTCATCCAAGGTTTAAGTCCACTAGCAAATCCAGTAAACACAAAGAGTAATGCAACTTGGTTCATGGAGTTAGTTTAAGCTCGGATTGCTTGGTAAGTTTCAACAACATCTTAGTGCCAAAATCCCATTTGATTTTAAGCCCGCAAAGTAGGTGGTCAACCCCATGAGCAGTTTCAACCCGTGCGGGGCTTAGAGAGAAGGCGCTGAGCAGATCTGACCAGCTTCACTGACCGCCACTGATAACATGGCAAAGTCCAGATTGTTGGATTTTTGCAGGTCGTTGATCATCTGGGCCAGTCGCTCAGTGTCAGCGCAGTGAGTAGCAACCCACTGGCGAACCCCGGCCTTGCCGCGGCCACCTTCGGTATCAAGAATAGTGGCAGTGATCGTCCGTTGGCTGAGATGCAGATCAGAACGCAGGGTTGAGCGGGCAAGGGCGTGCCAGTGATTAGTGATCGGCAGGTCACGAATGTGATCGGAAAGCCAGTGCAAGCCGAGGCGATCACCGGTATCGAAATAGACCGTCGCGACCTGGGCGATATCATGCTCACGACTGTTGGCTACATCGGTGATGTCCAGGGCACTGGTGAGAGCAGCCAGAGCTGCAACGTGGTTGGCCAGTGCCGCCGGCACGTTTGCATTCAAATAGCGGCGCACCCGGCGTTTTTGCGTCAGGCGGTTTGAAGCGGCCAACGCCCGGGGAAAACTGCGGCGAAGTTTATCTACTCCACCGCGAAATTCGGCCACCGTTGCAGCAATATCAATTGGCCGCTGCCGGTGGCGTAATATCCAGGCGGTGGCTCGCTCAAGTAATTGGCGAGTCTCATGCATAAGTTCTTTTTGTGTTTTCGAGGCAACCCGATGATCCAGCGCCTCAATTTCGCGCCATAACTCACGTAGCCGGAAGATTTCGCGTACCGCCGCGTATGCTCGGGCTGTGTCTGCTGGAAGACCTCCTGTCAGTTCGTTCATTCTCAACGTGAAGCCCGATCCGACGCGATTGATCATGCTGTTCGTCACGTGAGTTGCAATGATTTCCCGGCGCAGGCGGTGGGGCGCCATGAAGCGGTCAAAGCGAGGGCTCAAGGCCTGGGGAAAATAGCGTTGCAGGTCTTCACCAAGGAAGGGATCTTCAGGTACGTCCGACTCAAGCAGGATCTGGTAGGTCGAGATCTTGCTGTGGGCTAAAAGTACTGCCAGTTCAGGCCGCGTAAGGCCTTGGCCTCGGGAAATACGTTCGGCGATCTCTTCATCTCCGGGCAGGTGTTCCAGTTCCCGGTCTAGTCCGTAACTGCGCTCGAGTTGGCGCATGGCACGGCTGTGGTGGTGAATCAGGCTCGGTGCCCGGTCTACTGCCAATGCCAGTGCCTGGGTTTGTGCATAGTTGTTGCGTAGCACCTGGAGCGCAACCTCTTCGGTCATTGCCTCCAGCAGGGTGTTGCGCTCATCCATATCAATCTCATGCGCTTCGACAGCCGCGCCCAGAAGAATCTTAATGTTCACTTCGTGGTCGGAGGTATCGACCCCGGCGGAGTTATCAATTGCATCCGTGTGGCATAGACCTCCGCGATGACTGAATTCAATTCGGCCCAGTTGGGTGAGTCCGAGATTCCCGCCCTCGCCAATGACGCGGCAACGCAACTGTGAGGCATCAACCCGCAATGCGTCATTGACCCGATCGCCAACCGATTGATGGCTTTCGGTTGACGCTTTGATATAGGTTCCGATGCCGCCGTTAAACAGCAGGTCCGCCGGGCTTTTTATCATCTCGTGTATCAATTCAGTTGGACTGAGTTGCTGCGCGCCAATGCCTAACGCCTTACGGGCAGACTCAGTTAACTCAATCGACTTGGCGGTACGTGGCCATATGCCGCCTCCGGCTGAGAGTTTCGTCAGGTCGTAATCAGCCCACGTGGAGCGAGGCATTCGAAACAGTCGTTCGCGCTCTTTGAACGAGGTTTTGGGATCTGGGTGTGGGTCAATGAAAATATGCTCGTGGTTGAAAGCGCCGATCAGGTGGATATGAGGGGACAGCAACATGCCGTTACCGAATACGTCCCCGGACATATCGCCAATACCCAGAACGGTAAAAGGTTGCGCCTGGGTATCAATATCCAGATCGCGGAACAAGCGCTTGACTGACTCCCACGCACCACGGGCAGTGATACCCATGGCCTTGTGGTCGTAGCCAGTCTTGCCCCCCGAAGCAAAGGCATCACCCAGCCAGTAATCGTATTCAGCAGCCACGTCGTTGGCAAGATCGGAGAACGTTGCTGTTCCCTTATCGGCGGCAACGACCAGGTAGGGATCATCTTCGTCGTAGCGCACAACGCGGGGTGGTGAAATGACGAAATCGCCATGGCGATTATCTGTCACATCGAGCAGGCCGCGGATGAACGTCTGGTAGCAAGAGCGTACTTCAGCGCCGCGCTCACCGGGTTCCAGTTCGGACAGGCGTCGTGCAATAAATCCGCCTTTGGAGCCGACAGGGATAATGACAGCGTTCTTGGCGATCTGTGCTTTGACAAGCCCCAGGACTTCGGTGCGAAAATCTTCCGGGCGATCGGACCAACGCAGGCCACCCCGGGCCACTTTACCGCCACGCAGGTGGATCGCCTCGACCCGGGATGAGTAGACAAAGATCTCAGCCATCGGCCGTGGTCGGGGCATGCGGGTAATGGCGCTACAGTCGATCTTGAACGAGAGTCGCCCCGGTTGTTCGCGGTGATGGTCTTGAAAATAGTTGGTTCGAAGCATCGACTCAATAAGATTAACGAAAGCTGAGAGAATACGGTCTTCGTCTAGATTGGTAACCCGTTCAAGCCCAGTCGCGATTTCATCTCTTATGTTCTGTACTGTTTCGGCGCGATCACCGGCCAGATCTGGGTCAAAGCGGGTGTGAAAGAGTCGGATGACCCGGATGGCCATATGTGGGTTGCCTACAAGGGTCTCAATCACGTAATCCTGGCTGTACCGAAAGCGCAGTTGCCTCAGGTAGTGATAGGCTGCGCGTAACAATGTGGTCTCTTTCCAGTCGAGCCCAGCACGCAGCACCAGTCGGTTGAAGCCGTCGTTGTCTGCCTGACGACACCAGACCCGTTGGAACACAGTTTCAAAATGATCTTTGCCGTTGTCGACATCAATGGCGCTGCGGTCACGGTCTTCCAAGTCAAACACATGCAGGAAAACCAGCGCACCTTCCTGGCTTGTTATCCGGTAGGGGCGTTCAGATAAAACACGCAGACCCATATTCTCGATGACCGGCAGAACATCGGAGAGGACAGCCGCGGCAGCTGGAGAATAAAGCTTGAGCTGTGCGCGATTGGTCTGACTGTCGCGCTCGCGATACAGTTCAATACCCAACTGCGAGCTTTGCTCGGTAGCGACAATCTGTTCCAGATCACAGGCCCCGTGTTGGGGAGTGAACTCTTCTTGGTAAGCGGTTGGAAAGCCATCGCCCCAGGTTTCGAAGCGAGCCAGGGCAACCTCCCCTCCATATTCGGTTTCGAGCGATGAGTACAAGTCTTCTCGCCATGACCGCGCGGCTTGCGCTATGCGTTGCTCGAGCGCCGTAGTGTCTGGCGAGAGCGCACCCTCGGGATCGACGCTAATCAGGTAATGTATTCGCGCCAGCACCGAGTCGGAAAAATGCACATCAAACTGAAGTGTGTGGCCAGCATAGGCTTGCAGAAGAATGTTTCCTATTTTCTGCCGCAGATCGCTGTTGAACCGGTCACGCGGAACAAAAACCAGACAGGAATAAAAGCGGCCGAAACGGTCGCGGCGTTGAAACAGGCGGGTCCGTTGACGCTCCTGTAGCTCGAGCATTCCGATAGTGATCGAGTACAGTTCTTCATCACCGATCTGGAACAGGTCATCTCTCGGGTAACTTTCAACGAGATTCTGCAATACCTTAATGCCATGTCCGTTTTCGGGAAGTCCGCTGCGCTGTAGCACGTGTTTAAGTTTGAGCCGCAGAACAGGCACATCAGCGACGCGGTGAGTGTAGGCTGCTGCAGAAAAAAGGCCCAGCAGACAGGTCTCACCGGTTAACTGGCCCTGCGCATCAAAATGCCGTACCGCTATCAAGTCCATGTAAGCAGGACGGTGTACGAGCGAGCGTTTGCTGGATTTGGCAAGGAGTAACGGGTCGGATTCGTCCAGATAACCTGGTAGCTCTGAAGGCAGTGCAAGAAGGCGTTGGTTCAAGTCTGAGTCGGGTTGTGGGCGCAAGATGCCCAGTGCCGAGTCTGCCCGCGCGACCAATGACGGTTCTTCGCCTGCCGGGGCATCAAATTCAATGGCTCCAAGGAAAGTAAAGTGATCATCTGCAATCCAGTGGCAAAGGGCAGCCACTTCGCCAGTGGATTCCGAGTTCAGCGCGGTGCGATCGGGATTGATACCCTCGGCGGTCGCCAAAGCCAGATCACGCATAGTTTCCCAGTCGGTATCAGCGGCTCGGACCTCGGCAAGGACGCGGTTAATTTCCTGCGTGATTACCTCAAGGCGCTCTGGCGTAGTCTGGCGGCTGATCTGAAAAGACAAAAACGATTCTTTACAGGCTTCTTTGCCCTGATTATTCAGACCCACCATGGTTCCATCGGGACCACGCTCGACGCTGATCACGGGATGAACTGTCAGATAAATGGTATGACCCAGTCGGTTCAGGGCCATGCGGATGGAATCGACCAGAAAGGCCATATCATCAACCACAATCTCGACCACACTGTGCCGGGTCTGCCAGCCGTGAACTTCGGTCGTGGGGTTGTAGATACGCAGGCAGGCGTTCCCGTTTACTCGGTGCTGTGCAAACTTAAGGTGAGCCAGGGCTGCCCCGTAAAGGTCATTCAAGGGGGCCTGTTCCAGATCCTCGGTGGGTACTCGATGGTAATAGGCCTTGAAAAAGGACCTTGTGTGCTCGACCTGTGGCGCTGGAAGTCTTTCCCGCGCAAGATCGGATAGCTGTTGGATCAGCTTATCGAGTGTGAAGTGCGGTGTGACTGACATCCAGTGAGGTCTCCACGACCCTTTATTACAGGGGGGCAAGCAGGTCGGAATATACGTGAATTCCAAGAAGGGTTAAATTGTTTTGACGAGATTGATGTGAACGGATACGGTTGCATGGAAAGGCCATAGCCGCGCTAAGGCACAGATAATATCTGTTGGCCTTTCAGGCGCCAAATTTAATGGGAGTAAATTATGATCGATCAGCCGCTATGGCGACCTACCTCCGAGCAGATTGCCGGTAGCAACATGACAGCTTTTGCCCGTGATGTGGCATTACGCTGGGGTCGGGTATTCGATGATTACACCGTGCTGCATCAGTGGTCGGTCAGAGAGTCCGGCGAGTTCTGGGCCAGCGTCTGGGAGATGGCTGATGTGATTGCCTCTGGCAAGATTGATCCAGTAGTCGAAAATCCCAAGCGGTTGCCCGGGGCACGCTGGTTTCCCAATGTTCGTCTGAATTTCGCCCGCAACCTGCTACGCCGCCGCGATGACGCGCCGGCGCTGATTTTTCGTTCAGAAGACAAAATAAAACGTACGCTGAGTTATGCCGAGTTGTATCGGCAGGTGGCAGGACTTGCTGGCACGCTCCGCCAGGTCGGCATCGGGCCAGGAGATCGGGTCTGTGGTTTTATGCCCAACATGCCCGAAACGGTCAGCGCCATGCTGGCGACAGCGTCCGTGGGCGCGACATGGTCATCTTGTTCACCGGATTTCGGCGTGCAGGGCGTACTGGACCGATTTGGCCAGATCACGCCCCGAGTACTGTTCAGTGCGGATGGTTACTTCTATAACGGCAAGGCGCATGACTCTTTGGAGAAGTTGCGTAAGATTCAACAAGGCCTGCCGTCGCTGGAGCACACCGTGGTCGTGCCTTTTTTCTCGAACGATTCTGATCTGTCACAGATAACCGGGGCGGTGTCAGTCGATGAGTTCAGTTCTTCCGAGGAGGAGATCGATTTTGTCGATCTGCCCTTTGATCATCCACTGTACATCATGTATTCGTCAGGAACCACCGGTGTACCCAAGTGTATTGTCCACGGTGCTGGCGGGTCTTTGTTGCAGCACCTCAAGGAGCAGCAGTTGCACGTGGGGTTGCGCCCAGATGACCGGCTTTTTTATTTCACGACCTGCGGCTGGATGATGTGGAACTGGCTGGTATCTGGACTGGCCAGCGGGGCTACGCTGGCGTTGTATGACGGCTCTCCTTTTTACCCGGATGGAAACGTCATTTTCGATTTTGTTGAGCAGGAGAGAATCAACATCGTCGGAACCTCGGCTAAGTTCATTGATGCCATTGCCAAGGCGGGCCTGTGTCCGCGCGAAACTCATGACCTGTCTAGTGTCCGCACTCTGCTTTCCACCGGATCACCACTGATGGCCGAGGGTTTTGACTATGTTTACGCTTCAGTCAGTGATAGCGTCTGTTTGTCTTCTATTTCTGGCGGCACCGATATCTTGGGTTGTTTTGTCGGCGGAAATCCCAACCTTCCGGTATGGCGCGGTGAAATTCAATGTCCGTTACTGGGAATGCAAATCGAAGTGCGTAACGATGATGGCTCGATTTTGGGGCCGGGTGAGAAAGGTGAACTGACCTGCGCCAACGCCTTTCCGTCAACGCCCATAGGCTTTTGGAATGATCCGCACGATACCCGTTACCACGCGGCATATTTTGAGAAATTTGAGGGGGTGTGGTGCCACGGCGACTACGTCGCGACTACCGACCACGGCGGCATCATTGTCTACGGTCGTTCGGACGCTGTTTTAAATCCTGGCGGGGTTCGTATCGGTACCGCCGAGATTTATCGGGAGGCTGAGCGAATCGAGCAAGTGGTTGAGAGTCTGGTGATCGGCCAGCAGTGGGCAGGAGACGTGCGTATCGTGTTGTTTGTGCGTTTGCGGGCCGGTGAGGTGCTGGATGACGAGTTGCGTAGCCATATCTGCACCGAAATACGCAATAACACCACGCCGCGTCACGTCCCAGCAAAGGTGATCCAGGTCAGCGATATCCCACGCACCAAGAGCGGCAAGATTGTTGAGCTCGCTGTGCGAAAAATGGTTCACGGTGAACCGGTCGCCAACCGCGAGGCACTGGCCAACCCCGAAGCACTCGAGCTTTTCGCCAACGTGGCGGATCTGGCCAACTGAGGGGGGGGTTTATAAAGCTTTAGTTTTGAGACATCTCGATAACCCGGTAACCGCTCGGCGCCAGCAGACGCAACGACACATCCAGGTGATCCACAGCGATAAGGGTAGCGACAAGGCCATGTGCCAACATCCTCAAGGCGGATCGGTATTGATTGTCCGTCGGCAAGACCAATCGGGGGAAGTGAGAAACCCAGCGTCGAGAGCAGCGTGCCCGCTGTGCGTTGCAGTTCATGGACATAAGTCGCCAGGGTCAGCAGTGTGGCGAAATCCCCATTATCGATTGCCAGGGTGTCATTTCCGGCAAGACAGGTACGCCCGGTACGTTTCTCACCCTGGCTGATGGCCCACCACTGGCATGCCCGCTTAGCCGCCTGGCCGGCTTGTCCCGTAGCCGTTATTGCGAGAGCTGTTACAGACATACCGGCTGGGTCCGCGATACCCAGGCTTTTTAGCATTGCGTCGAGTTGCGCGCGTTTTTCGTCAGTCAGGCTGTCACGATGCGCTTGCAGTTGCGCGGCAATACCCGAGACCTGATCGACTGAGCGTTGTATTGCATCGGGATCAACCCGGGTGAGTTCTTTTTGTGCGTGTCGGATCAAGAGTACCTGGCGGTCGCTGGCCGAGAATAGTATCTCCTGGCGCGGTGTGGCGGAATGGGTCAGTCGGATACGGCCATTGCTGATCAGTATCTGCGCTTTGCCGACTATACCGTTATCGATGGTGTCGATCAGAAATCGGGTAGCCGCCTCTGATGATTGAACCGTGAAGGCAAGCAGGGTGGCTGCAGCCAGGCGGCCAATGCGGCGCCTAGTTTGCAGCACATCCTTAGCGAGAACCCAACAAGTGCTGTTGTTAGACAGCACTTTGTACATCTTGTACATCAATCGTCCTCGTACTTGGTTTGTGTGGTGATTTGGTCGCAAGAGTCCGGGTTGCCGTAATTGATAAGACAGGGAAGGGTAGTCTAATCAGCCATATTATTCCGTTAGCAGCGTCACGATAACACAGGAAGCGAACAGCTATACTCGGATACCTGTTTTTGATCTGAACACCCTTTTTATTTATTGGCTCGACAGGCAATGTTAATTTATCCCGACATTGACCCGGTTGCGATCAGCGTAGGGCCGCTTGTTGTGCACTGGTACGGTGTTATGTACCTGATTGCCTTCATAACTGGCGGTATGCTGGGTCTTTACCGTGCCCGCAAGGCTGATGTCGACTGGACTTCTTCACAAGTCTGGGATCTGGTATTTTATGTGGCCATTGGCGCTGTGGTCGGTGGCCGTCTGGGGTACGTGTTGTTTTATAACCCTGGCTACTATTTTTCGCACCCGGTGGAGCTGTTGTCCGTTTGGTCCGGTGGGATGTCGTTTCATGGCGGCCTGATTGGTGTCAGTATCGCTGTACTTCTTTTTGCACGTCGCTTTTCTAAGAACTTCCTGTCGGTGGCTGATTTTTTGGCACCATTGTGTGCGCCTGGCCTTTGCGCGGGGCGAATCGGTAACTTTATCAACCAGGAATTGTGGGGACGGGTCAGCGATTCACCCTGGGCGATGGTTTTCCCGGCGGCAGGGCCGCTGCCAAGGCACCCCTCACAGCTGTATGAGGCTGGTCTTGAGGGCGTGGTGCTGTTTCTGCTGATTTGGGTGTATTCAGTTCGGCCGCGCAGCCTGGGTCGCGTCAGCGGGCTTTTTCTTGTGGCTTATGCTGTGATGCGTTTCACCGTGGAGTTTTTCCGTGAACCGGATGCGCATCTGGGTACCGTGGCTTTGGAGTGGGTGACGATGGGTCAGTTACTCAGTTTGCCGGTGGCTCTAGTGGGATTTTGGCTGTTGCTAAGAGTCCAGGCAAAGCCCGACAAATCCTCGCGTTGATTTAATAGGCGAGTTTTTCAGAAACTAGCCCTTTAGTGGGCCCCGACGACAGACCCATAAGACCAACTGATTTTGTGGTTGCAAAAGTTGATTAGTCTTTGCTTGTTTGATCTTCTAGACTGGCGACTGATTTTTCATTGGGAACCTGTTACATGAGAGTTGTCTTGTTATCCGATACCCACGGCTTCGTGGCACCTTTTATTAAGGAAATGGCCCGCGTCGCTGATTGTGTCGTGCACGCAGGAGATATTGGCGGGCTATCCGTTCTGGAATCGATCAGACCTGATAACGGTGAACTGATCGCGGTTAAAGGCAATAATGATCCATCGCAAAAATGGCCTGATGATAATTCGACTGGACTCGTGGATCTGGCCGAATCCGCACAGGTCGATTTGCCTGGTGGCGTGTTGGCGGTAGAGCACGGTCACCGTATCTGGGATACCCGTCATTACCACCAGCGCCTGCGCGCTAAATATCCCGCGGCCCGGGCCATTGTTTATGGCCATACCCATATCCGCCGTTGTGACTGCACACAGACGCCCTGGGTGCTTAACCCGGGAGCCGCAGGTCAGGAGCGTACCAAAGGTGGTGCTTCATGTATGTTACTCGATGTCGACGCAACAGGATGGCAGATTACCGCATACCGCAGTGGTGAGATCAGCCCTTCCCAATCTGTCGCTGCCTGAGTAATCTTAGGGCTCTGGCGCTGATTGGGAGCGATAATTCGCAGTCGGGAGCTCAGCAGTGCAGGGCCTATAGAGCTGATGAATCTGGTTGGCGGGTTTCGCCAGCCTTTTTTGGGGGAAATGACGATGGGTGAGAGTGAGGGATTTGGGGCGTATACCGATTTTGGAAACCTACGCAGTGCGATCGTGGGCAGTGTGGAGGGCCTTGCACTGCCACCTTTTAATCCGACGTTGCACCATTACAACGACGAGGTCCAAGCCGCACTAAAAGCCTGCGGCGACCAGCCGCTGGATATCCGCAGTGCGATGCCTGAACGCTGGGAAAAAACTGCCCAGCAGTTGGATAATCTGGCGGCCCTTTATCAGGATAACGGCATCAAGGTTTACCGGCCAAGGCCTTATAGCGAAGAGGAGCGCGCTTACCTTGCTGATTTGCAGCCCGGGGCGTCGTTGTTGTACCCGGCAGATCCCGTGTACACCGTGGGCAAGCATTACCTTGAGGTGAATATTCGCCGAGCCTATAGGCGCAAGGAAGTGTTTCCACTGCGCGAGATCGTGGCACCTTTACTCGCGGCCGATTCCGACACCCATCACGTGGTGATGCCTGCCGCACAGCCATTTTCACCTTCCAGCGATGGACCTGGACCTTATCTGGAAGGTGGCGACATCATCTGCTACCAGAATCATCTTTTTGTGGGTGAGTCAGATATCGCCAGCAATCGTGCCGGCACAGATTGGCTGGCGGATTACATCGAGCCTTTCGGCTACCAGGTTCATCGGATGCCGATGCACGGCAGTATTTTGCACCTGCTCGGCATCATGGTCCTGGTTTCTGAGGGTGTATTGCTGCTATATCGGGACGAACTCAAGGAGCCGTTGCCGGCACCGCTTTCAGACTGGGATGTGATCGAGTTAACGGAAGCCGAAGCACTCTTGTTTGCCACTGTAGGTGTAAGCCTGGACGACAAACGCTATGTGATTCCCAAGGGGGTGGGCCGGGTCTGCGACGAACTGGCCCGCCGTGGTGTTGAACCCATCGAGATCGATTACGATCATGTCAGCCATTGGGGTGGCTGTGTTTCCTGCTCCACGCATGCCATCTGGCGGGATCCCTGACTAAATGAATTCGTCGGCTGCACCCAAGCCGGTGGTGCCGGAGCTCGCACGCGAGATTCTCGCTGCGGTTGCTAAAGGCTTTGATCGCCAGATCGATTTCACAAAGCAGATGATGGCTTTGGATTCCACTCGCGGCAACGAGCGTGCGGCGCAGGATCATTACTACGAGGCGTTGGCATCGCGTGGCTACACAATGGACCGGTGGTCGATCGATATTGATGACATACAGAGTCACCCGGGGTTTTCCCCGGTCAAGGTCAATTACGATAACGCGATTAATGTGGTGGGTACCCATTTGCCGGATCAGGAACAGGGTCGCTCACTGATCCTTAATGGTCATGTGGACGTTGTACCCACCGGGCCGCTCGATATGTGGGCCCGGCCCCCTTTTGAGCCCTGGGTTGAGGGTGATTGGCTCTACGGGCGCGGCGGTGCT
>Ga0206683_10000324_pt1 | contig 36005 bp, 34 predicted proteins | sample M280m12015metaG_FD_155483 | JGI IMG/M metagenome (GOLD analysis project Ga0206683, IMG submission 155483) | Ammonia-oxidizing marine archaeal communities from Monterey Bay, California, United States - M2 80m 12015 | ecosystem: Environmental > Aquatic > Marine > Intertidal zone | place: USA...
CGATTTTAGAGGAAAAAGTGATAGTTGGACTGCTTTGATGCCTCTGTTAACGGAAATTGATGAACTACCTGTTCAACCCGTAAGAGACATAATTCGTTACGTTAGAGATTCAGGCGATGAAGCATTGCGTGATTTAACACACAAATTTGATGGCGTTCTTTTAGAAGATTTAGAAGTGAGAGAAGAAGAGATAGAGAAAGCATACAATTCAGTTTCTAAAGAATTTAGAGAAGCTCTTAATGCTTCAGCAGAAGCGATTGTGAGATATCAGAAAACTCAATTAAATGAATACAAGGTGCTAGACGATAATGGATTATTTATTGAAACCTTTCAAAAACCTGTAGCTAGCGCCGGATGTTATGTTCCTGGTGGTTTAGCTTCATATCCTTCGACTTTATTAATGACAGCATTAGTCGCAAGAGTTGCGGGTGTTGAAAAAGTCGTTGTAACTGTCCCTCCTGCAGGTCAAGATGGAGTTTCAATTGAGACTTTGGCAGCGGCTTTCGTTGCAAATGTGGATGTTGTACACCCAATTGGAGGAGCACAAGCGATTGCGGCACTGGCTTATGGAACAGAATCTGTCAAACCTGTTGACGTTATAGTCGGTCCGGGAAATATTTATGTTTCCGTAGCTAAACAAGAAGTTGCTGGAAAGGTAGGGGTTCCTGTTTCCTTTACCGGACCATCAGAAATAATGATAATTGCTGACTCAACTGCACCTCCTAAATTTGTTGCTGTGGATCTCGCTGTTCAAGCTGAACATGGTCCAGGAGGTAAAGCGTGGTTTATAACCACGGATGAAGACTTTGCTGAAGAAGTAAAAAAAGAGTTAAAAATTCTAGTAGCAGACTCTCCACGAGGTGAAAATATAGAGGCAACTTTCGAGAGTGGTGGCTACTGCGCACTGGTGGATGATCTCGATTCGGCTGTTGCAATAGTGGATGTAGTTGCACCAGAACACTTGCAGATTATGACGAAAAACCCAGAAGAGGTAGCAAAAAAAGTATCGAATGCTGGAGCGATTTTTTGTGGGAACTGGTCTCCCGCTTCCTTAGGGGATTATTTAGCGGGACCTAGCCATGTATTACCAACTTTCGGAAGTGCTAGATTTGCTGGAGCATTGACAGTAAGTGATTTCATGCGAGATATGCACATTGTTACAAGTTCCGAAAAAGCATTGAAGCGACTTGGCCCACATATTGTTAATTTTGCTACAGCAGAAGGGCTTGAAAGCCATGCAGATTCTATCCGTTTGCGAGGAATCTAAATTGAATAAAATTCCATCATCACGTGATGATCTCGGTCTTTTGGAAGGGTATCACTCTCCACAGCTTGACGTTTCGGTGAGACTAAATACAAATGAAGCGGCATTTCCCCTTCCAGAGGCTTTCACCCAGGAGCTTCAATCTGAGATTGAAAAATTAGATTTAAATCGTTACCCGAGTCGATCGGCAAGTGAACTGTGCGCATCTATCGCTCAAAGAGAACATCTGAAAGACAGTCAAGTTTTCGTTGCCAACGGATCTAACGAAATAATACAGTCGATTTTCTTGGCATACGGAGGCGCTGAGAGATCAGCGTTAATTTTCGAACCGACCTATGCGATGCATTCTCAGATTGCGAAGATAACAGGAACTCGAGTCATTAAGGGAGTACGAGATGAGAAATTTCAAATCAATAAAAAAATTGCTCTTGAAATAATTAAGCGAGAGAATCCTGAAATAGTTTTTCTCTGTTCACCGAATAATCCGACTGGCAACACCGAAACCCCAGAATTAATCGAAGCAATTCTTTCTGAATTAGATTCATCGGGTGGACTGTTGGTTCTTGATGAGGCCTATAAGGAGTTCTCGAAAGAATCTTCAGATTTGAGTACTAATGAAGACTCCAACATCATTTTTATTCGTACATTCTCTAAAGTTTGGTCTTTAGCTGGAATTCGCCTTGGTTATTTACTTGCGCCGGAATGGTGCATAAATATGATTAAAACTGTTTCCCTTCCATACCATCTTGATTCGGTAAAACAAAAAGTAGGTGTTTTAGCTCTAAAACATGAGAAAGAAATGCTTCGAAAAGTGGCTGAGATTAAAGATGAGAGAGAAAAAATTTTTCAAGAAATGCTTTCTTTACCGGTGAAGGTTTGGCCATCCGAAGCTAATTTTTTATTATTCAAACCCGAGACGATTAATGCAGGTAAATTATGGGAAGAGTTGTTAGAAGAAGGAATATTGATCCGCGATTGTTCGAGTTGGGAAGGTTTGGAAGGATGTTTAAGAGTTACGATTGGTAGTGAAAATGAGAACAATAGTTTTTTGAATGCAGTTAGGAAGATACTGAAATGACAGATCGTAAAGCTTCTATCGAAAGAAAAACGAAAGAAACAAACATTGAGGTGACAGTTAATCTCGACGGTGGGAATTCCTTGATTGAAACTGGGATACCTTTTTTTACTCACATGCTTGAACAACTAGCTAAACACTCCGGCATGGGTCTTTTGATCAACTCAGTTGGTGATCTCGAGGTTGATGCACACCACACTGTGGAAGATGTGGGTATTTCAATTGGAGAAGCATTTAATAATGCACTTGGTGAAAAGCTGGGAATCCGGAGATTTTCATCTGTAAGCGTTCCTTTGGATGAAGCGCTAATAGATGTAGCACTTGATATCTCGGGTCGAGCTTTTTGCAATTATGAGGTTAATTTTCCAGGGGAAAAAATATTAGGGGACCCGCCATTTGATCCACAACTAATGGAAGAGTTTTGGAGAGCTTTTACGAGTGCATCGAAAATAACCCTTCACATTTCATTGGTACGTGGCAAAAATACACATCACATAGTTGAAGCGACTTTTAAAGGTGTTGCACGAGCCTTAAGGGATGCTGTACAGATTGAAAGTACGGATCTTCCTTCAACGAAAGGATCTTTGTGACCTTTCGACCATCGGTCGCAATATTTGATTACGGAATAGGAAATTTAAGATCAGCACAAAAAGCTCTTGAATTTGCTGGAGCGGAAGCAACACTTACTAGCGACAAGTCACTCCTGAAAGAAGCGGACGGAGTTGTTTTACCGGGTGTTGGAGCATTTGGAAGATGTGCTGAAGCACTTGTAGAAAGTGACTTATTTGGCTTAGCGGCTTCGATGGCTGATGAGGCTGCTTCAGGAGGTAAACCTTTTTTAGGAATTTGTGTAGGTATGCAGCTTTTGTACAGCGGAAGTGAAGAATCTATTGGGGTAAACGGATTAAGAATTATCACCGAACAAGTCAAAGTTCTAGAAGGTGATGTAAAAATTCCTCAAATGCAATGGAACAAATTGAAATGCGACTTCTCGCATCGAATGTTTGAAGGAATTGAAAAAGATCCTTGGGTCTATTTTGTGCATAGCTATTCGGCACCAAAAACAGAAGCAAGTATAGCTTTTTGCGATTATGGAACCGAAATTAATGCTGCTATCGCTGTAAATAACTTGTGGGCTATGCAGTTCCATCCTGAAAAATCTGGAAAAACAGGTATTTCCATTTTACAAAATTTTCTCTCCTTGTTGAAAATTAAAGAATCATGAAAAGAAACGTATTTCCTGCTATTGATTTGATCGATGGTAAATGCGTCCGCCTTTTACAGGGGGAATACTCGAATCAAACTGAATATAGTGATGATCCCATTTTACAAGCGTTAACTTTTCAAGAAGAAGGGGCCTCATGGATCCATATTGTTGATTTAGATGCAGCTAGAACAGGAATTGCTAAAAACGCTCTGACAATAGAAAAAATTGCTTCCAGATTAGAGATACCTGTGCAAGTAGGGGGAGGAATCCGCGACCTTAATACGGCTCGCTCAGTTTTTGATTCAGGTGTTACGCGTGTAGTTATTGGTACGGCGGCTATTGAAAACCCATCTTTAGTCGAGGAAATAACTCCCATTGGGAGAGTGGCGATTGGTATTGACTTACGAAACAAAAGAGTGGCGGTTCATGGCTGGAAAACTGAAACTGATTTGCCTTATACACATCTTTTTGAAAGATTCGAAGAAACAAGTGTTGACGCTTATATTGTCACGCACATCGAGAGAGACGGTACTTTAGAAGGCCCAGATGTCGATGCCTATAAAGAACTTATTTCATTAACAACAAAAGATGTAATTGCGTCTGGTGGTGTTGGTTCCACTGATGATTTGCAGAACTTAGCCAAGTTATCTGTTGATGGGAAAGTTCTCACAGGCGTTATTGTTGGGCGCGCTTTTTACGAAGGTAAGTTTTCTTTGGAGCAAGCTATTGAAGCTTTCGAAGCAGTATGAGAGTAATAAGGGTAATCCCATGTCTAGATGTTGATAAAGGACGAGTGGTCAAAGGGGTTAATTTTCTCGATCTTAAAGATGCAGGAGATCCGGTCGAAATGGCTTCCGTGTATAACCAACAAGGTGCGGATGAAATAGTTTTTTTAGATATCACAGCCTCTTCGGATTCGCGTGCAACACTACACGAAGTCGTAAGAAGAACAGCTGAAGAAATATTTATACCATTCACTGTCGGGGGAGGCATCCGCTCTGTTGAGGATGCTAGGCAGATTTTAAGACTTGGAGCCGACAAGGTATCACTGAACACAGCGGCTGTTCTTAGACCAGATTTGATAAGTGATATTGCTGCTGAATTTGGCAATCAATGTGTGGTTGTTGCTATCGACGCACGACGTAGTGACAGAACTTCTTGTGGATTTGAAGTTTTCACCCACGGAGGAAGGGAGGAAAGCGGTTTAAGTCTCCTGAACTGGGCTAGGAAAGCAGTTGAAAAGGGAGCAGGGGAAATTCTTTTAACTTCTATGGATAGGGATGGAACAAAAGCTGGCTTCGATATTGAAATGCTTAAAATGGTAAGCCAGGAAATATCAGTCCCGTTAATAGCGAGTGGTGGTGCGGGAAATTCTAATGACATGGTCGATGGAGCACTATTAGGTAAGGCTGATGCTCTTCTAGCTGCATCGATATTCCACTTTGGAGAATTGACAGTTTCTGAGGTGAGGAAAGAATTATTAGAAGCTGGATTAACTGTGAGAGGTGCTTAATCAGCTTGCCGATACCGTAGCCTCTGTGAATGATTCAAAAGTAATAAAAATGCCTGGTCCTGTTGCAGATGAAGGTCTTCCCATAAAAATGTTGAATGATCGAATTTTGGTTCAGATCGACGATGAAGACGGTGAACGGAGATCAACAGGGGGGATTTTAATACCCGCTACCGCCCAGATGGGAAAACGTTTAGCTTGGGCTGAAATAGTCGCTGTCGGACCCAATGTACGTTCTATGGAGGTCGCCGACAGAGTGCTTTTCAATCCGGAAGACAGGTACGAAGTTGAAGTGAGAGGTCTCGACTACATAATTTTACGAGAGCGCGATATTCATGCAGTAGCCTCGAAACGTTTAGAAGAAGGCAGTACTGGACTTTATCTATAATTTATTTATTTCATTTTGCATGCGTGGAATCGTAGACTTGAGTTATGGAAATTGAAAAAGGCAAGTCATTTGATGTAGAAGAGGAAGAAATTTCGCGTATAAGTTTTAATTCAGAAGGATTGGTTCCTGCGATAGTTCAAGAGTTGAGTTCAGGAAAAGTTTTGATGATGGCGTGGATGAATGAGGAGTCGCTCAGAAAGACTCTTTCTACGGGCAGAACATGGTTTTGGAGTAGGAGTCGTCAAGAGTATTGGTGTAAAGGTGAAACTTCTGGAGACAAACAGTTCGTTCAAGAGGCTTTTTACGATTGTGATTGCGACACTTTACTTTTTTCAGTAATTCAAGAAGGCAAAGGCGCTTGTCATACGGGTGAGTTTACTTGCTTTTTTACCCCCTTCGGTTGTAATGAAAACTGATCTAAAAATCTTGCCATCCTTGGATGAATTCAAAGGCATGACTAGGAAATACAATGTGATTCCTGTTTGGACTGAAATTCTTGCTGATCTCACAACTCCTGTTGCACTTTTTAATCGCTGCATTGGTAGTAAAGATGGCTTCTTGCTGGAAAGTGTCGATCGTGGAGAACATTGGGGGCGTTGGTCTTTTATCGGTGGACAACCTTTAGCAACTATCACTTGTGAAAAAGATGAAATTCATCTAGAAGGTTCACTGCCGGTTGCAGTGAATTCAGAAATTGGTTTGTTGGAATTATTAACGAACCTGTTGGATGTGTTTGAAACTCCAACACTCGACGATTTCCCTCCATTACATAGTGGACTCGTAGGGTATTTAGGTTATGACATAGTAAGAGAAGTAGAAAATTTGCCGCACATTCCGCCGGATGACAAACACTTACCAGACGCAAAACTTTCAGTGATAGGTGATCTAATTGCCATTGATCATTGGAAACAGAGAGCTTTCCTTATTTCGAATGTTTTGATCACCGATGAGGAAAGTGAACGCGATCTTGAGGAAAAGTATCAGAGTGCAATTTCCCGATTGCATAACTTGGCGGAGGCTGGAGCTACCGGTTTAGAAGAACCATTAATGTTTCCTCCTCCATCAGATGAAGAATTACCAGAGGTGGTTTCAACTTTTGGAGCAGATCAATTTTGTTTAGCGGTGGAAGCTGCAAAAGAGCAAATAATAAATGGAGAGATTTTTCAAGTGGTTCTGTCACAAAGATTTGACGTGGAATTAGATGCAGACCCGTTTGACGTCTACAGAGTTTTGAGACAGATAAATCCGAGTCCCTATATGTATTTCTTTCGTTATGAAGAATTGACAATTGTTGGAGCTTCTCCGGAACCAATGGTGCGATTAGTTGAAGGAAAGGTTTTTTCGCGACCTATCGCAGGCACTAGAAAACGAGGAAAAACAGATGAGGAGGATCGTATTCTTGCTTCAGAACTGAAAGAAGACCCAAAGGAAGTAGCAGAACACGTCATGCTCCTTGATTTAGCCAGAAATGATGTGGGTCGAGTGGTCGAATTTGGTACAGAGACAGTTGATGAGACAATGACGCTTGAAAAATATAGCCATGTAATGCATCTAACCAGTCAAGTTTCGGGGAACCTTCGAAATGATCTTGGTCCGATTGATGTATTGAGAGCTACCCTTCCAGCTGGAACTGTATCGGGTGCGCCCAAAGTGAGGGCGATGCAAATAATTGATGAACTTGAACCGACAAAACGGGGACCCTACGCGGGAGTTGTTGGCTATTTTGATTTTTCTGGAAATATAGATACGGCAATAACAATTCGAACAATGATCGTAAAAGACGGACTTGCGTCAGTTCAGGCTGGAGCAGGAATAGTTGCTGATAGCGATCCGCATGCTGAGGATTTGGAATGCAGAAATAAAGCCCGTGCTTTATTGGGGGCAATACCCGCGGCGCGAAGAATGTCAAGACAACGTCAAAGTGAACGGTGAGTTCACTTATGTGTAACGGAATTTGATCTAATGAGTTACTTGCAGAAAATTTTAGAGTCTCATCGTTTGAAAGCTGGAGATGACAATAGAAATTTTGACTTGCTGTATAGTCAGGCAATCGATTTCGGTCCCACGAGAGGATTCAGGAAGTCAATAAAAAAACATTCAGAAAACGGAATAGCTGTTATCGCGGAGATTAAGAGAAAATCTCCTTCAAAAGGAAACTTATTTGCAGATCTTGATCCAAGTTTGCTAGCGGAGGAATATGAAAGTGGAGGCGCTGCCGCTATTTCTGTTTTAACGGATGAAGAAAATTTTGGTGGTTCCGAACAAGATTTGATCGCAGCATCGAACAAAGTGCAAATACCTATTTTGAGAAAAGATTTCACTGTTGATCCTCGTAATATTTGTGACACACGAATAATGGGAGCTGATGCAGTTTTGTTGATTGTTTCTGCTCTTGATCAAATAGAACTTAAAGATTTTTTGGATCTCTCAATTGAACTTGATCTGGATCCGTTAGTGGAGATAAATGATGAAAAAGAGCTGGACCGAGCTTTGTCAGCGGGAGCGAAACTGATAGGGGTTAATCAAAGGGATTTAAAATCATTTGAAGTAGATCCATTAAAAGCTGTTACTTTGATTTCAAAAATCCCTGAAACTGTAACGGCAGTAGCAGAGTCAGGGATAGACGGTGCTGAAACTGCGCTTAACCTGATGAAAGCTGGATATTCGGCTTTGCTTGTTGGAGAATTGTTAGTTAAATCTGATGATCGAACTAAAACACTTTCTGAGTTAAGTAACAAATTCGAATGGAATAACGATGACTGACAGGTTTTCAGAGGAAATTTTTGTGAAAATCTGTGGTGTTACAAACCTAGAAGATGCTCTTTTGGCAATTGACTTGGGGTGCGATGCACTTGGATTTAACTTTGTCACCACTTCGAAAAGAAGGGTAGAACCTGAACTAGTCAAAAATATTGTAAAAAAAATACCGAGTGAAATTATGACTGTTGGAGTTTTTTGTGATTTTAGCTCTGAAGAAATAATTCGAATAGTGGAAAAAACTGGTCTTAATACAGCACAAATGCACGGCAAGGAAACTTATAAAGAGTGCCAATTGCTCGCAGAGAACATCCCTTTTACGATCAAAGCACTTGCTGCTAATTCACCGGAGTTAGCAAATTTTGCCAATTTTGGAGTCGATTTTTTACTTCTAGATTCTGAGACTCCTGGTGAAGGAAGAAAATTTGATTGGGACATGCCAATTGATTTTCCCAAGAGTGAGAAATTACTATTAGCGGGTGGGTTAAATGCCGACAATGTTCATGCTGGTATTGAGAGATTTGCACCTTTCGGCGTTGATGTTGCAACTGGAATCGAATCTGAACCTGGTCGAAAGGATCCTCATCTTTTAAAACTTTTTATTGAAACCGCGAAATCAAGTAGAGCGAAAACGTAATAATAACTTTCTAGACTGGGAATGCTATGAGTTTAAAAAATCCTAATGAAAAAGGAAGATTCGGTTCCTTTGGGGGAAGATATATCCCTGAAACATTGATACCGGCGTGCCAGGAACTTGAAAAATCATTTATAGAGGCGTGGGCGGATAATTCTTTCAGGAAAGAATTAGATTCGCTCTTGAAAGATTATGCGGGTAGACCATCACCAATAACAGAGTGTTTTAATCTTTCTGCTGAACTCAATTGTCGATTGCTGGTGAAACGAGAAGACCTTAATCACACAGGATCCCATAAGATCAACAATGTATTAGGGCAAGCATTACTGGCTAGAAGAATGGGAAAAAAACGTTTAATTGCTGAGACTGGTGCCGGTCAACACGGAGTAGCTACGGCAACAGCTGCTGCTCTTCTGAATATGGAATGTTGCATCTATATGGGTGAAGTAGATGTGAAACGACAAGAGCTAAATGTTTTTCGAATGAAACTTTTAGGCGCAGAAGTTAGGACTGTTGAATCGGGTAGTAAAACTCTAAAAGATGCTGTTAATGACGCTATGCGTGACTGGGTAGCAACTGTAGAGGGATCCTACTACTGCTTAGGATCAGTCATGGGTCCACACCCTTATCCATGGATGGTGAGAACTTTTCAAGAGGTCATTGGAACAGAGGCGCGAAAGCAATCAGAAGAAATTCTGGGTACTGCTCCTGACGTGGTTTGTGCTTGTGTTGGTGGGGGATCTAATGCGATAGGAATTTTTTCCGGCTTTATCGATAGCGAAACAGAATTGATTGGAGTCGAACCAGCAGGTGGAGCCGCGATTGGAAGAGGTGTACCCGGAGTCGTTCATGGAATGGAATCATTTTTGATGCAAGATGAATTTGGTCAAGTTCTAGAGGCGGAGTCAATAAGTGCAGGATTAGATTATCCGGGTGTTGGTCCTGAACATAGCTATCTGTCATCAACTGGTAGAGCCCGTTACGAGTCGGTTACTGACGATGAAGTAATAGAAGCTTTTCAATTATTAAGTCGAACAGAGGGCTTAATTCCCGCATTGGAATCTGCTCATGCGCTTGCGTGGATATCGCGTGAACGTGAATATTTGACTGGTAAAACTGTTTTACTAAATCTCTCCGGACGCGGAGATAAAGATGTCGGACAAATGATGGACATATTAAATGTCTAAAAATGTTCCGATCGAACCTGTTCTTCGAAAATGCATAGATTCTGGAAAGAAGGCTTTAGTCGTTTATATAACGGGCGGTTTAGGTGATAACTGGATTCAAACCATGCATTCTGTAATTGCTGCTGGAGCAGATGTTGTAGAAATCGGAATTCCTTTTTCTGACCCAGTGATGGATGGTCCTATTATCCAAATGGCTAATGAACACTCAATGAGATCTGGAGCTACTCCTGTAAGCATTTTGAATGATCTTAGAGGTGAAATGCCTGCAGCTCCTCTGGCCGCGATGACTTACTATAATCTTGCTTACAGAATGGGACATGAAAGATTCGCTTCAGGTCTTACAGCCGCTGGGATTTCTGGATGCATACTTCCTGATTTGCCGTTAGAAGAGTTGGATGTCTGGTCAGAAAAGGCATCTGATTCTGAGATTGAAACAATTTTATTAGCTGCTCCTACGACACCTGATGAAAGACTTGCGGAAATATGCTCAAGAACTTCTGGATTTGTTTATGCAGTAGGACTACTTGGAGTGACTGGAGTGCGTACCGAACTTGCTGATAGTGCAATTGAAATTGCAGCTAGATTAAAAAATGTAACTTCTAAACCTGTTTTAGTAGGGGTTGGAATCGGTACTCCTGAGCAAGCTATTAAAGCTTCAGAAGTTAGTGACGGCGTGATTGTAGGATCAGCCGTTGTACGTGAAATGATTGAAAGTTCTTCACCAGAAAAGGTAGGAGAGCTAGTTTCAACTTTTAGAGAAGCATTAGATAAAAACTGCTAAAAATCAATACTTTTCGAATTTTTTGTCAAAACAGTGAAAAAAACTTCAAATTAGGGCTTTTTTTAAAAAAAACCGCTTTAAAACAGGTTTAAATGCTTGACATTGCCTGTAAAAACGTGTCGCGTGGCTGTGTACCCAATGTGGGTACACAAATAACACAAGGGAGACGGTGGATGAACAAGAGTGATTTGATCGCAGCAATGGCTGAAAAGGCTGGTGTTTCGAACAAAGATGCTGGAGCTTGCCTCGACGCTATGTTCGACGTAGTGGCGGACGTTGTGGCTGCTGGTAATGAAAAGATCACAGTGCCTGGCTGGATTTCATTCGAGCAAACAGTTCGTAAGGCTAGGCAAGGTAGAAACCCTCAAACCGGAGAAGCTCTTAGTATTCCGGCAACAAAGGCAGTTAAGGTTTCTGCAGGGTCTAAACTTAAGGCAGCCGCTAAGAGTGGTGGGCCTCCAATGGGAATGGAAATGTAACTTTTTTACATTTCTAATTATTTTTCAAAGGCCTGCTGGGATTACCGGCAGGCCTTTTGAATTTGGAGGTTGTATATGAATTTTCCAAAACCTGAAGCAATTATTCCCCATAGGGAACCTTTCTTGTTTTTGACCGAAGTAACAAAGCTGGAAGTGGCTAAATCAGCTGAAGCATATTGGCAATTGAAAAAATCAGAGGATTTTTTTGATGGTCATTTTCCTGGCTTCCCAACTCTCCCTGGTGTTTTAATGTGCGAGTCGATAGCGCAATTGGGGGCCTACACCTTACTTTCTGACCCAAGTTTTGAAGGATTGTTACCTTTGTTTGGAGGTATAGACGGTGTTAGATTCAGACGTCGAGTCTCTCCAGGCGAGAGATTGGATCTTTCAGTTGAGCTTTCAAGAATTTCTGCCCGTGGCGGTAAAGGTACCGGTAAAGCTTACGTTGATGGTGAACTAGCTTGCAGCTGTGACCTAATGTTTGTTTTTGTGACTGTTTGATGGATCAAGCAGGTCCAATAACTAAACAGCCATTATGCCCACCAAACCCAAAAGAATTTGAAATAGCAGGTGCCGGGTTCCACACAACGGGTTCATTGTGCACGAGATTAATATTAGGCATTTCAGGATCCGCATTCATGTATCCAGCGGTTGGAGGTATAAGAGACTTTTGCATGGCTAGAACTATTGCGACAGCTTCGATTGCACCCGCAGCCCCGAGCGGGTGACCGGTAATTCCTTTGGTGGAAGAGACAGGTGGTCCAGTGGACCCGAAAACGGCATTTATTGCTTGCGCTTCTCCTAAATCGTTCAGTGGCGTTGAAGTTCCATGAGCATTGATATAGCCAATTGAATCAGGGGTTATTCCAGAATCTGCTAAGGCTAGTTGGATACATTTTTTTGCTCCTGAGCCTCCAGGGGAAGGGGCTGTTATATGGTGTGCATCAGCATTACTAGCGCCACCCAATATTTCCGCATATATTTTAGCACCTCTTGTTTCGGCCATTTCTTTTTCCTCGAGTACTAGGATTCCGGCTCCTTCACCCATAACGAAGCCATCACGATCACGATCAAAAGGTCGAGATATTCCCTCAGAAGAAAAGGCGGTCATATTTGTAAAGCCTGCGATCGAACTTCCTGTAAATGCGGCTTCTGTTCCTCCCGCAATTATTACGTCGCATCGATCCGAAGCGATTAGGCGGGAAGCATTGATTATTGCATGTGTACCAGCGGCGCATGCGGTGCACGTATTTTCAGCCGGACCTTGAAAACCGTATTTCATCGACACCGCAGCTGTAGCCGCATTTGGCATCATCATCGGGACAAGAAAAGGAGAAACACGTCTAGCTCCCTTTTCGAGTAATATAACGATTTGTTCTTCCAGAGTCTCTATACCACCGATGCCCGTGCCGATGAAAACACCTGAACGGTCCGAACTAGCGGTTAGCTCTCCGGCTTGTTCCATTGCCATATGCGATGCTGCTACTGCAAATTGAGTGCAACGATCTGCCCGCCGAGAATCTTTTGGGTTATCAAAGTAGTTAGAGGGGTCAAAATTATCGATACGTCTGTCACCTATTGGAGGTGTAGCACAGAGTCCTTCCCAAAATGGTTCAATTCCGACTCCACAGGATGAGATAACTCCTAGACCTGTAACGACGACCTTTCGGTTCGCCATTAGAGTTTGTTTGTGATTAATTCAAATGCCGCTTGGATCGTATCGATTCCTTCTAGTTCTTCTTCTTCAACAGTCACATTGAACTCTTCTTCGAGCGCCATAACTAATTCGACTAAGTCAAGACTGTCGGCATCAAGGTCATCTGCAAAATTTGCTTGAGGTGTCACTTGCGCTGCATCAACCGATAATACTTCGACAGCACATTTCTGAAATCTTGCGAAATTGTCATCACTCATTTGAACTCCTTATATTCAACTGCCAACATAACAATAGAGGGTTACTCAAGTTCTACCAAGCTTATTGAACAAGGTTTATCCCATGTAAAGGCCGCCATCAATCGGTATTACGCTACCGGTGATATATGAGGCATGTTCAGATGACAAAAAAGCTATAATTTCGCCAATTTCTTCGGGTTCTCCTAGTCGGCCTAGTGGAATAGAGTCGACATATTCGCTTATCTGATCAGTGGATAATTTTTCTAACATGTCTGTTCTGACAGCTCCTGGAGCGACAACATTCACTGTTATGTTGCGTGATGCGTATTCTTTGGCAAGTGACCTGCTCAGTCCGACAAGACCTGATTTGGATGCTGCGTAGCTACTTTGACCAACTTGTCCGATTCGACCTGAGAGAGAAGATATAAAAATTATTCTCCCCCAGCGATTTTTCATCATGCCTCTTAACGCTTTTTTTGCTGTTCTGAATGCTCCGGTCAAATTTGTGTTTAAAACTTCAGAAAAGTCGGTATCACTTGTTCTGGCTGTTAGAGAGTCACGTGTTATACCTGCATTTGCAATTAAAATTTCGACACTACCCAGAGTTTTTTCAACATCCTTAAAGGTTTGGTCGATATGTTCTTGATCAGTTACGTCGCATGAGAAAGGATGGATTCCAAGGTCTTCAATTCCATCGGGAGGGTTTTCGCGATACGTTATTGCTACTTTGTTTCCTTTCGAAGCAAAAATTTTCGCAGTAGCAAGACCGATACCCCTATTCCCGCCGGTTATAAGAACTACACGTTCCATTTGTATCCTTTGTTTTTCTAAGAAAAGATTAGCTTATGAAGGCTTATTGGTCATGTTACACGTAGCCAGGCAACAGGTTGACTGGCTGTTAATCGTTCTTCGGTTACAGCAATCCACCCCATTAGCTCACCAGAAAAAGGGGAGTGGATTTCGATAGTTCCTACGTGGCCAAGAAGTTGGCCGTTGGAAACTTTCTGACCAATTTCTAAATTCAATACTGGAGTGAAAAGACCAGCGGATGGACTGACTACAAGTCTGTCAGTTGAGAAAAGATGCTCTCCTTCATGGCCGGCTCCAGATTGATCCTTAGAAGATGATGTTGGTGCAATCAGGTCGAGTAATTGATCTAAGTCATTTGGTTCATTGATATTTAAACGCTGAGTAGTAGGTTCTGACCGTTTTGTAAGACCTGTGAGTACTTTTCCAGGTCCGATTTCAATAAATGTCGAAAAGTTCATTGTCAGAAGCGTTTCCAATGTTTGAGTCCATCTGACGGGACTACATAACTGGGCTGACATAAGTGCTCTCCAAGTTTCTGGGTTTTCGTGAGCCATTCCATCAACATTCGCGACCACGATTCCAGATGGTGGACGTATATCGGTGTTCTCTATTGCTTCTGATAGTTCAGTTCGTGCTGAGTTCATTAGAGGAGTATGAAATGCTCCGGCTACGGAGAGTTGCGTAACTTTTTTGGCCCCCATTTTTCGAGCTAGGTCACTTGCTTTCTCTACCGCTGAACTTTCACCTGCTATGACAGTTTGTCCCGGAGAGTTGTAGTTAGCCACCCAAACTTCACCATCTACCTGAGCGCATAATTCTTCTACATCAGTGTCAGTGAGACCCAGTACAGCTGCCATTGTTCCTGGGTTTTCTTCAATGGCTTTTTTCATTGCATTACCTCTGAGATTTACGAGTTGAGCTGCATCAAAAAAATCGATAGCACCCGAAGCGGTGAGGGCGCTGTATTCGCCGAGACTATGTCCTGCGTGACCTGTTGAATCAAGGCCAAGTCTTTCAACGGCATCAAGGACGAGCATGCTTAACGCGAATGTGGCGAGTTGTGCATTTTGTGTTTCTCGTAAGGAATCTTCATCTTTATGGATGAGTAGGTCTGCGAGGTTTACACTCGTTGCATCTGATGCTTCTTCGATGAGTTCCCAAGATGGATGATTCAACCAACTGGTCCCCATACCAGAAAATTGCGATCCCTGGCCTGGATATGTAAAGACGATCATTTTCACTCCTCTTGTACAGGCTATTTTGCCTTAGAAGTTGAGAAAGTGGAGGAAAACATTAAAAAACCTTAAAAGAAGGGATTCTTGCTGATTGTTCAGCGAACAATTCTGCTAAGAATTGTTGAACAATTGATTGGTAATTGCAATGAGAAACAAATCTAAAAATATGCAAAGTAATTTGATCTACAACAAAGAACTACTTAAAGGAAGAAAGGCCATTGTAACTGGCGGTGCTACGGGACTTGGTCGGGCGATAGCAGTTGGATTAAGTCAAGTTGGTGCGGAAGTAACCATTGTCTCCAGAAACGAAGATGTGCTGAATAATACGGCGAAAGAAATTTCTTCTGAAACAGGGCGGAAAGTATCGTATGACATAGTTGATATTCGTGACATTGAATCCGTTAATGCTCTTTCTGTAAAACATGAAAATGTTGACATTCTCGTAAACAATGCGGGAGGACAATTTCCGCAAAAAGCCAGAGATTTCAGTCCTAATGGTTGGCGTAGTGTGATTGATCTTAATTTGACTGGAACTTGGAACATGACTCAGACATTTGGCAACATCATGCTTAACGGTAAAGGAGGTTGCATCTGTCAAATAATCGCAACTGTGGGGCGTGGTATCCCCGGAATAGCACATAGTGCGAGCGCTCGAGCTGGAGTGCTGGAACTTAGTAGAACGTTGGCATTTGAATGGGGTCCAAAAGTACGTGTTAATTGCGTGGCTCCAGGTCAATTTCGAACCGTAGCATTTGATACTACTTACGAGGATGGTGTTGGGGATGGTTTCGTAGATCAGCCTTTACCCAATATTGGAGATGTTAGTGATATAGCTAATGGAGTTATATTTCTTGTTTCACCTGCAGCACGATTTGTGACTGGAGAGGTTTTATATGTCGATGGAGGTTTAATATTGCAAGGACCTATGTCGGCATTGCCTTCAGATGGTTACCCGGAAAGAAACTACTCTTTGGAGTGAAAATTATGGATTTTAGAATTTTTGTAGAACCTCAACAAGGAACTACCTATGATCGACTTCGTTTACTTGCATGTCATGCCGAAAATCTTGGCTTCGACGGGTTCTTTTCTTCTGACCATTATTTAAAGATGGGTGATGTGGATGGACAGCCAGGTCCAACGGATGCTTGGACGACATTGGCGGGCTTGGCACGCGATACAAGTTCTATTCGATTAGGAACTTTAGTTACACCGGTGACCTTTCGTCATCTTGGTTCATTAGCCATAGCGGTGTCACAGATTGATCAGATGAGTGATGGCAGGATCGAATTGGGTTTGGGTGCAGGCTGGTATGAAGAGGAACATAAAGCTCAAGGATTACCGTTTCCAAAAATTGCTGCACGTTTCGACATGCTTGAAGAGTCATTAGAAGTTTTGTCCGGTATTTGGAATTTAACAGAAGGGGATTTGTTCACCTATGAGGGGAAAACGGTTACTTTTGAAAATTCAATGGGATTACCTAAACCTAAACAAGAAAATGGACCTCCGATCATTATGGGTGGAATAGGAGCAAAAAGAACTCCGCGTTTAGTAGCCAAATACGCATCCGAGTACAACACACCTTTCGTTTCGCCAGTGGACTTCGGATCTTATGTGGCAGTAGTTAAAGAAGCTTGCATAAAGTCAGAGAGAAATCCTGACGATCTAACTTATTCATGTGCTCAGGTCTTTTGTGGTGGTGAAAATGAGGAAACTTTCAAGCGAAGAGCTTCTAACATCGGACGAGAAGTAAATGAACTACGTTTAAACGGATTAGCGGGAACTCCAAGTGAAATAAGCGGACGAATAGAAGAGTTTAAAGAGCTCGGTTGCGAACGTTTTTATTTGCAAATACTTGATGACTGTGATCTTGAACATTTGGACCTTGCAGCAGAAATTTTTCTCACTTAGATTGACGAAAATCACGAATGTACTTAAAAAAGTGCAGTCTACTTTTTTACCTCTAATCGTTTTAGGAAGAATTGAACAGAAGGACCCACTGAAACTAAGAACCAGACTGTGCCCCAGCCGACAGTGCCGCCTAGAAGCAGGCCAGTTATTACACATGAACCCTCTATTGCTGTTCTTGCTTTCCAGATGGGTATACCTCTGCGGTTAAATGCTGTCATTAAACCATCTCTTGGACCTGGACCTAGTCGTGTCCCTATATAAAATCCAGAACCTATTGCCACTAAAATAGGTCCAAGTAAGGTTGAAATAATTCTTGGAAATGTATTTGTTATTTCATTAAATATGTTCAAAGTCAAGTCAACAACCAAACCGATAATCAGCACATTTGCAATTGTGCCTATTCCCATTGGTTCTTTCAAAAGAAAAAGAAAGAACAAAATGATTGCACCAACAAAAATTATCGTTATTCCGATACTTAATGGTGTGCGTCTGGAAATACCTTGATGGAAAACCTCCCAAGGCGAAACACCAAAATTTCCTAAGACTACAAGAGCTAAGCCAATCCCAAAAAGTATTAATCCAAAGATTAGTCGCGAAAAAAGAAATATTGAAGATTTGGAGAGTGGCACAAATCATTATGATACTAAAACATTTTCAGAGTCGGGTGGCTACTGCGTTTTAATCCATTCCTTTGTTTGTAGCGATTTTATTAGTGCTTGGCGCTGTCGGAATGATTTTTATCCGCGAGCAGAATGGGTCTACATTTTCTAGACGGACCGGTTCGCATTTTTTGATAGTTGGCATGATCGCAGATGCATTTAGACGTGAAAATGCAGTGGTTTTTTTGTTCTCTAAAATCAACTAATATTTATCTACTGTGACACATGAGAGATGGCGTAATCCTTTTTTAGCGGACAGTGAGTATTCCATTGCACATGGTTTCTGTGACCAGCGAGATAGTACGCATCTTTCTGCACCTATTCCGATTTCTGAGGTAGGTGATGAGCTTCTTGAAGGAAATGACTATAAATATGAATGGTTGGGCCCCGGTCATTTTGGAGGTCTTATTTCAGGCTTATATCCAGACGGGAAAAGAACTATTTGGAGTAATGGACGAGAGAAGATAGTAAAACTTGATTATGAAACTCTCCAAATTTTAGCTTCCTTTGATCTCTCATATGAAAGGCCAAATGAACTTTTTAGTAATCTTTCAGAATGGGAAGAAGGAATTGAGGGTTTAGATAATTTCAATGACGTTGATCAACTTGTTGAACATGCGGTTGGTCTTGCTTCTCGTTTCATGACTGGATTGGATGGTGTTTATTCTCTACTCGACATTGACCATGTGATGTATTTAGGGAGAAAAGAAGGAGTGATTGCCTACGCTGAAAGTGATCCAAGTAACCGGAATTCGCCTCTGGTGGAGAAGGCTCGTTGGAATAAGCCAAATGAAGTCGAAGGGTTTTTTGTAGGAATAAACATTACGCCTGATGGTCGCCTTGTTTTATCTACTGATCATGGTTGGTTAGTAAGTTTGTCGCGAGATTTTTCCGACTATGTAGCTGTCCAAATCCCAGAAGCTGCGGATCAAGCGGCTGAACACTGCGAACGCATGGAGGCAGAGAGAGGTAACACAGGTTACGGGTGGGTGAGAACGAGCTTATGTTGCGACGAAGAAGGTGGCGTTTATTTGAACTCGGTTGACCATTTGTATCGGATTGTATGGAACGGAGAAAAGTTTTCTTTTGCTGATGAAGATGGAGCATGGAGTGCTGAATATAGAAACGAAACTGGTGTTGGGTCAGGCACAACTCCTTCTTTGATGGGGGATAACCCTGATAAAGACAGATTTGTAGTCATCGGAGATGGAGATCAAGTAGTAAACATCACGCTTTTTTGGAGAGATGCTATTCCTGACGATTGGGAACGTTTATCTGATGCTCCGTCACGCAGAATTGCAGGGTTGGGAGCTGCGAATATGGGTGATTCGAGTAGAAATGCTATTCAAACCGAGCAATCAATCACAGTGGCTGGGTATGGGGCAATGACAGTCAATAATGAACCGAACTCTCTACCGACATGGTTGCCAGATCATGCCGGTAGATTGCTGACATTTTTTTTGGGTCACCATCCGTCATTTACGCCATATGGACTTCATAAGTATGAATGGGATTCTGAAGCCAGTGAGTTTCGAGAAGCATGGGTGAACAAAGAAGTAAGTTCGCCTAATTCTGTACCTTATGTAAGCATAGGAAGTAACGCTGTATACACGTGTGGAACGCGTGACGGTAGGTGGACCATAGAGGCGCTGGATTGGTCCACCGGTGAAAGTCTTGGCTATTGGATTACTGGTAACAGTCGGTTTAATACTCTTGGATCTGGTGTGCAGTTAGATAATGAGGGTCGAATTGTTTTTGGGTCGATTTTTGGAAAGTCTCGGATCTTGCGACTGCCAACTGAAGAACATTTAAACTGAATTCACAATTTAGAGTTATTACCAGTGGAATACGAAACCTTTCTGCTGACGAAGAGGATTTCATGACTGTGGAATTTGCATTGTATAACTCAAACAAAATTGAATAAGCATGAGAAAAAAGATCACCCGTTAAACTAATCTCGCTACTTAACAGAAATTAAAGTTGATGCTGAAGAGATAACATTTCAGGTCGATTTTTTGATTCTTGCCCTGGTGGCGGAATTGGCAGACGCGAAGGATTCAAAATCCTTTGACCGTAAGGTCGTGTGGGTTCAAGTCCCACCCAGGGTACATATCTCAGCTTTTGTGACTGCTAGAACCCTTTATTTGATAATCGGATATAAATTTTTCTATAATTGTGAACTTGTACTCTTTGCAAGAAAGTTTCCATGTCCACGCAGTTGCCACAAGAAAAGAGTCCAGTGTTTCATTCGGTGAAACTATTACAGATTCACTTGCAAGAGAGGCAAGTTCCTGCTGATTGATATTACTACTACTTGGAAGGTATTGAATTATCACTCCGCCAGACTCAAGAAAAGCAACCTGTTCAAGATTGCTTATTGGGTAATCGTAATTCCCACCTTTTGGGGGTACAGGATAGTGAGGTCCTGAGGTAGGTGGATTTGTTTCCCAGATTATGTCAGTGTTTCCGAGTAAATGGAGATTTGAAGAAGCGTTTAATGATTCTTGGCGAGGAGTGTCGCAAGCAGCTTGAATAGAGCAGGCTGATTGTGTAATCAAGGTCGCATAGATCATCAAAATTGAGCAAGTTTTTCTCACAAAGCAATACTGCCCGAAATGTAAGGGATTTCCTAAATAATAGATTCACAATATTCCTCTAGAATAATAATAATGATGTTTAGAAAATCTATAGAAAAGCGTTTACTAGAAACTTCTAGTCGTATAAAAAGAGAAAAAGAGGATCTTCTAGTGGCAGAAGAACAACTGACTAGTCTTATAAATGACGCAGAGGAAGCGCGTATACGCGCTTTAGTTTCGGAAACGGCATTTTCGGACAACGATCGTAGAGGTTCCGCTAGACAGGCTGAAAATATGAAAAATTATTGTCGAAAAATTCAAAATGAAATTAATCGATTAGAAGAGATGCAGGATGAATTGTTGGACAAATTAAAATTAGAAAATATGTAATGGAAGAAATTCGAGTAGTGATAGCTGAAGACGAAGCAATAATACGTCTAGATCTTCGCGAAACTTTGGAAAATGCAGGATACATAGTTGTGGCTGATACAGGAAGAGGAGATGAAGCAGTAAAACTTGTCAGTGAACACAAACCAGAAGTAGTAATCCTAGATGTAAAAATGCCGGGCATGGACGGGATTCAAGCAGCACGAGAAATAGCGGCAACAGAAGACGCAGCAGTTGTGATACTTACCGCTTTCAGCCAGCGAGAACTTATAGACGAGGCAGTCGATGCGGGAGCATTGGCCTATCTTGTAAAACCTTATCAACAAAGTGATTTAGTACCGGCTATTGAAATAGCACGGCGTAGACATCAAGAAATGCGGGAGTTGACTGATCAGGCGAAAACACTCGAAGATCGTCTTAAGGCAAGAAAAACTATCGAAAAAGCTAAAGGCTTACTAACCGATGACAGTTCTTTGAACGAGGATGAATCATTCAAATTCATTCAGATGACAGCAATGTCGAAAAGAAAAACAATGTTAGAAATAGCAGAGAAAATAATTTCAGAAGGTCTTCGCCCTTAATATTAAGCATTTCCAATCCGTTGGGACTAGTGTCAAAACGTGACGGACTTAATGATCATTGACGGAAACTCGCTCACTTACAGAGCTTTTTTTGCATTACCTCCGGACATGGCAACCAGTAAAGGACAGACAACGAACGCTGTTTATGGATTTGCTGCAATGCTCGTAAATCTTATAAAAGAGCAACAACCGAAAAAAATAGTTGTTGCTTTCGACAGGCCCGAAAAAACTTTCCGCCACAAAAAGCACGTTAGTTATAAAGCCAATCGAGAGAAACAACCAGACATTTTATATGAACAAATTCCACTAGTAAAAGAAATGGTTACTTTGCTCGGATACACGGTTCTTGACGTAGAAGGCTTCGAAGCCGATGACATATTAGCAACCATAGCCACGATGGGCCGCGACGCCGGTGAAAACGTTGTCGTAGTAACAGGGGACAGAGATGTCTTTCAACTGGTCGAGGATCCTCACGTGAAAGTTATGTACAACAAAAAAGGCGTATCTGATTACGCACTCTACGACGAAAAAGGAATCCTCGAAAGAACCGGAGTAACTCCTGAAAATTATGTAAATTATGCAGCACTACGAGGTGACACATCAGACAATCTGCCAGGAGTCCCAGGAGTGGGAGAAAAAACCGCAGCCAAACTCATAAACACCTATGGAAATCTAGAAGGAATTTTTTCTGCAACATCTGAACAAACTCCTAAATTGAAACAAAATCTTGAAGATAATGAAGAACTGGCACATCTCAATGTAGAACTCATGACGCTAATTCGTGATGTACCACTTAACATCAAATTTAAAGACCTCGAAAATACTGAGATTAATGAATCGGAAATAAACGATTTCCTCGACGCGCTCGAACTTAACACTATAAAAAAACGACTTTCAGACGCTATTGGCTTTGAAATCAATGAAAAAGAACAAAATATACCTGCAAAAGACTCAGTGCTTGACCTTGAATATGAGACCTGTAAGGACAAAGCAATAGCTCTTAAAAAAATTGAAGTACTTTCTAAAGGTGAAACTATCGCTCTGGCAGAAGCAAGTGATCAAGAAGGAAATATAACAGGTTTAGCAATCTGTAATAATGAAAACTGTTATTGGTTCACAGCCGATGTTTTGCAAACTCCGACGTTGTTGGATGGATTAAATAAACTACTTTCCATCAAAGGACCTGGTGTGGCTGTTCACAAAGGGAAGCAAAGTTATCGGCTCTTGTTAAAAAGCGGGATACTTCTTGAAAACATCAACCTCGATATCACTCTCGCACAGTACCTCCTCGAAGCATCCGATTCTTCCGAACCTCTTTCTGAAATTCTTCCCAAACACACTAATTTATTTTTCCCCTCTGAGATTGAGAAAGAAGGGCAGCTGAATTTTGACTCAGAAGATGATCAGTTGCATGAAGCAATAGTTAATGCGAAAGCAATCGCGAAACTACACAAACCTTTGGCTGATGCTCTTAAAGACCAAGATCTGTACGAATTAAATAGAGACGTGGAACTCCCATTAGTGCGAGTACTTGCAGAAATGGAGAACAGGGGAATCGCTGTCGACGTAGCTGAATTGAAAAGATTGCGTGACGAATTCACTAGTCAGTGCGAGGGTCTCCGAACAGAGATTCATGATCTTGCGGGTGAAGAATTTAATGTGAATTCGACAAAACAGTTGAGAGAAATACTTTTCGAAAAACTAGCTTTAACGCCCGGAAAGAAAACAAAAACAGGTTACTCAACTGATGCTGCAACTTTAGAGAAACTTAAAAATTCTCACCCAATAGTTGAAAAACTACTTTCTTATCGGGAAGTTGAAAAACTCCGATCTACCTACGGGGAGGGTTTACTTGCCTGTGTGGATGATGACAACAGGATACGTGCCACTTTTCACCAAACTGTGACACGAACTGGGCGTTTGAGTTCTGACGCTCCAAATTTACACAACATTCCAGTAAGAACTGAAGCCGGTAAATCTTTTCGTAAAGCCTTCATACCTACGAATAAGAACTCCTTATTAGTAGCTGATTACAACCAAATTGAACTTCGCTGTATAGCGCATTTAGCTGACGAAAAAGAACTAAAAGCTGCATTTAATGCCGGTCAAGATATTCATACAGCTGTGGCCGCACGAACTTGGGGTATCAAACCCGAGAAAATTGACTCAGCACTTAGAAACCGAGCGAAAATGGTTTCATACGGACTGGCATATGGAATGGAGGCTTACGGTCTTGCACAAAGATTAGACATCCCAGTTGATGAAGCAGCTGAAATACTTAAAGCTTTCTTTAATGCATTTCCAGGTGTCAAAGAATACATGAACGAATCGATTGAGAAAGCAAGAAAAAAGGGTTACACGGAGACGCTTTTAGGTAGACGTCGAAAGATACCCGAATTATTGTCAAATAATTTTAACGTACGGCAAGCTGGCGAAAGACAAGCAATGAACGCTCCTATACAGGGTTTAGCGGCGGATATCTTCAAGATCGCACTTGTGTCAATTGATCACGAATTGCAGAAGAAGTCTTATAAATCGTCTTTAGTTTTACAAGTTCATGATGAAGTAATTCTTGAAGTTGATCCCGATCAGTTGAATGATGTCAAAAAAATGGTCCAAAAAAAGATGGAAAGTGCCTACGAACTATCTGTTGAATTAAAAGTAGATATTGCAACTGGGAAAAGTTGGGCAGAAGCAAAAGGCTGAAGTGGATTGATGAAAGAGAAATACTCACACTGGTTCGAACCCATCGCTGAACACTTGAGTGACGCATATCTTCGTTATTCATTCACATATGGAACCGAAAACGAAGTTGACTGCCTTTACAGTATTCTGGAACTCAAAGCTGGAGATCGATTATTAGATGTAGGGTGCGGACCTGGTAGGCACTCAAATCTTTTCGCCGAAAAAGGAATCGATGTTTTAGGAATCGACATTTCAAGTGAATTCATAAGACTTGCGAACATTGAAACGACCAAAGCCGAGTTTCTACGGCAAGATATCCGTCAGATGAAGTATGAGGGTGAATTTGATGCTGTTGTATCAATGTGTCAAGGAGGTTTTGGTTTACTGTGTGATCCTGAATCATCGATAGATAACCCAGACATAGATTTAGTAGCTCTCGAAAATATGGCCCGCGCACTAAAACCCGGCGGCAAACTAGCCCTATCAGCATTTTCTTCGTATTTTCAAGTTCAGTATTTGAGTGACAACGACCTTTTCGATGCATCGAATGGTGTAAATAAAGAAGATATAGAAATTATGAATTCCAAAAGCGAAAAAAAGAAAGCAGTTACATGGACGACTTGCTTTACACCCAGAGAATTACGATTAATGACACAGAGTGTCGGATTGATAGTGAAAAATATTTGGTCCGTTAAACCGATTGAGTACAAATTATTGCCTTGTGATATTGAAAATCCGGAGTTTTTACTACTGGCAGAGAAAGCAACTTGATTTAATCGGTGACGATGGCATGGGTCTCCGATAGGCTTTATCCGTCTTGAAAAAGAAAGGGAAACTCCCTTCCATATCCACTAAAAATGAGAACAACGTGTCCGATCCGATTTCTACAATCCCACTAATTGAATCCCAGCCTATGGGATCTACCGATAACGAGGGTGAATATAAACCTCGTGAAATAACCTCCAATGACCTAGGGTCGCTTTCTTTAGAAGATGCATATACAGCGACGATGGTCGATATTGAAAATGGCCAAATGGTTGAAGGAACGATCGTAAGAATTGACAAAGATGAAGTTCTATTGGACATCGGTTACAAATCTGAAGGTGTTATACCTCAAAAAGAATTATCCATTCGTAACAATCTTCACCCAAATGAAGTTGTGGAAATGGGAGAAAAAATAGAAGCATTAGTCTTACAACGCGAAGATGCAGAAGGACGGTTGCTTCTATCGCGAAAACGTGCTTTATACGAAAAAGCATGGGGAGACATCGAAGCGGTAAAAGAAGCTGACGGAATGGTTTCCGGAACAGTGATCGAAGTAGTTAAAGGCGGTCTCATAGTTGACATCGGACTTCGAGGTTTTCTCCCAGCATCTTTGGTCGATCTACGACGGGTACGAGATCTTCAACCTCTAATTGGAACTACTGTAGATACAAAAATTATTGAACTGGATAGAAATAGGAATAATGTTGTTCTTTCTCGCAGAGCCTGGCTCGAAGAAAGCCAAAAGGATGAACGAGAAGATTTTCTAACGAACTTGAAACCAGGCGAAATCAAACCAGGTGTGGTGTCAAGCGTTGTTAACTTCGGCGCTTTTGTTGATCTTGGCGGAATGGACGGATTAATACACGTTTCAGAGTTGTCCTGGAAACATGTTGATCATCCGGGGTCTGTTGTTTCAGTTGGAGACGAGATTGATGTTCAAGTTTTGGACATAGATATGAGCCGAGAGAGGATCAGTCTTTCCCTTAAAGCAACCCAAAAAGATCCATGGCAAGAATTTGCTGAAAGCCATCAAGTCGGAGAGTTGGTGTACGGCCGAGTAACAAAACTTATTCAATTTGGTTCTTTCGTTCAAGTGGGTGAAGGGATTGAAGGATTAGTACATATTTCTGAAATGTCTGCACATCACGTCGAATTGCCTGAACAAGTAGTTACTCCAGGTGAAGAGTTATGGGTAAAAATTATTGATCTTGACCTGGAAAGAAGAAGGATAAGCCTTTCCATCAAACAAGCAGCCGAGGGTGGCGTTGTGGCCGCAGAGTATCAGGAACACTTTGGTGAACATAACTACGACGAAGAAGGTAACTACATCGGAATTGAATCGTCGGAAGGGCAAGAAGCTTGGGCAGAATATTACAATGAGCATGACCCAACTGAACTATCCAAATCAGAAGAAGACGAAATGGACGCTTCAGTTGATTCGGTAACTGAAACTTCTGAGGAGACAGAATCAGGAGACATCGACTCTGAGGAAAGTGATGAAGAGGAGTCAGGTCAAAGTGAGGGTGAGGTTAGTGATACTGAAGAGAATACGCAAGATGACTCCGAAGAAGAAAAATCACAGTCACAGGAATAGTAATTTTTTAAGCAGGTCAACAATTGCTTGAAATCGGACTAACTGGTGGAATTGGCTCAGGAAAATCTACCGCAGCTACTATTTTCGTAGAAAATGGTGCCTCTTTAGTAGATGCAGATCAAATTGTTAGAGATCTACAGCAACCGGGTGAAAAAGTCTTTGAAGAAATGCTTTCCAAATGGGGTACCGACATCCTGACATCCGATGGGCAACTCGATCGTCAATTAGTAGCAAACATTGTTTTTTCGAAACCCGAAGAATTAACGGCATTAAACGCGATAGTTCATCCTGCGGTTCGTGAAGAAATGACGAACCGGCGTGGAGCACATTTAAATACTGACAACACAGTGATTCTGGAAATACCATTACTTGTTGAATCTGGTTATCGAAACTTTGATGCGATAATAGTAGTAGACGTCGACACAGAGATTGCTGTAGAACGCCTAGTACAACACCGCTTTTTCGATGAAGAAGATGCACGAAACAGAATCGATAAGCAAGCTTCGCGTGAATCAAGAATTGAAATAGCAGATTATGTAATCGAGAATAACGCATCATTCGAAGAATTCGAAGAAGAGATTATTGAATGTTGGAATTGGATCGAATCGATTGAAAGGCCAGAAATTGGTCGACCATTACCATTGCTGACTCCCAAACAATAAATTCAACATGTTTCATCGCCCATAGATCAGTATCATCTCTATGTGGAACGAAAGTTCAAAGTACATGCACCTTTTAAGCCAGCAGGGGATCAACCAAAGGCAATTGAAGAGTTAGCGGACGGTATTAATGGTGGTGAAAGATTCCAAACACTTTTAGGAATCACTGGAAGCGGTAAAAGTGCCACTGTCGCATGGACAATCGAAGAGGTTCAAAGACCGACTTTAGTTATCGCTCCCAATAAAGCTTTGGCAGCTCAATTAGCAAATGAATTTCGATCATTTTTTCCAGAGAATAAAGTTGAATACTTTGTGTCCTATTACGACTACTACCAGCCAGAGGCTTACGTTCCCAGTTCAGACACTTTTATTGAAAAGGACTCTTCGGTAAATGATGAAATAGATCGATTACGACACTCTGCGACATCTGCACTGCTTACTAGAAGAGACACGATAGTGGTAGCTTCTGTTTCCTGTATTTATGGACTTGGTTCACCCGAACAATACGAAGGACAGTTGCTGGTGTTACGAACCGAGAGCGAAATTAACCAACGCGAAGCATTAAGTCGATTAATTGATATGCAGTACGAACGAAACGACATGGTTTTAAGTCGTGGAAAATTTCGTGTAAAAGGCGACACGATTGAAATTCATCCAGCCTACGAAGAAACAATATTCAAGGTCTCTTTATTCGGTGATGAAGTTGAAAAGATAACTGAAGTTGATCCGATCACAGGGGAACATTTAAAGGAACTGGATGAACTGATAGTTTTCCCGGCAACTCACTACATGGCCAATACAGAAGTCATGAATAGAGCAATAAAAGGTATTGAGATAGAACTCCAAGAATCCTTAAAAGCGTTTGAAAAAGAAAACAAACTTCTTGAATCCCAAAGGCTTCGAATGAGAACTGATTATGACCTTGAGATGATGTCAGAACTCGGGTTTTGCAGTGGAATCGAAAACTACAGTTCCCATATAGATGGCAGATCTCCGGGGGAAAGACCGTTTACGTTACTTGACTATTTTCCAGAAGATTTTTTAGTTGTGCTCGATGAGTCCCATGTGGCGATTCCTCAACTTCATGGACAACACGCAGGAGATAAGAGTAGAAAACTTACACTAATAGAACATGGTTTCAGATTGCCATCAGCAGCGGACAATCGACCACTTCGATTTGACGAATTTCTAAATCGGGTTGGGCAAGTTGTTTTAGTTTCAGCCACTCCTGGAAATTGGGAAAAAGAAAATAGTACGAGAATTGTCGAACAGATTGTTCGTCCAACAGGACTGGTTGATCCTGAAGTAGTTGTGCGTCCAACCGAAGGTCAGATTGATGATCTTCTCGAAATGATTTCGATACGAGTTGAATCGGAACAACGCGTTCTGGTGACAACACTTACGAAAAAAATGGCAGAAGATCTAACAGACTACTTGTTGGAACAGGGAGTACGAGTCAGATATTTACATTCAGACATTGACACAATTGAGAGAATAGAAATATTACGTGACTTGCGCCTTGGCGAGTTTGATGTATTAGTTGGGATAAATCTCCTAAGAGAAGGTCTTGACCTGCCTGAAGTATCACTTGTAGCAATTTTAGATGCAGATAAGGAGGGTTTTTTAAGAAGCGAAACTTCTCTCATACAGACAATTGGACGAGCAGCTCGAAACGTTGACGGGCAGGTAGTCATGTACGCAGACAAAGTTACCGGTTCTATGAAACGGGCTCTTGATGAAACAAAACGAAGAAGAGAAATGCAAACTCTGTACAACAAAGAACATGGAATAGACCCACAAACGATCAGAAAAGCAGTAAGTGACATTTTAGAAATGGTTCGACCTGGAGCAGTTTCCCATAAACCGAAAAACAAAAAAAGAAACGCTATAAAACTTGTGGAAGAACTTTCTGATATGCCCCGTGAAGATCTGAAACGCTTAGTTCACACACTTGAAGAAGAAATGAGTGAAGCTGCCGAAGAACTACAATTTGAATATGCTGCCAGACTGAGAGACGAAATAAAGGAATTAAAACGAGAAATTCGTGACCTGCCAGAAAAAGTTTAAAAGAAAATCAACTGTGAACTGCCCTTGAGATGTCTAGGATCGTTGAATGCCAGAGAGGTTAGTAGTTCAAGGAGCGAGGGAACATAATCTTCAGTCTGTTGACCTGGACCTTCCGCGAGAAAAACTTATTGTTTTTACTGGCATTTCAGGATCCGGTAAGTCGTCTTTAGCTTTCGACACTATTTATGCAGAAGGTCAAAGACGTTACGTGGAATCTTTGTCGGCCTACGCTCGTCAATTTTTAGGCCAGATGGATAAACCGGATGTTGATTTTATTGAGGGATTATCTCCCGCAATTTCGATTGATCAAAAAAGCTCTTCACGAAATCCACGATCAACTGTTGGAACCGTTACTGAAGTTTATGACTATTTAAGATTGCTTTTCGCGCGCATAGGCATTCCTCACGACCCTGAAACTGGGGAGAAATTGACAAGGCAGACACCTCAGCAAATTGTGGACCGAATAATGGGCTTGAAAGAGGGCACGCGATTCCAAGTATTGGCGCCAGTAGTTAGAGGCAGAAAAGGTACTTATGAAACTCTTATTGACGATTTAGCAAGTCAAGGTTTTAGTCGAGTTCTTATCGATGGGGAAATTCACGAATTTGGTGAGTCCACAGATTTAGCTCGATATGAGCAACACACTATAAAAGTGGTGGTTGACCGACTAGTAATGAAGAAAGGTATTGAGCGACGTTTAACAGAGTCGATGGAGACAGCTCTATCTCTGAGTGAAGGAGTCGCAGAGATAGAGATAATTGAGACCACCAAAGAAATAGACGACGAAAATGAAGTAGTTATTTTCAGTCAACACTTATCACGCCCTAGCGATGGGAAATCTTTCGAAGATCTCGCTCCAAGAAATTTTTCTTTTAATAGCCCGTATGGGGCTTGTTCACATTGTGACGGTCTAGGAACTGTTTATGAAGTAGATCCTCAATTAGTAGTTCCTAATCCAGAATTGACTCTTACAGAAGGAGCTATTGCACCATGGTCAGGGGGCAGGAGTCGTTATTTTAAAAGACTTATAGAGGCAGTTGCGGAATATGAAGGAATAGATCTTGAGACACCTTGGATGAAACTTTCTAAAAAACATCAAAAAATCTTAATGAATAATGGACTCAAAGAAAGAGTGAAGGTCAGATACCACAACCGATTTGGTAGAGCACGAGTTCATAATGCGCGTTTTGAAGGAGCAATCCCGTATTTGAGACGTAGACACCAGGAAGCGGAAAGTGATACTCAAAGGGAGCATATTGAGGGTTACATGAGACAAGTTGACTGTCACGTGTGCGGGGGTGCGAGACTTAACCCTCTTTCACTCGCAGTAACAATAGATGGGAATTCTTTAAATGATATTTGCAAACTTTCAATAGATAAAGCATTCTACGTTCTTTCAAATTTGAAATTAAATGAGCGTGAGGAAATGATTGCTGAACAAGTCGTTAAAGAAATAAGTTCACGACTTCGTTTCTTGCTTGATGTAGGACTCGAATATTTAACTCTCTCCCGCTCGGCTGCGACATTAGCTGGAGGTGAAGCACAAAGAATAAGACTCGCTTCTCAAATAGGCAGTGGATTAGTAGGTGTACTTTACGTTTTAGATGAACCATCTATCGGTTTGCATCAAAGAGACAATCAACGTTTGATTGAGACTTTGTCTCATTTGAGAGATATCGGCAACACTGTAATCGTTGTTGAACATGATGAGGAAACTATTAGATCAGCTGACCATGTTGTCGACATAGGCCCTGGTGCCGGTGAACATGGCGGAGACATTGTTTATTCCGGAAATGTTAAAGGGCTTGTAGGTTGCAAAAAATCACTTACGGGGCAGTATCTATCAGGAAGTAAACTTTTACCGATTCCTAAAGAACGAAGAGAAACAAATGGTTCTTTTATCAGCATTTTAGGAGCCCGTGAAAACAACTTAAAAAATATTGATATTGATTTTCCACTTGGTTGTTTCGTTGCAGTAACTGGCGTTTCAGGGTCGGGTAAATCAACTCTTGTGAACGAAATTCTATTAAAAGGACTCATGCAGTCCATCTACAAATCTAAAACACCACCAGGCTTACACAAAGCAATAAAGGGGGTCGATCAAGTTGACAAAGTTATAAGCATTGATCAAGCTCCAATTGGTCGAACGCCGAGATCAAATGCAGCTACGTACACGGGTGTGTTTGACCATATACGGAAATTGTTTGCAAAAACTGAAGAGTCGCGCCTTCGGGGATATCAACCTGGAAGATTTAGCTTCAATGTCAAAGGAGGCCGTTGTGAAGCTTGTTCCGGCGATGGAACTTTGCGTATAGAAATGCACTTCCTGCCAGACGTTTACGTTCCTTGCGAAGTTTGTTTAGGAAAAAGGTATAACCGGGACACTCTTGAAATAATGTACCGAGGCAAAAATATTGCGGATGTTCTGGCGATGCCCTGCGAAGAGGCTTTAACTTTTTTTGAAAAACAACCATCAATCACTCGTCATATGCAAACTTTAGTTGATGTTGGACTGGGGTACATAAGACTTGGCCAATCTGCTCCTACTTTGTCTGGAGGTGAAGCACAAAGAGTTAAACTCTCGACTGAACTAGCCAAGAGACCCACCGGTCATACTCTTTATCTCTTGGACGAACCGACAACAGGACTACATTTTGAAGATGTGAGAAAACTTTTAAACGTTTTGACACGTCTTGTGGATAATGGAAACACGGTAATAGTCATTGAGCACAATTTAGATGTGGTGAAAACAGCTGATTGGATTATTGATTTAGGTCCTGAGGGGGGAGAAGCTGGTGGAGAAATCGTTGCAAGTGACACTCCCGAAAACATTACTAAACTAAAAACGAGTTATACAGGAAAATTTCTCAAACCACTTCTTGGTTAGTGACACTGTGCATGGTTAGAAAAGATTCATTATGCCATTTATTCTAAAAGAGTGTTAAAGCAACCTGAACAAGGATCCATTCCCACTAAACCTGGTTCGTATCAATTTTTTGATGCGACCGGAAATATTATCTATGTAGGAAAAGCAAAAAATCTTCGTAACCGAGTTAACAGCTATTTCGGCAATACGAAAACTATGATCTCGCGAACCCAACGAATGATGCAAGAAGCGACGCACCTTGAATGGATACAAGTTAGGAACGAACTTGAAGCATTAATGCTTGAATTTACGCTGATAAAGGAACATAATCCGAGGTTCAATGTGGATCTCAAAGACAATAAAAGCTACCCATACCTATCTGTAACTGTTAATGAAACTTGGCCGAGGCCAACTATCACTCGAAGTAAACGTAGAAAGGGTGTTAGGTATTTCGGTCCATACGGAAATGTAAAAGCAATTCGTGAAACTTTGGATTTACTTATTAAAAGTTTTCCTGTTAGAAGCTGCTCTAATACAAAATTTAATGAACATGAAAAAACAGGAAAACCCTGTTTGTTGTTTCATATAGAAAAATGTTCAGCGCCCTGCGTGGGAAAAGTTTCAAAGAAAGAGCATGACAATCTTGTTTCGGATCTTATGAGTTTTCTGGAGGGAAACAGTAAAACGATTGTCAACGATTTACGTAAAGAGATGGCAATTTCCTCCGAGAAACAAGACTACGAAAATGCTGCACGTACAAGAGACAAAATACTCAACATTGAAAGAGTTCTTGAGCGGCAGCAAATGGTTCTGAACGAAACCGAAAACATCGATGTATTCGGTGTTTCCGGCGATGAAATTGAAGCATCTGTACAAGTTTTTTACATTCGAAAAGGGCGAGTGGTGGGACGTAAAGGCTTTGTTGTTGATCGTATTGATGGGATAGAAAATTCAGAACTGATTAAACATTTACTTGTCGAACACTACAACTCTGATCCACCGCGAGGAATACCACATCAAATATTGATCGAAACAAGTCCTGTAGATATGCAACTGCTGGAAAGTTGGTTAAGTAAAGAGAAGAATTCTGGAGTGGAGATACGCGTACCTAAACGTGGAGAGAAAAAATCTTTACTTGAAACTGTTGTTAATAATGCAAGTGAAGAGTTTGTGCGTCATCGGCTTAAACGCTCAAAAGATTATAATGCAAGATCAAAAGCGTTAAATGAACTTCAAGCAGTCCTTGGAATGTCGAACGCACCATTGCGAATCGAATGCTACGACATGAGTCACCTGCAGGGCACAGATTATGTGGGCTCCATGGTTGTCATGGAGGATGGTTTATTGAAAAAAAATGACTACAGGCGGTTTCGTATAAACAGTGTTGACGGAAATGATGATTACGCTGCGATGAAAGAAGTCATTTCTCGCCGCTTGTCTGCTTATTTGAAAGAAAGTAAGGAAGTTGGAGGAGAAGGAAGTAAAAAGTTTGCTTATCCGCCTCAGTTGTTGTTAGTGGATGGTGGCAAGGGTCAACTTTCTGTAGCAGAAAGTACAGTAGCCGAATTCGGTTTGTCAGAAATGATATTTGTAGCGTCGCTTGCTAAACAGTTTGAAGAGGTTTACGTGTTAGGGAGAAGGGAACCAGTAGTCATTCCGAGAAATTCTGAAGCTTTGTACATGTTGCAAAGACTCAGAGACGAATCTCATAGATTTGCAGTTGAGTACCACCGAAAACTTAGAGCGAAACGAATGACTGCTTCAGTTCTAGACGGAATTTCTGGTTTAGGTGAAAAACGTAAAAGTCGACTGGTAGAAGAATTTGGCAGTTTGAAAAAACTTAAAGAGAGTACGTTGAAGGAATTGAAGGAAATTAAATGGTTGCCTGAAAGTGTAGCTATTGCAGTTGCCAGAAAACTCGGCCTTGACCTCAGCTGATAGTTATAGATGCCATAGAGAAAATTGCTGCAAAGACACCAAAAATTTGTGTACGGGTCATTTTTTCTTTGATAAGAAAGTGTGCTAGAACCACTGTTATCGCCGGGTACAGGGCGCTTAACAGGGAAGTGATACTAAGTAGTCCTCTATTTACAGCAAGTAGAAAACATGTGCTCGCAGAGGCATTACATAGGCCGGAGCTAACGATAAAAGGAAATGCTTGTTTGGACGGTTTCGATTTTTCTTTCATTAAGCACAAAATAAGTAAAAGAATTAAAAGTGGGAAAAATCGACTCCCTACCGTACCCCATGGTTCAGTATCACTGGATGTGTTTTCGATAATAATGAAGAACCCTCCAAAACCTAATCCTGCTAAGAGACCATCCCTTAATCCTGTAATAGGTCCTCTAAAGGTTTGAGGAGAAATTCCGGAAGCGAGAGCTATAGAAATGAGTCCCACAAAGATTCCTATTACCTGAAGAGTAGAAAGAGACTCACCATCGATGAGGCCCCACAGGACAGGAAATAAGGCTCCAGCGACTCCAGAAACAGGTATAACAGTTACGTAGGGGGATTTTTTCATACCAGCGTAAAGAAAAGCGGCCCCTCCCATGCCAAAAAGTCCAGCAAAACCTCCTATGAAGAAATCGCGCAATGTAAAAGTTTCAGCGATGGATAGGGCTAAAGGAACTACTACAAATAAACCTACAAAAATATCGAGACTTAGAGTAGGAATTAGTGAACCCCGTCTAGAAGCTTGACCGGCAAAAAAGCCACCAAAACCCCAGAAGATACTTGAAAGAAAAGCAAAGAAAATGGCCACCTTCGGAGCATAAAGCGAGTTCAGCAATTCCACTCAAAATATGGAACGATCATAGTATGGATCAAAAGAAAAACCCTTGGGAGTTAAATGCAAAGTGGTGGCAAAACTCTTTTACGAATGGGGCTAATGCAGAATATTCTGAACAACTTCTTCCGTTGGTTGTCGAATTGATGACTGGATTTCAGAAGGTTTTAGACATTGGATCAGGGGAAGGACAAATTGTTCGTGCTTTAAATGAAAGGATGATTGATGCTGTGGGTATTGATCAATCTGAGAATCAGATTCGGTGTGGTAAGACGATTAAGTCTAATTCATTACTACTTAGATCTTTAGCAGAACATTTACCGTTTTCTGACTCTTCATTTGATGCTGCAATTGGTTGTCTGGTCGTGGAACACATTGAACAATTTGAAGAGTGTTTTCGTGAAGCTGCACGTGTTGTCAAAAATGGAGGAAGATTTGTAGTGGTGATGAATCACCCTTTACTTCAATCACAAGGAAGTTCTTGGGTTGAAGATTGGACAAGCGATCCACCTGAAAAGTATTGGAGGATCGGGTCGTATTTGCGTGAAGAAACAAGTGAAGAACATTTCACCGATGACATTATTATTCCATTCACACATCGTCCTTTAAGTAGTTATGTGAATGCTCTGAACGATTCAGGATTTGTGACAACTCGAATGATTGAGCCCGCGCCATATATTTTAGAAGAAAAAACTTCAATGTGGAAAAGTGAAACCTCCTACATTCCTCGACTTCTTGTTCTTGTTTGTGAAAGAACCTATGGAAGTAATTAAACGATGACACTAGTATCGACTTATGGCAGAACTATTGGTCGTAGCTGGATTATCGGGTGCTGGTAGATCTCATTTTGCTAGCAACCTTGAAGATCTCGGATGGTTCGTGATTGATCGATTACCCGCTGAAATAATGGGCCGAGTTTCAGAGTTGGCAAGTGCTACTGATTCGAATTGGAATCGAGTTGCTTTCATAGCTAAGGCGGATGCAACTGAAGGAGAAACTTTGTCAGCAGTTAGCGAACTTCGCGAAAAAGAAGAAGTAGTGACACTACTTTTCTTAGATTGCTCCACTGAAACACTTGTTCGACGCTATAAAGACAGTAGACGTCCGCATCCACTTTCAAACATTTCAACAATTGAAGAAGCGATAGAAGCAGAACGGATACTTATGGCATCTACTCGCGCGGAAGCAGACTTGATACTAGACACTTCAGATTTAAGTGTGCATGACTTGCGTGAAACAGTGGCCCGCTTGTA
>Ga0206683_10000329_pt1 | contig 35689 bp, 40 predicted proteins | sample M280m12015metaG_FD_155483 | JGI IMG/M metagenome (GOLD analysis project Ga0206683, IMG submission 155483) | Ammonia-oxidizing marine archaeal communities from Monterey Bay, California, United States - M2 80m 12015 | ecosystem: Environmental > Aquatic > Marine > Intertidal zone | place: USA...
ATTATATCACACTGGGGATCAGCGTTCTTAACAGACGGTGGCTTTGATAGTGATCGTGGTTACATTTTCTCATACGCATCAACTGGTAACGAAATTACTACAACAAGAAACACGGTGTTTATGCTTAGACTAGCACCAAGTGTATCCAACGCTATTGTTGGTGACTTAGGTGAACGTGAACTACTTAATAGAGCTCAGTTGCTACTTGAAGGTATTGAGGTTACATCAGATACAAGCACAGGCGGTATTGTTATTGAGGGTGTGTTAAACCCACAAAACTATCCACTTGATCCAGGTAACGTTGGTTGGGGCGGATTGTCAGGACTTGCTCAAGGAGGCCAACCTAGCTTTGCACAGGTGGCACCAGGTGGATCTGTTACGTGGAGTACAGGTGCTACACAGGTTATTAGAAATGCAACTACAACGGTGCAGTTGACAGACACAGCAGAAGTATTATATAACAGATATCCAAATAATAGATATCATTACTTTACTCCTGCTTCATGGGATGCCTTAAATAATACTGTTACTACTGGTACACAAGTTATTGCTACTAGTAACCCTGCCGCAGGAACTTCAGACTTTCCAGCAGGAACAACTGTATCTCAGATTTATGATGGGGGTTACTATGTCAGACTTTTTATGAGTAATAGCAACACAGGCTATCTTAGTTCTGGAGAAACAGTTACATTTGCTGTTGGTGGTGAATTAACAAATACTAACTACTTGTACTTTACAAGAACAAGTTGGGAATCAACTCAAGCAGTTGCAGGTACAGAAGTAAGTGATGCTAAATTTCCGGCGGGTACTGCGGTATCAAATGTTCAAGGACCATTAACATTTGGTGGAGTAGAGTATTATAAAGTAACGTTTTCACAAACATCAATTGCAACTGTGACGGCTGGCGCAACTGTAGGTTTCTTATTTGGGCAACCACCGTATGCACAGCCAGGTGAAACTGTATTTTCATTCATTGCAAACCCAGGTAGTCTTGCAAACTTAGATTTATCAGGATTGAAAGAACTAACAAATACTACATTAGGTGGACGAGGAACATATCCAAATGGACCTGATGTATTAGCAATTAATGTTTATAAAACGTCTGGTGCGGCTGTTAACGCGAACTTAATTCTAAGATGGGGTGAAGCACAAGCCTAAGTGTTAAACGCAATCGTTGTACGTATTGTGTCTTTTCCACTTTCTAATACTTCATGTTTTAAGTAAGATGGATACATTAACATTCTTCCTTTAACAGGTTGGTATACATATTCCTGCCAAGAAAACTCTGCATTAGTATCATGTTGTGATTGATATTGTACTAAAGGATTGGGATTTCTAAATTGTAACCCGCCAGCATTTTCATTTGCTCTAACCCAATATACTCCTGAAATACGTCCTACACCATGATCGTGTTCTTTATGAACATCACCTTCTATATAGTCTTGTGTCCAATATGCAAGGTCGTAAAAAGCCGGTATTGAAAATCCTGTATCCTTTCGTTGTGCCGTTCTTATATTATTACTTGTTTGATAATGATCAATACAATTACAAATTATTCTAAAAAGTTCTGGAAGATCGTTAGGTAAATCTACAGCTTTTTTTGGTTCAAAATAATCTGTGGCGTGGGGTGCATTTTCATCAGGTCGTGGAATGTCTTTAATTTTTTTTACTACTATATCTTCCACACGATCTGCTAACGTAGGATCAATGTCGTGTACCAATAAACCAACTGGAAATATCTTTTCTATATGCATATTATACCGGTATATAATAGTTAAGTTTATGACCTACATCATCCATTATTGTTTCTGTAGATTGTATTTGAAAAGCAATTGTAATTCTAGGGAAATCTTCATCCCAATTACTAGTTCTATGCTCAACCCCAACTGAATTTGTAATTACTAATTGATTATTTTTATTATGTACTGACGCAATAATATCTGTAGTATCTCTAAAACGATATTCAGTAACTGAATTAGCATCACAATCGACCCCAAAATATCCATGAAATTGATTATGCTCATTACCGCCCGAACCACCATGTCCGTGCCAAGGTAATACTTCACCTTTATTAGGCCACACGTTTAACCAACCAACAATCCAATACGAAAGTGTTGTGTCATGTTCAATTTCTTGAAATGCTTTAGATATTTCTTTATATAATTCAAAAAATACAGGAAGTGTTGATGTAAAAAGATTATAATGTTTGCTTAATCCGGTAGGTATTGAGGTGCCACCAACTGGTTGTTCAAAACCTCTACATTCTTGTTGTATCTGCGTATTACACAAATAACAAGAATGTTTTAATGCAGAAAGATTTAACTCTAAATTACTTTTGTGTATTTTTAGCATCTTGACTATCTTCTATTGGTTGGCTATCGCCAGGCATAAGTCGATAATTATCTTCTACTGAATCAGGTGTACTAACTTCGGTTATGCTACTTCCATCTTCTAATGCTACTAATTGATGGGGTTGTAAAGGAGGGTTATGCCAAGTGTCGCCTTCTTTTAATTCTTTTTGGTATAGTTGAGCAGTATTAGTGTCAATGTAATTTAACATAAACTTGCCGTTATTTACAAACCAAGTTTCGTCTTTATCTTTATGAAAATGCATAGAAAATTTATTACCTTTTTTAGCGAACACTAAAATTTTACCACAATATTTGTCATTAGTTGCCCAAATAAGTTCGTATCCCCAGCCCTTTTCTACTGTTCCATTTAATTGTGTCATATGATAAAATCCTCTACCGGTTTAAATTTGTACTCTCCAATAGTATTACTTAACTTTTCTATGTTTGCTTTTGTATAATACTGGTATTGTTTTACTAAGTTTTCGGGCATAGGTATTGTATTAATTTCAGCTCCCCATTTTTTAGCTATTAGTTCTGCTATTTGTAAGAAAGTTCTAGTTTGCCCTGTACCAATATTCCAAATATCTGTTGCATCAACTGTTAAAAATTTTTCTAAAATTTGACATACATCACCTACATGAATAAAATCTCTATGTATATTCTCACTATTTTCAAAAACATTTATTTTTTTAGTTTCAATTGCTTGTTCTTTAAACTTATGAAATACACTTTTTTGATCACCTTTATGTTCTTCTCCAGGACCATATACATTAAAAAATCTAAACCCTTGGACATTAACTTGATATTCAGTTATTGACTGAACAAATCTATCAAATAAGTATTTGCTCCAAGCATATGGTGATTGCGGATTTACAGGCGAGTTTTCTTTAAATTCTGTATTACTTCCATATACGCTGGCACTTGAAGCATACATAAAAGTTACTCCAAATGTATCACATAATTCTAACATTTTAATACTAAACTCATAATTTTGCTTTAGGATTTTATCAACATCTTTTTCTGTTGTATCACTAATTGCACCTAAATGAATTACTCTATCGTACTCTTTTGGATCTGGAAATCTTCCATCAATATAATCATACCCTTCTACATCATGGCCTTTATGAACAAGATAAGGGCCTAAATTTTTACCTATAAATCCATTACTTCCTGTAATTAAAATTTTCATAACTGCTCCGGCATTGTAATAGAAATTTTTTTTATTAGTTCTGTTGTTGAATGTCCTTCTATCTTAGGAAATATAACTACCTTTGCTAGATCATTTCCTACAGTTGTTTCTACAGTATAATCTCCGCCTTTTACAATGATATCTGGTTTAACTTTTTCAATAGTATCTATTGGAGTATCTTCATCAAATATTATAACCTCATCTATAAATCCTAATTCTTCTAATGTTTCTTTTCGCTTTATTTCATTGTTAATGGGTCTAGTTTCGCCTTTAAGACGCTTAACACTTTTATCACTATTAATGCCCACCACAAGGCGTTTACCTAGCGTGTGTGCGTGTCTAAGTAGCTTTAAATGACCAGTATGCAGTATATCAAACACCCCATTAGTCCATACAATACCCCTATCTAAATCATCTAATGTTACTGGAACAACTCCACGTTTTTCTACACTACGAGTTGCGGCATAACTGGCAAGTTCACAAGCATAAGGAATACTTAATCCTTTATTATAAGCATAAACTATAACTGCTAAAACTATATCTCCTGCACCTGTAACATCTGAGACTTCTTTTATATCTTCTTTAAAATAATGATATTCACTATCTTTATTTAAAACATGAATACCATTAGAACCGTCAGTTACAACTAACCAAGTCCAATTATGATCACGCATATATTCTAACGCATGAGTTTTATTATACTTGCCATTCCATTCTTCATATTCTTTCATATTAGGTTTTACTAAAAAGGCACCATCATAATAATGTGCATCTTGTTTAGGATCAACAAATAATTTTATATCTGCTGTACCTAATAATTCTTCAACAGTTTCTTCAGTAACAGTTCCTTTATTATAATCACTAATAACAACAATATCATTATTAGACAGACTTTCTGATAATCTTTTTAATGCTTCTTTACCGGTATATTTTGTTTCTCTATCCCAACGTAAAAGATGTTGTCCTGAATCTCCTACAAGTCTTGTTTTAATAGTTGTTCTATATGGCTTATCTAAACTAGATAAATTACTAACTATATCAGTCTTTCCTAATAAGTGAAGTACATGAATTCCTTGCGTATCTTTTCCTACTACTCCATATAATTCTGTATTAACATCTATATTTTTTAAATTAATTGCTAAATTAGCCGCACCACCTAAATTAAATGTTTGGTGGTGTTCGTTTAAAATTAAAACATTAGCTTCAGGAGATACTCTATCAGCTTTACCGTTAATCCAACGGTCTAACATTATATCTCCATACACTTTGATCATTTTTGTTCCATTAGCGATACTAATTTAAAAACTGTTTCTAATTTTGTTAAATTTGATTTATTTTGTAAAGTATTTCGTAAGCCTTGATGTAACGGTTTTGGCCACTTATTAAATCCTACCCAAGCATATCCGTTATGTTCTTCATTTAATTTTGGTATGAATTCTTCTTTTATAACACATAGATATGTATGGAACTTAAACTTTTCGTCACTACTAACAAAAGTTTCTAAAGGAATAGATTTAATTATAGGAGGTGTATTTCCTATTTCTTCTTGTACTTCTCTTTGTAATGCTTGAAATGGGATTTCTTTAGTCTCGTTAGTTCCACCAACAAGTCCCCAAACATTATTTTGTTTACTTTGGGCTCTATGTAAAAATAAAAATCTATTAGTATCTAACGTATAGAAGAGAGCACCACTACATATTATATCAGTCATACTAATAATTATGCTAAAGAGCTAGGCGCCAGGTGCCGATTCGATATGTGCCTTCGAAGCTTAATGTCCATTCTGAACCGTCCCATCTATATTGGATACCGGTATTAAGGTTGGTTGTATATTTAATATCTATTGTAGAGTCTGAACCGTCATTATTACTAGCATTAAATACTATAGTCCAGCTATTTCCGTCCCATTCAACTATATCATTAGCTGATGCAATAAAATCAACTCCAGCTATGCTTTTCCAAGCATCAGGACCATCAGCATTAGTTGTTGCACCAATATCTTCTAACAATAAAATTCTAGTACCACTAACTTTAAGATTTGTTGGATTAGTTCTTGTTGGATCAATAATATAGTCAATTGTACCTTTAGTAACTGCTGGTCCGTCAAATATTGAATTTGTAGGAATAGTATCAACATCCCAGTTTACAATTATTTGAGTTTCGTCTAGAGAGTTTAATGCAAATGTACCAATAACATTTCCAACATCTAATCTATTCAAATAAATTTTGCTTAGTCCTGCTATATACTCTCCAAGCTCTGATTCTAAAACTGTACGCCAATTAATTTCGCCAGCAACTCCATTTTTACCTAATACAACTATATTGTTAGTTACAATAATATCATAGCCTGCCGCAGTAACAACTTCTAATGAAGTAGCACCTTGTCTAGAAGAAACACTTGCTTTAGATTTATCAGCTAGTTGCGGATCATCTGTAGATACATTAGCCAGTGAAGGATCTTCTGCTTTAACATCTTGTGAAGGACTATCATCATATGCTTTAAGTTCAGGAACACTTTGACCTAAATCAATAGTTCCTCTAGTTTCATCGAAAATGCTCATAACAACACTTGTTATAACACCTAATTTTTTAACTTTAGCTGGAGGTGATAACCAAATTGGAGTAGTAAACCCTAACTGTCCTACATCAATTTCAGATTCTGTACCTATAGGAATACTTCTAGTAGAAAATTGAATGTTATCTAAATTTACTACACTTAAACTTGTCCAATCAACATAGTTATCAGTTGTTTGTATTTCTAAACTAGGATTAAACAATGTTAATATCTGTTCTATTATTTGTAATTTTTGCTCTGTATTAGTTGACCAAATATCACAATTAATACCTAGCGTAAATGGTGTTGGTGCTAGTCTTTCTACAGTATAATTTTGTCCTTGTGTATTTAAATATTCTTTACCTGTACTATCGTAAGCTCTTTCACGCAAATGTATTTTACCTACAAAAGAAGCATCAAATGTTCTTTGTCTATCCATTTCTAATGTGGTTATATAAATGCTTATTCTTGGAGCACTAGGTATTTTGTTTTCACTATTATCACGTATAATATGACCAACTTGACGTGTGATATCGCCGTACATCACAGGTATTTGTGTTAAGTTACCTTTACCGTCTTTATAAGAGAAGTTACTAAACAACCTTGTAAGTTGCGTAATATAACGTCTTATCTGAGCATCGTAAAAATGTTGCATTAATTATCTGCCTTTGGTTTCAATGCTTTGGATAGAGGTTGACGTTCTTTAACAGTTTCACTTCCAATTGTTGATGTTTTAGTATTGTTTACAAATCCAGTTTTGTGTGTATTTCTTGTATCTGTATTAGTCATTGTCATACGTACTGCATCTTCCATCTTAACCCACCTTTTCGAATCATACCTAAATAATCTATTAGGTAAAAAGTCTGTTCGTAAAAAATAATCGCCTTTAATACTAGTTGTTGGAAAACCAATACCATGTCCAAATGCTTCACCGTTAGGAGCAATACCATCTCCAAGTAAGTAACCATCATACCCACTTCGTTCTGGTGTTTGGTTAACTCTATCAGCTAATAGTCCGGCTTGACTTGCATCTAATGTATTAATATCAGTAGTAACAAGTTCTGGTTTACCTTTGTCATCTACTTGTAATGTAAATAAATTCGTTGTATCATACCCTGACTTAGGTGCATCAGCTTCTGCTTGTTGAACAACAGCATTATTAATTTGCATTTCTTGTTCATATGTAGAAAGTACATCTCTAAGTGTTTGAGCTGATCCTTCTTCAGCAGGTAAATCTAATATCTCTTTAAACTCTTGGCTATCAACAATCTGTTTTAATTTAACTCTATATAAATGTGGAAACCAAGTTTGACTAAAGCCTTCTGCGGCTCTATTTACATCTTCTACTACATAAAACCGTTTAAGTGCTACACTATAATCATTAAGTGCATGTGGATCTTTTAAGTGTGGAAATTCTATTACATCACCTGACATAATTTTTCTACCTAATGTCTGCACACTATCATTAATATGTATAGTCATCATTAAGGTATCGTTTTGTAAGAATAATCCAAATTGACTCATATCAAAGTCAACATCTTGTACGTTATAAATTCCTCGAATTTCATAGATACTAGGATCATACTTTCTATCCCTATTTTCAAGGAATAGCATATCCTGAATATTTGTTTCTTTTACAGCATCATACCGTGGTTTATCAGCCGTGGCATCAGCTTCGTCAGGATTTTGTGGTCCTAAATATTTGTGTATAAAAACGTCAGTACCGCCAACAGTGAACATCTCACTAATGTGCCTATCAAGAAATTGATAATCAGCACCGCGTTCAGGTTTATATATAGATAACTTAGGCATCGTAATAGTATTTATTCGATGGCGGTTCCCGATAAATACTAATGGAGACTAACAAATATGGCTGATTTAACAACACAAAAACAAGAAGTATTTGATTATGTAAACCTATCATTAGGTGGGGGCATGGTCGATGTTGAACTTGATCCTGCACATTACGAAGAAGCTCTTAAAAAAGCCTTTGCTAAATTTAGACAACGCTCTGATAATTCAGTTGAAGAATCGTATATGTTTATGCCAACTATTGTTGATCAGAATACCTACATATTACCACAAGAAGTTGTTGAAGTTAGAAAGTTATTCAGACGTTCAATAGGATCACGTACTGGTGGCGGTGATGGTGGTACATTATTTGAACCATTTAATATGGCTTATACTAACACTTATCTTTTAGCAAGTACAAATATGGGCGGATTAGCAACATATGAGTTATTCTCACAATATCAAGAACTTGTTGGAAGAATGTTTGGTAGTTTTATAGAATTTAAATGGAATACTACGACTAAAGAATTAACACTTCTACAGAGGCCCCGTGCTGAAGAAGACTTACTATTATACTGTTATAACTATCGCCCAGATAGCCAATTATTAACAGATTATCTAGCTGTACAATGGCTTAAAGATTATACACTTGCAACGTGTAAATATATGCTTGGTGAAGCTAGGAGCAAATTTGCCACAGTAGCTGGTCCACAAGGTGGTACATCACTTAATGGTGATGCTTTAAAACAAGAAGCCTTAGGCGAAATGGAAAAACTTGACGAAGAACTCAAAACTCAAGTTGCAGGCGGCCAAGGTTATGGCTTCTCAATTGGTTAAAAAACACTTGACAAACAGATAAATTTCTTATATAATAATACTTTATATATGAGGAATATTCAAATGGTAATTGGAATTTGTGGACTTATTAGTTCCGGCAAAGATACAATAGCAGATTATTTAATTAAAAATCACACCTTTCATAAAATCTCATTTGCAGATAAGCTAAAAGATAGTGTATCAGCAATGTTTAGTTGGAACCGTGAATTACTTGATGGTAAAACTAATGAAAGTCGTGAATGGCGTGAAAAAGTAGATACATACTGGACTAGCGAAACAGGTCGTACAATTACACCAAGACTAGTATTACAAGAATTTGGTACAGAATGTATGCGTAACGGATTTTATGATGGTATATGGGTTAGTTTAACTAAAAAGAAAATTATAGAAAATCCGCACATGAATTTTGTCTTACCTGATACACGTTTTCCAAATGAAGCAAAAATGCTATATGAAATTGGTGGTGAAGTTTGGCGTGTAAAACGTGGTAATGATCCAGCTTGGTTTAGTGAATATCAAGAACTAGGTGTAGAACCTACTGATGTACACCCTAGTGAATGGGCATGGGCACAAACTAAATTTAAACATATTATTAATAATGATGGTACTATTACTGAACTTAAAGATCAGGTACGAGATCTCCTTGCTTCCAAGTAACACCTTCTTTATATAAAATCTTACTACAATTTGCACAAACAGTTTTTAAGTTTGACGTACGAACATTGTTAAGGTTTCCATCTATATAGTAAACATGAAATTGTTCTTTATGCTTACTTTTAAATCCACACTTATCGCAAATACTTTTCTGTTTATATCCAGCATGAACCCACTTAGGTAATCCAGGCTCTGTACTTCCACGTTTAGAACAAGTTTCACAACGGCTTCTATAATAAGGAACACCTTCCTTATAATAATTAATTGCTACCGGCTTTTTACCGCATTTGCATAGGGGTCTCATAGTAGTATTTATACCTCCCCTTTTCGTACCCCTTTTGTATCATATTTTTGCGGTGTATTCCGTACCGTTTTTTGGCAATTCATATAAATACTTGTAACATGCTCAACGGGAGAACATAAAATGGCTAATTTAGTATCACCAGGAGTACAGGTTCAAGTAATAGACGAAAGTTTCTATACACCAGCTGAACCGGGTACAGTACCAATGATATTCTTTGTATCTGCACAAGATAAGAAAAATGGTGCAGGAACAGGAACAGCCGCGGGTACAACGGCGGCAAAAGCAGGCGAACCATACTTGCTTACATCACAAAGAGAATTAACAGAAACATTTGGAGATCCAAGTTTCTATACAGACACAAATAACAATCCAATTAATGGTAGCGAATTAAACGAATATGGTTTACAAGCGGCTTACTCATACTTAGGTGTAAGCAACAGAGCTTATGTAACTAGAGCTAGTCTAAACACTACAGAACTACTTGCATCAGCTACAGCGCCTGCGGCTAACCCTGCAGATGGTACATATTGGTTTGATACAGGAAATACACTATGGGGTATTTTTGAATGGAATTCAAATGCGGCTACTGTTACTGGTGGACAGAGCTTTACAAATAAAGTTCCAACTGTAATTACAGATAACACAAAATTAGTAGGCAATTCAGCAACTGGTGTACCTAAGACTTCCGTTGGTCAAGTAGGTGACTATGTAGCCGTTGCAACTACTACTTTAGAAAAAATATATTATAAAAATGCTTCCGGAACTTGGGTACAAGTTGGATCTGATGCATGGATGGCTTCAAACGCAACTGTAACAGGTACGCAAAGCAATCCAAGTATTACTAACGGTAATACAATAAGCATTAATGGAACTGTAGTTACATCAGGTGGAACTGCATTAAGTAATGTTGAAGTAGCAATTAATGCCGCAGGTATTGCCGGCGTAACTTCAGCTGTAGTTGATGGTAAATTAGAAATTTACGCAAACAGTACATCTGCAAGTGACGGATCAACTGCTGATGGTAAAATTGCATTAGCGTTAGGTGGCGGAACATTACTAGCAGAGATCGGACTAACGGCGGCAACAACCGCGGCACCGGCACTGACTATTTCAGCACATACTAGTGTACCAGAGTTTAAAGTAAGTGACACAGTACCAAGACCATCAGGGTCAATTTGGATTAAAACTACACAACCTAATGTAGGTGCACGTTTTAGAGTTAAAAGATTTAACGCAACAACGGCACTTTGGGAAGATATTGTAGCTCCAATGTATGCAACAAACCAGTCAGCTTTATACAACTTAGATAAAACTGGTGGTGGCACAAACTTAGCCCAGGGCGTTTTATATGTAAATTATAATAATGCAGAAGCAACTGATAATATTGCAGACTTTAAAATTTACAGACGTAGTACTACAGGATCTACTAGAATTGTAAGTGATATTATTACTACACAGCTTACAGCCGCAACTTATGGATTTAATATCCAAGAAACAAAAGTAGCAGTAGAGGCTTTAGCGGCTGATGTAACTATGAGTGTAACTACAACTGGTGCATCAACTGATGCAGATTTAGTTGCAGGAGCAATTAACTCAGGTGGTTTTACTAACATTGTTGCTTCAGTAGATGCTTCAAATAGAATTGTTATTGAACATAATGATGGTGGCGACTTCCGTATTAAAGATACTAATACAGTATTAGCATTGGCAGGATTTGCCGCTTATGTTGATGCTAACTCAGGAACACCTAACTTGTATACAAAACCAACTAGCGACACTACACATGATTTTGTTGCAAGTAACTGGCAAGTATTAACTCAAACATCAAGCACAGATGCTCCAACTGCCTTAACAGTAGATGGACGTATTTGGTACAGCTCAATTGTTGACGAAGTTGATATGCTGATACACAATGGTACTACTTGGGTAGGCTATCAAGATTCAACTAGCCCATTTTACGCAGTAGCTTCTGGAGATAAAACAGATCCAGCAGGTCCGATTGTAACGGCTACAGAGCCAACTTTACAATCAGATGGAACTGCACTTAAAAATGGTGATCTTTGGATTTCAACAGCAGACACAGAAGCATATCCTAAGATTTACAAATACAATGGCACAACATTAAAATTTGTACTTCTTGATAATGGCGATCAAAGTACTGAAGACGGAGTTCTTTTTGCAGATGCACGTTATAATACATCAGGTGCTAATTCAGACAAAGACGGAACTATTGCGGCACTATTAGTAAGTAACTTTATTGACATTGACGCTCCAGATCCAGCACTTTATCCAAAAGGTATGTTACTTTGGAATCTACGTAGAAGCGGATTTAATGTTAAGAAATTTGTTCGTAACCATGTTAACACGGCTACTGACAACATTAGATTTGGCGACGAATCACAAGATGCCTACTATGCACACCGTTGGGTTACTGAATCAGGTAACCAAACAAACGGAGCAGGTAGTTTCGGACGTAAAGCTCAACGTAAAGTTGTTGTACAGGCATTACAAGCATTAGTAAATAGCAACCAGAAAATTAGAGATGATGAATCAAGACTGTTTAACTTAATGGCTTGTCCGGCTTATCCAGAACTAATTGGTGAAATGGTTACATTAAACTATGATAGAAGCCTAAGTGCTTTTGTTGTAGGAGATAGTCCATTTAGATTAACCCCGGATGCTACTTCACTTAATAACTGGGGTAAAAATGTTAACTTAGCAACTGAAGACAACGATGACGGACTTGTTACAAGTGATGAGTACTTAGGCGTGTTTTATCCAAGTTTATTTACAAGTGATAATGCAGGTAACAACGTAGTTGTTCCACCAAGTCATGGTATACTAAGAACTATAGCATTAAGCGATAGTGTTTCGTTTCCATGGTTTGCACCAGCAGGTACAAGACGTGGCGGAATTACAAACGCTAGTTCGGCGGGATACATTGATAGCGAAGGCGAATTTGTAAGTACTGCACTTAATGAAGGTCAAAGGGATACATTGTATAGTAATGCAGTTAACCCAATTACATTCTTAACAGGTGCAGGTTTAGTTAACTACGGACAAAAAACTAGAGCCAAAAATGCTAGTGCGTTAGATAGAATTAACGTTGCTAGACTAGTAATTTACTTACGTGGACAACTTAAAAAACTTGCTAAACCTTATATCTTTGAACCAAATGATAAAATTACACGAGACGAAATTAAGGCACAAGCAGATAGTTTGTTACTTGAGTTAGTTGGTCAAAGAGCACTTTATGATTTCCTAGTTGTATGTGATGAATCAAACAACACACCAAGTAGAATTGATCGTAATGAGCTTTATTTAGATATAGCTATAGAACCAGTAAAAGCTGTGGAGTTTATTTACATTCCATTAAGACTTAAAAATACTGGTGAAATTGCAGGGCTCTAAGATGATAAATATTACTAACGAGGAGATATTATAATGAGCATTTCAACACTATCAAAACTTACAGTACCTTTGGATACTAGCTCTTCAGCAAGTAACCAAGGACTGTTGATGCCAAAACTCCAATATCGCTTTAGGGTGACATTAGAAAATTTTGGAGTTGCAGGCACACCTACATCAGAACTAACAAAACAAGTTGTTGATGTAACAAGACCTAACGTGTCTTTTGAACAAATTACTGTAGACGTATACAACTCACGTGTATTTCTAGCAGGAAAACATACATGGGAACCAATTACACTTAACTTACGTGAAGACGTTTCGAACAATGTACAAAAATTAGTTGGTAGCCAACTACAGAAACAATTTGATTTCTTTGAACAATCAAGTGCGGCATCAGGACAAGATTACAAATTTGTAACTAAAATTGAAATCTTAGACGGTGGTAACGGTGCGAATGCAGTTGGTATTCTTGAAACTTTTGAACTTTATGGTTGTTACCTAGAAAGTGCTAATTATAATACATTAGCGTATAGTACGAATGATCCAGTAACTGTAGCATTATCTATTAGATACGATAATGCAATACAAACACCACAAGGTACTGGAATTGGTACAGCAGTTGGTAGAGCGACTGGTACACAAGCTACAGGCGGCGCATCAATATAAGTATTACAAGTATAATATTTCCTAGTTAAATTAAGAAGGGGCTTTAATCGGCCCCTTTTTTCTTGACAAAACCCCCACATTTCGTTTTAGATAAATAATAGTATGGCTTCTAGAAACACATTTATGTCTAACTTTGCTCAAGGATTATTTAATCCTAAAGGCACTATGGGCGACTGGCATCACGCCAGGGCATTATATACTAACGATAGTTTTAGGCTTGCTCCTAAACATAAATTTTTATATCATGTAGTATTCAATCTTAATGCAACCGCTGTTAAGATACTTCCTCAATTAAAAACTGAAGAAATTAATATGTTAGTTAAAGCAGTTGACATGCCAAAATTTAATGTAAGTACTTCTTTAAAACATCAATATAATAGAAAACGTAACTTACAAACAAGATTAGATTACGATCCTATTAGTATTACATTTCATGATGATAACTTTGGTCAAACAACTGCAATGTGGGAAGCATACTATAGATATTATTTTAAAGATGGAAATTATACAGGACATGATGGTATTAGTCCTCTAGATAAACATCATGCATATAATAAAGGTAACACTTACGTAGGTCAAATATATAATAAACATCGCTATGGTTTAGACAACGATAGTTTTTATAGTTTCTTTGACAGTATACAAATTTTTCAACTATCAAGAAGAAGATATACAGCCTTTACACTTGTTAATCCTATGATACAAAGTTGGCAACATGATAGTTTAGATAATAATTCGAGCGATGCAGTACAAAGCACTATGCAAGTATTATATGAAACTGTTTGGTATAGTCGTGGCGCTGTTAATACAGCAGAAGGTATTCCGAAAATGTTTGGTTCACCTTCGGGACATTATGATACAACACCAAGTCCAATAACAGTAGAAGGTGGTTCAAACTTTGGAGGACTGCTTGGAGGAGGAGGTATTTTAGCACAAACTGGAAATCTTTTACAAGACATTTCAAGTGGACAAGCATTTTCTTCTCCAGGAAGATTACTTGGTACTATACTTAAAGGTGCTAACATTTTTAAAAATGCAAAAGGCTTGTCTATAGACGGAATTCGTCAAGAAGGATTTGGTATTTTAAAAAATGCACTTGGCGGCATTGGAGGTATAAGTGCAAACCAAGTAGGTGGAGTTGCTAGTTCGTTCTTTCCTAAAAATAGCGGATTAGGATCTATTATTTCAAACGTTACTCCGACGATTGCAGGAATAGGCACAGTTACGGCAGGATTTGCGGCTGTTAAATCATTGACTTCAGGAGGTGATATCTTAAGTACAGTAACAAAAGCCGCGGGCGTAGGAGTACTTCTTGCTTCGGCGGCTGATAGCCCCTTTGGTAAAAAAATAATTAATGCTGGAACTGATTTGGCTGGAGATGCTCTTTCATCAATTTCATCAGCATTTAATAATTTATCAGAAGGTGAACAAGCTTCAGAAATACTAGATGCCACTAACGCTATTACTTCTAATTCAAATGATGCTTTTGCTAAAGTTGAAAAAAGTGGTACTGCGTTTAAATCTGGTGGAACTAGTTTAATGGATTTTAGAGGTGCGGCATGACAACTAGAAGTACAGCTATAGACACTTCAGATCATAGAAGTAATTTACCTCGATCAGGTCCTAATGATACAGCCGATACAGTTAAAAGTATGTTTAACAAATACTTTACTGAATCTTTATCATTTCCATCTAATGAAGTAGATGCAGTTGTAGGTTTCTTTGAAAGTCGAGAATTTGATCCAACTAGTGCTAGAACACTTGGAACAGTTCTTATGCAACAGGCAAGACTTGATGGTGTAAAAGTATTTGAACTTTTAGATACACTTAAAGGTACAGATAGATTACAACTAAGTGCTGTCGTTACAGAAATATTAAATTATAATAGGTCAAAAATTAGTACCCTTGGTTATCGTGTCGATTCTTCTAGTGATAAATTAGAGAAGCGTAACGTGTTGGTATGACATGGCGAAATATGCACAGGGACGCTATAGTCTTAAATATACAGAAAAATACTTAGGCAACAAAACACCCCTTTATAGATCTAGTTGGGAATTCGCATTTATGAAATTTTGTGATGAAAGCCCATCCGTGTCTAAATGGGCAAGTGAGTCAGTTAAGATTCCTTATAGGAATCCTTTAACAGGAAAACTTACAGTTTATGTTCCAGACTTTATGATTCAATATACAGATGCAAAAGGAAAAGGGCATGTTGAATTAATAGAAGTCAAACCTGAAAACCAGATGAAGAAAGAGAGCATCGGAAGAAATAAGTACCGACAAGCTCAATATGTACAGAATCTTGCAAAATGGGAAGCCGCAAGATATTGGTGTAAACAAAGAAAGATTGTATTTAGAGTCATCAATGAACATGACATATTTCATAAAGGAAAAAGGAAATGACGGATGGAACCACGGCAGATTCACTTAATGTAATAGCAAGTTTATGGCCAATATTTTTAGGATTCGTTACATTAGTAATTGTATTAGCTAAAATGCATTCGTCAATAGAAGTCCTACGCGAGAAAGTCCACACTCTTTTTGAGCTGTTCAACCAAAATAAGAAATAAATATACACGTAGTTAAATTGAAAAGAGAAGTATTATGGCATATAGTGAAAAAGTATTAGATCATTACGAAAACCCGCGAAATGTAGGTACGTTTGATAAAGACGATCCAAATGTTGGAACTGGAATGGTTGGAGCACCAGCATGTGGTGATGTTATGAAATTACAAATTAAAGTAGACGAAGAACAAATAGTAGATGCTAAATTTAAAACATTTGGTTGTGGCTCAGCTATTGCAAGTTCAAGTTTAGTAACTGAATGGTTAAAAGGTAAAACTTTAGATCAAGCAGGAGAAATTAAAAATATGGATATTGCAGATGAGTTAGCATTACCCCCAGTTAAAATACATTGTAGTGTTTTAGCCGAGGATGCTATTAAATCAGCGATAAAAAATTACAAGGAAAGAAATGACTAAGAAGTTAGAAGAACTCCTAAACTTACCTGAATCAAAAGAAATTATAGATGCAGATAACAATAAAGCTAAACTAGAAGCGAAGCAGGAACAAAAAGAAACATTTCGCGAAATAGCTGAATTTGACAAAATTACAGCGGCGTTACCGCAGGTAAAGGGTCTAGGAGAACTAGCTGATAAAGAGTTAAATGAAGTTTCTGATAAATCTATGCAGGCATATGAAGATTTAATGGATCTAGGTATGAATGTTGAAGCACGGTATTCAGGGCGTGTTTTTGAAGTTGCAGGGCAAATGCTTAAAACTAACTTAGACGCCAAGAATGCAAAACTTGATAAAAAGCTAAAAATGGTAGAATTACAGCTTAAAAAAGAAAAAATGGATAAAGAAAGCTCGATTGATGATGCTAATATAGTAAACGGCGAAGGGTATGTAGTTACAGATCGCAATAGTCTACTAGAAAAACTAAAGCACATGGATAAATAACAGTATAACAAGGAAACAAAGTCATGAGTAAAACATTTGTTGAACATTTAAATGAAGCACAAAAAACGTACACCTTTAAAATCGGTGTAGCTGGCGATTTGCCTGAAGGATGTGCTGATACATTAGAAAGTGCATTACAGAAGTTTAAAGTTTCAAATATGTCAGCTGGTAAAAGAACACCTATTACCGAACGACCTTTAGATTTTCCACAATTACAAAATACACATGTTCACTACTATGACGTTGAACTAACTTATCCAACTACTCCACAAGTATTACAACAATATGTTGCAATAGCGTGTGGCATTAGTGAATCTCATGTTATTGTACGAGGTGAAGGTGAGCCACAAGAAGAATACCAAGATAGAGAACAGTATGACAAAGTTTATACTGCTAACTTAGGTTCTGAAATGGAATCAGCTATTCCAAATCCAGAAGTCACAAGTGGCGACGGTAGAGTAATGGCTTTATTGAAGGAACTTGAAAAAGTTCGTTCAGAACGTGAAAATAAACAAGTTCCAGATGGCATAAGTGATACAGAACAAAAACATGATATGGGTGATCAAGGAACAACTAGTCCTATAGGGAGCAAATAATGAAGTTAAATGACATATACAAAAAAATTGATAGCTTGAATGAACAAGCATCAATGAATATTTCAATGTCAGGCGATACTGCTGATGACGTTGGAGTACTTTTAAAAATGATGCAGAATGCGGGACTAAAAGATGCAGGCCCGGCAGGCGAAATTAGTGATCCAAATCCAAGAATGGATATTGAAAAATTTAGAAACATAGTTGATTTACCAAAACCAGACGATCACGATCATGGTCCAATGGACATGCCACCAAGCATGCCTCCAATGGATATGGGACCACCTCCAGGTGATTCACCATGTGGTGAACCAGATGATGGACCATCAGATAAAGGCATGGATATTATAAAACTTGCTGGCATTGGTGATAAAGATGATGGCGATGATAAAAAAGATGATGACGGTGATGAAGGAACAGATTACGCTAATGCACCAGATGAAAAATATGGTGATACAAAACTTATGACTAAAGATTTATCAGGTGGATTAAACGGACCTAAAAAATCTTATCCAAAAGTAGCAGGTGGCGATAATCCAATGTCAATTAGAGCTGAACTAACTCGTTTAGAAGGTTCAATTAAAGAAGAACTTTGGAAAGCGTTAGAAGAAAAGAAAGCAAAACCAGACTTTCTTGATATGGACAAAGATGGCGATAAAAAAGAGCCAATGAAAAAAGCTATTAAAGATAAAAAAGTTAAAGAAGGTAAAGTGAAAGACATTGACACAATGACACAAGATGGTGATTCAGATGAAGAGATTGCAAAAGCATTAAAAGTAGATGTTAAAGATGTTAAAGCGGCAAAAGATAAAGGGAAAAAATAATGGTAGGCTTTACAAGAGTAAACGGACTAGGTGTAACAGTTGGAACATTGTATCAACATAATGCCAAAGGGTGGTTAGTTACTGCAAAAAATAATTCAGCGGCGGCAATTGATTTGCGAGCAGAAGACGATGCAGTTAATGAAGCAGGCGAACTAATTATTAAAGAAGTTAGCCCGTTAATGTATCAATTAGTTGATGCGGCAACAGGAATCATTTATATGATTACAGATCCATCACTTTCAGCCGCGGATATTCAAGCAAGATTACGTAACTTAGGTGACGGAACAGATGGTGCAGGGGTAAACAACGTAGACTTACGTGGTACTACTGTAGCGGCTGTAACAGGTATTACACTAACATAATTACAAACACAATATTTCCTCCCAAATATTTTAAACTCAAATAGGACCTTCGGGTCCTATTTTTGCCAATAAATACTAGTATGGTAAAAAGTTTAGACGGCGTATTAACTAAAAAAGCTCACTTACGTGAAAAGTTCGGCGAAGCAGAAATAAAGCACTTAAAAGCCTGTATGGATCCTGATTCAGGTTATTTACACTTTGCACAAAATTTCATGTATATTCAACATCCTGTTGAAGGTAAAATGTTATTCAAACCTTTTAAATATCAAGAAGAACTATTAAGTGCTTACCATAACCATCGATTCAATGTTAATATGTTACCGCGTCAAAGTGGTAAAACTACTTGTGCGTCTGCATATCTTTTATGGTATGCTATGTTCCATCCTGATCAAACAATATTAATTGCCGCACATAAGTTTGCTGGTGCTCAAGAAATTATGCAACGTGTTCGTTATGGATATGAATTATGTCCAGACTTTATTCGTGCTGGAGTAACAAATTATAACAAAGGGTCAATGGAATTTGAAAACGGTAGTAGATTAGTAAGTGCTACTACTACAGGTAATACTGGTAGAGGTATGTCTATATCATTACTATACTGTGATGAGTTTGCTTTTGTTAATCCAAGTATTGCTGATGAGTTTTGGACTTCAATGTCACCCACACTAGCAACAGGTGGTCGTGCAATTATTACATCAACACCAAACTCAGACGAAGATACTTTTGCAATTATATGGAAAGAATCACAAAATAAATTTGACGACAACGGTAATGAAAACGAAGTTGGAATTAATGGATTTCATGGATATACTGCACCGTGGGACGCTCATCCAGATAGAGACGATGACTGGGCAAAAGCAGAAGTAGGGCGTATTGGCGAGGAAAGATTTAGACGAGAGTACGGTTGTGAATTCTTAGTTTATGATGAAACATTAATTAATTCAATTAAATTATCAACATTAGAGGGAGTAGATCCTGTACTTAATATGGGTCAAACTCGTTGGTACGGAAAACCATCAGGAGATAAAACGTATGTAGTTGCTTTAGATCCAGCAATGGGTACTGGAGGTGATTATTCAGCAATTCAAGTTATTGAATTACCTACATATATACAAATTGCAGAATGGCGTCATAATACAACTCCAATTCCTGCACAAATTAGAATTATGAAAGATATATGTAACTATATTAAAGATGTTGGAAATACAACAGGACAAAATATTTACTGGAGTGTAGAAAATAATGCTATAGGTGAAGCCGCCCTTATTGTTATTAATGATTTTGGTGAAGAAAATATACCAGGTATGTTTGTTAGTGAGCCGATGAAAAAAGGACATATACGTAAATTCCGCAAAGGATTTAATACTACACACATATCAAAAGTAAGTGCTTGTGCTAAACTCAAAACAATGATCGAAAACGATAGAATGAAAATAAACAGTAAACCATTAATTACTGAGCTTAAAGGGTTTGTTGCGGCTGGGTCTGGCTTTAAAGCAAAGCCTGGTGAAACTGATGACTTAGTAATGGCTTCTATATTAACAATGCGAATGATTACAGTACTAAAAGCATGGGATCCAAGGGTATATGATACCTTTAATCAAGCTGATGACGAAAACCCAGAGGACTTTGTACCGCCAATGCCTATTATGGTTACGACGCAATACAGATAAATAACAATATGAGTACAATGGATAAAATATCAGAAAATTTATTTGCTAAAATTAGAGGTCGATTTCCATCAGTTACAATAGGTGATGCAGATGGAGTAGTTACTGACGATCCAAAAACAGCTCGTTATTATGACTTTGATTTTAAAGAAGGCGAAAAAATACTAGGCAAAGTAAGTATTGCTATTAACGAACAAGACGGTGTAATAGTAACTTATAATGATTCTTTTATAACTGATCAATCAGATCACGTTAAAGAAAACTGGTATAATTTCTTAAAAGAATTAAGAGTATTTTCTAAGAAAAATATGATGAATTTTGATATACGTGATATTACAAAGTCAAATCTTGATAAACGAGATTATGCACACTTAACTAAAAATAGCTCCGGAGACAAAACAATGAGTGAATCTACAATGTACGGAACGAGTCGAACAAGCTATGAAGATGTCGACAAAGCTCGTTTAGTACTTAAACATACACAAGCAGTTAATCCAGAAGTTGCTGGATCGAGAACACAACACGTTCATAGCATTTATATTGAAAGCGACAACGGTGAAAGATTTAAATATCCGTTTAGACATTTAAACGGTGCAAGAGCCTTAGCACGTCATGTAAGTGAAGGCGGACATCTTTATGATGAATTTGGAAAACATATCGTATCACTCAGCGAAGAACTTTCTAAATTACGTCAATTTAAAACTTATATGAATCGTAGTGCAGTAATGGCAGAAGGCTTAAAAGGTTATGTTAATGCTGTTAACGAACGATTAGAGACTGTTAAAAAAGAATGTTTAAAATTACAACGTGAAGCATATTATAAAAATGCTATTGAGAATTATAAACAAGAAGTATTAGAAGATGTTCCAGAAGAAGTTAGTAACAGTTGGATTGATGAATTAACTATTAGATCATTTAATGAAGAACTAAAAAGTGTATTTCCGTATGTTTATAAACTTATTAATGATTCTAAAAAAGTTGAAGAACTTGGGCCAGAAGACTTATTATCTGAAAAAACAGATCAAAACGATATCGAAGGCTCAATTGAGTGGGAAGTAGTTGGCGACGATGGTGAAGAATCTTGGGCTGACTTACATTATACAGCTCATGTCGATGGTGACAATGTAAGAGTTGATCCTAAGTCAGTTACAGGTGACATGAGAGATGAAGGATTTAATAAAGCTCGTTTAAGTTCTCATGATTTTGATGACGGACTTAACTCATGGCCAATTAAAGACGACGCGGCTGATATAATGAAAGATATGACTATAGACGCTAACAAAAGAATGGCTACTAGAGATAATGAAAGAGATCCTGGACATAGATTATATAAAGCACAAGAAGGTCACGGATCGAATGTTGATGAGTTCTTAACTAAAATTGCAAATGACAATGATCCTTATGAATTAATAGATCAAGGCCAAAGAGGAAAACATGGTCCTGAGATTGAAAAAGCAATACAAGATATGTACGACGACGTTTCAGTTGAGCATGGGTTACATCCAGATGATGACCATGAAGAAATTTACAATCGAATGGTCGACGATATCGAAAGTGAGTATGGTACTAGTGAAGAATTAGAACCACAAGCATTTGATCCAGTAGCAGAATATGAAAAAGCTATTTCTTATATTGTTGGTGAAGCTGAAAATTCATTATTAGATGGTGATGAAGAAACTAAGAGCCAAGCAATTAGTAAAATTAACGAATTGGTTGCTGATCATTTTCCAGCAGGTGTTAACGGTGCAAATGCTATTTCAAGTTTAGCAGGCATTATTGATGATCCAAAATTACAAGAAATGTTCCGTAAAATTGGACAAAAAGATTCCGACATTAACGTAACACCACTTGTAATGAAATGGATAGAAGCTAAAGCACCAGAGGTTATGGATCAAATACAATTAGGTAGCCCAGACGATGCAGACCATACAGCAGACACAGAAGTACCTGCAGACGCAGAAGTACCTGCAGAGGCGGCACCACTAGATCATCCAGACAAAGGCCAATATTTTGATCCTGAGATACTTAAAAAAATTGTAAAGGCAAAAGGCAAAGAACGTGATGACAAAAAAGATGACGGAAAGAAACCATCGGAAAGACTAGAAGAACTAATCAAAAGCTATTATGATTATACTACTAATAGATTTCCAAAAGGCGAAACGGCAGTTTTAACATCTGTAGAAAAAGAATTTGGTGAGAAGAGTATTCCTTATGCAGAAAGAATGATTGACAAATTATTTCACAATCAAGACGACGAAATGTCTCGTGTGAAACATTTGGCTGGTATACCCCAGTAAAAACCACTTTTTCGGCAAATAAGAACTTGACTTACTAAGTAAAAGATAGTAACATATATATTATGTGCTACTATTAAAGGCACAAGCAACGAAGGCTTATAACAACTTAAAGGAGGCTATAATTATGGCAACACTAGCAGAAATTCGTGCAAAATTGAAAGAACAAGAAAATCGCTCTTCAGGCGGTTCCGGCGGCGGCGACAACGCAATTTACCCATTTTGGAATTTAAAAGAAGGTGAGTCAGCAACGCTTCGTTTCTTACCAGACGGAGATGAAAGTAATACTTTCTTCTGGAAAGAACGATTGATGATTAAACTACCTTTTGCAGGAGTTAAGAATCAAACCGATTCACGACCTGTACAAGTACAAGTTCCATGTATGGAAATGTATGGCGAAACATGCCCTGTACTTTCAGAAGTACGTGGTTGGTTCAAAGATAAAAACCTAGAAGATATGGGACGTAAGTATTGGAAGAAACGTTCATATGTATTTCAGGGCTTTGTAACTGATAACCCTCTTAGCGAGGATACCACTCCAGAAAATCCAGTTAGACGTTTTATTATTGGACCTCAAATTTTCCAAATCATTAAGGGTGCATTAATGGATCCTGATATGCAGGAAATGCCAACCGACTATACCGCAGGTGTAGACTTTAGAATTTCTAAAACTTCTAAAGGTGGTTATGCAGACTATTCAACTTCATCTTGGTCACGCAGAGAGCGTCCATTAAATGAAGATGAGTATAAAGCTGTAGAAGATCATGGCTTGTTTACATTAAACGATTACTTGCCTAAGAAACCAGGCGAAGTAGAAGTTAAAGCTATTAAAGATATGTTTGAAGCATCAGTTGATGGTGAAGCATATGATATGGAAAAATTTGGTAACTATTTCCGCCCAGCGGGAATGTCAGCTCGTACAGGAGATCCTGTTAAAGCAAGTACACCAAGTCCAACTCCAAATCCAACTCCAGTAACTCCAACTCCAGAAGCAGTAGCACCAGCTACTACTACTGAAGCAGTTGCTGAAGAAGTAGCACCGGCGGCGGATAATAATAAAGCGGAAGACATCTTAAAGATGATCCGTTCACGTCAAACCAACTAAGAACTATGTTATATAGGGTGGCTGGAAACAGTCACCCTTATAATAATTGGATAAAGGAGAAATTATGACCAATAGAGCATTTGACGTTTCTAAGTTTCGTAAAAACTTAACAAAATCTATTACAGGTATGAGCTCAGGCTTTAATGATCCAACAGATTGGATTAGTACAGGTAATTATGCACTCAATTATCTAGTAAGTGGTGACTTTAATAAAGGTGTTCCTTTAGGCAAAGTTACTGTATTTGCTGGAGAATCAGGTGCAGGTAAATCATATATTTGTGCAGGTAACATTGTTAAAGCGGCACAAGATCAAGGGATCTTTGTTGTACTAATTGATAGTGAAAATGCATTAGATGAAAAATGGTTACAAGCACTTTCAGTAGACACAGACGAAAAGAAAATCCTAAAACTTAACATGTCAATGATCGACGATGTTGCTAAAACTATTAGTACATTTATGTCTGAATATAGAGAAATGGCAGACGTAGACCGACCTAAAGTGTTGTTTGTTATTGACAGTCTGGGTATGTTACTAACACCAACTGATGTAGATCAGTTTAATAAGGGTGATATGAAGGGTGATATGGGTCGTAAACCTAAAGCACTTACTTCATTAGTACGTAATACAGTTAATATGATTGGTTCACATAACGTAGGACTAGTATGTACTAATCATACTTACGCATCACAAGATATGTTTGATCCCGACGATAAGATTAGTGGAGGTCAAGGATTTATCTATGCATCTAGTATTGTAGTTGCAATGAAAAAACTAAAACTTAAAGAAGATTTAGATGGTAAAAAAGTAACTGATGTAAGAGGCATTAGAGCCGCTTGTAAAGTTATGAAAACACGTTATGCAAAACCTTTTGAAGGTGTGCAAGTTAAAATACCATATGATACAGGCATGGACCCATACTCGGGGTTAGTAGATTTATTTGAGAAGAAAGGCCTACTAGTACAGCAAGGCAATCGACTTAAATACACTGATTCGACAGGAAAGGAAACTCTTGAATATCGAAAAGACTGGTCAGGAGAGAAGTTAGACATAATTATGAATAACTTCGATTCTTTTCAAGCAGAAGAACCTGAAGTTGAAGATACTACTAACATAAAGGAGTAAGGATTATATGATCGAAAGTGGATCGCATGTCAGCGAAATTTGGCAATGCTTTAAAGAATATGTTGATAAAAAAAGCATGGAAACCGTTGCAGAACGGTTTGTTGATTTATGTGCAGATTTTGGGTGTTCTGATGAAGCATTTCGAGATGCGTTGGGTTCTGACAATGACCTAGATAAAGCTATTTCTTATTATCTTGAAGATGAAGAACAAGATTATGATGACGATAGCGACGACGAGGATTATTAATGGGCTGGTATTCAGATGTTGCTAAAGATATTAGTAAGATACCTGCCGCAATTGGGTATTTTGAACATGAGCTTGAAGAAGCAAAAGCTGAAATACGGATTAAAGGTAGTGTTGAAAAAGCCGCGGCTGAAATGCCTGGTTTAGTTGAACAACGTTTTAATCAACTTCAAGAGCTTGAAGCAATACTAGAATACTTAAATATTGAATTACGGCGTTTAAGGAGTTCATTTTTTAAAAAATATTTGGAAAATTATCAACGAGCATTAAGCAGTCGTGATGTCGAAAAGTATGTTGACGGCGAAGCTGATGTAGTTGATTATGAAAAAATCATTAACGAATTCGCACTAATGCGAAATAAATGGTTGGGAGTCACAAAAGCTCTAGACCAAAAGCAATGGCAACTAACTAATATAGTGAAGCTTCGAGTTGCTGGAATGGAAGACGCAAGACTATAAGGAGGGGGCACTTTGAGCTGGAAATACTTAGATGAATTAAAAGATGTACCAGATGCAGAGTTAACACAAGAAGGAATAGAACTAAGGGATTTAGCAATAAAACTAGCAAACAATCCCGGATATGTACTAACAGAAAACGACAAGAACATATATGATCAGCGTTGGAGGAAAATATACAAATGAAACTAACTGACACTAATGTTGGAAAACAAATCCAAGATCAATACGGCGGTAATCATCGTAGTACTGATAAAACATTTGAAAACGAAACTACAAGACCACCTACTCCTGATGAGTATGCTAAGGCATATAAAGACAAATACGAACGAACAGGTCATCCTGCCTTACCGGGCTCTATTCAAAAAATAGAAAGATTTGACCGAATACCTAATGTTACTTTTGTTAATAGAGTAATGGGTGACTTTCAAAAAATTACTACTGCTGAGATTTTCCCTAAGAAAAAAATTGTAATATTTGGTTTACCTGGAGCATTTACACCAACATGTTCAACCAAACAATTACCAGCATACGACGAAGCATATGATAGATTTAAAGGTCTAGGTGTAGACGAAGTATATTGTGTTTCAGTTAATGATGGGTTTGTTATGAATGCATGGTTTGAAAGTCTTGGTATTAAAAATGTTAAATTACTTTCAGACGGTAATGGCGACTTTTCTCAAGCATTAGGCGTTAGTTGTAACAAACGACATTTAGGATTTGGTCCACGATCGTGGCGTTATTCACTATATGTTATTAACGGTATTGTTGATCAAGCATTTGTTGAACCTGGATTTAATCAAACAGGTAATGACGATGATCCATACGAAGTATCTGATCCCGAAACAATAATCAATTATATACAAGCTTCTCTCCGATAATATTAAATACAGTTGTAATGACAATTGTATTAGTAACCGGTGGATTCGATCCACTTCACTCGGGCCATATAGCTTATTTTGAAGCGGCTAAAAAACTAGGCGACCAACTAGTTGTTGGAATTAATTCTGATGCATGGTTAGTACGTAAAAAAGGTCGTGCGTTTATGCCGTTAAAAGAACGTATTGCAATAGTAAAAAATTTAAAAAATGTTGACTGGGTTATGGACTTTAATGACGAAGATGACACAGCCAACAATGCTATTTCTAAATTAATTGCATCAACATCAATAGGATCAAAAATAATATTTGCAAATGGTGGAGATAGAACTAAAGACAATATTCCCGAAATGAATGAATGGCCTAACGTAGATTTTGTTTTTGGGGTTGGTGGCGAAGTTAAACAAAATTCTAGTAGTTGGATATTAGAAGAATGGAAGAATCCTAAAACAATACGTAACTGGGGATGGTATAGAGTACTAGACGACAAAGCAGGATACAAAGTTAAAGAATTGGTAATAGAACCTGGTAAAAGTTTAAGTATGCAACGCCATCAAGATAGATCAGAACATTGGTATATTCTTAAAGGAACGTGTTTAGTTAATACAATAAATATTTCATCCGATTTTGATGAACTTGGACGGTACAAAGAAAATCAGTCATTTACAATTCACAAAAGACAATGGCATCAAGGTTGTAATGAAACAAAAGAACCGTGTCATATATTAGAAGTACAATACGGTGATAGGTGCGTAGAAGATGATATTGAACGAAGATCGTAGAGAAGAGTTTACAGAAGATGAATGGAACATGCTAAACGTATGTAAACCTTATACTATGACAAGTGGGGAAAGACTTTTACATACGTTTCGTACTATTAAAGAATTAGACAAAGAAAAAATTGAAGGTGCTATAGTAGAATGTGGTGTTTATAAAGGCGGACAAATAATTAGTGCTTGGTTAGGTAATACAAAAAGTAAAAGACAGTTTTGGTTGTATGATACATTCGAAGGTATGACTTCACCAACTGAAGATGATTATAGAATCAATGCTGATGGTTCTTATGGATTTGCACATCAAAGTACTAAAGCAAAAAATGGTTATGATCAGTGGTGTAGAGCAGAATTACACGAAGTTGTAGAAAATATAAATCCATTTATTCCACAAAATCAAACCAAGTATGTTGTTGGTGACGTATGTAAAACACTTGAGAATCCGGGAAATGTACCAACTAATATTGCACTTCTTCGGCTAGATACTGATTGGTATGAAAGTACATATAAAGAATTACAAGTACTTTGGCCTAAGTTATCAATAGGTGGTATATGTGTAATTGATGACTATAATAGTTGGCAAGGTAGTAAAAAAGCCTTTCATGACGTCTTCGGAGACACTATGAAGATACATACTATTGACCAAACAGCAATCTGGTGTAGGAAGGAACATGCATGAGTACAAAAGGACTAAGACAATTAAGAAATCCTAACCAGGCACAACTTAGGGAATTAATAGCGAATAAAGTGTTTATTGGATATGATACCCGAAGTGACATACCATGGCAAGTATGTGAATATAGTATTAAACGATTTAACAATATTGATGTTGAACCATTAGCACAAGAAGATTTACGACAACGTAAACTGTATTGGAGAGAACCTGATAAACTTGGTTCAACTGAATTTACATTTACAAGATTCCTTGTTCCTGCATTAATGAATTATAAAGGTTGGGCATTATTTTGTGATGACGATGTTGTATTTTTAGAAGATGTACAAAAATTATTTGATCTAGCTGATGACAAATATGCAGTTATGTGTGTACAACACGATCATAATCCTCCACCGGGTATGAAGATGGATGGGCGAGTACAATCACAATATCCAAGAAAAAATTGGAGTTCAGTAGTCTTATGGAACTGTGGACATCCAAGTAATCAAAAAATTACAGTTGATTTAATTAATAATCCTAACACAACAGGAAAATATTTACATAGATTTGCATGGCTTGAAGATGAAGAAATAGGTAAAATTTCAAACGAGTGGAATTGGTTAGTTGGTTGGTATCAAGAACCAGAAGATGGCAAACCTAAAGCATTACATTATACAGAAGGTGGGCCTTGGTTTAAAAATTATCGAGACTGTGAGTATAATCAAGTTTGGAAAGATATACTTGCAGAAACAATGCAAGGGAAATAAAAATGGAATGGGACCCCAGACATTTGAAACCTGAATTAAAAGATTTAGTTAATCATATACTTGCCGCAGTCGCAACAGGTCATGCTAAGGATGCCGTTAATGCAGTAACACGGGCATTTGAAGATGTTAAAGCGCCTAATCTAATTTGTGTTGATAGCGGAATTAAAAAAGTAGAGAAAAAAGAAAAATCACCATTTGGATTAGTTGATTCTTTTGTAATGGCAATGGCATTAGGATCAGGTGGAAAATATATTAGGGCAGATGATTTAGACTGGAATGACAAAACACCAATCCTAGTAAGAGGATTAGGTAAAACTAAAATTATTAAAAAATGTATCGAAGAAGGTAGAGATTTTTACTTTATGGATACAGGCTATATTGGAAATAATCCAAGCCCAATGAATCCTAATGGTAAGAAAACTTATCATCGAATAGTTAAAAATGCATTACAAAATCTTCATATGCCAGCTAGAGATAGATTAGAAGATAATAAAAAAGAGCCAGGTGATGATGATATAACTGCACAAAGAAAACTTGATGCTAATTTATTAATAAAAGCTCCCGAACATTATAGTGGTGAAAGATGGAAGCGTCTTGCTATACAGTTTAAAGATGTTAGACCTGGAAAGAAAATTCTTTTAGTTCCACCTAGTGAAAAAGTAATGAAATATTTTGAATTAGATTTAGATATCTGGATTGAAAATACTGTTATGCAAATTAAAAAGCATACACAAAGACCAGTTGAAATTAGAAAGAAACCTAGTAGAGAAGCTAGGGTTTCTACACAAACTATGGAACAAGCATTAGAAGATGATGTACATTGTTTAGTAACATTTAATAGTATTGCTTCATTAGAAGCAATGATTTATGGAACACCTGCAATAGTATTAGGCCCTAATTGTGCTCAAGATATTTGCGAAACAAAATTACACCAGATTGAATTTGTAAAACATCCAGGCCGTAAACAATTAACATGGCTTTGTCGTTACCTTGCTAATAATCAATTTACGTATGACGAGATGTTAAATGGATATGCGTGGAGTAAAATAAAATGAGAGTAGTTGGTTACACAAAAGTTATCCCACCAGGGACTAGAACTAAACCTTTAAAGCATAATCATAAAGAGCAAATTATACGTAACTTTATTGCAGGAGTAAGAGAATGCGGTGATAATGGTCTAGTTTATGATGGGTTTGAATTGTTACAATGTGATGTTGCGATGATGCAAGGCTTTATACATGAAGGAAGTGCCCATGTTCCACATATACAACTTAGAAGAGGAATATCAAATAATACAAGAAATAAAGCATTTATAACAGCAGATAGTAATTTATTTTTATATAAAGCAGTAACTAACGAACCACATCATTATTTACGATATAGTCTTAATGGCGTTTTTAATGATACTGGGAATTATTGTAATAGTAATTCAACAGATAGTCAGTGGCGTAAAATTCAAAGAGACCTAGGTGTTACTTTACAACCGTGGTCAATAAATGAACGCGAATGTATTCTGTTATGCTTACAACGTAATGGTGGTTGGTCAATGAAAGGTAAAGATGTTGTTCAGTGGGCTAATAGTAAAATAGCAGATATTAGACAATACAGTCAACGACCTATTATAGTTAGACCGCACCCGGGCGATAAAAAGGCTCCTGAATATACAAAACAAATTCACGGACCTAATGTACGTATTAGTTTTGAACCTCGTATAGAACACGACTTAGCAAAAAGTATGGTTACAATAGTTTATAATAGTAGTCCGGCTGTAGCAAGTGTAATTGAAGGAGTTCCAGTAATAGTGGAAGATCCTAGTGCAAGTCAAGTATCAGAAGTATGTCATACTAACTTAGCTGACATAAACAACCTACAGAAAAAAGATAGAGAACAATGGATTAATAACATAGCACAATGCCACTGGAGCTTCAGAGATTTACTTACTGGAGAAGCATGGCAACACATGAGGAATTTTATATAATGGATGGTAGAGTTAATTCGAGGTTTTGTAGAAAGTGCGATGCTGTATTTAGATACCAATGTAAGTGTAACCCTAGAATGGCTATGGCATGGCAAAGAACAAATGTATTCCATCAAGGAAAACGGAACAAAGGCAAAACTGCTTTAAAATATACACAGAATAAAGATGAAGGTCAAGAGTAATGAAAATATTAAAAATTCTAATGTGGCCATTTATAATGTTAAAGAATATATTAGATGGTAATTACTGGGCAGAAAAAATTGGTAATAAAACTGGTGCATATGATAAAGCACATAACAGTAAACTTGCACAATGGTCGCGGAGCCTTACAGGATGGAAATGGTGGGCATGGCAAATAGGTGGTGGTTTAGTATTTGTTGTTGTAGTAGAATTTGTATTAAACTTAATAGGCCTTAGTATGTTGCCTTGGAGATGGTAAATGTCAGACATTAAATTTGTAACTACATTTCATAGACCGGGACTAGTTGAGTACGGTCAAAGATTTATTAATAGCTTTGCAGAGCGTGTTGATAATAATATTCCATTAATAGTTTATGCTGAAGATTGTCAACCAAGTAATCCTAGACCTCAACAAATTACTATTAAAGATCAAAAAGAATTAACAAAACTAACAGCATTTAAAGAAAAATGGAAAGATGTACCTAAAGCAAATGGCAAATGTCCATGGCCTGAAAGACGTCCACGTGATCATCATAAAGAGTTTAAATGGCATGCTATTAGATTTGCTAACAAAGTTTATTCTGTATTTAAAGAATGTCAAGATCCTGAAGCTACTTGGATAGTATGGATCGATGCTGATACTTTTGTCCATAGCACTTGGAGTTATGAACAAATTAAAAATTTATTACCAAGAGATAAATGGATAACTTATGTAGGCAGGGGTATAGGATCACAAACCTGGCCCGAGTGCGGATTTTATGGTTTAAATATTAAAGATAGAATGTGCAGACAATTTTTAGACGAATTCGAACGTTATTATGAAGAAGCTGAAGATGGTATTTTTAAATTAGATGAATGGCATGATTCGTTTGTATTTGGTCATATATTAAATCAAATGAAAGCAAAGTATCCTAATGTATTAGATTATAGTGCAAACATTTATAATAATACAGCAAAGACAGGAGGAGGCGGACATCCTTTAATTAATTCTGTTTTAGGAGCGTGGCTTGATCATATGAAGGGTGTTCGTAAAACAGAAGGCAGTAGTAGAAAAAAAGATCTTCTAGTGCCTAGAAACGAGAAGTATTGGAATGAAGTTTAGCTTATGGACAGACTATGGCGCAAAAAATAGTAGACCTGTGTTTGATAATTTTGCTAGTGGGTGTCGTATTTCCGGTCACGATGTTGTGTATAACGATCATGACTGTGACGTATCTGTTATTTGGAGTATTCTGTGGAACGGGAGAATGGCTCCAAACAAAGACGTATGGGAAATATGCCAGAAGCAGAATAAACCGATAATAGTTTTAGAAGTCGGTGGTATCAAACGAGGTACAACATGGAAAGTTGGAATCAACGGAATCAATAGGGAAGCAAATTTTGGTCCTAAAGAACATGGTCCTGAACGTGCAAACTTATTCAATTTAAAGTTACAACCTTGGCGCACTAGTGGTAGAGATATAATTATATGTGGGCAACATAATAAAAGTCACCAGTGGCGTGATATGCCAAGAATGGAAGATTGGGTTCTTGCTACTATTGAAACCATAAGACATCATACAGCAAGACCTATAATTGTTCGTTCACATCCTAGAAATAAATTAACACTAGATAAATCCGCTCTTACAGACTTTATAAACGTAACACACGAAGTACCTCAGCAAATTCCAAACACATATGATGACTTTAACTTCGAGTTCCATAATGCATGGGCAGTAGTAAATTGGTCTAGTAATCCGGCGACCCAAGCAGTTATTGGAGGCGTACCTGTTTTTATAGGGCCTGAAAGTTTAGCATGGGATGTTGGAAACCATTCATTAGAAACTATTAATAATCCAACAATGCCTGACAGGCAACAATGGCTTAATGATTTAGCATATACTGAATGGACAATTGAAGAAATTTCACAAGGATTACCACATAAACACTTGACTTCTTCTCTCTAATCTAGTATAATAGCTATATTATGTTTAGAAAAAGTGTCGGAAAAGAATCCCTTACTGTTGAAGACTGCTTAGAATTAGTTGCTGGAATAAGCCAACTTAAATTCCATGACGACCCTACACTCTCTAAACTCCAAAATTTTAAACTACACGAAGACAACCATAAAATAATGTTTAGTATTGCTAAACAAGTATTTAGGGGTACAGAATTAACGCAACGTCAATATACACTTGTACAAAAATTATTAGTTGATTATTACATAGATCAATTTGATAAACATGAAATTGATTTGAAATCATGTATTGGACGTTTACGTAATCCGTTACGTAAAATTAATGAAGAGCATTGGATTAAACTTTTAGATTATAAAGATATGAAAATGCTTGTAATTAGATTTCCCTTTAATAAAAAAGTTTTAAAACATATTGAAGATTTAAAAAATAGTGTAGATAAAGAATATTTCTACAAAAAGCACCAACATTTTTTTCCATTTGAAGAAAAGTATGTTATGCGACTTGTTACTATAGCTAAACGTTTTGAAAAGAAGTTTAATATAGAACAACCAATTATGGACATATATAACCAACTATTAGAATTTGATGCTAATAAACAAAATTATATTCCGGGTATATACAATTATAAAATAGCTAATCTGCCTACTAAAGGATTAGAACATTGTGTTAATTCTATTAAAGAAGAGCCAAGTCAAACTAATCTTTGGAAATATTATGATCGAAGATTCTTATATGGTCTTGAATACATTGACGAGAATGCTGTACTAGAAAGTTTTAAACATTGTTCAGAACTTACAGCAAAAGTTACACAAAGGTCGCAATCAGTAATATGTATTAATAAATTAAAATGGAGTCTTGATCAAGTATTAGCAAGTATACATGAGTTAGATAGATATCCATTGTTAATAGTTATTGACACTAAACAAGCACAAGATCAATTATTTGAACTGCATAGACGATTTACAAATTTTATACCATCAGAAGAAATGAGTGTTATGTTTAGACTTCCCTCACCAAAAGGAAACGAATTTAACCATTTCATCAGAGAGAACCACTTAAATAATATAGTTGACAATAAGACAAAAATAGTGTATATTAATAGTAATAAGGTTCCTAAGCCTTTAATAAAAACTCAGTGGAGACCTGTGTGTGCATTTACTTTAGGTAGTAAAAGAAATTATACTAAAGTAGATGGGTTTATTTCAGGTACTGATTTATACATGCAGTATGATACTGACATAACACCATTTAGCGATATAAGTGGCAGAAAGGTAGAAAAAATTTAATGGTAAGCTGTCGCATAGTAATTCAAGATGAAGTTAACGTAAAGGTTGAAAATCTTCCGGTTGAATACCGACGTAAGATTGCAAATAAATTAAAGTTTGCAGTACCATATGCAAGATACTTACCGCAATATAAATTAGGTCGTTGGGATGGTAAGATTAACTTTTTTGGTATAGGAGGCACAGGGTATGTTAACCATCTTGATATTATTGTTAATACTTTAGTGGACTCAGGAGTAGAAGTTGCAGAAATTAGTGACAATCGGATTAAGCATAATTTAACATTTAACAAAATTGATAAGAACTACTGGGCCCATAAAACTTGGCCGAAAGGACATATAGCAGAGGGCGAGAAAATTATATTAAGAGATTATCAAGTTGAAGTTATTAATAACTTTTTAGAAACTCCACAAGCATTACAAGAAGTTGCCACAGGTGCTGGTAAAACAATTATTACTGCAACACTTTCACATCTTTGTGAACCGTTTGGTCGAACACTTGTAATTGTTCCTAATAAAAGTTTAGTTACACAAACAGAAGAAGATTATATTAACTGTGGATTAGATGTTGGTGTATACTTTGGTGATAGAAAAGAACTTGGCAAAACACATACAATTTGTACTTGGCAAAGTTTGAATATACTTGATAAGAAAAGTAAAGATTATGATGCTGTTGTAACACTGGCAGAATTTTTAAACGGCGTAGAAACATTAATTGTTGACGAAGTACATCAAGCTAAAGCCGATGTATTAAAAAAATTATTAACACAAAATCTAAAAAATGCTCCACTTAGATGGGGGTTAACTGGAACTGTACCAAAAGAAGATTTTGAATTTCAGGCAATTCTAGCAAGTATAGGTCCTGTAATAGGAAAGATAAGTGCAAAAGAATTACAAGATAAAGGTGTATTATCTAACTGTCATGTTAATATAGTACAGCTAATAGATACACAAGTACATAATAGCTATGCAGAAGAATTAAAATATCTTGTTACACATAAAGAACGAATAGAACATATAGGCAAAATGATGAGCTCTATTAAGGACTCAGGCAATACATTAATACTTGTAGACCGTATTAAGGCAGGTGAATTATTAGTAGAACAAATACCAGACGCAGTTTTTATTAAAGGTGATGTAAAATTAGCTGATAGAAAGGAACAGTATGACGAAATTAAAGAAGCTACTAACAAGTGTCTTATTGCTACTTACGGTGTTGCTAGTGTCGGTATTAATATTCCCAGAATATTTAATCTTGTACTTATTGAGCCGGGCAAGTCTTTCGTAAGGGTAATACAATCAATAGGCAGAGGTGTACGTAAGGCAGA
>Ga0206683_10000332_pt1 | contig 35523 bp, 21 predicted proteins | sample M280m12015metaG_FD_155483 | JGI IMG/M metagenome (GOLD analysis project Ga0206683, IMG submission 155483) | Ammonia-oxidizing marine archaeal communities from Monterey Bay, California, United States - M2 80m 12015 | ecosystem: Environmental > Aquatic > Marine > Intertidal zone | place: USA...
AAAGATATTATCTAACGTAATCAATTGATTTTCAATATAACCATGATCAATAGCTTGCCCCATTAACGTCGATATATAGCTTTTGGTAACAGACCATATATTATAGGTTTGCGACATGAAGCTATTATTAAAATATTCCTCTGATACAATTTTTCCTCGGTGAATAACTATAACCCCACGGATAGATTGCATTTGCCCAATGTCCTCTACTATAATTTCATTAAGCAATTCAGAATCAAAATAACTAACATCTTGTTCTGTATCCCATTCCAAGCTTAAATCAATAGGGTTAAATCCATTACAATTCTCTGAATCCATAATGATATCAACAAGCCTAGAAAGATCATATATATCTACAGTTGACGTACCATTGATATCTGCACTTTGAACATTTAGACTATCCATGATATCCAGATGTAAAATATGCTGTACCATCATTATAACGTCTTCATTGTTAATTGTGTTATCAAGATTTGCATCCCCTAAGCAATCTGCAGATACAATACTGATACTAAATACTATAGAAAGAAAAATGCGCATTAATTAAAATAATTCAAGTCAAACATATGTTTTAAGATAACAACCATCCCAATATCATAGACTGGCAGAGCCCCTGGATACCCATAATTCCAAATAACAACACCTAACAACCATAACATATATTTTTTCATCAAACATTCACTCCTAAATTAAATATTTATTGCTATCAATCATTGACTGCCATTCCCCAATAGTTATATCCTACAAACCGTGGAGTTTTTGGTAAATACATAGTCTCTATTTTATCAATCTTCATATCACTTTCATCCAGTAAATCTGGAATAGATCTTGTTAAGTGACAACCATCAGCAAGAAATTTCCAAATAGGTTCTAATTTATGTTGAAACTTCACTACAGATTCATCTGGTGCATTCCCGTGTTCCGAGAATAGAAACTTTCCCCCTGGTTTTAATAGTCTTTTTACTTCCTTCAATACTTGTTGTGGATTGGATACACTACAAAGAGTATAAGTACATACAATAGTATCAATTGATTGATCTTGCAATGGAATTTCCGCTGCATCTGCAGAAATGAATTCTATACTTACAGGAGATTCATTGATTCTTTCTTTTGCTAATGAATGCATTGCTGCGGAAGGATCAACTCCAACAATCTTCTTTACAAGATCTGTATCATACAAAGGAATATTAAGTCCAGATCCAATACCTATCTCAAGCACATTTCCTTCAGCGAAAGGAATAATTTTGGTTCTTTGAATCATAAATGGTTTTGTACCACAAGCAAAAGAGATAATTCGAGGTTGTATAAATCTAGACCACAACATAATTATAGTAATCAGTTTTAATAAATAAGCACTGTTTGATCTTTATTTTAATAAGATCATCCTTCTGGTCTGATTAAATGAATTTGCATTCAAATGGTAGAGATATACTCCTGAACTGACTTTATTTCCATATTTATCATTACCATCCCAATGTATTGTATATGATCCATAGTTCTGTTCCCTATTAACAAGTGTTTTTATCTCATGACCAAGTGTATTGTAAATGGAAATTTTCACCTGACTTTGACTAGGTAAATCATATACAAAACTAGTAATGGGATTGAATGGGTTTGGATAGTTCGGATATAAAAAGTACTGAATGGGAATCATTAAACTATTATTTGTTGATAAGCCTTCAATATTTGATGACCCAGGAGTAGGACTCATTTCTATCCATTGTGAAGATCCATCTGGAAAACGCCCAAAAGAAACATCTTCTATTTGCGTACCAAAAAATAATGTATCAATTATAGTTTGCCCATCAGGATTTGTCAAAGCAATGAACTCACCACTGCTAGAGAGCTTAAAGTTTGTATGCAATACACCCTGAGATTCATCATTGTCACACCAGATTAGTAAATAGTCATTCGGTGCAACGAGAATATCATTATCGGAAAATTTCCATTTGGTTAGATTATCTAGATCATCAGATAAGTAATGATTATGTAAATTAATGGTATCGGAACTATTATTATACAATTCCAACCAATCATCGTTTTCAGAAAATTCATCTACATTAACTGTATTATTTTTTGCCAGAAATTCATTAATAAATATATTCTCTGTTATTGACGATGAAGGAATGCGTATCATCCATTCGCCAATTTGTGGAGATACTCCTGTAACTCCTTCTGTATTTGTAGATAAAAACCGTATACCAATGTTCCCTACATTTAAAATAGGTGGTATCGTTATCACCCAATGATCTTCTAATTCTTCTGGTGAAGATGTATTTAATACTGGCTCATAATTCATGGAATAACTATCGTAGGTTCCATTAGTAAAATTATGAACAATAAGATTGATATTTTGAATATCTGGATATCCATATGCTGCAGCATGAATAGTTATGGAATCTCCCGCTAAAGGAATTTCAGGTTCTATCCAATATTTATATACCAATGGATTCCCATCGCTAAAGGTAATTTGGTTTTCCAATGATGATACTCGATTAATAATAAATTCTTTTAAACCTGTTTTTATATGTTGATTGGTGTAATTACTTGCTGAAAATGAATTTATAAAATCATTATATGTAAACCCATAATCCAAGGTTCTATAGGTATCATAATAAGCAGATGAGTCAATCATTTCCTTGGTATTATCAATCCAGTCTCCCCACTCGTCTATATTGAATACATGATCGATATAAAATTGAAGATATCTAGAGAAAAGATTTCTATAGTGCTCATTATCAAAAATGATATCTGCTAGCGGACGATCTGTGTCCGCAATTAGATAGTAACTATAAGGATCTATATTATCCCAGTCTACTGAAAACCAATCTACACCAAACGTGTTATCATAATCATAAGGGATTAATAGAAAACGACCAATATTTGGTTGATGGTATAAATAAAAATTATTTTGAAGAGAGCGGTAATCATCCCATCCGCCCGTTAAAATATTAATTGCAAGGTATTTTATAAACTCAGAAACATCTAGTACATGTTCGAGGGAATCAGGATCATTGTTTATAATATGAATTAACCTTGCCAGTTGTGTGAAATCATATTCATCATCATTTGTTTTTAAGTCATACGGTCGATTATCATCTACCCAAGGATGGTAATCACTTGGATTCGATCCTCTATAGCCGAGATTCGCCGGCCATAAACATTTCCATAGATTCCCTGAACCATTATCAAAATTTCTGCTTAAAAATGTATCATCGATATGTTCAACCGAAATATATAAACCGTAATAAGTATCATTAATATACACTTCAATATGATTGGCTCTCGTAGCCACCATTCCAATTGAATTAAAAATATCCCAACTTAATTTGCTTCGAATAATGGATACATCATTATGTTCTCCATTTAAATTAATTTTTTCTAATCCATAAAAATCCCTACCGGAAACAAAATGGTTAAAATCAAGCTTGAATGATTTTTTTTGGGATGTACGAGAAGTATTACCTCGCAACCGAAAACCTACTTGTTCTAAAGTATCATTTATGTATTCATTCTGGTAATAAATATATGCCATGTGTAATGAATCACTTTCCACATTATCATAATCATACATCCATTCTAGGGCAAGAGGGTCAACATATATATCAACTCTAGCAACAGATGAATCATCATATACCATCCAACTATCATCAGCAATGATTAGTGAAGAAAAGAGAATTAATCCGAATAAAGGCATATTCTATATATTAAAAGAAAGACTACTTTACCAATAACATCTTGATTGATCTATTCATAGATCCTGATGATAACCTTGCAATATATATACCACTTGGAAAAGTAGAAGCATTCCATTGATATGTATTTATTCCTGTAATAAAGTTTTGGTCCATCAATGTATCTACCAATTTTCCATTTATATCAAATATGTGCAAGCTTGTTTCTATATCCCCATTGCTAGAAATTTGAATTAATGTCGATGGATTAAATGGGTTGGGATAATTTTGCTTTATTTCTATAGTATTGGGTAAAAATTCACTTTCTGTATGAGTAGATAAAAGATCTTCCTCTGGTGGATCCATATAAAAGTTAGAATAAATATGAAATTGCCCCGGGTCTAGATCAATAGGATTATTCAAATCGGAAACATAGATACTGTCCCCTGAAAAATAATCATACCATATTCCTGTATGAAAAAAATCAGGATCTAATGATTGATTTACTACATTAAAATTTCCAATAATCACTGCTTTTTCATCATTATAACTTAATCGAATTCTCTTCTTTCCTGTTGAACTACCAACGTACAAATCTACTTCCGTATTTGCACTATTAAATATTTCATATTGTTGACGCATATGAATCAAGGTTTGAAATGTTTTGTACAATTTTCTACGCTCCATGTCATCAAAATAATCCCATAATATTGGCTTTTCACATAAACGACAGGGATCATCAATGCTAATATCATATCCCAATTCACCAAACTGCCATATCATTTTTGGTCCTGGTATAGTAAAGAAAAAAGATCCTATTGCTTTCACTCTATTGATTGCTGTATTTATATTTTTGATATTATACGTACCAGCGCTATTCCCCCAAGTAATCGTTTTATACATCAAGCGTTCTTCATCATGGCTTTCAAAAAACGTAACTAAATGAGGATTGCTCCATCCGCGAGATCCATAATATCCCCAAGAAAAATCTGATTTACCATTGCTGTGATAACCCATAGAAGATTCTGCATAATTATATTGCGAATTTCCCCAAAGAAGCATTCCATAATTTGCCAAGTTTATCTCTTCTGAGTTGTCTGCAAAATGTTCTAAAATAATATAAATTGAGGAATCTGTTTCCCAAATCTGATCAGCCATGCGCTTTAATAATGCTATCCTTTCTGCATCAAATTGACTACCCCAGGCATCATTAGAAAGTTTAGGATTATTACCAAAACCTTTAGTGAAATCAAAACGAAAACCATCTACATGATATTCCTCTATCCAATAACGATTGATTCTATCTACTAATTGCTTGGTATGAATGCTCTCATGATTAAAATCATTTCCCCATTGCGCATCAGGATTAGAGAAGTTTGATTCTGTGTTATACCATGGGTTTTCATCTGTGGGTGCACCCCACTCTCCATGATTATATAGCCTTACAAATGGAGACTGGACATAACTATGATTTAATACCATATCCATGATTACTGCTATTCCCCTTCGATGGCATTCATCGATAAATAACTTCAACATCATCTTTGGACCATAATATTTATCGGGAGCAAAATAGAATGAAGAATTATATCCCCAGCTTGAGTTACCTTCAAATTCATTAAAAGGCATAATCTCTATTGCATTAATCCCTAAATCTTCCAAATAGTTTAGTGTATCTGTTAATGTTTGAAAATCATGTTGAGATATAAAATCTCTTAATAATAATTCATATATGATTAATTGATCTTTATCTGGGCGAATAAATGTATTACTATTTTCCCAATCAAATGGAGTTTGCGCTGTCTGCAATACGGAAGCTATATGATCTGTAAGCCCAAATGGATACTGTTTCAAGCTTGGATACGTATTATTAGATATATCGTTATCATTCCACTTATCCAAGATTTTATCACTGTATGGATCCGCAATACGAATTTCTCCATCTACTAAATATTGAAAGGCATATTCTATCTCTGGAGAAACATTATCTAATGTAATCCAAAAATGAATAGAATCCGTTGATCCTGAATCCATGTGCATATAATAATTTTCGTTCACAAGCCAATTATTAAAATCACCAATCACATATACATGCTCCTTGTAAGGAGCAAATAATGATAGCGTAACGGATTGAGTATTCTCATCATTATAGTTTATCCCATCTTGAATACCACTAGGACGCTGAATATTGGAAGGTTCATTATGTATCATTACAGAAAATTCTACACTATCTGATATACCTGAGGTATCATGAGTAATGGCTGTAATCACGTGCATACCCAAAGGAATATCTTGAAGAAGAATCTGAGCTGATAACGTATCATCATTCGCTTGCAATTGAATATGTTCACCCATTAACAATTCTAACCCATCTATTTCTGTTCCTATGGCTGCACCTGTAATCATCACATCCAGCGTATCAATTGGCTGACAAAAAACAGGAGTTCTACGAGTATCACCAAATATATTATTAATAGATGGATGAACAATGATTGTAGTAATCCCTGCATCATATAGACCTAAAAATATATCTGATCCACCTACATCTCTACCGGATTCACTTCCATCATTATTACGAAATACAAATGCTAATTGCAAAATCTGTTCATTATTTGGTACACCATAATATTCATTGGGAAAACCAATATTTAATTTCCATAAATTATTTCCTAATGGTATCAGTTGCGTCTCAGAGGTGTTTTCTCCCCAATTAGTCTTTACATATCTCCAATCAGTAGAATGAGTACTATTGGAAGTAATGACACCAGTGTGAGCCCATACATCATCTGTATAATCCATTAAACCCTGATCTCCCTGTGAAGCGTCAAAATACACGGTTATTGAATCTGTTTCCGTTGCAAAATTCGGATCAGAATACACTACTTCAGCATACACCATTTGCTCGAATCCAAATATACATAAGATGAAAAATATATTATTCCTTATTGATTTCATTATACTCAAACTACACATTGAATGTTTTAATAGATATCATTAATCATTATTTTGAATAGTATAAATATTAAGCGATACAAAATTATTATCGGCAACTCAAAATAATATTACTAACTTTTTAATCTGATGAAAAATGATAATTACCTTATTTATTTTTGTATTCTATTTATTTCTTTTACTCCACTAAAGAGCAGTGATAATTACGATATTAAACATCTCGAACCACCATTTTGGTGGACACAAATGTTTAATACGAAGCTACAATTGATGGTTCATGGTGATAATATTAGTGAATTAAAACCACAAATATCATACCCAGGTGTTTCCATCCCAGCTGTTCATCGGGTAACAAATCCAAATTACTTGTTTATTGATATTTTGATAGATAAAAATACAATAGCTGGAGATTTTATGATTGGATTCACAAAAAATGATCAGATAGTACTCAAGCATACGTACACCTTATTAGAAAGAGTTGATAATTCCGCAAAGCGAAATAGTTTTTCCTCTTCGGATGTAATATATTTAATTACAGCAGACCGTTTTGCAAATGGCGATCCTGAAAATGATTCTACTCCTAATTTAAAAGAAAAAGTAAACCGTAATAATAAAGATGGCAGACACGGTGGTGATATACAAGGTATCATTGATCATCTTGATTATATTGAAGAAATGGGATTTACTCAGCTATGGCTAAACCCCATGTTAGAAAATAACCATCCAAAATACTCCTATCATGGATATTCAACGACTGATTATTACAATATCGATGAACGTTTTGGTGGAAATTCTTTATATAAATTATTATCAGAAGAAGCTCATAAAAGAGGAATTGGAATTATTAAAGATATTGTGCTTAATCATTGTGGTTCGGAACACTGGTGGATGAAAGATCTTCCCTCAAAAGACTGGATAAATAATGAAGGAAATTACCGGCAAACCAGTCATAATAGGGTGTCTATACATGATATCCATACTACACAATCTGAAACTAGTAATTTTGTAGATGGTTGGTTTGTACCAACTATGCCGGATTTAAATCACAAAAATGTATTTATGGCAACTTATTTAATTCAAAACTCTATTTGGTGGATTGAATATGCAAACTTATCTGGGTTTCGTATAGATACATATCCCTATCATGATAAAACATTTATTTCAGACTTTGGTAAACGTCTCATTGATGAATATCCTAATTTTAATTTTGTTGGAGAAGAATGGTCATTAAATCCTGCTATCATATCCTACTGGCAAAAAGACAGCCCCAGGTATGATAACTATATTTCGCATACTCCTAGCATGATGGATTTTCCCTTAAATAGCGCTCTTGCAATCAGCTTGCAAGAAAATGAAAGTTGGAATTCAGGATTAATAAAGATATATGAAACTTTATCGAATGATTTTTTGTATGGAAATCCATACAGTTTAGTAGTATTTGCTGATAATCATGATATGGAAAGGATATACACTCAATTAAATGAACAATTATCCTTATATAAAATGGCGATGACGTATATATATACTACCAGGGGTATACCGCAAGTCTATTACGGAACAGAAATATTGCTAAAAGGGCCGCCAGATCATGGAACTCTCCGAACGGATTTCCCTGGTGGATGGGATTCTGATCAGATAAATGGATTTAATGGCTTTGGGTTAACTAATGAGCAAATGGAAGCACAACGTTTCACAAAACGGCTATTAAGTTGGAGAAAAAATAATCTTGCTATTACTAAGGGTACATTAACTCACTATCTACCGCAAAATGGTGTCTATGTTTATTTTAGAAAATACAATGAAGAAATAGTTATGGTATTAATAAATAACAATACCTCGGACGCATACGTTTCTTCAGATCGCTTTTATGAAATATTAGAAGAAAAAACACAGGGAATAAGCGTTCTAAAAAAACAAGTATATGATCTTGAAAAAGATATCCATGTACCTGCAAAAAATGCTCTTGTACTGGATTTACAATAATGAAACGTTTGTTCACAGTTCTTCCCTTTTTATCAGTTTTTATTGTTATATGTATGCATTCTTGCGAGCAATCAATGATGCAACCAATAGTAGAAGTTAATAATGAAGTGATCACGCTAAATACATATATAAGTAAATATAAAGATTTTTTACAACAGACAAGTCTTCAGGATAACCTCGCAAATAGATACACATTATTGCATTCGTTAATAGATGAAGTTTTAATCATTAATTATATGCATCGTAATCATTCAGATCAGATTCCCATATACAATAGGCATAAACAGCGAATCTATGATCAACTTTTACTCAATGAGTATTTTGATTTTACTATTGGAAAACAAATGGAAGTGACCGATGAGGAATTACGGACCTTATTAACATGGTCAAAAACTACGCTTCATGTTCGTCATTTATACGCAAAAGACTTTAATGGCATCACACAGATTCAGTATGCACTGGAAAATGGAAAACCTTGGGAAAAATGTGCGGAAATGACTTTCAAGGATTCCCTTCTTCAATCAAATGGTGGCGATCTAGGTTGGATTCGTATGGGAGATATGGATCCTGCATTCGAATACGCTGCGTTTCAATTAGAAGATATGGAAATATCTTCTCCAATAAAAACTCAGTATGGATATAGCATTATACAGATACTAGAAAAAGAAAAAGATGTATTTATTACAGAACAGGAATTTCAGTTAGAAAAAGATTGGCTTCAATTAAAAGCAGTACAATATAAAAAAATGCCTGCTATTCGAGATTTTACCGATACACAAGTGGAAGAAATGGAAATCAATTTTAATGAAGATGATTTAAAAGAGTTTTTATCGGCAGTTATTGAAAATAAAGAATCAACAAATATCTATAGTAATAGTCCTTTTGTATCATTTAAGAATGGTAATTATTGGACCGCAAAACAGACCTATGAAAAACTAGATAATCTTTCATCAAGACAATATAAACGAATTAATAACATGGATAACCTCACAAACATTATTAAAGGATTAGCTGCCAGGGAAAAGATGCTCGTACACGCTGAAGAATTAGAACTTTCAACTCATGCTCGATTCACAGAATTACTCGAACGTCATTATCATGTCTATCTAGTAAATCAATGTCTGGAACAATTATTTAATCCAAACGAACAACTACATCAAAACCCCGATTTAAAACAATCGATTTATAAAGATTTTCGTAATGAATTAGCAGATAATGCATTGATATCTATTGATAGTTCAGCGGTAAAGAAGTTTATCTTACCTGTTGGAGAAAATTCCTAATGAATTATCGATTACTCATCCTATCTACTTTTCTGTTAAATATTTCATTTGCTGGAACAACTGGAAAATTATCTGGAATGATAACGGAAACCAATTCTGATAATATTCTTATCGGATGCAATATTATTATTAATGGAACCGATCTTGGAACTGCTTCTGATATTAGCGGGCAATACTTTCTACTAAATATTCCACCTGGAATCTATGATGTAAAATTTCAAATGATAGGATATGAAACTTTGATTATCAATAATGTGCAAATTTCTATCGATAGGACAACAAAATTGAATGCAAATCTTCAAATATCTGTTATTGAAGGATCAGAAATAATTGTAACAGCGGATCGTAAATTGATTGAATTTGATGTGACGCAATCGGAATCAAGAGTAACTGCAGAAGAATTAGAATCCATGCCTGTTGCTGAAGTTGCTGATGTATTACGCTTGCAAGGTGGAATTACTCAGGATGCAAGTGGATCATTGCATATGCGAGGTGGCCGAAGCAATGAAATTGCTTATATGGTAGATGGTGTGCCAATGACCGATGCATACAATGGTGGTATATCTGTTCAAATTGAAAATGATAATATTCAAGAATTACAAGTAATCAGCGGTACGTTTAATGCAGAATATGGAAAAGCACTGACGGGTGTAGTCAATATGGTAACAAAAGATGGCGGTAATAATTTTGAAGGATTTATTAACTACTATTCAGGAGATCATACTACCAGCGACTCTATATTCCCAAATTTAGATTCATATCGCATTGATAATGATTATTCTATTTCTGCTAATTTAAGTGGTCCAATTATTCCGGGGTTTGCCACTTTTTATTCTTCAGCAAGAATCAATCGATCAGCCGGTTGGTTAAATGGGTTAAATACATTTACGATGTATGGAGATACCATTTTTTACGATAACAATAACAATCATTATCGTGATAACAATGAACCATTAAAAAATCCACAATATGAAAGTCTGAATTTGTATGATAGTTGGTCTACACAAAATAAGATTACATTTCGACTTCGTCCAATGACTCGATTAAAAATTAATACAATATTTAATTCAGGTACTTCGCAAGGATACGACCATAACCGACAAATGACTCATGAAGGAAGAAAAAAGAATTTTGATTATGGAGCATTTATTGGATTCAACCTCTCTCATTCTTTTTCTGCTCTATCATTTATCGATTTATATCTAACTGAATACACTCATCAATTTCAATCTTATGTATTTGAGGAAGCGTTGGATCCTCGCTATATCACCCCAGATAGTTTATTCTGGGCACATATTGAAGGAAGGTTACCTAACGAAGTAATCAATAAGTATGGATCAGAAGTCAATTATTTTCCACAATATACAGTTGCGCGATGGGGTGTCGATACGGACCGATTTGAACGGGAAACAAAAAGCCGAAGTTTTCGATTAGACGCAACCAGTCAAATCAATAAGTATAATCAAATAAAATTTGGATTTGATGTAACCAGACACCAACTATCGTTGGATGCTTATGCCCTATTGGATTCTTCACAAGCAGATCAAGTCTTTACACCATTCATTCCACAGATTGGAAGCTTTAATCGATCTACATATGAATACAATCCCGAAGAAATATCCTTCTATATCCAAGATAAAATTGAATATGGGGATATGATAATCAACGTTGGTCTGCGATATGAAATTTTTAACCCCAAATCTCGTATACCAATCAATATACACGAGCCATATATCTATGACCCAAGAAATCCAGCTTTGGATACATTATCAATCGAAGAATTAGAAAATATTCGTTGGGGAGATATATCCTATACGGATGAAGATAGCTTAGGTAATCCCCAAAACCATACATTTGCTGAATATTATGATAGATTTAACGATCAACCTGGTTTAGCAAGTAAGCTGGGGTGGTGGAAAAAAACTCAAACAAAATCTCAGCTAAGTCCTCGTCTAGCTGTTGCCTATCCTATTTCGGATAAAGGAGTAATACATTTTGCTTATGGATATTTTTTCAAAATACCTGATTTTTCAATGCTATATAATAATACAGAATATAAACTAACAGAGACAGGAGCAAATTTTGGAATTTTTGGCAATCCTGATTTACAACCAGAAACAACTATTAGCTACGAACTTGGTTTGCGCCAAGAAGTAGCGTCCAGAACTAGATTAGAATTAAAAGGTTTCTATCGGGATGCAAGAAATTACGTATCGAGTGGAATACCTATTGATCTTGGAGATGGAAAAAACTATTACACCTTTGTAAATAAGGATTATTCAAACTCTCGAGGATTAATTCTATCTTTCTATAGACAATTTAGTAATTTTATTGGATGGCATTTGGATTACACATATCAAGTCGCAGAAGGTTCCAACTCGGATCCAAGTGAAGAATTTGGTGCGGTGTTGGCTGGCAAAGAGCCATCTCGCTCTATAATACCATTGGATTGGGACCAAACACACAACTTAAATGGATCGGTTCAATTTGGATATAAAGGCTGGGGTGCCAATACCATATTTCAATACGGAAGTGGATATCCATATACTCCCTTTATTACGAACTATGAACAACAAGGTGAAGTATTATCCAATGTGTTAATTCGGAACAGTCGTAGAAAACCCATGAGTTTCCGATTGGATATCAAACTGTTTAAATATATTGAGTTTTCCGGTATGAAGGGAAAATTGTATATCAATATTTATAATCTTTTTGACCGAAGAAATGAGATAATTGTTTATGGAGATACAGGTCGAACAGATGAAACAATTGAAAAAGCAAGAGCAGAAATTATTTCCCCATTTGAACCTCTAAGGCCTAATACGATACATCAATTCTTTAATCGTCCTGATTGGTATGATGAGCCTAGAGAAATACAATTTGGATTTCAATTTTCATGGTAAGATTTATATACATCTCTTCCCTATTGTTTCATATGCTATGGTCGCAATCAGATGAACGTGGGGATCCAGATTATCGTCGCGCTACGAATATCGATGTAAATAAAGTTCGTACTACTATTTTCAATTTCGGTATTACTGGACGTCAATCTGCAACTCCTGGAGAAATTCCCTATGAATGGCCAGTGAATTCCAATCAACATTATATAGCGATGACTGCCTTAGCTGTTGGCGCAGAGGTGTCTACAGATGAAGGCGAAATAAGACCTTTGGTAACTATCCCCTTTCGTTCCGATCAATCAGGAAATTCCATGACTTGGGAACCTGTACCAGGATATTTAAATCCAAACTCGCAAAAAATAGCAATCAGTGATGATATGGATACGTGGCCAACTAGCTGGCCTGATAAAATGGATGATAGCAATGATCCAGGATGGCCTAGTTCCTGGAATGGATTTTTTGGAAAAAATCAATTCAATGCTCAACAAGAAATATATTATAAAACGTCAGATGATCGAAATTTCATTGTTGGTGTCTCTTATACTCCTGATTCAACAGATCTAAGTCGTAAAGGCGCAGGTTTAATGGCTGGTGTACGTGTATTAGAATGGAAACAGGTGTTGATTGAAGATGTCGTATTTATTCTACATGAAATAAAGAATGATGCATCGTATGATTATGATAAAGTATCCTTTTCCATGTGGCTGGCAGATCTGGTTGGTGGAGATGGTGACAGCGGTGATGATACTCCTGACTTTGATTTATTATACGATGTAGCATGGTCTATGGATAGCGATGGAATCGGTAATCCTGCATTTGGTAGCAATACAGTAGGTGTCGCTGCTACTTCTTTCATCGAAACCCCTGGAAATAATACCGATCGGATCGATAATGATGGTGATGGTGAAGATAATGGCCCTATTATTACAGAATCTTTTATTATCAATGAAATATTGGGAAATGCCCTTGATGATAATGGGAATGGACTAATTGATGAAAATATGACCCATGTACCCTTTGGAGATCAAACTGGTGTTTCTTTTTCTGACAAGATTGATAATGATCAAGACGGCGAAGCCAACAGTCCGCTTGTTTCTGATGAAATGATTGAAGCGACCTACACACAGTGGAACATATGGCCTTCTCCTAATGATTCTATTCAAGATTCTATTATTCATATAATTGGTTTAGATGAGGATGATCTAGGATTTCCCTTTGCGGATGGAATCGATAACAATGCAAATCCAGAAAATCCATATGCTTTGGAATATCCTTTTGGTCAGGGTGCAGATGTAAATTCTCCTGTTATTACTGCTGAAATGGTAGAAATAGCTTCTAGCGATGAATGGAGACGATACGCGATTCCAAATTCAAATATAATTTTATACGATGTGAATACAGAAGATTTGGGTAAACCTTATGCGGATGGTATTGATAATGATGGTGATGGAGCAGTTGACGAAGGAATCGATGAAGGAATAGATGAAATGATTGATGAATCCAGAGATGATTATATCGATAATGATTATGATTGGGATCCCAGTGATGATGTGGGGATTAATGGAGATGAATCCGGTGGAATACTGGCTGGTGTAAATGATCAGCAACCAACCTCTGGATCGGGAACAGGCTTTCCAGGAGAACCTAATATTGATAAGACTGATGTAGCAGAATCCGATCAGATGGGCTTAACTGCCGTAGGGTATGATCCAGCGGGTTCCATCCCAATCACTAGCGACAATTACCTATGGCTTTTTTATATGACACCAGGAACCTATTGGCAACCCCCTGCTGGCGGTCAACCTCCTGGTGATTATGATTTATTTGTTACTTCAGGATTTTTTCCATTACAAGCTGGACAAACTGAGCGTATTGCTATGTCGGTTACACTTGGCAATGATGTAGCAGACGCCCTTCGCAATAAAGCAGTTGCTCAAACTACCTATGATTTTGATTATCAATTTGCAAAGGCACCTAATCCTCCAAATGTAACTGCAGTTACAGGGGACGGTTTTGTCACTCTTTATTGGGATGAAAGCGCCGAACAATCTATTGATAAATATATGGGTGAAGTGACCAATGGTATGGATTTATATGATTTTGAGGGTTATAAAATATACCGAGCTACAGATTTTGAATTCAATGATGCATATACCATCACCGATGGAGAAGGAAATTTAACGTTTCTGGAACCATACATTCAAAATGGAGAGAAAGCTCAATGGGATTTAAATAACGGAAAGAACGGTTGGCACCCCGTCGATTTAAATGGCATCAAATTCTATTTGGGTGATGATACAGGATTGCGGCATTATTATCGAGATGAAAATGTTGTGAATGGACAACGATATTATTATGCGGTTGTTTCCTATGATTATGGAGGTGATTTAACAAATGATATCATACCCAGCGATTCACCAATGCGTTTACGGGTAAACTCTTTAACTGGTGAAATTGAAATGGGTCCAAATGTAGTTGCAGCCACTCCCTCGCCTCCTTCTGCTGGTTATACAGATGCTACGTTTGAAGGATCTTTAATTAATCACATTTCGGGTACATCTAGTGGTGAAATATATATGGAAATTGTTGATCCGATGAGTATACGGAACCAGCATACCTATCAAATAACTTTTTTGGATACCACGCTACCCAATCAACAAGGTTTGGCTGGGTATGATACGATCACAACGAAATCCTATTTTTTAACTGATGTTACCTTGGAAAATGCTCCAGATACACTGGTTAATAATAGCAACAGTCTTGTTATGGAAGATGGTCAAGTCATTGATGGATTCAGACTATCATTTAAGAATGTAGATGATCTCCGATTTAATGATGAGAAATCGTTCTGGTCACGAGATAGTCTTTGGACATTTCGTGTACTTCGATATGCAACATTTAATGTAGTAGGCACACAATTACCATTTGATTATCGAATTATATTTAATGACACGCAATCTGATTCAACAATAGATATATGCATGCGTTATTTGCCAAATTCATCCAATTGTTATCCAGGATTTCTTTATAGTAGTCGCAATGTCAATTTTACAGCCCAAAGAAGAGAATCATTAACCGGAATCGACGATATTGACTGGGTAGATATTCCCGTTGCATTAATTGATGTGATACCTCTAGGAAATTCTGATGGATACTTCAATGCCGATGGTAATAGAGAAAGTGACTGGATTGTGTTTATGGATCACGAAGATGAAAATGGAAATCCAGCGCCTTCTTGGTCCTTTTATTTAAACTTGCACCCCAATAACGAGGAACTGATTTACAATGAACCTCAACCTGGTGATACGGCATATATATTTATTGAAAAACCATTTCTTACAGAAGATATTTATGAGTTTACAACCATTGCGCCTTATGTCGATCAACAGAAAGCAATAACAGATATGGACAAAATTAAAGTGGTTCCAAATCCATATTACGCAACCAATACTTTTGAAGGACAAAACATATTTACTTCTGGAAGAGGCCCTAGAGAAATACAATTTCGCTTTCTACCGCAAGAATGTATAATACGTATATACACTATTTCAGGGGATTTAGTTAAAGAAATACATCATCAATCATCTATTAATTATGGAACTGGGAAATGGGATCTATTAACCAAGGATAATTTAACAGCAAGTTACGGGGTATATATCTATCATATTGAAGCAAATGGAATTGGAGAAAAAGTTGGGAAACTGGCTATTGTAAAATGAAAAAATATTTTATCATCATTTTTTGTATTCATTTCTTCATTGGACACGCTTATGCAGTGGATAAAACAGGCACTACTGCGGCGAAATTTTTGCATATGAATGTAGGCTCAAGAGCTGTGGGTATGGGTGGTGCTTTCACTTCCATTGCAAATGATGCCACTGCGATGTACTGGAACCCCGCTGGACTAGGATTCCATAAGGTGAAAGAAGTGTTTTTTAATCATTCCAATTGGATTGCGGATATTTCCTTTGATTATTTTGGTTTTTCGTTGCCTTTATTAAATAATCAATTCTTTGGATTGAACATCACTTCGGTCACGATGGAAGATATGGAAGTTACCCGCTATGGAAATGAAAATACGGGAGAAACATTTTCTGCAGCAAATTATGCAGTCGGAGCTACTTATTCTATGAACCTGACTGACCGATTTTCTATCGGTTTCAATGGCAAGTATATTCAAGAAAATATTGCCAATAATCGTGCGGCAGGTATTGCATTAGATATTGGTACATTATTTTCCACTCCCTACGGGTTTATGTTGGGAACCAGTATTAGCAATTTTGGTCCTAAAATGAATATGACAGGCGATGATTTACTTGTCCCTGTTGATATTAATGAAACCATTGAAGGAAACAATGAAAGTGTTACAGGATATTTATCTACTGATAAATTTGATTTACCTCTTATATTGCGAGTGGGTATTTCTGATCAAATGAATGTCGGCCAATTTGGTGTTGCCACATGGAGCGTTGATGTAAATAGCCCCAATGACAATACCATGTATCTCAATGCAGGTTTGGAGTGTGCATTATTTAACAACCTGCTCATTGTACGGTCAGGGATGAATTCCTTATTCTTGCATGATCGAGAAAAAGAAATGTCGATGGGTATAGGACTAAATATGACAAATATCTTAAAGAAAAATCTATTCATTAACTATAGTGTAGAAACTTTATCTCATTTGGGAGAAACCCATCAATTCAGTATTCAGTTTTCATTATGATATTCAAAATTATTACTTATATTTTCATTCACTTTTTTTAAAGAATCATTCAAATTCATTTTCATTGGGAGGAGCTTAATAATGAAAAAAATGGTATTCGTATTTTGTCTTAGTATTTTCACGTTTGCTTTTGGGCAAACTAGTTCTCTAATAATTGGAGGAGTTCTGGATTTAGATGTTCCTGAAGCAGGTAATTCTGGTAAAGGTATCGAATTGGTAGCTATTGCCGATATAGCAGATCTTAGTGTATATGCTGTTGGTGTCGCCAATAATGGTGGTGGTACGGATGGGGTTGAAGCAAATCTTCCTGCAGTTGCCTTAGCAGAAGGTGAAAGTTTCTGGCTTTTAAGAGACACTACTGCATATCAAAACTATTTTGGAGATGTTTTTGGAGAATACAATGTTAATTATGCAATTGATACCGATGTTGGTCAGAATGGTGATGATGCTATCGAATTATTTATGATTTCCGGTGGGGTGGAAACTCTTGTAGATTTATTTGGGGATCTTGATACGGATGGAACGGGTGAATTTTGGGATTATGTGGATGCATGGGCATTTCGTAACTGCGATAGTCGCACTCCTAGCGCAACATTTGATTCTACACAGTGGACGATAGCAGCGCCAAATTGTTCCGATGATTCTGAGACAAATGCTACTTCTACCTGCCCCTATCCAATTAACAGTTGTAATACAGCAAGTGTAACGTTTCAAGTAGATATGGCTAATGAAGACGTCAGCGCAGATGGTGTACATATTGCTGGTTCCATGCAAGGATGGGATCCTGCTGCAACGGCATTAAGTGATGCAGATGGTGATGGTGTATATTCTGTAATTTTGGATTTAACACCTGGCGATACAGTTCAATATAAATACATCAATGGAAATGCCTGGGGTGGTGATGAATTTCAAGGTGGATCCAATCGATCTCTCGTTGTACCAGATGTTGATACTGTTTTACCTGCATATTGTTTTAATTCACTCTACCTTTGTTCGGCGGTAAGTATCACCTTTCAAGTAGATATGAGTTTTGAAACCGTTAGTGCTAACGGTGTACATGTAGCTGGTTCTTTCCAAGGATGGGACCCTGCTGCAACCGCATTAAGTGACGAAGATGCTGATGGTATATATTCGGTTACTTTAGTCTTAACCGCTGGTGATACTGTTGAATATAAATACATTAATGGAAATGCCTGGGGTAGTGATGAAACAGCCCTTGGTGGTAATCGATCTCTCGTTGTACCGGATGATGATACTGTACTACCTGCATATTGTTTTAATAGCTTGGAAGAATGCGCGTATGAAGCAGAAGGCGTCTGGGTAACATTTCGGGTGGATATGTCCTATGAAATCATTAATGAAGAAGATGGCGTCCATGTAGCTGGTTCTTTCCAAGGATGGGACCCTTCAATAACTGAATTGGCAGATGAAGATGGGGATATGGTTTATGAATTAATGTATGATGTCGTTGAAGCTGCTGGAACAACAATTGAGTATAAATTTGTTAATGGAGATGCCTGGGGAGATGACGAAGGAATAGCAGCGAATCGTTCTCTTGTTGTCCCTAGTGCTGACACGGTCCTTACTGCTGTTTGTTTTGGAAGTGCTGATCCATGTCCTGCTCCACCAGATTCCGTAGTGGTTACTTTTGTTGTAAATATGCAAGATGAAGAAGTTTCTGCAAATGGTGTACATATCGCTGGTAATATGCAATATTGGGATCCTGCTGCTAGTGAAATGACGGATGCAGATGGCGATGGCAAGTATGAAATTGACTTTCAGCTTGCTACGGGTACATCGGTTGAATACAAGTTTATTAATGGGAATGACTGGGACAGTGCGGAAACTGTACCTGAAGATTGTGCAACTGGTAATAATCGTAAACTAGATGTTCCAAATTTTGATAGATCCTATGAAGTTTGTTTCGGAAGCTGTGAGGTTTGTCCTGCGCCTGCTGTTTATGCAGATGTAGTTCTTACTGTTGTTGATGAAGGTAATGGATTCCAAGATGTTGAATTCAAAGGTACATTCTCTGGTTGGGCTTTGGTACAGGCTTACGATGACGGGACAAATGGTGATGAGACATCTGGTGATGGAGTTTGGACAGCCGTTGTTGATAGCGTCCTGGGACCAGCGTCTTATGAATGGGGCGCCATTGAAAATGATGGTTCGGAATGGGGAATTTGGTTATTAGATTATATAGGTTTACCAAACCAAGTATTTACTGTGGAAGAAGATGGGTCTGTTAGTGGATCAACCAGTATGACTATTCCAGATCAAGGTTCTTTGATCACGAAAACGGTTGTGTTCTCTGTTGATATGACAGAATGGCTCGATGAAGATGGTGCAACAGGAATGCCTGTGTTTAGTGTTGCTCGTGGTGATACTATGCAGGTCCGTGGCGGTTTCAATGGCTGGAACTGTGTTGATCCAACAGATTGTGTATTAACTCGAACACCTGGGACAAACATATTTAGTCTTGCCGTAGCGGTAGAAGGTTATATCACGAATGAGAATGAATACAAGTTTTATATTCAGCACAGTATGGAATCCGTTAGCGTATTGGAAGAAGATAATGGAGAAATGTATGGCGATATGGGCTGGGAAGATTCTCCACAATATGGTGGAGGAAATCGTGTATTCGTATTGGGCGAAGATGATGGAACAGGTCTACTGGAATTACCATTAGCTGGTTATTATGATCTTCCTGCTGGCGCTGTTGTACCAGAAGGACAGGAAATTTCTGTCAACTTTAGAGTTGATATGAGCGGAGCAAGCGAAGACGGCTTTAATGCTGCTGAAGATTCAGTTTACTTGAAGCTGGAGGATAAATGGTTGAAATACTTACAAGGTATTGATGATAATCATAAGTTTGTAGCGACCAATAATGGTGATGGAACCTATTCAGTAGGCGTTGATCTTGTTGGGCCCTTACCATGGCATATGATCTACCATTGGGAATTCCTTGATGTATCAGAATCAGTTAACTTAAGTGAAGGAGGTGGCTTTGGTTTTGGTCGTTTCCGTGCCCGCTACATGCATTCCAACGCTGATTATGATTGCAGTTGGGGTGATTGGGGTTTCATGGATGATGTATGGCAAAAAGATCCACCTCTTCCTGTAGAAGAATGGGATCCAGATGGAATATGTACTTCATTATCCTTAGTAAGTGATATGGTTCCGATGAAATTTACTCTGTCGGATAATTATCCAAACCCATTTAACCCGACAACGAATATTTCTTTTAGTATTCCTATGCAAACGGATGTTCGCATAAACATCTATAATATTATGGGTCAATTAGTTGCCAATGTAACAAATGAACAACTCAATGCTGGCACTTATAGTATGCAATGGAATGGAACAGACCAGAGTGGAAATATGCTCCCAAGTGGATTGTATTTCTATCAGCTTGAAGCAGGAAACGAATTCAGGCAAATTAAGAAAATGACTTTGGTCAAATAACCGAACCAATTAATCATATAAAAAGGGGTTCTTTGTTGAGCCCCTTTTTATATTCTACCAATTTATAGAATTATTAATAACGATAGGATTGTAATGAAAGTATTTCAATATCTTTTATTTTGTGTAACTCTACTAATATCTACCTCTTGTGTTTATAATAACTTAAACACAAATCATTATCTTCTGTCTCCGGATGAATCACTTTCATTTACACTACATGCAGATCAAGAGAATATTTCTTATTCATTAAAAAAAGATGGCAACACATTGATAAATCAATCCCAACTAGGTATCGTAGCAGATCAATTTGAATTTTCAAATGATATTCAAATTAAAAATATTACCCGTTCAAGTAATAATTCAACATGGATACAAGTATGGGGAGAACAAAAACAAATTGTAGATCATCACAATGAGTTAGCTATTCATGTAACATCCAATGCAAATGATATTCAAATGATCATTCGTTTTCGATTATTTAATGATGGCTTGGGTTTTCGATATGAAATACCGGAACAAAAAGAACTAAATGAATTTAAAATTATGGATGAACTCACAGAATTTAATTTTGCTGAAGACGCAACATCCTGGTGGATACCTGCCTATTCTTATCGACGATTTGAATTTTTATATGCCAATACTTTAATCAGTGAAATTTCACGGGATACATATTCAAAATTAGTTGAAAATTTGAATGGACCTCGCTTGGGACCTGAAGCAGTTCATACTCCCTTCACCGTACAACGAAATGATGGGATCTGTATTGCAATCCACGAAGCAAATCTTACCAACTATTCCAGCATGACCCTGAAAGCAAATGGTACAAGCAAGATGGAATGCGACCTTATTCCCTGGTCGGATGGTACCAAAGTATATACAAAAGTACCATTTCAGTCCCCCTGGAGAACAATTATCGTTGGTAATAATCCTGCTGAACTTGCCATGTCTACCCTCACATTAAACCTGAACGAACCCAACCAATTAACCAATACCGATTGGATTGAGCCAGGGAAGTACATTGGCATTTGGTGGGAAATGATTGGTACAAATCAATCTACATGGGGATCAGGAGCTAATCATGGAGCGAAAACAGAAAAAGTGAAGGAGTATATTGATTTCGGTTCAAAACACGGATTTAAGGGTGTTTTAGTGGAAGGATGGAATACTGGATGGGATGTTAACTGGTGCTGCTCTGGTGATGGAGAAGCATTTGATTTTTACCATAGTCATCCAGACTTTGATACGGAAAAAATTACAGAATATGCCAGGAAGAAAAACATCCGAATCATTGGTCACCATGAAACGGGAGGTCAAATACAAAACTATGAATCCCAATTAGACAGTGCTTTTTCCTATGCAAATAGAAATGATATACGAGTAATTAAAACGGGATACGTAAATGATGTGAGTCAAAATATTAAACGAATTGGATCCGATGGAAACGTCTATAAAGAATGGCATCATGGACAATATATGGTTGAACATTTTCGTAATGTCATTGAAAAAGCAGCGCAATATCAAGTGAGCATAGTCCCCCATGAACCGATCAAGGATACAGGGATAAGACGTACCTATCCAAATATTTTATCAAGAGAAGGAGCCAAAGGACAGGAATTCAATGGTTTTATGTCAACAAAAGACAATAATAAACCCAATCACACTACGGTCCTCCCTTTTACCCGTTTATTATCCAGTCCAATGGATTATACTCCAGGCGTTTTTAATCTGAAAGAGTATCGATATAACAGCCCAGATAATCGAACAATTAATACTAACCATCATATTCCAAGTACCATTGCAAAAGAACTGGCCTTATATGTTGTCATTTATGCACCGGTACAAATGGCAGCTGATTTGCCCACAAACTATGAAGATCATCCGGCGTTTCAATTTATTCTAGATGTACCAACAGATTGGGATCAAACGGTGGTGCTAAATGGAGAAATTGGCCAATACATCAGCACTGCAAGAAAAGACATCAATAGCAATGATTGGTATCTTGGCATCATCACAAATGAAAATGGTCGAGAACTCAGTATTGATTTGTCGTTTCTTGATACAGAGAAACCATACAAGGCAACAATCTATAAAGATCCAAATAATGGTGGATGGAAGTCAAATCCAGAGGAAGTGACTATCGAAACAATTGTGGTGAAGAAAGATGATATATATACGGCATCTCTTATGCCAGGTGGCGGGCACGCCATTCGCTTCTCACCGTTATAATAGTATAAAAGGTTATAAATAAAAAACCCCAACTATTCATTGGGGTTTTTTATTTATCAACTAATGCAATTAATTGACTTTAAAATAGTCCGTATAGCTAGCAGGTTCAGCTAAAAAGCTTTCTACATTCGTTGTTTCATACATTTTCCCAAACTCATCTGCAATTTCTGCATTGGTACTATCATGTGTAGGGAAAAAATAATCCCTCTTGTCTACCGATTCGAATGATAATATTTCTGCATACTTTCCCTTACGAGCTCCTCGATCTCCTTTGAGATAATATATTTCCATACCAGGAAAATTTTTCTGAAATGCAGGTACACTCGTATTTACGCAAAACTCTTCAAATTCTGCTTCCATACCAGCTTTTATTTCGTATTCACGTAATGCAAATAATCCTCCTAGTGTTGGATTTTTTAACTGATCAAACCCAAGTACAACATAATCAGTATATACACCAGTTGCCTCAGATTCTTGCGGTACATACGTATAATTAATATTTCCAGTTGTGTTATTAACCATTGTTGCAACATTGGAAAACTCTTCCACACCGGTTCCATGTTCATCGTCTTTATTTGTTAACGGAAAATACCCATCCCGTTTTTCTACCGATTCAAACATCCATACACCGCAAAATTGACCTGCTCTTTCACCACGATCCCCTTTAAACGTAGCAGAATGAAGCCCAGATAAGTTCTTATTCCACATTCGATTAGAGGTCATTGTTTGTTGTAGATATTTACCTTCTTTGGAATGGCTTTGTAAAGTGATTTTTCGATAGGCAATTACTTCTCCTAATGCCGGATTATTGCTCTGAGAAGACTGATCACTGCCAGATTGCGAGCAAGCAATCATTGTTAGTACAATTACCATTGTTGAAACTATTAATATATTTCTATTATTCATTTCTATCCCTTCTTGTATTATTTATCTAATTAATCTAAGCTTGTCTGACTGGTTCCAGAACCACCCATTACTGGTGACCAATGGGAAGCACGCACTCTCCACTGTCCATTTTCTTTTACATAGGCACGAGTTACTCGTGTAAGGTAATGTCCAACTGCCGCTGAATTTTTTGGTTTCAATGATCCTTCGGAATAATACATGGCCACGGCCGCTTTTTTTGGTACCAATACAATCACTTCAATATGTTTGGGCTCAATGTTTGCAATATCGTACTCTTCTGGACGTTCAGTAGATTCCACTTTTTGTAGTAATCCGCCACTAGACCAGAATTCCAATGCTCCAAGCTTTGAATATTCATCTGCCCCACGCTTATTTTTCTTAAAGAACTCATTGTTTTCTAAAATCTGATTTTTAATATCTTCCACATCGCCAGCACTCACTATTGAACACATAACAGTGAAAACAAACATGATCTTTATAATTTGTTTCATAATTCCCCCCATTTTATTGTTGATAACTATATTAACCTCGTACAGTATAGTTGGTTGAAGTTAGATCATTATAAACAAAAAACCCCGAAATAGCGGGTTTTTTCTATTAATTAGTTATTTATTTGGTTTGTATTAAAGACAACCTGTGTATCGACTGCCACACTAGTTGTTAATGTCGTTATGAAAGAAATGAAAATCAATAATCAATGATATAGTAGCGATTTGAATCACTTATGCAAAGAATTATGAGATAATACAGTAAAATATTAACGTAACAAGTTATTTACGAGATCAATAACCTCTTCTTTCCCATCCGGTCTTCCCACAATCTTTGTTTGATTATCAACCAAATAAAATGTTGGTGTAGAAGAAACGTAATACACATCGGTTGATTCAGAATCCCATCCTTTTAAATTAGAGATATTTATCCATTCTAAATTTTCCTGATCAATAACATGTTGCCATTCTTCTTTCTTTTTATCAATGGAAAGAGCAATGACCTCCAAACCAGCAGAACGATAGGATTCATAAATGGTTTTTATTTTAGGAATTAATTTCATGCAGTGCGGACATTTGGATGACCAAAAAAATATTAAATTAAGTTTGTTTTTCCTATATAGATCATGCAAACCAACCTTATTTCCATTCATATCAGGAATGAATAAGTCTGGCGCTACTGAACCAATTGTTAATTTAGACATACCTTCTATCTGTTTTCGCAATGAACGATTGGTAATCATATCAAATTCATCTCCAATATATTCAGAAACGACGTATTCAATAAGGTCTTTAAAACCTTCACGATTAAGAAACGATAATATTTGACTTATACAATATCCATACACATCGTAATTATCATATGTAGCCATTAATATATCATCAATGGCAATATGCATATCAATACCATTTTCACCAGAATAATAGTTCAAATACATATTAACTTTGTTGAACATCAATGGACTATGCAAATATTTTGAATCCAACATGGCCTTGTTATCAAAAAATCGTTCAATTCTCTCTTCATAAGTACTGTTAATTATTGGCATTGTTTTTGCTAGAACATCAAAGGTAAATGTCTGAGAAAAGTTTGTTTGAAGGTCTTTTAGTGATACAGTTGAATAATAAATGAATTTCTTAAGCTCATTTTCATATTCATCCATATTTTGCAATGCTTCATCATTAGGAAAACTTAATTGAAATTGTAAATATTCTATTCTATTATAAATATTCATAAGCATTTTATGACGGTGAAAAGCTATATTTTCTAATGATTGCAACACCGTAATTGGTTTATCATCATTTTGTTTATTAACCTGTATTTCCACATCTGTTTCTACGGGATTTAATACAATGATAATAGGTGCTTCTCCTTTTAATTGAATACGATAAAATCCCAATTTGTAATCAGTTTTATTAAATGAAAATTTTCCACTTGAATCAATAATAGTTTCATCAATTGGCTTACTATTATGTTGAAACATATCATATAAATAGATTTTGCTTCTAAAAACATCCGTATTCATAAATTGTCCGTAAATATGTTGACTATAGGTAATAGTCGAACTCATAATTAGTAATGTGATTAGAAAGCGCATGAAAAAGAAGACTATCTTATTTAAGAAGAAGTATTCTTCGGGATTGTGTAAATGAGTCTGCGCTCATATTCACAATATACATACCAGAAGATACAGGAATACCGTATTGATCCTTTCCATTCCATATTATTGATTGCTTGCCTATCTGTTCGGACTGAAAACGACGAATCTCATTTCCTAATATATCATATATGGCAATGTCAAATGATTTGCTGTTGGGGATCGTATACTGAATGGTTACCTGTGCATTGAACGGGTTTGGGTATGGGGTTTTGAGCGAATATTGATTGCTAATGGGAATCAATTCCATATCCGTTGCCATTTCCACGCTGGAATTTTTAATGATGCGCATAGAAAAATCAGAATAGATAGTATCATACCCAAATGCAGATACAACAAAAATCACGGTATCTACACTACTGACATCAATCGTTTGGGTCTGAGCCGTAAGTACATCAAAAGTATTGGGCGTAGAATCATTTTTGTGTTCCACAATTGATGTAACATAATAACGCATATTATCCGAATCTTCCGTTAATAAATCAATGACAAGGTTATTCCAGGTAGAGTCTTGCGTATCCACCAAATAGTATAATGCAGAATATGTTTCCAACACCTGATTATAATAATAAAGGGTTGTATCCGATGATGCTGTGATGGTTTGTTCCAATGTGGGTAAATCCATAGGGAATGTATTGGACTCCGAATATTGGTACATCCCAGCTGAATCACTATTGGATAACATGCCATTGGCAATAAAGAAATCATGCGTCACTGTCTCAAAATCCAAATCATAATCATTTAATGCAGTCATAACTGTTGGAATACTATAATCAAGATCATAACTATTATATTCTCTACTGCGTTCAAATACGGTACGTATCAAATCATTGCTTACGCGATTATCCGTTAAATAGGAAAAATAGATATATGCTCCATAGCCACGATTTACATCGTAGTTTAAGGCTAAATATGGCTCCTCAAAAAATTCCTGCAGAAACTGATAACAATCATTAATATTATCGTAATGATGTTCTTCCATCCATACGGCCGTAGATTCTAATAACCAACCAGCTTCCCAGCCATCATATCCATATTGCACCGCATGAAAAAACTCATGCGCTGATGTCACTTCAATAATCTCAGATTCAATACCGGAAAAATCATTATAATTATTGCGTAGAGCCATAAATGTTACCATTGCACGCTCTTCTTCAGCACCCTCTGAAAATTCATTATCTCCTCGTGTAATTGGAGAATTATTTTGGGCATAATCTTCTGCCTGCACATATCCATAGTAACCTGTCTCCAAATTAAAAATATATACATCATAATGATCCGAACCACCATCATCAATTTGTGTATACCAACCATCTCCTGGAGGACGTACAAATTGCATATCAGTAAAATCAATCAATCCTATATTGGTAAAGGTAGTAACAACCATATCCACATAATCCGGAACCCCATTCTCATCTGCATCTACCGGGGATACAGCATCATTGCCGGTTAAGGTGTAATGAAAACGAAATATCCCTTCATCGACATAAAAGTCCAAATTTTGTGGACGATAACTAGAAACAATTTGACGGCTAAAATCAAACCCTCTTGCTTGCAATTCTGCTTGTGTTCCTAGAGGTAATTCATGACCATATTTTGCGATAACACGCAATATTTCACTATAATGAATATCTGTATCGCCAATTATTATTTTATTTGCAGCTTCCTGAACATTTATATTCGAAGCAGAAATAGGTGGACTATACAATGCAAAAAGAAATAATATTATTATATGTTGCTTATGCTTAATCATCATATATTTACAACTTAATTAAATAGGTCGTAATAATTCAATGTTTATGATAAAACAACGTAATCTACATATAGGTCTTATAATTCTAGTTGGGTTCCTTGTATCCTGTGAAGATTTAGAGGATGAACTTTCAAAGGACTTCACGGTTTCTACCTCGAATACTATGTTCCATTTAGATCTTACTGTAGAAAATAATTCTACCGATTCGGATACTCCTATTGCATTTACTGTAACGGTAACACGGCTTGATACCTATGTCGTTCGAAAAGATGCCCAGATGATTGGGTTTTGGAGTTTGTCCTCTCAAACTATTGATGGAGAAACTCAAAATATTAGTCAATACCCTCAAGATATAGAATTTTTTGAAGATAATTCGTATAGCAAACAAGTTCCAAATACCGTTTCTGGTGAAACAGATTACTTTGGTGGGAATTGGACCTATGATAACACCACAAATCAGTTAGCGTTAATCTCGCAAGGTGATACATCACTAATCCAGACTACATTTGACTATTCTGGAGCTGTAATACCGCTGGATGGCTATATGATGTGGAGTTATACCGATGGTGGATATACCTTTAATGAAACCTATCAAAAATCGGCGGAACCATCCACATTCTTTGATGAACCATTTACCTATATTTATATGGATGTATCTGGTGGTGATATTTCAGGAACTACATACCCGGACTACGGTGAAATTGAAGCCGTTGTTGAAAATACTCTAGATGCGCAGTTTACTGTTACTGGTATGTTTGAACCAGGACTTGATTTTGACCAGGGAAATATAGCAGTAAGTTTGTATAATGAATTATATGGAACTATTGTGGTCAATATGCAAATATCCATCAAGTTTTTGGATTAATATGATGCGAAAAATTATTATAGCTTGTTTTTTGTTTACTTCCGCTGTGTTTGCACAAGATATTCGTGTAAAGTATAAAACCCTACAACTAAGCTACATGACAACAGACCGTGTGGGTGGCGTTTTGAAAGCTTTAGGGTATGCCGTAGTGGATTTTGAAAAAAGGGAGGGTGTCAACCCCAATGAAAGTATTTTAACCCCAACTGGTGATTTCGCCGATGTACTTATCAATGGAATGGTTAGTGAAGAAGATTATGATGCCTTACCGCTAGTCATTCTCCTTCCTGAAACTGATAATGTCACCTTACTCGAAATGCAAGGTGCTGTCAGTGAAAAAGGCGCAGAAATGGGTGTAGATTTGGGTGGTTCTTCCCTTGTATTCTCAACGAGTGGTGAGCCATTGCAGCGATTGCTTATCGCCTACGACCCAGATAACACGGAAGATCTAAAAGAATTGGTTTCTGTTATTGCCAATCAGCTTGACGTTGCTGCGAAACAGATTATGATTGAAGCATTAGTGGTAGAGATTGATGCTAATAAGACCAATACCTTGGGTGTAAACTTTGCAAATTCCGGAAGCATGTATTCTTCCTCGTTTCCAGAGCCAGACCCCTCTACTGGTAATTTTGAACCATTTACATTTATCATGGATAAAGGATTAATTGGTAATGCATTAGAAATCAATGCAAAATTAGAAAAATTAATTAGTGATCAATCTTCAGAAATTTTATCGAGACCTTCTGTTCTCGTTTTAGATGGTCGACAGGCACGTATCGTTGTGGGGCAACAAATACCTATTGCTAGAAGCACTGCAACAGGACAAAATGTAGTTTCTGCTACGGAATATATCCCGATTGGTATCGTATTAAATCTTCGTCCGCGAATTAGTAGCGATGGAAATGAAATTACCATGCAGGTAGAAACCATCATTAGTGAAGCGCAAGAACGTGTTGGTGTTGGAAGTGTCGGTGGAGATGTATTGTCCGCTCCAACCTTCTCTAGTCGTAAAGTTCAAACATATGTACAAGTTGAGAATAATACACCTTTCATAATTGGCGGATTAATATCACATAAAGATTCCAAGCAAGAAAATGAATTCCCTATATTAGGCCGTATACCTATTCTGGGAGGCTTATTAGGATTTAATAAGAAGGTTAGATCCAATAAAGAGGTAATCGTGGTTATTACGCCGCATATAGTCGATGTAGGTACTGGAAGCTTTTCTCATGTAATTCCAAAAGATATCGATATACTAAACCACTGGGGAAACAAGTTATTTCAAGATAGTTATCGCCTGCGAAATACAGATTTATATGACCTAGGGTTTTTTGAAAATACTTCTTTTTATAATAATGTATTAAATCGTGCCGAAAATGTTATTCAAGAAAGTGCTGTCGCTTCTGCCAATGAAGAATTGACTGATTTTGTAAATGGCTCCGTTCCAGGAGAAGGTGTATTAATACGCAGAATGTTATATGATGTAATTGAAAAAGAAAACTATTACAAACACATTGAACCAGAAAAAGTAATATTTTTTGGTAAAATTTCAGATAATAAAGGGAATGCAGTCGTTGATATGCAAAACTTTGGCGAAATATATCGAAGTTATCTGAAACGTTTTAAACAAAGCGATGGGCTGGCTTTACAATTTGAATCAACGGAAAGCGTAGAGTTTGCTGACGATTACCCCTTGCGACCCGTTGCAAATATTAATCGATATGAATCCTCTGGAAGTTATAAGAATACATTACGCGATTTAAACAGCGACTCTACATTCGGATATTCTATTTATCTAACACAACCAAAACACGAACGACGATTATATGAAGCATTGGTGTTGCGTCGTGTGTTAGAAATGAATCCAGATATTCAAGATAATATTAATTTATTTAAAGCTGGTCGAGAAATTCTATTCCCGGCACCGGAATCACTTGAAGGAGATATTCATGTGATAGATAACAAGATAGCAAAATATTTTTATCAGATTAATTTATTTAATGATGAATTTGATAAAGAATTTGTAAAAGGAATAGAAGCAATCTCGTCTATTATTCAAGAATATGAATAATACAGTTTGAATTTACTGCTTTCGAAAGCTTTCCTTATATAAATCTAATTTCTCTTTTTGTCCCATTAACATCAGTGTGTGATGCTCATTTAACGTTGTATCTGGATTAGGGTTGATTTCATAGCTTCCATCTCCATTTATCAAACCAACAATAATTAAATTATAATCTTCACGAATATTTGAATCTTTTATCTGTATTCCATGCAATTTATCTACATTATTTAAACTAATTTCATCAATTGCCAAATCCACAAAATCTTGATGGAATGATAAAGAAACCGTGTCCTCTAATTCTGGAGAAATTAATAATTCAGCCATCCGATGACCTCCTGCGGTATATGGATTAACTACTTTATTTGCTCCTGCTTGTTTTAGTTTTGGCATATTACTAATTTGGGCACATCTACTTACAAGAAATGCTTCATGATTTAATGATCGGGCTGTTAATGTGACAAATAAATTATCTGGATCATTATTTAGACAAACAACTATACCCGATGCTTGATGGATTCCTGCTTCCTCTAGTGTTTTTTCAATCGTAGCATCACCCAAAATAGATTGATATCCTAATTCAGTTATTTTATCCACTTTATATTGATCGAGCTCCACAATGACAAGTGGATAGCCTTTATCATGTAATTCTTTTGCAATGACTGCGCCCATTCGACCATAGCCGCAGACTATATAGTGATTTTTCATCTTTCTAATCTTTCTTTTCTTTTTATTTTCTTTGTAGACACTGAATTCTAATAATTCTGCACCAAATTCCGCGATCATATATAAAAACCCACTCACACCAAAAATAATGACAAAACTCGTCCATAATCTGCCCATATCATCTAATGGGTGTACTTCACCAAACCCAACAGTGGTCATAGTAATGATAGTCATATAAAAACTATCTATCAAGGACCATTCATCCCCTCCGATAAAATAAAATCCAGCAGATCCAAGCGTAATAACTGTTACAAAATAAGTCAGGAATTTTGAGGATTTTCTACTAAACATTATTCTATTCCAATTTCCTGTACGGAATTCTCTACCCAACGTAAATATGTATCGGAACCATTCTCAATTGGTAGTGTAATTAATTCCGGTGTATCATAGGAATGCAATGATTGAACCGTCTGATAGACATCTTTTTCTCTGGCTTTTGTCGTTTTAATTATTAGCATCACTTCTGTCTCATTTTGAATTGCATTGTCCCATTCATATACAGAGTACACTTTTGGTACTATATTTACACAAGCTGCTAATTTATTTTTTACCAATTCATTTGCAATCATACGACCTTCTTTTTCAGTGGAAACGGTCGTAATTATAAAAGCAAAATCCAAAAAAATATTTAGTATTCTTTTATAATAATCTCTGGATACAATGATTTATAATCGTTCAAAGAGATAGATATAGTTTGTTTTAGGTTTTGATCAAAAAAGTCTCGTATCGTTGAATTCATAATAAACCGTATACGATCTGACGCTATGGTACCTGATCCATATTTCTTAGATACTTTACTAAATTGAGAAAAATCAGAAAAATCATAGTGCGTAGACCCTTGGATATCAAATCGTAACGATTGGGCACTATTTGAAGAAGCCAATGTATCTAATTTTAGATAATTATCTTTTTCTTTCCATGCTACTTGACCTAGATGAATAAATGGTTTGTTCAAATTTTTCTTAATTAATGTACTTGGAATAGGTAAAAACCAAGCATCCAAACCTAATGCTGCATCAATACGATCATCCTTTAACGATGCCACAACACTGGTAGCACCACCAAATGAATGACCAAATATGCCAATATTGTCTAGTTTCAGAATACTTCGTAAAGATTGGGGTAAAAATTTACCATTTTCCATTTCATCTAATAAAAATTGTACATCCCCGACACGGTAGTTTAATTGAACTTCCCGAAGTCCCCATTTTTCTTTATCAGATATTCCATCAGGAATGTCTGTTTTATTCCAAATAACCCTATCTTCTGGCAAAACAGAAAGCCCTGCATCATATGTATGATCTGAAGCAAACAATACATACCCATGACTTGCTAGTTCTTCCATTTGTGTTGTGTTTTGAGTCTTTAACGCACCATGCCCATGAGAAAAAATAAGAACAGGGAATTGTTGATTGAGTGGCGTTGCATCTAGCCAAGAATTGCCATCAATTTTATTTATGGTTCGCATAATTGATCTTGGAATTCCAAAACCATCAGCAATCATGTCGGCAATTAATGCTTCATTGTAATTATAGGGAGCTTTCTGATCGCCTTCCTCTAATATTGCAGGATACCATACTCGAACCATCATCTCCCTTGCACCATTTAACCCATCTGTATACCATGCCTTACGCTCTTCATCCACCATGTGGATAATTTGAGTGCCAACTTTATATGGACCAGAAGGAAGGGCAACATCTTCTAATGAAATAGCATGGGAAATAAATGTAGCGCATGCAGATAACCAAAAGGGAATAACAAGCAATGGTATGTATCTAACTATTTTCATTAAGATCAGCAAAAATGCTTGTAGATAATAATTAATTCATGCCTTGAATATCAATGCAAATCAGTACGTATTTTCGATCCTTATCTATTAATGGCAATTATTTCTTATCCTCCAACGCATCTGCGCGCTCTTTGGATATAGAAAATGTACTGTCTTGTGTATAGGCCATCATATAGTAATCGTACGCATTCTGATATTCTTCCATCTTTTCCCAATATTCACCCATAGAATCATAGGGATTTGGGTGCATTCTATTATTATCAATATATTTGGCAAATGCACTATGTGCTGCTTTCATATTCCCAAGTTGCATATTGGAATACCCAAGCATATTTAATGATGGTGAAAAATCATATCGTTCCCACATCATAGTATATATATCAATAGCTTTTTTATACTCTTTTTTACTGTATAGATTCTGCGCTTCCGCAATCATAACAAATGCTTTATTTGGGTAATTTGATTTTAACTTTGAAATTCTCGATGAAAAATCCCCATCTGGATTATCCATTCGATATAAATAATATTCAATCATATCTTGTTCATACTGACTTGCAGTTGGAGCCAATCCTTGTGCAATCTTTTTTGCCTCAACACTTCTAGCGGAATCACCTGGAGTGAAAACAAGAAATAAATAGGGCATTGCAAACTCTGGATCGATTGTAACTGCTTTTTCAAATTGCTCTCTAGCTTTACTCCAATGAATATTGTAAAACTGCCAGAATCCAACATTAAATGCGTTTACTGCATTTGCACTATCACTAGACCATTCAGTAGGTGAAACATCATTACCAGATGCTTCCTCATCAATTTTCCATATCTTTCTCTTGGAAGAAACGAATTTCGGATCAATTGAAATGGCTTTTTGAAAATATTTTTTGGCATTTGCATTATCTTTTTGCTCTAAATAATAATCACCCATAGAATCATATGGATTTGCTAGATCTGGTGCAAGCTCAATCTGACGCTCAAACGCTTTCTTTGATTCTTCCATTTTTCCTTGCCCACTATATAAATAACCAAGAGAGTTAAATGCATCTGGGTTTTCTTCAACTTCCAACGATTGTTTATAATATGCTTCTGCTTTTTCTTCATCACCGCCCCAACTAGACATTCCAGCAAGCATGTTCACATATCGTGACTCTTTTGGAAACATTTTGGTGAATCCTTCTACTTCTTTAAACCAATCTACATCGCCTTCACCACCCCACCATGAATCTCTATCCATGACAGCCATCAGTGTTTTTTCACCTTTATTTGCTTTGGAAGCGAATTGTTTTCCTTTTTCAGCGATGGGATATCGCTGCACGGCGTCACCTGTCATTTGAGCCAATGAATAATATGCCATCGCAAATTCTGGATCCAAATCAACCGCTTTTTGGAATGATTCTCGAGCCAAACGTTGTGCAAAATTATCTTGATATCTTAATCCTGCTTTCATTTGTTTTACAGCTTCAGTGCTAGTGGAAGAATATTCTACATAGTCACTGACTTTTTGAGAACATCCACTAATAAATAGTGTGACTAGAATAAGGATATAAAGGGCATTGTTTTTCATTGTTACTCCTAACTTATTTCATTTCCGTACGCCCGACAGGATTTGAACCTGCGACCTCCTGCTCCGGAGGCAGGCGCTCTATCCAGCTGAGCTACGGGCGCATAGCGCTGACAAGTTCATGGATTATATGTCTATAAACAATAGAAATTATTTTAATGTTTGAGGTTAATATAATTTCACTAAGAAATCACTGGGTAGCAGATATGTAGCAGTAACCTAGCCATAACAAGGGAGTTATGTTATGGCATCATTATACAAAAACAAGAATATATGGTATCTCTCAGTAACCATAAGTAATAAAAGAGCAACAAGAAGTCTTAGAACTAATGATTACAATGTTGCTAAAAAACTTAAACCATATATTGAATCTCAAGTAATACTTGAACTTACAGGATTAATAAAAAGGAATAAAACGCTTCCTTTCCCTGATCTTGCAGCTAGGTTTTTAAAGGATAAGGCGAATCGTTCTAACAACACCCAGAAGCTGTATGAATATGTACTTCGCTCCTATCTTA